>JAEEGJ010001918.1_pt1 | contig 321225 bp, 272 predicted proteins | sample 8958761 | NCBI WGS metagenome assembly JAEEGJ01 (sample SAMN16246546, study PRJNA631951) | gut metagenome | biome: gut microbiome; feature: rumen; material: RS-attached | host: Bos | place: Iran: Karaj | collected 2018-10 | reverse complement strand
CTGTGCGGAAGGAGGCACCATTAGCCCCCTGTCAGGAATAGTAGGAAGCATACAGGCCAATGAGGCCCTCAAGCTTATCATAGGCATAGGCGAGCATTTAAGCGGAAGGCTGCTTACAGTTGATACTCTGGGGCTTAAGTCAAATGTGCTTAAGATAAAGAAGAACTGCAACTGTCCCCTCTGCGGCAGGGCCCCTGTAATAACAGATGTAAATGATTTTGATTATGAAGAGTTCTGCGGACTTAAGCAGGAAGAGACAGAAGCGCCTGTTGAAGGCTTTACCCCTGAAGAGCTGGCCAGAAAGATCGAAAACGGTGAACCCGTTACCATAGTTGATGTAAGGGAGCCACACGAAAGGGCAATTGTAAAATTCCCGGATGCCCTGGTGATCCCTATCGGACAGTTGGCAAGGAGACAGAAGGAACTTGATCCTGAAATAGATACAGTCTTTATCTGTAAGGAAGGAAAGAGAAGCATTCTGGCTATCAATACCCTCCGTGAAGCAGGATATAAGGGCGCACTTTATAACCTTAAGGGCGGAATGGATGCCATGAAAGACATCATATTCTCACACGAGGGAGGCTTCCTGTAAAAATATGTCAGGGAAGCAGGTATTACGTATATTTGAACGAAAAGGGAATTGTGCGATTTCTAATTCGTTTGATATAGATCATCATAGTTGTCAAAACTAACAAGGAGGACTGACAAATGGCAAAAGAAACAGAAACAAACGCACAGGGCATCAACGCACTTGGAGCAGCAGCAGCCTATAACCTGGCCAATGTTACCAAGACAAAACCCCAGTATGGAGCACTTACCCCCAAGTGGCTTACAAAGTTCCTTGAGTTCAAGGGACTTGAGACAGGCATCTTCCGTGTAAACAAGGTTGTGGAAGGCGAGACCCCCCTCGATGTTCTCTGCAGCCAGACAAAGAAGAGCGACATCATCCCTCAGGGCTACATTGAGTATGAGACTGAACCCCGTGAGTACAGGCTCAATTCAATCTCAACCATCATCAATGTAAATACCGCTATCGAGGACGTTTACAGCGCACCTTACGATCAGGTTCAGGAGCAGCTCGGTCTTGCTATCGAGTCCCTTCGTGAGCGTCAGGAGAGCCAGCTCATCAACAACGATGATTACGGTCTTTTAAAGAACGTTCCCGATTCACAGAGAATCCAAACCAGAAACGGCGCACCTACTCCTGATGATCTCGACGAGCTCATCACAAAGGTATGGAAAGAGCCTTCATTCTTCCTTGCTCATCCAAGAGCTATCGCAGCATTCGAGAGAGAATGTACAAAAAGAGGCGTACCGCCCGTTACAACAAACATCGCAGGCGGCACATTCATCGTATGGAGAGGAATCCCGATCATTCCTACAGACAAGCTCCTCGTTGACGGTCTCAAGAATCCAAAGAGCAAGAGCGGCAAGACAAATATCCTTCTCGTTCGTACAGGTGAGGCTAAGAGAGGCGTTATCGGTCTTTTCCAGCGCAATCTCAAGAATGAACAGTCAAGAGGACTTTCAGTTCGTTTCAGAGGTATTGACGATAAGGGCGTTGCTTCTTATCTGCTTTCACTCTACTGCTCGGCAGCTATTCTCTCAGACGACGCTATCGCTGTTCTCGAGGATGTCGAGGTAGGTGAATACTATGACTACGACTAATTACGGTATACCATCTGAGTCAGAGCTTGAGAGCCTTGCAAATTCACTGTTTCCAGACTTTGATGCAGCACGCTGTGCAGGCGGCATAGAGGCACTTGTCACAAGCGGCGATACTTCCGTTATAAACGATGCATTCAACAAAGCAGCATCATACGGCGGCGGTACGAACTACGCTTCACCGGCAGAGCAGGCTTTCAGCGGCTACGGCAGCGTTTCCGAGTTCGAACAGATAGCCAATGAGTATAACGGCGGTTACGGCAGTGTATCTGAGTACGAGCAGGCAGCAGACAGCTACGGTGCTTCACCTGTAATCGGAGCTGCACAGCAGTACAGCACTTTCGATACATATACAGCTCTGCAGGAGCAGCCTACATCGGGCGGATATGCACCTGTAGTTCTTTCACAGGGACAGGCTGACAGCTATGTTCCAAAGAATACACAGCAGGCAGCTGCACCCACTGTTCCGACAGTAAAGTCTGACAGCCAGATAATCGTCGGCACAAAGACTCTCGCTCAGATAAGAAACGATTTCCCAATACTCAGCGAAAAGATAAACGGTCACGACCTTGTATGGCTTGACAACGGTGCTACAACACAGCGTCCGCAGCAGGTCATAGACAGGATCAGCTACTACTATACACACGAAAACTCAAACGTTCACAGAGGTGCTCATGAGCTTGCTGCACGTTCTACCGACGCATACGAAAATGCAAGGCAGATAACAGCTGACTTCCTCGGTGCTCCCTCAAAGGACAACATCGTTTTCGTAAGAGGTACGACTGAGGCCATAAACCTCGTTGCAAATGCTTACGTTAAGCCTCTCTTGCAGCCAGGCGATGAGATAATCCTCACTATGCTCGAGCATCATGCAAACATAGTTCCGTGGCAGCTCATCTGCGAGGAAACAGGAGCAGTCATCAAAGTAGTTCCTGTTGACAAGAGCGGTCAGCTTATCATATCAGAGTACGAAAAGCTCTTCACAAGAAGGACTAAATTCGTATCTGCAACTCACGTTTCCAATGCTCTCGGCACTGTAACTCCTATTGAGGAGCTTGTGGCTATAGCACACGCTCACGGAGTACGTATACTCATTGACGGTGCGCAGTCAATAGCTCATATCCCCGTTAACGTTACAGCTCTTGATACTGATTTCTTCGTGTTCTCTGGGCACAAGATATTCGGACCTACAGGCATCGGTGCAGTATACGGCAAATCCGATGTTCTCGAAGCTGCAAGACCTTATCACGGCGGCGGAAATATGATAAAGGACGTTACTTTCGAGCGTACTATCTACAATCCCGCTCCCAACAAGTTTGAGGCAGGTACAGGCAGTATCGCAGACGCAGTGGGTCTCGGTGCAGCACTTGAATACCTCAATTCTATCGGTATGACAGAGGTAAACCGCCATGAGCATGAGCTTCTGGTATACGCTATGAAGGAAATGCAGAAGATAAACGGTCTTCACCTCATCGGTACAGCTACAAATAAAGCAAGTGTACTTTCATTCGTTCTTGACGGCGTGGACAACGAAGCAGTCGGTCAGCGTCTCAACGAACTTGGCATAGCAGTCCGCACAGGTCATCACTGTGCTCAGCCTATACTCCGTCATTTCGGACTTGAAGGCACTGTTCGTCCCACACTTGCGCTCTACAATTCATTCAACGATATTGACAGACTTGTACAGGGCATAAGAACACTTGTGTAAACCTGATATATATTTACAGGACGGTATTTTTATATCGTCCTGTAAGCTATTTTTTCACGAATAGTGGTGATACAATGAAATTCAATACATCGCTGCTTCACAATGCAAAATTCAACGGTGAAGACCGAGGAGCAACTTTGCCTCCGCTTTATCAGGTCAGTGCATTTGCCTGTGAATCGGCAGAACAGCTTGAAAAAGTATTCAACAACAAAGCGGCAGGTTTTTCCTATACAAGAGTAGGAAATCCTACAGTCAGCGCATTTGAGAACCGTATAGCCGCACTTGAAGGCGGTATCGGCGCAGTTGCCTGTTCATCAGGAATGGCAGCAATAACCGCAGTTCTGCTGAATATACTTCGCTCAGGCGATGAGGTCATAGTCAGCACAGGGCTTTTCGGCGGAACTATCGACCTTTTCAATGACCTTAAAGCCTTCGGCATAACAGCGCACTTCCTTGAAGCAATAACCTATGACAGTGTTGCTACTGCGGCAAATGAGAATACAAAAGCTGTATTTACAGAACTTATCGGCAACCCCAAACTCGATGTAGTCGATCTGGACAGCGTTTCAAAAGCGTGTAAGGAGAAGGGCATACCTCTCATAGTTGACAGCACGACTGCAACCCCATACATAATCAATCCGCTGAAGCATGGTGCGGATATAGTGGTACATTCATCATCAAAGTACATCAACGGCGGCGGAAACTCCATAAGCGGCATAATCGTTGACAGCGGAAAATTCAAGTGGGACATCAAAAGATACCCGAGCTTTGAGCCTTATGCGAAATTCGGACCGTTCGCCTTTATGTCAAAGCTAAGGAACGGCTTATGGCGCAATACAGGCGGCTGTCTTTCACCGTTCAACGCTTATATGAATATAGTCGGACTTGAAACTCTCGGTCTGCGTATGGAACGCTGCTGCAACAACGCGCTGAAGCTTGCGGAGTTTTTTGAGTCACTTGACAATATAGAGGTAAATTATCCTGCACTTCCCTCCTCTCCTTATTATGAGCTGACGCAAAGTGAGCTTTCGGGCAAGGGCGGTGCTATAGTAACAATAAGAGCAGGTAGCAAGGAAAAGGCATTCAAGCTCATGGACAGTATTGAATTTGCATCTGTAGCCACAAATATCGGTGATGTCCGTACCCTTGTCATTCACCCTGCAAGCACAATATATACTCATAATACCGAACAGCAGCGTATAAGTGCGGGAGTATATGACGATACTATACGCATAAGCGTCGGAATAGAAGATATAGACGATCTTATCGAAGATTTCAGACAGGCTGTAGAGAGCCTGTAAAGGAGGATATACATGGCAGAGTTCAATATTACAGATTCAATCGACATCACTGATGTAAATTGCCCTATAACTTTTGTTAAGGCAAAGATAGCTCTTGAAGAGCTTGACGACGGAGATATACTCTCCATAAAACTTAACGACGGCGAACCCGTACAGAACGTCCCTAAGAGCATCAAGGAAGAGGGACACAAGGTGCTCAGCCTTACAGACAACGGCGACGGCACATTTGAGCTTATCGTACAGAAAGTCGGTGACTGATATGCCTGCAAGGATAAGCAAAGACGAATTCGACAGCGAAGTACTCAGCTCAGAGCTGCCCGTACTTGCTGATTTCTATTCTGACAGCTGCATACCATGCAAGCGTATGTCTCCCATACTGAGCCAGCTTGAAACAGAGTATGCGGACAAGATAAAAATAGTGAAGATAAACACAAACTTCGAGAAGGAGCTTGTGGAAAAATACAGTATACAAGCCGCTCCCACACTTATCCTCTTCAACAAAGGCGCGGAAGTATCACGTATCAGAGGTGCGGTAAAAAAAGACGAGATAATAACTCTTATAGATAATACTATTTAAGGAGCAGATATAAATGAAGATCACAGTTGCAGGAGTAAAAAAGGAAGTTGCCGACGGACTTACCGTTGCACAGCTTGTTATTGACGAAAAAGTTGAAACACCCGAATACGTAACTGTCACTATCAACGATGATTTCGTTGACCACGGTCAGTTTGAGGAAACCGTACTGAAAGACGGTGACACAGTAGAATTCTTATACTTTATGGGAGGCGGTCAGTAATGGCATTCACCAATGAACAGATAGAACGTTATTCGCGCCATATCATACTCAAAGAGGTAGGTGCAAAGGGACAGAAGAAGCTCCTTAACGCAAAGGTACTCGTTATCGGTGCAGGCGGTCTTGGCGCACCTGTTGCAATGTATCTTGCAGCAGCAGGTATCGGTACTATCGGTATCGCTGACGCTGACGAGGTAGACCTTTCCAACCTCCAGAGACAGATAATCCACCAGACAAAGGACGTAGGCAAGCCGAAGGTACAGTCCGCAAAGGAAACTATGGAGGCTATGAACCCTGATGTAAAGGTCATAACCTACCATGAGTTCATCACAAGTGAAAATATCCTCGACATCATCAAGGATTACGATTTCATCATCGACGGTACTGATAATTTCCCTGCAAAGTTCCTTATAAACGATGCCTGCGTTATGGCTAAGAAGCCTTTCTCACACGCAGGAATTATCCGTTTCCAGGGACAGCTCATGACCTATGTTCCCGGTCAGGGACCTTGCTATCGCTGCGTCTTCAAGGAACCGCCCCCGAAGGACGCTGTACCTACCTGCAAGCAGGCAGGCGTTATAGGCGCAATGGGCGGTGTTATCGGAAGCTTGCAGGCTATGGAAGCAGTAAAGTACATTCTGGGTGTGGGAGAACTCCTCACAGGCTATCTCCTCACATATGATGCACTGAAAATGCAGTTCAGAAAGGTAAAGCTCCCGAGCGATACCCACAACTGCGCAGTATGCGGTGATAATCCTACAATAACCGAGCTTATCGACTACGAACAGGCAGAATGTGACGGTGTTGGTCTATGATAAAACTCAGCAAAAGCGATTATGAGAAGATAGTTGCACACGCAAAAAGCGAAGCTCCTGTTGAAGCCTGCGGACTTATCGCAGGTGAGCTGAGCGGCAGCGACAAGATAGTGAAAAAGGTCTATATCCTTACAAATGTAGATCATGCTGAGGAGCATTTCACCCTTGATCCTAAGGAGCAGCTCTTTGCAGTAAAGGACATGAGAGCCAACGGTCTTACTCCCCTTGGCAACTGGCACTCTCACCCTGTTTCTCCTTCACGCCCTTCCGATGAGGACAAGAGACTTGCCTACGACAGCAGTGCAAGCTACATGATAATCTCACTTATGGACGACGAGCCTGTTCTCAATTCATTCCACATCGAGGGTGACAAGGCTGAAAAGGAAGAACTCGTCATAGTACAGGACTAAAGCTATGTACGATATTATAATTCTGGGCAGCGGTCCTGCGGGACTGTCTGCCGCTGTATATGCCAGCCGTGCAGGTCTCAGCTTTGTAGTTATAGAAAAGGAGTACATGGGCACGGGACAGATAGCCTATACCGAACAGGTGGACAACTACCTCGGATACTACAGTATCGACGGCTTTTCTCTCGGTGAGAAATTCCGCGAACACGCTGAGGCTTTAGGTACTGAGTTTATCGAGGGCGAAGTCACGGAGCTTTCCCGTACAGACAGCATCTGGAAGGTCGTACTTTCTGACGGCAACAGCGTTGAGTCAAAGACAGTGATATACGCTCTCGGTGCTTCACCGAGAAAGCTTGGAATTGCAGGCGAGGAAGAGTTCGCAGGCAGGGGAGTTTCCTACTGTGCTCTCTGTGACGGAGCATTCTTCGAGGGCAGAACAGTGGCTGTCATCGGTGGCGGAGATACCGCGCTTTCAGACGCTCTGTACCTTTCAAAAACGGCTGAAAAGGTGTATATCGTACACCGTCGGAATGAGTTCAGAGCAAATGCTTCGCTGGTAAAAAAGGCGGAAGAAGCTGCAAATATCGAGTTCGTTCTTGAAGCCGTACCTGCTGAAATAATCGGCTCGGATTCGGTCACAGGCATAAAGCTCGTTCAAAAAGGTGCCGAGAAAACTCTCAGTATTGACGGCGTTTTCGTTGCAGTGGGCTCACTGCCGAATACTTCCCTGCTCAAAGGTACAGCCGATCTTGACGAAAGAGGATATGTCATTGCAGATGAAAGCGGCATCACCTCAGCGGAGGGATTGTTTGCAGCAGGAGATGTGCGTACAAAGGCAGTCCGTCAGGTAATAACCGCAGCAGCAGACGGTGCAAATGCAGCTGTATCTGCACTGAACTACATCAATGATAAATACTGAGCAAAGCACGGACTTTAGTTCGTGCTTTTATTTCACGGGCAGAACAGTTATAGCCAAAACCTATAACTCAGAATAAACAAAAAGAATATTCAAGGGGCTTGATTTCAGACTGAAACAGGTGTATAATATACTTAACAGATAGGAATTATTAGTTTACTATCAGAAGGAGGAAATAAATATGTCAAAGATTTATAAGGGTGCAACAGGTCTTATCGGTAATACACCGCTTGTTGAGTTCACAAACATTGAAAAGTCACAGGGTATAAACGCAACTGTACTTGCTAAGCTTGAATACTTCAATCCCGCAGGAAGCGTAAAGGACAGAATCGCTCTTGCTATGATCGAGGACGCAGAAAAAAGAGGAGTTCTCAAAAAGGGCGCAACTATCATCGAGCCAACATCAGGCAATACAGGTATCGGTCTTGCTTCTATCGCAGCAGCAAAGGGCTATAAGATAATCCTTACAATGCCTGAGACCATGAGCGTTGAGAGAAGAAATATCCTCAAGGCTTATGGTGCAGAGATAGTTCTCACAGAAGGCTCAAAGGGCATGAAGGGTGCTATCGCAAAGGCCGAGGAGCTTGCAAAGGAAACTCCCAACAGCTTCGTTCCAGAGCAGTTTGAGAACCCTGCCAACCCTGAAATACACAGACTTACAACAGGTCCTGAGGTATGGAACGATACTGACGGAAAGGTAGATATATTTGTTGCAGGTGTAGGTACAGGCGGTACAGTAACAGGTACAGGCGAATACCTTAAATCTCAAAATCCAAACGTAAAGGTAGTCGCAGTTGAGCCTGAGGATTCTCCTGTTCTTTCAAAGGGCACAGCAGGTCCGCACAAGATACAGGGTATCGGTGCAGGATTTGTTCCAAAGACTCTCAATACCGATGTATATGACGAAGTCATCGCAGTTTCAAACGAAGCTTCATTTGAAACATCAAAGCTCATTGCAAAGCAGGAGGGCATACTCGTTGGTATTTCAGCAGGTGCTGCTTACTACGCAGCTTTAGAGCTTGCAAAAAGACCTGAGAACAAGGGCAAAACAATAGTTGCTCTGCTTCCCGACAGCGGTGACAGATACTATTCTACACCTCTTTTCAACGACTGATAAACATACAGCTCAGATCTTTCGGTTTGAGCTGTTTTTATGCCATAATATAACAAAAAAATATCCCAAAGCAGTTTTGAACTGCTTCGGGATATGTTGTATTCATATGTAATACATAGGTTCAAGTGCGTCCGTTTGCTTCTCGATATATTTATCTGCAAGATCTTTCAGTGTCAGTTTTTGTGAGAACTTCTGAAGGTAGTCATTTACAGGCGTCCATAAGCACTCGGATATTGTTTCTGTAGCCGTGGCTTCAAGCTGACCGTTGAATACGGAAGGCGTAAATATTGTATCATCGAGGGCGTTTACTATCTCATTTATTGTTATTTGAGCAGGATCACGTGCAAGGACATATCCGCCGCCCGAGCCTTTAACACTTCTCAGAAAATCAGCGTGTTTCAGAAGCGGTACGATCTGTTCAAGATATTTTGCTGAGATATTATTCCTCTTTGATACTGCGTTAAGTTTGACTATATTGTTATTTCTTGAATTGACGGCTATATCTACAAGCGCAATAATACCGCATTCGACCTTTGATGATACTCTCATTTTGTTCCTCTCCTTTATATTATTATAATTCCTATCGGTATAATAAGTATAACATATATGGGGATATATTTCAAGTGTTTTCGCTATAATATTTGTTTATAAACAGCTATAAGAAAAGCTCCGCCCGAACCTAATGGAAGTTCAGACGGAGCTTTTAATGGCACATATTTTTCAAAGATCATTCAGAAAGCAGTTTCTTCAACATCGTTCTGCTTTACACATCCGCTCTGTACAAATGAGCACTGAGCGGAAAATGTGCTGTATGGAGTCCTTACTTGTTACCATTTGTACAGCCCCTTTCCTCTTTGGTATGATTATATTATAACATCGAAAATGCGGTTTGTCCAATCTCAAAAAGCCATTGCAAACGATAGGAAAGGATTATACCCCTGCTGAAAAAGTCCCGAAGCCAACTGTTTTTACACTGTCAGCTTCGGGGGTATGCTGTATTTATTTCAAGGAGTGGTCATAGTGAAGAATTCTTTCGGATTATTCAGTTTTATTGGAGCTTGTGACTGAACTCAAATCTGCGACCTGCTCATTACGAATGGCTGGAAATTTATTTAACAATTTCATATGTATTCTGAATTTTAACCGCATATCGGCAAATTCGAGAAACCTTCTTTTGAGTTCATTTTTGATCCATTACCTTCCTTCATAGTTGTCATGACACAAGTATGACACTTTTTTATTGCCAGCAGACAGCTTTTTTGATTGGTATCAGGGCATTTCTGAACTAACATTAATCTCTCCTGACCTAATCACGCGTGCAAACTTTTTTAGCCACATTATCGAGAATGCTATCATATCTTTTAGTTCATCAGACTTACAATTTTTCTGCTGTTACAGTCTTTGGCAAATCCTACAAATATCCACAAATTATATTGACTTACAGTAAATAATTTGTTATAATTTTTGCATCGCAGTATTTATTATAATACTTATAGCACTGCGAAACGTACAAAAAGGAGGTTTTTATGATGAAAAATGGACACAAAAAGCTTGAAAAACGTGTATTGTCAGCCGTTGCCGCTACTGCTATAGCAGGAAGTCAGATAATGACGGCTATACCGTTTAACGCAACGGCTTACAATGCATCACAGCAGATAAGCTCATCACAGAACAATATAAAAGTGGTGGAGTCAGAACCTGCTGAGATCACTTATGGTGACGTTAACCACGATGGAATAATTGATTCGAGGGATACAGCACTGACCATGCAATATCTTTGCAAAAAAAACACTGAAATTGATACTGTAGCAGCCGATGTTGATGCTGATGGCAAGATAACTATCCATGATGCTCAGCTTATTTTGCAGTATTATGCTGCAATGGCTACAGGATCTAAAGTTGATGCTTTCCCTTGGAAGGATGTAGAAGTTTTTGTTACTATTTCTGATGACAAAAAGCAGTTCGGCATTGTTCAGGAACCTATTATCGTAAATGATATCGATAAAAACGGAAAGCTTGATATTAACGACGCTCTAATAATAGCGCATCAAAAATACGGCGGCAGCGAACACACCTATCAGACAGCTGAAGGTCAGTTCGGATCGTATATAACAAAGCTCTGGGGAGTTGAAGATGACAGAGATTTCGGCTATTATTTAAACGATACGATTGCGCCGTCTCTTGAGGCTGAAATAAAAGACGGGGACCAGATAAATGCATTTGTTTACACCGATGCAAACACCTTCAATGATACATACAGCTTCTTTGGCATAAAAAGAAGTCAGAGTTTTACACAAGGTTCTGAGATAAAACTCAAGCTTTCATGTGTTACGTTCAATAAGTACATTTCTGAGGATACAAATCCTCTTGAAGGTGCTAAGATCACGGTAAACGGAAAAGAAACAGAATATGTTACAGATGCAAACGGTAATGTATCTGTAAAGCTTACTGAGAAAGGCAAGAATATTATCAGTGCGGTTTCCGACGAAATGAATATCGTTCCTCCTTCTTGCATTGTGAACGTTATCGACAAGGACGAAGTTATTGATGGGCGTTCTGCTTTGGGTGATCTGACTGAATTATATAATTATGATCCTTATTCTTCAACTGTAAAGCCTATACTATCACTCAGCAAACTTGAGATTCCTAAAAGTGAAGCCATAAGCAAACGTGTTCAGACGGTAACATTAAATGTTTCAGGCGCTGATCGTAAGTACTCAGAAGTTGGACTGCATATTGAGTGGGATCCACGTCTTACGCTTGTTGAAGATAAAAATTACGGTTTTCTGACACAAGGAGATGCTCTTAACCGTTTATCGGTAGTTTCCAATAAGATCAAAGAAAATAGCTTCTATGTAGCTGCAGTAGGTACTGGAAACTATGGCGGTGACGGAACGATGCTGTCATTTGATCTTGAAATTCCTTCTGATGCACAAGCAGGTGATGTATTTCCTATAAAGATAGTTTACCAGAATACCGATACTGATGCAGGAACCTTCAGAAATGCTGAAAACAACTATGAAGGAAAAAATATGGAATCATGGATATTTGCCAAGGGTACCGAACAAGGCTATATCAAGTTGCTTGCTGATGATTCAGTGACAACTACTACAAGTACAACAACAATTGCTACAGACATAATTACTTCGACAACATCAACCACAACTATTCCATATACCGAAAAGTATCAGGTGTTCAACGCAGGTATGACATGGGAAGATGCAAAGGCTTACTGCGAGAAGATAGGCGGTCATCTTGCTGTTATCACATCACCTGAGGAACAGGAACAAATAAACAAAGCTATCCAGGCAAAAGCTCCTTCAAAGAGTTATCTGTGGATCGGTGGACACTGCGATGAAGACCGCGTATTCAAATGGATCACAGGCGAACCGATGGATTATAAAAACTGGTCAGGCGGACAGCCCGATAATGACGGCGGCGAGGACTGCATGATGGCATTTACCTCAAATGGACGCTGGAACGATAATCCGAACAGAGGCTGGATGTCAAATATCAATAACATGGGCTTCATTTGTGAGTGGGAAGAACCGCATACAGAAACAGCTCCGGAGCCGACAAGTACCACAACTACAACAACGACCACTACTACAACTTCAACAACATCGACTACATCTACGACAACAGAGCCTGTACGTCTTAAGATTGACGGCGAGCTCAAAGTAACTCCGATGACTAAGGACGAAGTCAAGGCAGCAGGTATAGATCTTGAAGATGAAGATAACTTCAACAGCTTCCAGTATTCCATACAGGCTGATTTTGATGCAGCAGGCGTTGTCATCAATAAGTATGTAGTAGTTGATAAAGCTACAGGTACTCCTGTAAGCGCAAAGCGTACTATTAAAGTTGAAGATACAGTAATTCCTGTAAGCAATGACAAGCCTACGTTTATCCCTGATCTGAATGCATTCTTCGTACCTCTTGTCCATGTTGAAGAAGTAACAGTTGACGAAGAGATGTACATGATAATCTACGGCAAGAGCAAGTGGCTCAAGGAATTCTACGACGTTCAGCTAATTGTTGTAAACAACGATCAGAAGGCACTCACTGATTGCAGTGCAAAGCTCAACATCCCTGATGGACTTACACTGGTCAAGGGCGATGAGCTTCAGGATATGGGCAATCTTGAACCTTGCGAAATAAAAACAGCAGACTGGAAGATCCGCGGTGACAAGGAAGGCGATTATGATCTTACTGCACTGTTCAGCGGCAAAAACGAAGATAAGCAGTTTGATTACACATTCAAGTCACAGGATACGCTTCATGTTTATTCCAGCTCAGCACTTAAAATGTATATTGAGCTTCCGAAGTATTCTTATTTCAATAAAGATTATGTTATAAAGATAGGTCTGAAAAATGTTTCCGACAAGCCTATCTACGATCTTGAAAATCAGATCACAGGATTTGAACAGGGTTCAAATGCAACTCTTTATCGCACCAAAAAGGGCGAAACAGAAGCAATTGCTACAAAGCATCAGAATCTTGTGAACCGCAGCAATATTACAAGCATAGCTGTAGATGAATTACAGCCAGGCGAAACAGCGGTTATCGAGCTCCATGTTACAGATCTCTGGAAATCAATATATGAGCAGTATATTGATGCAGAAAGATTTGATGCAAATCAGAAGCGTCTGCTTGCTTATCTGTCACTTAATCCGAGAATGATGAATATTGCAAGATTCTACAGTCTCTACGAAGCTTGCTTCAGCGAACTACCAACAGAACATATCCTTAAAAATGTATCTGTAAGCTTTACAGGCTCAGGCAGCATACCATACGAAGTTTTATACACAGATAACGGTACAGCTCCGAATGGCGTTGTAAGGAGAATATGGACAAATGCAGCTTCAAACAGACTTGTTGATATATTCAATGGTCCTTCAAATAATACAGGAAGTGCATTTGAGACATTCAGACAGAATTATATATTCAATTATGACACAAGTGCTGCAAGAGAAGATGTTACTGACTTTGAAGCGTATATAAACGAAAGACTATCACAAGGTAGACTCTCAGGCGTAATAGATGTTGTAACAGATATGTTTATGGCAGTAGAGCCAAAAGAAAATGTCAGTGTAAAAGTCAAAGTATATGCAGCAGATCAGTTCCCAGCACCTCCGAAGTTCGGTACTGTTTCATCACTTAAAAAGGCATCTGATAATGCTTTTGAGCTTACAGATATGAATGGTACAACTCCTGATACTGACGGCTATATCAATATAACCGAGGGAACAGTTATAAGACTAACTGCAAAGGAAGCAGGCAAAACAGGCGTTATCAGTCTCCTTTATTCAGACGGAACAAAGGAAGAATACAAAGTTCGCAGCGTTGAGGCACATGAATGCAGTTCTACAGGCGGATATATACTGGTAAATGCTCCGAGCAACGGCAATAAGGGCCTTGCGGTAAAGGTATGCGATACCTGCGGCGAAATCATAGACAGTGTGACTATTGATGCAGCTGCAGTTGCTATGCTCAGCAACAAGAAGGCATATGCTGATATCAGAGTAGCTGTTGAAGACGCAGTAAAGGCAAGCGAAAAAACAGAGCTTTCACTCTTTGGCAATGTCAAAGTAACAGCAGACGTTACTATCCCTGAAAATATCGATATTCTTATTGCTCCTAATACAGTGATCAAGGTAAACGACGGCTGCAAGCTTATTGCAAAGGGCAATGTCAAGGACTTTAGCGGCTATGGCTATGATCTCAGCGGCAACGGTCCTATCGTAACTACAACAACTACATCCACTTCGTCAACAACAACCACTACAACGACTACCACCACAACAACTACTACATCAACAACAACGACCACAACTACAAATACCACTACTTCAACTTCTGATACAACTACATCTTCCACAGTACCAACAAATCCTGACGATAACGGAACATTACCTCAGACAGGTTATCCTGTTGCATATAAGGTAATTACAGGACTTGCTGCTCTTGCAACAGCAGCAGGTGCGATAATTGTTGTAAAAAATAAAAAGAAAGATGAAGAATGATAACTGAATGATCTCTTCGTAAAAAAGGGAGCACTACTTCACATGGTAGTGCTCTCATTTTTTATTCGGGAAATCCGTTTTTCATATTACGCGATTTGCAATATGATGCCCACATACTATGTGCTCCGCCGGCAGATTATCCATGCCATTTGAAAAACACAGTATGTGGGCAATATGTTTATTCTTATTAGTCTCTTCTGAACAGATCTCTTGTATAAACCTTTTCTTCAACATCATCGAGAACACTGTCATATCTGTTTGCAATGATGCAGCCACATTTCTTCTTGAATTTCTTCAGATCATTAACTACTGTTGAACCAAAGAATGTGCTGCCATTTTCAAGCGTTGGCTCATAGATGATAACATTTGCACCCTTAGCTTTGATACGCTTCATAACGCCCTGAATAGAACTCTGTCGGAAGTTGTCGGAATTTGATTTCATTGTCAAACGATATACGCCAACTATAACATTCTTTTCCTTGCTACTGTCATATTCATTATCGCTTCCGTAACTGTAATATTCTGCCATCTGTAATACACGATCTGCAATGAAGTCCTTTCTGGTTCTGTTGGACTCAACGATTGCAGACATCATGTTCTGCGGTACATTCTGATAGTTTGCAAGAAGCTGCTTTGTGTCCTTTGGCAGGCAGTAACCACCGTAACCAAACGATGGGTTGTTATAGTAGTCACCTACACGAGGATCAAGACAGATGCCTTTGATGATATTTTGTGTTTTAAGTCCCTTAACTTCTGCATATGTATCAAGCTCATTAAAATAGCTTACACGCAGTGCGAGATATGTATTAGCGAAAAGCTTTACTGCTTCAGCTTCAGTTGTAGCCATGAAGAGAACAGATATGTTTGTCTTGATAGCACCCTGCTGAAGAAGATTTGCGAACACTTCTGCTTCTGCCATATTCTTATCATCCGCACCAACTATGATACGAGAAGGATAGAGATTATCATAAAGAGCCTTTGATTCACGTAGGAACTCAGGACTGAAAATGATATTATCCATGCCAACCTTCTCACGAACCTGTGCTGTATAGCCTACAGGAATAGTTGACTTGATAACTACGGTCGGCTTTTTCTTCTTTTTGCCTGTAACCTTCTTGATCAGCTCCAGAACAGCCTCAACAGCAGAACAATCAAAATAGTTTGTCTTAGGATCATAGTTTGTAGGAGCAGCAACGATAATAAAGTCTGCGTCCTTATATGCACTTTCGCCGTCTGTTGTAGCCTTAAGAGAAAGCTTACGCTCTTCATGTTCAGCAAGGTACTGCTCAATGAAGTCGTCCTGTATAGGAGATATCCAGTTATTCAACTTCTCAACCTTCTCAGGAATGATATCAACAGCAGTAACATCATTATGCTGTGAAAGAAGAACTGCAAGAGAAAGTCCTACATATCCTGTTCCTGCAACTGCGAGCTTCTTGCGCTCCACAGGCTTTACCTCAACAGTATCATCTTCAAAGAGGTCTCTGTAATCGAAATCAAGTACCTCTGAAAGACACAGCAGCTGATCAACTGATGGACTGAAATTCTCCTGCTCCAGTCTGGTAAACATTGTACGGCTAATACCTGTTTTTTCAGAAAGTGCAGTCTGTGAAAGACCTAATGCCTTTCTTTTACTGTTAACTGTCTCCGCCAAGAGTTTAAGAGATAAATGCTTCATATTAAACCTCCCGATATTCAATGTCACTAATTGTGACATTGGCATTTTGAAATATAATAAGTATATTATATATTAGGAAATTCTAAATGTCAAGAGATTTGTTGTAAATAACTGCAGTTTGTTGAATATGGCAATACTTCGGCGCTCTTTAATGTCATTTAAAATGACATTTTGTTATCTCACTCTATCAGCTTTAGACAATGGTCCTATCATTATATAATCGTCACTAAATGAATAGAATGGAGTTAAACTTCGTATATTCTATTGCTTGTAAAACTCTCCCTCTTGTGCTATAATAAGAATATAAAAACGCATTATCCGAAGATGAATAAACCTGACTTTTTTACACACATTTATTTTTTAGGGGAACAGAAATATGATTCTTTTTATAAACGCCTGTGTACGAGCCAGTCATTCCAGGACACTAAGACTGGCCAATGTATTACTCCAAAACATAAACAAACCGTTCACTGAACTTGTTCTGTCAGATATTTCTTTTCAGCCTGTAGATTATTCATATATACAGACACGTGATATGCTCCTGTCAGAAGGCGACTATACTAACCCGATGTTTGATTTTGCCAGACAGTTCGCAGCAGCAGATATTATTGTGATAGCTGCACCGTACTGGGATCTGTCTTTCCCTGCAATGTTGAAGCAGTATTTTGAACAGATAAACGTATCAGGTATCACTTTCAAATATACAGAAAAAGGCTATCCTGTTGGACTATGCAAAGCAAAAAAGCTTTATTATGTAACCACAGCCGGAGGTATGTTCTTCCCTGAAGAATATGGATTTGGATACATTCGTGCGCTGGCAGAAAACTTCTACGGTATCAAAGATTGTATTATGTTCAAGGTTTTAGGATTGGATATTGACGGCGCTGACGAAGAACAGATACTGCAGGAATGTGAGAAGGATATCCGTGAAAGTGTTTGAATTAGTTTTTAACTTGAACCGTTTGTTCTCGCAAGCTGAACTGTTACAGTTTTAATCACTAAAGCATATCCCAAACACAAAATTCCCAGAATGAATTCACATTTCATCCTGGGAATTTTTCATTTTGTACCCTGTTGGTAAGCGTTCTCAAAAGAATTGTCATCTAAACACCTTAACCTGATGTACTGACTTATCGTCCTACATCCGGCTTCAGCTGCCTTCTCTTTGAACTTCTTTTCTTCTTCCTCATTCACTCGAAGACGAATTACAGAGGTTCGTACTTCGCTCGGGTTTTCTTTTTTGGTTCTTGCCATCTTCATCGTCCTCCATTCTATATATTTACGGTTTTTCCCTAATTCAGTTACTCGTTTGTCATCTTATAAAAAGGAACAAGCACCTAAATCAAAGAAAAACATTCATGGATATATGTTTTTTGTCGACAGTGCAGAGAATCCTGAGTATGATATTCTCAAAACTCTCTGCGGCACTGCCATTTAAACACATATTTCGTGTTTTAAATCTTTAATTACTATAGAATATTTCATTATATAACCAAATCAGAATATAAGTCTTCCCTATACACTCCAGCATTGCATAATTGCCTTAAACTTTCCATCACACTCGGTTTATCCTCTTTATATGTAACGCCAAACCACTGTGATGTAGTTGGAAGCACACTGTACTCCACACCTTCTCTCAGCATTTTATCAGCTATAATTGGAAGAAGGTATTCGTCCTTCATAGGATCTTTAAGGTCCTCAAGAAAATGCGGGAACCCCTCTTTAAGTACATCTGTAAACAACTGTGGATAACACCAGAAGTTCATGGAAACAAGCGAATTCAAATCTAATTTCTTTCCGTCAGCTTCTGCTCCATTTACAGTTTTTACAATATTCTTTGTTTCGTTAATAGCTACAAGCTTACCATCAGAAACAGTACATACGCCTCTTGTAACTCCACCATTATCAGAAAGTGTGTTTTTCAATACATATCCTACTAAAGCGTATTGATTATTTTCAAGATACTCTGATGCTTTTTTAAAACCTTCTATTCCATAATAGTCATCTGCATTAATAACAGCAAATGGTGCATCTATAGCTTCAGCAGCACACAGTACAGCATGACCTGTTCCCCAAGGTTTAGAACGCGATGAAATAGTATCAGCTAATTCTTCAGAAATATCCGGTAAATTTGATGTTTCTTGAAAAGCATATGCTATTTCCACTCCAAGAGGTTTGACAATCTTTTCAATTCTCTCACCAATTCTCTCACGGAATTCTGTCTCAATATCATGTCTTATTATAAAAACAATCTTATTGAAGCCCGCTGAAATTGCATCATGAATTGAATAATCAATTATAAGATGCTCGTTGTTATCAACTGCTTCAAGCTGTTTTACTCCTCCGCCATATCGAGAGCCTATTCCCGCTGCGAGGATTACTAAAATTTTTTTCATAATATAATCTCCTTACATGTGCTTATAATCTCATTTCTTTATAAAGTTTCAATATTTGTTTAGTTAGTATTTTACATTAGTACTGACATTAAAACGTACATCTACGCTAAAACATTAATATTATATAATACTGTGCAGATAAAAAAACGTTCATTTTCCCAATATACGATGTTTTAAATATGTGAGTTTTGTTCTATTCCCTGATATAGAGCTCAATGGGGTGAATTCTCCGCTTTGCTTATCACACCACGCTTCATATTTCCAATTCATATTTAACCACTTCGGTGCTTTTAAGAATTGATTCAAACATTCACTTAGTCCTTCAAAGGTTGATTTGAATTCAAAATCACCGATCACGCTTTCAATTTTAGAATTGTCAAATGCTCGGTCAAATAAGCGATCATATTTTATCTGCCATGGATTCCAAACCTTTTGAAGGCCTTCCGAATTCTCTGGGTATATCACTTTTATCTTTTTTCCTGTGATCTTTTCAATTTCAGAAATATAGAACTCGCATATTTCTCGCCATGTATGCGTCTCACCCGTTGTAATGTGAAATGTTTTTCCATATGCCTTTTGATTTCCTATCAACAATGATATTACTTTAGCAACATCCGGTCCATAAGTCAACGATGTCAAACTGTCTGCGATATCTGAAGGGAATACAACAGTCTGTCCTTCAAGTGCTCTTTTCAGCCAGTTTTCTTTTTCGTATACGCCAAGCTGTATACGATAAGAATTGTAAGTAATATACGGTCTAATAATAGTCCAATTTTTAGAATTACCAGAACGAAGAATATTTTCTTCTTTCCCCTTTGCCAAACCATATTCATCTGTTGCCAAGTACTCTTCATCTTTGCAGACATCAACAAGTCTCGGTGAATCCTCAGTAATCAGCCCCTTGTTATCAGCGTAACATCTTGCAGAACTAAAGAAGAAATACTGATCAGTGTGTTCAAGAACGAGGGAAAGTCTCTTCTTGAACTCATCAGTAGCATAAACAAGGAAATCAATAATAGCATCATAGTGCTTGTTAAGCAGAGATTCAAAAAAACTGTAATCCTTTGCATTTCCTTTTATGTAATTGACATTGCCTTTGCTTTCTTTCTCAGATCTTGATGTAACATATACGGTCACATCCTTGCGTTCGGATAAAATATTTACAAGTGGAACGCCCATTGCACCGGTTCCACCCAATAACAATAATTCCATTATTTCTCCCTTATATATAGAACAACTGATTTTTTCGTGCTATTGACAGCTTCTTTCAATACTTCATTGTTTTCGTTTCCACGTTTAACGATCTGTGTTTCAAAACCAAGAGAACAAGCATAGTCCTCAATTACCTTATTGAATCTGTCCATCACAACAATAAAAAGCAGTCTGTCATTAGTATTTATGTTACCAAGAGTATTAATATCATGAATGAATTCTTTTTCTGATACAAGACCGATATATCGTTTCCTAATCTTTGCAAGTGATGCTCCGAGTACGTTGGCAAGAGCGCCCTCTCTGCAATTTGTCATTCCGCTGTTGATCGTCTTACATTTATACTCTGCTTCGATTCTCTCAATATCTGATCCTGTCAGCAGATATGCCTCTTCATCAAGGATCTTACTAAGAGTTTGCTGTAAATCAGCACACTCTGTTTTACATAATTCAAAGCTGTTTTTCTGTAATTCAATATGAATCGGGAATTCATTATTCAGAATTTCAGTGAGATCATCTGTTTCTGATACAACATAATGACTGCAGGTAACATCGCCTAATTCTGTTGAATAATCAAGTTCGGTACCGATTGTAATCAGAACAATCGGCAGTTTACGGTAATATGCTTCAGTCATTCCAGAGAAAACACTTCTTGAGGCATTTGAAGAATTAACTATACAAACGACTAATTTCCCGTTTTGTGCAGCAATACCTGTTGCCATGTAAATAGTAGATCGGGAGTCGATAGAAGAAAAGCATTCAAAAGCCTGAGCTTTAAGGCTTTGTATTAAACTCATATCTTCAATTTCTGTCGGATATACAACATACTTTGCCTGATACTGTTTCAAAGATTGAATTAAGTCCATAAGTTTCTCCTACTCATACTATCTTCTTAATGATTCTTTTAATCTTAAGTGCACCTCGTACTACAACACTTTTCTTCAGTTTCTTTTTCAAGGATGTATCGATCAGGATACTATTCATCAATTTAAGAGCATTGCTCTCATCAACATCATTAACGAATACCTCAAGAACAACTGATTTAGAGCTATTAAGCCAGTTATCACGCTTTTTCAGATATTCCTCCTTGCTTACTGCCGACAGATAAGAGATACCAATATTCTTGCAGATATTCTTCATCAGCTCTTTGTTACGGAATCCATTATGTCCTTTTGCAGCAATAAAAGCGTCTGCTTCATCACCAAACTGCGCAGCACGATGACTATAATTCTTAAATTCGGTGCCAACACCGTTATTAATAAGCATTATATGGATATTATCTGGCAGCTTTCCTAATAAAACATTAAGATCATAGAAAAATGACAAATCTCCGATAATGATAAAATGCTGTATATCAGTATGGGCAAGCGCAGAACCGATAAATGAAGACAGACAGCCATCTATACCATATCCACCAGGATTTGAATAGCATGATACACTTGCTGGCGTTTCAAAATAGTTCCAAACACGTAATGAATTAAGTATAGCAATGTGAAGAATAGAGTTTTCAGGGATCAATGATGCTGTTTCTTTTGCGATCCACATATTTGAAAACGGAAGCTTCGGAATATTATCCATTACAGATTTTTTAGTCTGATGACAGATATCAAGTATAGTATTCCTTTTATTTGTACCGGCATAATGTCTGAAAAAGTCTAACTCTTCCATTTCAAAAACACACGTCAGATTTCTGTTTGGATCGCGTATTACTCCATCAGGATTAACGCGCCAGGATTGTTTGCCTTTGTAAGTTATGTATGCGCCATGAACCGAACCGATATATATAATCAAGTCATAATTCTTCGTACCACAGTCTAATTCCTGACTATTGACCAGATTAGCAAGAAAACGATATTTACCTCTATAATTGCTAATCTGATCACAGATAACAATTGCATTATTATTAGCGCAGAATGTATCTATCGCAGCTGTTTCATCTTCTGTAAACACAGAATGAGCTCCAACAAATACACCTATTTTTCCAATCGGCAACGAGGGAAAACTGTTATTTATTACCCTGCGTATCACACGATACTCAGGTAAAACCTTAACACTGAAATCATTTGAATACGTTGTCTGTAAATTGATATGTATAGGTCCAGGTACACCATGTGTCAATTCAAGAAGTGCTTCATTGGTATTGGTGATACACCATTCCTTATCCTCAGCACAGTAAACTGTTGGCATAGCAAAGGATTTTTTTATCATATCAGGAAATTGTATGCTTCTGTCAATCATCTGAGCGACATAGTTACCGACACGTCCAAAATGCTGAGAAGCCGTCACGGCAAGAACAGGTAAATGTCTGTAATATGCCTCTGTTAAACCGGGAATGTAATTTCTTGATGCAGTTGCACCAGTGCAAGTAATAATTACCGGTTCGCCTGTCTCTTCAGCCAGTCCACACGCCATAAATGCTGCGGCACGTTCATCAACCGCCGAATATACCTCAAAATATGGATCGGATTGAATAGAGGCAACAAATGATATATTTGTTGTTCCAGGTGAGGCTATTATCCTTTTTATATTATGCGCTTTGAGAAGAGATACCAATACTAATGTATTAATTTCATTTGTATAATAATGTTCCATATAACCACTAACCAAACCTTAAAAAATACTGTAATTCATTTAAACTATGTCAATATTTGAATGTGTCCCTTATTTCATCCCTATATTTCTAAGTAATCCTGCATACTTTCCTTTTGTCATTCCATTTAAAAGTAGCAATGTATCCTTATATTCTTCTGTTTTATGATATATTACAAAAAACAAAACATTAGGAATAATCAAACAAATACTCAATCGTAAAAATAAAGTTGTCCATTTTCCTAGATTAATAAAGTTACACATTAAAACAGTAATTACGCAAGTAAGTGCAGAAATACCAGTATAAAAAATAATCTTCTTTAAGTATGCTAATAACTGTTTTTTTTCAAATATAGTTGTAAATAAATTATGGAAGAGCCATGGCATACCTACTAATATCATCGAAATAACGGTCGAAAGAAGCACGCCATATATTCCCCATATTTTTACCGTTATAAGATTAAATCCAAGATTTGCGCATGCCGTTACTAGCGGTCTAAATCTATCCTCATGCCAAATACCACCAGCATCCTTGTAAACATTAAGTAACTGATTAATCTCATAAATAAAATAATACACAACAAAACAAATCACAGCTACATAATCCAACATCAAATCCTTGCCTACCCAAATTTCCATGAATGGCTGAAAAAGACTTAGAAAACAGCACGAGCATATCCCCGCAATCCAAGATATAATAAATGTAAATTTATTAAAATCCTTGAAATTCTTTTCTTTTGTTTCAACAACTAAACTATTCCCTATTCCTGCTGTGCAGGAAGAAAAAATTATAGTTACAAAACCTATTACAGAAGTAAGAATATAATAATAGTTCTGATAAATCGCAAGTATCGTAAGGCCTAAAAATGCTGAAATTACAATAGTATCGGCAGAATTAACCACAACTGCACCTATTTTAGACGTAAACAAATCTCTAATTCGCTTGTTTATAGTCTTAACATCATTTTCCGAAACTTTTCCCTCAGCTTTAAACTGCGGATATATTTTATTGGCAACACATGCAGTTGCAATATTTGTAAGTGCCTGTGTAATCAAAGCCACTATAACATAAATATAATAATCATGTAAAACCCACAAAACTAGTATTTGTAAACCATATTGAAGCGTATTTGTTATTAGCGCAACTTTGCTCACAACATCATTTCTTTGATGTGCTTGAAGAATGCTATTCTTATACGCAAAAAGCCAATATGATAAAACAGTAGCACAAAGATTAAGAAGATATAATACATATATATTTATACCTAATGGAACCTCTCCTTTTATTAAATGCGGAACAAAAGGAGTTAATACAATCCCTAATACTGCTATAACACCACCTATTATCCTATAATATGTTTTATATAATTGCATTAAAGCACAGATTGTTGTATTATCATCATCTGCTATAGGCTTATACATACTAAAAACCATCGCGCTACCAACACCTAATTCAGCAAGATTAAGAACAGACAATACTGAAGTAAACAAACTATTCAATCCTAAATATTGTATGCCCATAAAATAAATCATCGCTGTTCTCATAAGAAACGGAACAATTATTTGATATATTTTTAGAATAACACCAAACAATATGTTTCTTGCGGCATTTTTTGTACGTTCTATTTTCATTTAGTATAGTTCTCCTAAAATATAAGATATGCATCGGAAAGAATCATAAAACTTCTTTCAAAGCTTTATAAAATCGTTATGATAAAACGCTCAAACAGTATTTCTTGTTGCATTTTTGATAGTTTCATCTTCAATTATCTATTTCCTAAAAAACTACTTTATACGATTTTTACGGTCAAATCGTTGAAATATTTTATTAATTTCTCAAAACTGATTCTAAAAAACTAATTGCTTTTCTTCTTTCCATTTCAAGTTGTTTATAACCTTCGGAATAATCATGTTCCCACACATTATTTTGAATCCCACTATAATAATACTTTCTTTCAAGGTTAAATTTAGACAATAGTGTCTCCAAACGAGAATTCATGCTCTTTTCATTCCAGTTCCTATCAAAGACAAGAAAAGGTTTATTAAATAAAAAAGAAAACACACATGCATGAAATGAATCTGTTAAAACAATATCTGCATGATCAAATAGCCAGATGAAATTTTCGGGGGTAGCTGTTCCGACTATATCATCATTTAGATCTAGTAATTCATATACTTTTCTATTTTCCTTTACTCTTTCTAATACAGCACTCGCATCATCACATTTTGGCGACAAAAAATAAGTTAGAACATATCCTTCTTTTGCATTAACAGGTTTATTAGAAATTATTCTCCATTCCTCCTTAGTTAATAGCATTGTTGGATCGACCAAAACTTTTACTTCCCTTTTTATTAAACAATTAAGTATTCTTTTACCAGCTTCCTCGCGAACCGAAATATAATTAAACTTAGATAATTCCTTAGAAAATCTTTCCGTCCATTTTTTATTTAATACATCTGTGCCAAAAGAAGATGAAAAACTATTTTTTTTCTTATTATCTTGAATAAATTTAAGCAAGAACATTTCCTCTTTTTTATTATTAAACCAATTAGTATTCCAAACCTGGTCCGAACCAACAAAAAAAATGTCTTCCTTCATTTCCAAACCGTTTGTTTTTTTTATATACTTAATATTAAGTTTAGTCTTATTAAAAATATGAAATCTCATATTTTTTTTGTATCCATATTTCCAAAACGTTTTTTGTTTAGTAAATCTATATCTAGTAACAATATGAATTATATGCGCAATTCTAGTTTTAAAACTAATTATAGGCTTTTCCATTGTATATGATGTAACTTCGTTATTCATTCTTTTTAAAACTGCGTAAGTAGCATAATGTTGTAATTTATTTCCATAATTAGGAATTGGATCAACAATAGTAATTAACCCTACTTTCAATTAGTTAACCTCTTTTCATTCTATTTTTTAAATATATTTCTGGCAATAAAAAAATATATATATATATTTTTAAATTTGCTAAAATTGATCCTATTTTACACATTGATATACTCTTGATATTTTTTAACACTACTTTTCTTAATTCTATACTTTCTTTAAAATTACATTTATCTAAATAAATAGATAGAACTTTTTTAATTCTAATCATAATATAATTATTAATAACGCCTGAATCAATCTTATTTAAAACAGTTGTTATTTTTTTTATCTTTTTAAGCGACTTATATTCACTCTTCCACAGATCTAAAACATTCCTTTTACAATTTGTAAGTCCTGATTCTGAATACGAATAAAAATATAACTGGGTATTTATTATTTTTACATTATTACAATGTAAATAATAATCAATGTTAAAACATAAATCTTCACCCAAATTCAATGATTCATCAAATTTTAAATCATTTTCAATAATGATTCGAGACCTATATACTTTATTCCAAGGTGTATTCATCACGTAAGAATTATATTTGTTAAAAAACACATCAAAAAAATCATCAATTAAATAAGTTTTGCATAATGAAGAATCAATTACATTTCCGTCAAGGTATTCCGAATAGCACGAAAATACTAAACAATCGTTCTCGCATAAACATCTTAATGATTCAGATATAATATCAGAAGATACACTGTCATCGGCATCAACAAAAAAAATAAAATCACCATTTGCTTTTTTTATGCCATAATTTCTTGCTGAAGATACCCCTCCATTATCTTTTCTAAAATATTTAAACTTTTTGTTTTTTATGCATTGTTTTTGGCATAGTTCTGATGATTTATCTGTAGAACCATCATCGACAATAATAATCTCAAGTTTTTCATAAGAAATCCGAGCTAAACTATTCAAACATTTCACAATCGTTTCTTGTTTATTATATACCGGTACAATTATTGAAACTAATTTATCCATCACCAATCCTCCTCATAATAACTCGTAAAATCTTACTAATACTTACTAAATCTCAGCTTTTCATAATATAATATATAATTATGTCCAATGAAATCATCCATGATTTTAATTCGTAAATTTCCTTTTCTTGAATATCCATAATCTTGCATCAACACGTCCCATTACTAGGTTATGCAACATATAAATATTTACTACCAAAGGCTAGTACTCTGTAAACCATAAATATAGAATTTTGATAAACCATGTTGCTACGTGATAATTTGATTAATACCTACAGAACTGAATCCCTGTTTAGGTTTTACTAAGCACTATATTCATGTTAATATCTAGATATAATGAAATTAATTTCTCAAAGTTTTATTTCTAAATACAACAAATAATTTATATAAATATAACATAACACTGCTACGTATAAATATTCTTCTTTTTATTTTTTCAACCGCACTCAAATTCAAATATTTAAGAGACTTTTCATAAGTTTCTGTATATCTTTTAATAATCGGCCTCAAGTATCTCCTATCTTTATTATTATTTACATACACAACAATACTAAACAAAGTCCCAAAAGCTTGTTCTTCTGCTTTTGGAATCAAATATAACCTTCCAGTTTTTTTAGCAAAATCAATTCTATTTAAAGCTGCAATGGCTCCATCAGCATGTCTAACATTTACTCGATTTCCCATAATACTTTGTTCTCTTTGTGTATAAAAATAAAGCTTATCATCTATTATCGAGATTAGATTTGCTTTTTCATATAATAAAAATGACACAAAATTATCTTCATGTAATTTCCCAACTGGATATCTAATATCCGAAAAAATCTCTCTTTTATATAGCTTATTCCATGCAACTCCTAAAATCCAACTCACATCACTAACATCGTACATGTGGAATATTTCTTCATTTGAAAAAGTTCCTCTTTTTCCCAGCTTTTTTTGAACTTGTAGCATTTCCCCGTTCTCGTTCACATATAGATATGGACAAATACTAATATCAGCATTATTTTTAATAAGTGCAATATATAACTTTTGAATCATTGTTAAATCAACATAATCATCACTATCAACAAACAGCAAATATTCCCCATTTGATTTTTTTATTCCATAATTTCTCGCATCAGATAATCCGCCATTGTTTTTGTGATATACAAATACTCTATTATCTAAATTGACATATTCATCACATATTGAAGGGCAGCCATCATCACTACCATCGTCAACTAATATAATCTCAATATTTCTATAAGTTTGATTAATTATGCTATCTATGCATCTACGCAAATATTTCTCCACGCGAAAAATTGGAATAATAACCGAAATTAATGCCTCTTTCATAATATATTATACAATCAAATATAATTGATTATATTCCTTTCTAATAATTTCTAAAATTAACTTCTGATTTCGTCAATCCTTTCAGTTCACTTATGTAGACTCCTAATTTTTAATAAAATATTCATCAAAGCAGTTTTTATATACTCATACATAAGCAGTGAAGGTGTATTCAAACCATTATATTGAATTTTTCGGTTAATTTCTCTTAACCATTTAAATTGATTAAATGAGAAGCTATATGTATCAACTACCACCAATGGCTCATTTCTTTTGACATCATCAATTAATTTTAACCATTGTTGAACTACTTTTTCAATTGAAAAATGCTTTCTAACAAAATGATAACCATTTGTTCCAATTGTATTATTAAAATTATGATTTGTAAGTAATCTTGTAATTGCAGAGATTAATTCTCTTTCATTATTAACTAGTATACCTGTTTTTCCATTGACAACAGTATCTAACAAGCCATAGCCTTTTTTTGATACAACAGGAATTCCCAAAGCTTCAAATTCTGTTGCCACAATGCAAAATGTTTCGCTTTTACCAGAAGGATTAGCAACCCCCACGGACGTTTTCAACATTACCTCTTGTTTTTCATTTCCTCCAATACTACCTAAAAAATGTACACTAGATAAAATGTTGCCATTTTTATCTAATAAATATTTCATAAACCTTTTTTCATACTTTTTATCAGCTAAACCATACTGGCCTAATTCGACATTTTTCCCCATATTCCCTGTACCCAATACATTTAATTGAGCATTTGGAACCAATTTACATATCTTTTTCCATGATTTAGCCAATATATGAAATCCTTTCTGATTGTTCAAAGCACCAATATATGTTACAGTCTTATTATCATTTTTAATTCTCTTACCCTTAAAAGTTTTAAAATCTAGTGCATTATATATATATGTTGATTTAAAAAATATTTCATGATCTCTTAATCTTTCATACTGTTGCCTTCCAACACATACAAATCTTTTAATTTGTCTATTCTTTGCGACAGAATTTGCAAGTTTATAATTCTCAAAATTATGAGACCAAAGAATCAGCTTTACTTTATCATTATTAAATGATTGATATAAATCAGCATTTTCGTTACACGCTCTTAAAACAAGTACTTCAACACCTAATTCCACTGCTTTAATAAATGCTTGTTTCTCATCTTTACATAAACAACTATGTAAATAAGAAGGCATTTTATCTATACACGGTGCAAAAAGGTAGATATCATGATATTTGGCTAATTTACACGCAATAATCCAAATCATATACTGAGTTCCTCTAATGCCTGGATTGCCTAATTCTGGCCTCGAAAAATCCACTTTATTATATAATTTGTTTTCTAAAAAAAAACCTATTTTCATATATTTTCTCCTAATGTTATTATGCCTTGAAGAATTTTCAATAATCATTCGTTATCGCCAAATATTTTATCAAATCATTTCAATTAAGTTCTCTTTTTCGTTATTATCTGTGGAACAAACTTTTTCGCACTTAATAGCTTTGGATAAAGCTGATAAGATCGATATAAAAAGCCAAAATTTACCATCAATTAAATAACTACCTGAAACAAAAAATTTTAAAAAGCAAGTTACAATGAATAATATTGCTATTTCTCTAATACTTAGATTTTTAGTTACAATTACTTTCATAATCATAGCGAACAGAACAATCAAAAATATAATGCCTATTATCCAGCCCCATGACATCAAAACTTCATATATAATATTATGTGGATATGCAAATCCCATACAATATCTACGATCTCCAAAAAAGCCACTAACTTCTAATCCCATACAATTTATCCTATTCCTACAGTTTTCATAAAGAATGTTTCTCGTTTCCGCTTCAAACAGTTTACCTTGAATCAAACGCTGAACAATATATGAATTATTTAGTATAGAAATATGTGCAATACTATTCATAAAAGAATCATAAAACAGAAAAATAATTCCTGCCATAACGCCAACTAAAAATAATGTCAACATATTCTTTCTCGAAGAAATTCTTTTAGTAAATAATTCATACAAAATAATATATATTATTATAAACAAAAAAGCTGCTCTAGCTCCAAAAATCAAAATAGTAATTAATCCAGTAAAGAAAAAAAGCCAGCTTTTTAATGATGAAATCGACCTTGCTTTACGATATATTACAGCAATAAAAGGTAAAAGAGCATAAGAAAAACCCATATAAACCAAATAACTTGAATAATCCAGAAATAACAAGATAAAAACAGCGAGGGAAATTGCTATTTCACCAAACTTTTCAAATATTCTATAAAAGTCACGCCAATCATTAATGTTTTTAATATATAATATTGAAATAGGGAAAAAAAACACATAAATAATAAGCATATCTTGCTTAAACAAAAATTGCCTTGAACCAGAAAAAAGAAAATACGACAATATAAACGGAATAATCGACACAAAACACAACAAGACATCATTAATTCTTATATGTTTAAACCCTTTGATTAATATTATCAATAATGAAACTATGTATATAAATGTCGTAATTAAAGAAGGATTGCCAAGCTTAAATTGATTAACTATTACATTAAAAAAATCAACAATAATAGGTAATAAGAATACGTAAGCCAAAACCTCCAATTCAAAAATCGTTTTTTTACATTTATTATCAACCTTATTCTCCATTTCTATTCATCTCATCCACGTCTTAATTAATTGAACAATTCCTTTTTTTTCCGCACTGATTTTTATATGCATTGTAATGTAAGCTAATAGATACATTTTATTTTTTGCTAAAAATAATATTGCTTTTTGATATTTTCCTGTTTTTGAATTATTAATAAAATCACAAATTCTACTTTTCTTAATATAATTATATATCCTTTTTCTCCGCTTCTTAAATGATAAATTAGCTTTAGGTGAAAACGTTAATTCACACGCTTTAATAACACCACAAATATATTCACAATCAATCCACTCTCTTGTCTCATAATCATTTTTATTCCATTTTAAAATAGTATGTTTACGATCGTTCCTTAATCCAATTACAGCTTTTATATAATCTACTGGATATTTATCCCATTCTTTTTTTAAATCATTAGTATAATGTATATAGAGAATGTCTTCAATAAAATGTATTGACTCAACATAACACATATATCGTGCAATGAAAGCTTCATCTTGGTGACGACGTAATGAAGGAAATTCAATACTATACTTTTTAATTATTTCCAAATCAAACATCTTATTCCAAGGAGCACCTTGTATTGGATATTTAACTTCATATCCAATATAATTAGAATAGTGTTGTCGAGTTGTTTCTCCATCTAAAGTCATATATGGATACTTTTTTTGAGATACAACCTTTCCAGACTCGGTCTGACTTTGAAATCCAAAAACTAATAAATCGCAGTCACTATTTTTCATTTCATGAAACATGATAGAAATCGCATTATCAATTAACAAATCATCGGCATCTGGAAAAAAAATATATTTTCCAGATGCTTTCTTTATACCATAATTTCTAGCTGGACCAGAACCCTCATTAGTTTTATGATATACAAATACATTTTTATATTTAACAGCAAGTTCATCGCAAATTTGAGGTGTGTTATCATTTGATCCATCATCTACAATTATTACCTCAATATCAATATCATTATTATTTTCTAATATTGACCTTACACATTTTGTAATAGTATCTCCCATGTTATAAACTGGTATTACTATGCTTATTGAATACTGCAAATTAATCACCTTTCTTCTAAAATGTGCTTACTGTTATTTTCATATGCACTTCGAAGATCATTCCGATATAAAGTATGCTCTCCATTTTCTTTTATAAATTTACTCCAAGTTGAAATCTCATGTGCAGGATTACCTCCTATAATGATACCTGACTTAAAAACACTTTTTGTAACTACACTTCCAGCTGCAACAATTACATTATCCACTAATGTTACACCATACAATAATGTACTTCTTTGACCTATAAAGCAATTATTTCCTATTTTTATTTTACCATATATATTAGGACATTTATTATCAACTTTTGAAATACTATTATCATGAGTAATAAGAATTACATCACCTGAAATCGTTACATTATTTCCTATTTCTACTAAAAATGGTTCTGTTGTCATAATGTTGCAACATATATTGCACCCTTTTCCTACAGTCATTCCATATTTTCTAAAAAAATCACTTATAACTTCTTTATTATTTTTCAATATCTTAGATTTAAACTTTGAAAAATAATATCTTATTTCATACATATAATTACCTCATAATAACCGTTTTTATTTTCATAAGAGTTTTTTTCATACAATAATAAAGTGCCCTTGGTGAACTAAAAACAGCTAAACAATAATGAATTCCTTTTTTATAATCTCCATTTTTCAAAAAAACATAGCCTATTTCATATTTATGTAACGCATATGCACATTCAACATCTTTTTTGTCCATTTTTTTTAGTATTGATCTAATAGAATAAAAGAATCTCTTTTTGTGTTGAATTAGTTTATAACCATCTGGTCGATTTTGTGCATCACTTACATCACAACAATGCAAAAATTCATCAACTTCTTTTAATTTATAATGATAGGTAAACTCAATAATTAACTGCAAATCTTGATGTCGATACAATTTCTCGTCAAAGTAACCTGTTTTATCCAACGCTTCATGACGTAAACATAACGTACCAGTTGCTACATCAGACAATAAAAATAAAACATCTCTATAAATATTTCCATCATTATACTTCTCTGTTTTTCCGATCACTTTTTTGTTACTATCAAAAAAGCGATATTTACATGATACACCACCCCAATCATTAGGTAGTTTACTAAGGCTCTCTACTTGTCTTTCTAGTTTTTCTTTTTCCCACCAATCATCATCGTCTAAGAAAGCTACATATTCTCCTTTTGCTTGTTTAATCCCAACATTTCTTGCCACCGCCCCGTTAATATGTTTTTTTTGTATAATCAATCTAAATCTTGAATCGTTCTCAAATTGTTTCACTCGTTTTTTTAAATCTTGAGTAAATTCATCATCCGGCTCATTATCATTAACCAACAATAATTCTAAATTGGTATATGTTTGATCTAAAACACTTTTTATAGCACGAATTAACTTTTCAGATCTTTTATATGTTGGCATTATGATGCTAACTAATCCGTCGACATATTTCACCATCTTAATTCCTCGCAAACTTTCTAAAGACCAAGCCACGAATCTTATTTGGTAGCAGCCTTTGTATTATCACTCGTTTTCCAACATTACAAATAAAAGTCATAAATCCAATCATTTCCTTATCGAGCATCAGTTTCTGTAAACCATACTCGCTTTGGAAGTACTTCTTACCTCCACGTCGCTGATACATATCTTCACCAACACGAACATTAACTAACACTGTACCTGTATTAGCAAATACGGCATTATTTAACTGCATTCTAATCCAAAGATAGTAATCTTCGTTCCAAAACCAGTCCAAGTATCCACCTGCAGCTTGAACTGCTGATTTCTTATACATTACTGATACGTGATTGAATGCGCATCGAGTTTTCATATATTCCTTTATTGCCGAGTCCTTCTTTGGTACTGTTCTTTTGCCTACAATATTATCTTCATCACCGATAAATTCGGTAATATCTCCTCCAACAATATCGACATTTGAATGAACGTTGAAAAACTTCAACAGCTGCTCAAATCTGTCAGGAACTGATACATCATCACTATCCATCCTTGCAATCAATTCATAAGATGCATTTTCTACAGCCAATCTTAAAGCGTTACCAAGCCCCTTGTTATTTTTTAAGCGCAAAACCTTGAAGATCGGATAAGCTTTTCTATATTTATCTATTACAGCATTCAAATCATCATTTAAAGGTCCATCACACACCAAAACTATCTCTGATGGTTTTACTGTTTGCTGCTCTGTAATACTCTGAAGAGCTCTGTCAAAAAATATAGCTTTATCTTTTTGATATACTGATATTGCCACTGAAAAAGGTGAAAACTTCATATTGATTTTTTAACTCCTATAAATTAATTCAACACATAATCTTTAGCTTCTTTCTGCTTCTGATCGTATTCAGTCTTATCAATTCTTCCTTCACTAAGCAGATAATCACCATAATCAGCAGCAGTCGCCATTTTATCCATTGTTATTCCTTCTTTCTTGAAGACCTTCTCTACTGTATGAAAGATAATCTTCGCATCTTCCATAAAAGTGATGCCATTTTCTAAATATTCAATATCATACTTGAGTTTATTATCCCAAGACAAACCGTTTCTTCCATTACATTGAGCCAATCCTGTAAGTCCTTGTCTAACAGAATGTCTCTTTCGCTGTTCAAGACTCATAAACACCATATCTCTAACGAGCTGAGGACGAGGTCCTACAACAGCCATGTCTCCCTTTATTATATTGAAAAGCTCAGGCAGTTCATCGAGACTTGAAGACCTGAGACGCTTACCATAAGATTTTAATCTCTGCTCATCTGGAAGAAGATTTCCGTCAGCATCCTTCTCATTCGTCATAGATCTAAACTTTATGAGTTTAAATACTCGCTCCTTACCAGTTCTCGGATCTATTCTTCCAGGACGATCCTGTGTGAAGAAAGGATTGCCTTTCATATTAACAGCTCCTGCAATAATTAAATAGAACAATATTGGACTCAGTGCAATTGTAGCACCGCAGGACAGGAAGCAATCAAGCGGACGCTTAATGAAACGCTCATAGATACCAGTCGGCTTTCTGAAGAACTTTGCTCCTTTATACTTGATCTCATCTATACGCTCAGCAATGAAAGCAAACACAGAAGCAAGAGTTGCTAAAGCTATGATAACTTCAATGATTTTTAACAGTATCTTTATCACTTTCACTCGTCCAACTCCCTGAAAACATTATTTGTTAATCTCTGTGTATTCAACCACAGTATTTGCATGACTCTTCTCATTCGAAACACCTGTGAATAATCTCAATCACAACATCCTGCTGTTCTTCAGTCATCTTAATATCACTTGGTAAGCACAAGCCGCGTCTAAAAATATCAGCACCAACGTCCATGCACTCTTCTTTTATGTAAGCATTACTCTGTCCTCTACCACTACCGCAACTTGTAATAAAAGCGTGACTTCTATAGATAGGCTGCATATGCATCGGTTTCCAGACAGGACGACCTTCTGTATTAAATCTTGAAAGTGCATCAAGAATCTCAGCAGGACTGCTTTTTCCTGTTTCGTACTTCCAAAGTTGATCCTGTTCTCCACGAACCATAGGAGCCATAGCATCTTCATCAATCAACATACAACTCAACCAATAGTTCGGATTTGAGTTACGAGTATCAAAAGAATTCATAGTAACAGGAAGATCTGCAAGTCCATCTCTATATCTTTCATAGATTCTCTTCTTGCCTTCAATATGCTCCTCAAGGTAAGGGATCTGTCCTCTTACCACACCAGCAATGATATTGGACATTCTATAGTTATATCCAAGTTCTTCATGCTGATACCAAGGAGCAGCTTCACGACTCTGTGTTGACCATTTACGAATCTTGTCAGCATCAGCTTTGTCTGAGCACAGGAGCATTCCTCCTGAACTTCCTGTAATAATCTTATTTCCGTTAAAAGATATAACCGAATAATCGCCGAAAGTACCTGTCTGTTTGCCCTTATATGTTGCACCTAAAGACTCAGCTGCATCTTCAACTATTAATGCATTATGCTTATCAGCTATTCTTCTAATAGCATCAATCTTTCCGGGTGTACCATACAAATGCGCAACGACAATAAGCCTTACATCAGGATAAATCTCAAATGCTTTCTCCAAAGCATCAGGTGACATATTCCAAGTATCAGCCTCTGTGTCAATGAACACAGGTTCTCCACCCTCATATGTGATTGGATTTACTGTCGCATCGAATGTCATGTCAGATGCAAAAACCATATGTCCTTCCAAACTTCCGTGTCCAACCTTCGGAATTCCATAAAGCTTCTCACCTGCAAGTCTTATAGCTAAATGAAGAGCAGAAGTTCCGCAAGAAAGTCCAATGGCATGATTCACCCCTATATATTCAGCCATTAGTTTCTCAACTTCATTGATGTTCTCACCAGCTGTTGTGATCCAGTTCTTATCAAATGCGTCCTTAACCCACTTTTGCTCATCGCCGTGCATTGTAGGCGATGCAAGCCAAAGCTTAGTTTCAAATGGTTCAATGCCAGCAAATCTGGAATCGGCATTAAACAATGTTCCTTTAGTTATTCTTATTTTTTCTTTAACCGCGCTCACACTACTCATAATCCTCATACTCCTTTATAAATAATTTTTTAAAGGTTACTTTATTGACCTCACTCCATAATCAATAAAGTACTCCAATGTCCCAAAAATCTTAAACTCTATATCTCTCTAAAACTTTATCAGAAAGCCCGATAATATCAGGCTTTACTTTCTTTTTCAGCAAGTCCCAATTTGGCTTGCGGTCATTAGTATTATGAGCATCACTTCCGAAAGCAAATCTCTTTTCGTCAGCTATTATACGCTTTACAAGCTTTTTCTCACTCCAACTTGAAAACGCTTCGTTATTTATCTGCATTACAGCTTTTGTTGAAAGCAATTCCTCCATTTCATCCTTACTGTAGTATTCAAGGTAACGATGAACGTGTGCCAACATCACCTTTAAGTTGAACTCTGCGCCTATATTATATATTTCCTCAGACATCCATTTAGCATAAGCTCTGTACGGCAGCTCCAGAAGTATCATTCGTGTGCCCTCAACAGCAAGCTTTTCGATATCGGGAAGTTCGGAAATACCATTCTCGACTGCTACCTCTGCACCGAGTATAATATCCTTTATCACAGACTTGTCCCTGATTTTTTCAAAAGCCGCCTGTCTCTTTTTCAGGAACTCAGCCACTGATTTTTCACGGTGTGCATAGAAATGTGAAGTTGCGACTATTCGCTCAACCCCTTGTTCTTTCATCATCTCTATCATCGCAAGTGATGTATCTACATCTTTAGCCCCATCATCAATCCCAGGAAGTATATGACAATGATATTCAGTCATTATTTCTTACCTTTCTTTTTGACATTTTTCTTCTTGGAATTATTGTTTGTCTTTGTGGAAGAAGTCTCCTTCTTAGTAGTCTCTTTCTTGACTGTTTCTTCTTTCACTTCCTCAACTGTATCATCATCACCTATCTCAGGTTTTGAACCATAATATCCATAGCCACCATATCCGTAGCCATAGCCCTTCTTATAGTAGTACTTACCTTTGTACTTACTTGAATAATAGCCGCTCTTCTTCATCTTGATATCGTTCATGATAAATCCAAGCATATTCATCTTTGCAAATTCTATCTTCTTTATAGCATCTTCAGCATCTTCATTTGTAGTCACTCCATATCTGAGAACAACAACGATACCTGAAACATATTTTGCAAGCTCCATAGCGTCCGTAACCACATTGACAGGCGGAGTATCAATGAGTATCATTGAATATTCCTCGCTGAGCTTTTCAAGTATAGCTCCCATATTATCAGAAGCAAGCAACTCTGACGGGTTAGGCGGTACAGGACCTGCTGTCATTACGTCAAGGTTTTCCATAACGTTTTTATGGATACATTCTTCAAGGCTGCACATCTTACTGATAGCAGAAGAAAGTCCCTTTTTGTTTTTCAGACCGAATACCTTATGCTGTACAGCCTTACGCATATCGGCATCTATGAGAAGTATCTTATTGCCGCCCTGCGCAAGAGCAATTGCTATATTTGAAGATGTTGTGGACTTACCTTCACGTGGATTTGCGGAAGATACTGCAAATATCTTCTTGTCCACCGTTGAAAGTGCAAAGCTTATATTAGTACGTATCGACTTGTAGCTTTCAACGACATTGAATGGAACGGATTTATCCGTGAGCTTTACGTGCTCGTCCTCATCACTGTCCTTCTTTTTCTTTTCAACGCCAAAGGCTGCTATCTCACCGATGATAGGCTTCTTGAATTTATCTGCAACTGTATCTGTATCCTTGACTGTATTATCAAAGAAGTCAATAAGGAAGATTATCATACAAGTCAGCGCAAGTGCTGCCATAGCACCAAGTGCTGCGTTCTTCTTCATGTTAGGAGCTACAGGAGCGTTATAAACCTTAGCCCTGTCGATAGTGTTTATAGAACCTACGCCAACTGCTTCCTCAACGTAACTGGGAGCAACTTCTGTAAGGTCGTTACACAAAGCTGCAGCTACTTCTGCATTCTTTGTAGTGGACACTATCTTTACAGCTGATGTATCCTGAACTGAGCTTATCGAATAGCAGTCACGGATAGATGAAGGAGATATCTTTCCGTCTGACATACCGAAGTTCTTGCTTAAAGTGTCTGCATCGAACTGCGTCAGCAGCTTATCGCCTACAGCGTTCATTACAGCATCATCTTTCAACACTTCCATATATGTATTTACAAGCTGCTTGGAGTTGCTTATATTGTTCTGCTGATTGGCATTTTCGGTTATCCCCGTATAACTCTGGACATACATCGAAATATGAGAAGAATATTTCAGCGGCATTACAAATTTCGAGTAGCAGAAAGCTGCCGCACCGCCGATTATAGTCACGATAATAAGCAGCCACAGCTTGCTTAAAAGTAGTGAAATGATGTCCTTGATAGAGTAGCCGTTATCCATTTTTTTAAAGTTCCTTTCCGTCGCTGAATTATATTATTATTTCATTTATACAAATCCGAAGTGATTTTATCATTAGTAAATAGATTGTCTGATTATACAATTAGTAAATTCGTCGGACTATTTATAAATTTTTCATATGATGTGATATGATTAATGATACCACATTTTTGCCAGTTTTACAAGAAGAATTGACGATTTTTGTCAATCATCAACAATTATTATTTTTTTTCGCTCCGATTATGCACATTTGCTATATCTTTTTCGTGTTTATATTTAAAATTTCGTATATTTGCTGTATTTTAATACAAACAGTATAGTAGGTTTTCAAACATATATATTCCATATATGTTAACAGATTACATATTTGATAAATCATATCATCTTTCAAGTAGTAATACCAAACAAATATAATTATGATTTTTCTCCTCGTCTGTTAATATGATTAAATTAATAAAATAACAACTGATTTTCACATTTGCTTTTATATTCCATATCGGGCAGTAACAGCTACGCAAAATAAAAAAACAAGGACTTCCCATTCGGAAAGTCCCTGCTCTGTTACCCTGTCTTTTGTGTATTATCAGCCTGCTCCTCACTGTGCTTATGCCTGCTTATCAGCATACTTCCAAGTACATTTGCGGCTTCTGTATCAGCCTCTGCAATGCAGTGAAGATACTTGTTTGTTGTACTGATATCAGCGTGTCCCAGACGTACTCTGACCTGCTGCAAATTTACTCCGCCATACAGCAGCAGCGTTGCCGACGTATGTCTCAGGGAGTGAAATTTACGGTGCTTGAGCCCGTTCTTTTTAAGGAACTTGCCAAACCACGCTGTCGGAGTCTGAGGGTTCATAATGTTGCCGTTCCACTGTGTGAACAGCCATTCATCGCCTATCCATGCAGTACCAAGTCTCATGCGTTCGCGTTCTTTCTCAGCTTTCAGAAGCTTTATAAGCTCAATGCAGTCTTCGGTGACTGTTATAGTGCGTACTTCGTAATCCTTCGGTGGCTTTAATGCTATAGGCTTGCCCTTGCACTTATAGGCACTTCTTTCGATAGTTACCTTGTTCGTATCGTAATCAATATCACTGAATTTCAGTGCTATCAACTCACCGAGACGGCACCCCGTAATAATAGCGAGATACACAAGACATTGATATTGTAATTCTTCCTGCTCCAGACACTCAAGCATCTCAGCAGCCTCCTGCTTCGAAAATATCTCCACTTTAGGAGTTACCATTTTCGGAAGCGTCAGTTTTTTCGCGTCAGCAGGGTTCATAGGTATTATATCAAGCTTCACCGCTTGAGTAAGCATAGATTGCAGAATAGCAAGCTTCTTTTTTATGGTCGCAGGCGAAGTATCAGGCTTCTCCTTCTGAAGATAGCGCACAAATTGCTGTATGTGCGCACTTATGATTTCAGAGATCTTCATATGCCCCAGCAACGGGATTATTACTTTCTCAATGATGGAACAGTAGTACTCAAAGGTTCTCGGAGAAAGGATATCCCTCTTGATATCGAGGTATATCGGTACGAATTCTACCAGCTTTAGCGAACGCTGAGAACCTGCAAGGCCATTCTTGACCTCGTCCTCAAACTGTAAAGCTACCCTCTCCGCTTCCTTTGCTGCCTGCTTTTCAGTCATACCGCGCGGTACCTTCCATGTCATAGTCTGGAAACGCTGCCTTCCGTCAACGCCGCAGCCGTCAGAAACTCTGATACGGTATGATATGATGATACCGTCCTTGTTCATGTTAGCTTTTATGTTAGCCATTTTATCGCCTCGATATCAGTTGTTCATCATCTGATAATGAACGGGATAGGCTTAACAACCGCAATATCAGTTGTACTCAAAGTGCAGCTATTGAAATAGTCAGCCACACTTTGCTGATTTATCAGTATCTTCTTACCTGCACGTGTTGCCTTTACAAGTCCCTGCAGTGCAAGCTGACGTGCATGGTGCTCGGCAATACCGAAGTTCTTAGCGGTTTCCTTGATTCCCAGCATTACGGGAATATTCTCGATTGTTTTAACATTTTCATTCATTATGATCTTCTCCTTTTCGTTATATATATTCGTTATCTCCTTTACGGGGATAACGAATTTCTTGATTATCATTTTCCGCACATATCTGCTACTTGCAGATATGTGCAGTTCATTTAAATAGCATTATCACCTTTTCAAATTAAATTTCTTCAAAACAGGATTTTTCAGCTCGTTTGTCGCAGGTGTTGCAGCTCGTACTGTCTTGACATCAACGTACACTTTATAGTTTACAGCTTGATTATTTATCGCTTTTTCATCAGGAAGGCTGTCCATATCATACGAAGGACGGTATGTAATACCTAAAAAAGCCGTTTCAAGTTTAACATTCGTTCCATAATACGTACTATAAACATCCCCAATGACAGCACAGTGAAAGTCAGGAAGTGTCCTGATGACATCTTCATCAAGCTTTGTGAACTTGGCTACAGCCTTTACGCACTCTTCGCCAAGAGGTCTAAAGAGTATATGTGTGCCGCAGTATTTATAAACCGTTGCAAGACTTTCATTCATATAGTCCTGCGATGCGAGAATAACGGATATATCAAGCTTTCTTACTCTGCTGAGTATGCTGACAAGAGTACTTTTTTTACCATGGTTAAAAGTCTGAACCTCGTCAAGTATCACAGTCATCTTACCGTTCCTGTTCTTGTCCTTATAAGAATACAAAGTGTCGAGCAATATATCAAAGGTATTCACCATAGGATTAATAGCAGCATTTCCGCTTGAAATGACCAGGACTTTTCCCTTAGCAGAGAGACGGTCGCCCCAACTCAATGCTGTATTCTGCTGCATATTTACTATACTGAAAAGTGCCCTCAGCTTTATAGCCAGCTTCTTTTCATCGTCGTTCTTGTCGAATGCAGCCGGTAATACGGCAAGTTCAGAAATAGTGCTTATTTGATTTTTTTCAAGCAATTCAGTCACTTTATCAACAAGAATGAATTTCTGATTTGGTCCCGTCAGATGCAATCCTGATATCAGAAGGCTCGACAGTTTTTGCACACGCTGAGCTGTATTTTCACAGTCATCAAAGTCCATAATATTTACAGGCCAGCCTTGCGTCGATAAATCCCAGAATTCGAAATGTTTAGCGATTATTTCTTCCGGAATATTATGTGCAAGCAGTTCTTCCTTCAGGAAAGCATTCGTCGGATCAAGAACAATGACAACATCATCACTCTTTACCCTCTGAACGACCTGCTGCATCATCCAGTCTGTCTTGCCTGAACCAGGAGCACCAGTCACAGCGATGAACGGAGTACCGTGTTTGTAATCCGTTATCACCTGACCAGCATACATATCTAACCGCTCGTGCTTAACAAATCGGAAGAAATTATCAATATGCTCATCAAGCTTGTGGAATTTATCCGATGCAACTTTCTCATCAATGACGAGATTTGCTTCCTGAGAAAGCCAATCTCTTGAGAACGTTAAAAATCGCCTTGGTTTCTTACTACTGTCTTCAGTTTGAACCTTCCAGATTCTCTGTTCATCCTTAGAGTTCGGATACGTCAGTAAGTCACCATCGGATATTAAATCCTCCTTTGCCTTATTTATACCTACTGGAACATCTGAATTAGAGTAAATTTCATCACTGAAAAGATCCTCCGTTAAACAGAATGAACCATCACTTGAAATCATAGCCTTATCAGGAGTCCAGAAAGGCGGTCCGACCTCTAAACCTATATCTATTTTTCCAGTACTTATTGCCGTGCTTGCTACAGCACCCATTGTTTTGGCATTATAGCGGCTAAAAGACGTTCTTTCCTTGACCTCATTGCAAAGCCATTGAAGCATAGCTTGTATATCAGCCTCAGTCAGAATGCCGCCTTCCTTCAGCAGAATAGCTGTAGAAAGAAACATTACTGCCGAGTTACTCTGACTTCTCCTCGGAAGCGTCGCTGCCATTTTCTTTGCTGCAGTTATCACTGCTTTTATGCGCTGCTTAACCGCACCAGGATTTTTCTCAGCATTTTTCACGATATGATAGTCGAGTTCTCCCAACAACTTCTGAACCTGTTCAAGATTTTCAATTTGAACACGCTCGGTTAGTGATAGCTGATGTATAGACAATTCTTCAGACAAAACACCAGCGTTATCGATAATCAGTACCGGCACCATACGGTTAACCGAATCATCAACATAAGAGTTTGCAAAAAACTCAGATAACAACTCTTGTATGTTCTCTAATTTGTATTTCGAGCCTATTGCAGAAGAATGCCGAATGATCATTACACAATCAACATACCTCTTGATTTGTTCCTCGATATAAAGAATTCTTTTTGAGGAAAACAATACTTCAATAGAACGATGATTTCTGTTCTGTAGTCCAGCTGTCATATCTTTTGCAGTTGCATCGTCAGAAGTCTCAACAACCCAAAGCCTGTCTTGAACAAGCCCCTCTTCCTGAAATTGTGGCAACAGACGACTCATAGCTGAGATCACTGTACAGACCTTTACGGGAAGAGTATCCGAAAGCAGTCTGTTATAGTCGGCTGCAACTTCATTGAATGTGCGATTTGATTTATAGAGAATAATATCGTTATAAACGTTACGCATTCCCTTTTCTTTATACAGACGTTTGAAGAGAAGATTATCGTACTCAGATGAGCAAAACTTACAATCCCCTCTTGGAGTCAAACACCAGCCATCATGCATAGGAGGCGAATAAAAGTACACCGCCGAACACATAAGAAGTGAACGTCGAAACGCCTCAGCAACATATTTGGGTCGAAGCGACGTATCCTCGAGCTGTAACTCTGAAACTATTTTCCTGTCACTCAAGTCACCATCGAAAAAGACCAATGGGCGCGCTCGGCCTTTTATCATGATCAAATATGCATAGCAAATTCCCGGTCCCGAAGCTGCAACAATAAGGCAGCCAGTGACTTTGACAGCGGAGATAAACGTCGGTCCCTTTGTTTTGCATTGTAGCTGCCAATGCTCATTATATGGATTCAGCTCCAGATGCTTTTCATCGTAGGCTGGATCCTTTTTGACCTTATGATAAATGAAACTTGCCCCGTCAAATACATAGCCATCAAGTTCAATAGCTTCACTGAGAAACGGCGACGACTCTAAGAGTCTGTTTCCTTCCTCAAGCGTAAATTCCGCACGCACTGCTTCGGTGACCTCTAAGCGAAGTGCCTCCATTTTTTCAGCACACTGCTCAGCAGCTTTAATGTCTGAAAGCTCTCCTACTATAGCAGCCAGTTCCTCTTTATGTTTTCCGACCAATCTACTGAAATCGAGATCGTCACGTGAAATGCCCATTGCAACCTCTTCAAATGACTCATACATTTGTAAAACCTCCTGTTGTCTAAAATATTGAGGAATTACTTCCTACTATGGAAATTATATCAGATATGAACGCCTTTTCCAAGAAATCGGAATTTCCTACCACAAATCCCGTAATACAAACAAAAATCCTCATGTATTAAATACACATGAGGATTTTATGGCTATATTCTGTTATAAAAGAGGAAATCTCATTTCCTCGTCATACCTACAATCTTTATAAACAAAATTGTCTTATTTTTGTTGCTTTTCGCTAAATTGCTTAATGTGTGGCAATTCAAATTCATCAAGCATCATATTCCAATATTTGAGAGAAGTATCTGTATACTTGAGCAAAAACTTATACGCTGTCTTTTGCAAGCCTATATCAGGTATACCACCAACTGTTTTTTCTATAAGTAATGTGCTTACTTTAGGACTCGTTTTACACGCTAAACATATAAGCATAACTGTATCAATATTATCCGGCACTTGTTGACCGTTTCGATAATTCTGAATAGTTTTGTCACTACAACCTAAGACCTCAGCTACTTCAGCCTTTGTTAAGCGAGGCTTTGAGGCTTTATCCATAATATATGTAAATATTTCAGGAAACTCTTTAATTCCTTTTGCCTCCATTTTATGGATAAGCTCAACGCCCTTTTTGTCTTCTTTTTCAATTTCATCTTCTATCATATGTTCTATAAGAGATGAAAGTCCGTTTGTTTTCTTATTATAATAATACTCACTTGTTTCTGAGAACTCTTCCTTGCACAAGTATTCTCTATGAAGATATTGCGAATAATAGTTTTCAGCATTTTTATCTTTTAAACAAAACTTTATGCAGCACTCATCAGCATGATTACGGGCAAAGTCAGAGAGAACAAATTCAACGCTATCAGTATCAAAGACAACATCGATATATTTTTCATTGAGCCTGCATACAACATACCCGAGGTAAATGTAGTTTCCTGAGCTTATAAGCGCAGCGAAATCTTTATTCTCTTGCACCAGCTTCTTATAGTCTTTAGGGTATATCACATATGTCTCGTTATCTTTAAGAGTCCCAGGCTGAAAATAGAACGGGGCATGCTGAATCTTCTTTCCGTTTTCTTCGTGTTCCAGAATAGTACCGTCAACAAAGTCATATCCCAACTGCCGCATACGCGCCTTTGCCACAAAGCAGGATACACCGTAGATTTTTGCAAACTTTATTACACAAGCCTGCATTCTATCTCCAGAATTTTCGTAGTATGTAGACGGATCATTGGCAATCTCATTGTTAACGGCATCAACAGTGCTTGAAGGGATAGCAAGCCTCATTGCAAGGGAATTCGCCTGCCATTCCGCAATACGCAGGGCTTTCTCAATATCAGTCATACTGTCAGAGATTATCACAGGCTTCGCTTTACAGTTCATAGTATCAGAGTCTGTGCCTAACAATACCAGGAGCTTAAAAAACTTCTGATGGAACTGCCAATGTACTAACTCATGAGCTATAGTTATTAGAAGCTCACCGTCCTGATCGTCATAGTATTTTTTCTTGTTTAAAAGGATAACCCCAGGCTTAGCGTGACCACTGACCTCTTGAAGCTGCTGAGTTTCTATATCATAATGATAAGTTTTGATGTCAGCCTCAACAAGGTTGATTCTTCCGAGGCAGTCATCAGGAAGGTCGGCAAAGAAAATCGGAGCATTCATGTTGCTGATGATCTTACCTAATGACAGTCCGTACCCGTTCATGCCAGCAAACATACTATAATAAGAAAAGAGTTCATTGCCTATGCGTTCTAAGTCTTCTGCCCTTACGTCAGGAAGAATGAAATGGTTTAGCAATTCATCATCACGAATATCACTCTTGTCACACTCGCCTACTTCTATAACCCGAATATCCTTAAGCTTCAAGTCAAGACTTCCGAAAAGAATGACTCTGTAATACTGCTTTTCAGAAGCAGTATCATTGCAGGCAACTGAAACCACGAGCTCCATTTTCTGATTACTGCGCTCGTCATCTGTGCAGTAAAGAGACTCGATATGAGTATTTCCATTTATGTCCGCATCATTATTTTGATGCTTCGTAATTGCTCCTTCAATGAGCTTAATTTGTTCGTGTTGCAGGTAATCTTTTAAGTTCTGATAGCAAGCCATACACCGATCCCCCTAACTTGATACACTGCCTATCATTTAATTTTTCAGAAGCGATTACGAATTTTCAAAAAATTCTTTTCCCAAAACACTCAAAAAGTGCCACTTTTTACGCCCTTTTGAAATTTATTTTTTTCAGAATTCGTAATCAACATCAAAAACTTCATTTTTCTTAAACCGTGCCCTTATTATCCCCAGAGAGCTTAAACGTATTTCCTACTTAAATTATATCATAGACTCTTATGAAAGTAAAGACTTTGCACATCTGCATATGCTTGATATCAATTTTTTCTTCACCTAAATAATAAAATATATTTACAAATCATGAATAATAGAACACGCCGCATTAAGCGGCGCAGTCTATATAACTATTCAGGGAAATGTGTTTTATTTATACTTTTCAATAGTTGAAGCAGGTATGAGTTGAAGCGTAGCAAGTGTTATCTGTTCAGCATTGTACTTCTTAACTTTATCATCAGTATCAACGTTGTCTGCATCATCATATCTCTGCTCATAGCATTTTCCGTCACTTGAACGTATGTAAATAAAAGTATCTTCAGCATCTATCAAGGTATCATCGCTTGTATGGTTGTCGTATCCGTGGGCGATAAGATTTTCGTTTTCATCAAATCTGAACATATAGCCGTTATCACAGGTTATAATTCTGTAATCATACTCTATGCTCGGATCTTTGTATGCATTTTCAAATGTTCTTGGCTTAGCCAGTTTTTCTATTCCGAAGCAAGCAACTGCGTGTCTGTGAGTGCTGATCCTGAGGTAACCGGGGAAAGAAAGACCGTATTCAGTCAGTTTTGCGTATCCTTCAATATTATCAGGAGTAAGAGGCAGCTGATAAGCGTAGTTCACATAATTAGTGTAGTTCATGTCAGCCTGTATCTCATTTATTCTGTCCGTTAATTTGCTGAATTCAGGGTATTGATCTCTGTATTCGTCTATTCCTGCAAATGCAGGTACATCTATAAGACCTCTTACGGTTTTTCCTTTGTATTCTCTCGGGATATAATCATAAATGTCAATCTTATTTCTCAGGTACATCATCTGCGTTATTACAATAGCTGCACAGCTGCCATTATGGTTATGGAAGTCACGGGCACCGTTATAATTTGTTTTGTTCTCGTTTATGATCTTATTATATGACTGGCTCTTGTCAGCCTTTATATACGGAACACCACGTTCTTCGGCATACTTGTTTGTATCAGCATCGCCGTAAATAGCAAATCCCGGTGCTACGTTTTCTCTGTCAATAAATCCGAGAGCATATTGGTTCAGTTCAACATTGCCTTCAACTACTGCGCCTTTTAAACTGCACTGGAAGAAAGCGTAGTCATCAACTTTAATATTTCCGCTGAGTACTACATATTCTACTCCAGAGGTGTTGAATGCTGCCCTGCCTATGTAAAGGCTTTCACCGTTTTCTCTCAGGAAAAGTACAGGCGTGCGCAGATTGGGAGTCTTATAAAATGCAAACTCACCGACAGTAGTTAAGGTTTTCGGCAGATCCATTACTTTCAGTTCAGTACAATTCTCAAAGGCGTGCTTACTGATAGTTACTGTATTTGTGAGTTTAAGATTTTCCAGTTTTGAACAGCCAGAAAATGCATATGCACCTATCTTCTTTACATCGAGCTCAGCACTACATACATTATATGCTCTGCTGAAGCTGTATTCACCGATAGACTCCGCTTTGATCTTTACATTAGTCAGAGCTCCGCACTTCTGGAAGCACCTATTACCAATAGTTGAAGTTGTGACGACGACATTTCGTAGGCTGCTGCATTCATTAAAAGCCTCTTTACCTATGGAATTGCATTTAGACGGTATGAAAGCCGTAAGTCCCGTATTTTCAAATGCATATGAACCTATATCTCCATATACAGGAGATATTGTACGATTTGATGAATTATAGAAATCAATACCTGTAAGATTATTACAGCCGCTGAATGCCGAATTACCTACAGAAAGCTCTGTATCACCAACCCTTACAAGAGAAAGGTTAGTACAGCCCTCAAATGCACTTTCACCTATATACGAGAGTGCGCTTCCGCTTTGAAAAGCAAGCAGAATATGTAACTCCCTGCCAAATTGAGTATATGTATAATATATATTATTGGTTCCGTAAAACGACACCTCGGTGATATTTGTCTGTCCCTGAAATGCATTATCAGCAACAGCTGTTACATCTTTTCCTTGTATCTGTTTAGGTATTTTTAATTTTGTATTAGCTTTGCTTGTTTCGCAGCCTGTGATGATCACGTGATTGTTATTGATAGTATAGCAGAGCTTGAATCCTGCAACATCATCGGTGAATATCAAGTCGTATCCCGACCATGTTCCCGATTTTTGAACAGTTCCGCTTTCAGCTGCTGATGCGACTAAAGTATCTTCTTTGACACCAGATATTACAGATGATGATGCGATTGGATTACAGATAACTGCTGCTGCACATATGCCTGCTATGCTGTGTTTGATCTTGCTATTCATAATATTCATTCTCCTTAAAAAATATTTTGATACGATAGGTGCGGATCATTTGCCTTTCGTTATCATATGCATATTATAAGGGACAAAGCATTGCAAATCAACAGTATTTTTGTAAGCTGTAATTATCTAATGGTAAGTTGTAATTCTAATGGGGTAAGTTGCAGCATCACTATTGTTTTCACACAAACACAGTACCCATTGATATCAATATACAGAACAGCTCTTCCGGCACAACGGCCGGAAGTAAAGCATATATAGCAAGCTGTCCTGTTAGAAAATAACTATTCAGATCACAATATCAGTATTTATTTATTACCACTGAGGAGAGAATATCCTCTTGAACCCTTCCTTTTTGTTCATGTTTTCATCTTGGTTTTTATCTGTATCCTGCATTGTTTTTCCTACAGAATCGAGAATCTCCAATAAACAGCTACTGCGTGTAGCATTTGCAATTCTCTGAGCAATGATAAAAAAGTTTTCGTCCTTGTCTTCAAATAGATCTCCGTCAAGATAGTTGGTGGTGGACATTATCACATGAGCATGATATAAAGAACTGCCTTGATCTGCTTTATGTACAGAAATTACCATCTGGTGATCACGCAGCAAGTACTCAAATATCTCCTTTGTGTACCTCATAGCAGTAAATGCGTCTTTCACCTTTTCATTCGAGAATGATATAATGAAATGATATATAGAGTTCTTTCCTGTGTTCTCCCATAGATCTGAAACAATCTTCATCTGTTGGTATACTGCAGTAGGATTGAACAACTGAACCCCATAGCATTGCCACATTACTTTTCTATCGTCCAGTGCATATCTAAGGGAAGTATATCTGTATTTTTCTCTCCCCTGTGTATGATGAATTATTTTAAATATTTCCATAGATCATTCACATCCCTCTGTAATTCTTTGATTATTTCAGGTGAATATCTCATCGCGATCGCGCAAGCACGATTAACAATGTTTTGTATCTTGATCACTATAAACGGTGTCAGTGGATGTTTATAGTGCCTAAGTCTATAAACAACTTCCTTGGAAAAGTCTGTACCCTTCTTCTCAGCTTCTCTCTCAATATCATTTATGATATCTTCCGGTATTCTTATGGGCTTTAAAATCGTCTTGATTTTATACATAATAAATTCTCCTTTAATATTTATTAAAAAATGCATACATTAAATATACGCGCACACGTGTATAATATAATTGTTATATTATTTAATATATAATAATTATTTATTATTATATAAATAATAATACAGGTATACATGGGCAAATGTATTACATTTTTTAATTCATAGTACTCATTTTCAAAAAAATAATATTATCGGCAATTGCAAGAGGTACAAAAAAACCTCTCATAAAGAGAGGATAAAAACTATTCAAAAAAATGATAGTTGATTATTTATCCAACTAACCAGCTCCGCCTTATGGATCACTTCGCCTTCACAGAGCGTACCAACAAGGAACGGAGACTTCGGATCATGTTGTCGGATATTGCGTCTTACATTTTCTCTGTTATAGTTGGCATAACAGTACTTACAGAGATGACCGCAGGTATCATAAGCGCCAATATCAGTACCGAGTACGCAGCTGCATTCCGCACGCTGGGATTTCTTTTTAGGTATATCAAGAGAACTGCCAATAGCTGCTTCAAATGTTTCCTGAGTCATACAGCCGTTACAGTCTACGCCATAAGGAGCAAGATCATTTCCCTCAGCGCAGGCTTTGATCGTTATGCCGTAACTCTTTCCTATCTCAACAAACGCTTTACCAATATCGATACGCTCCTGTGCAGTTACCGTTCTTGCATGTTGGAAGTTCCGCTTGACTTTTTCATACAGGTCAATGAAACTGATAACACATACTTCTGTATAACCTGAAAGAGTTCTGCACATTGTCTCGAAGTCAGATATGTGACGTTCGAGAGTATAGGTGCTGTCAATGAATATCGGATCATACCTCCATCCGATACAGTTGATACCTACATCTTCAGACAATGTTATGAAGTCCTGCATGACCTGCTCCTTAGGCGGAACATTCAGTTCAACATCATTACCGTATGGAGTTATCGTCACGAACCAGTACTGATGAAAGCGTTTGAGCTCGTCGATGTGTTTAAGCATCGGAGCAGGATTCTTGGTACAGAATGCTATGCAGTCAACTATCTCGGGATCAAGCTCATATCTGGTTATCCAGTCCTGACGGTATGGGTTACGCACAAGAACGTAGCCTTCACGTATTCTATTCATGAACCATTCAGAGTAAAATGCGGGGATATCCGTCCGCATACCTGTGTTAATTATCATTTTTCTTCCTTTTTCCTATCAGCAGTGGTTTGATATCACTGCTGATATTTATATATACTGCTGAGCCGCCCGTAATAACGGGCGGTATAAACAGATAAGATGAGTTTCTTTTAGTCTTTCTTATATTATAATAAGAAACGGAAAGTAAAGTCAAGAGTTAATTCCAGTTATCTTCCTTTTATACAATAATACCATATTCTTATAATCACTGCAAAACAAGACACAGGATATAAAGAACAGTTTGACCTGATGAAAATTCATCCTAATTATACATACTATGCTATAGAAAAAGCAATATCCCCGATGTAACTCGGGGATATTGCTCATTAGAAAGGAGCGCCTTTGTATGCGCACGATCAAAGATTTGGTTTTAACTTGCTAAACTGTCAAGATCATCGAGAAGCTTATAATATATGTCTTCGATATACTCACGTATATGACCGTGTTCGTCTGACTTATATACTTCAAGAGCCTCTTCTATCAAGTTTGGGGCTTCTCTTTCGACATATTCTTGTACGTCAGGTATTATATCTGTAAAGCTATCATCGCTATCATCACTAATAAAACTATAAAGATCTTCTTTGAATACCATACTCGTGACAGGCGGAAGTATATCCCATACAGTCTTGTCGCCACCGCAAGCGTAAATCAAGCATTCATGCTCGTTAAATCTCTCGGCTGCATAATTACCATCTTTGATAAGGTATGAGATATTTCCCTCATCGTCCTTTTGGATCCAAAGCTCATTACGCTCAGGATCAAGAACATGATCAAAATGAAAATCAAGCATCTTATCTATGACATCATTATCATGTTCTTCAATGGTCTCTTTCCACATGTCGCCTAAGCATTCATACTTATTCATTATTTCTCACCTCTTTCTGCATTATCGCATTTTTATCCGAATTATTTGAATATGAACCACTTTTTTCCCCAGAATCAAGAGATTCATTTTTCTTTCTTATATAGTTTTGATATAGATCATAAAAACTATCTGTATCAGTGCGTTCAGGAATTAAGTCATCGCAGCTTTTCAAGAAGCTAAGTTCCGAAGCTAAAGATTCGATATAAGTATTTTGAATTAAATCCTTAAAACTACCACTAATTTTATTGATGATAGAATTCTTAATATCGCTTTCAGCTGACTTTATGCATCCTTCTGAAAAATATCCAAGATAATTTTGTAATTGAGACTGATACTTCTCTAATTTATTAAAAGATACTTTGAATGTATCAGCAATAAAATCATAATACTTAATGAGTATACTCATATTAGCATTGACCCACGCATTTGATACATCTTTTCTTGTGGCTTCTTTAGAGATAATCGAAGATGCCATAATTTGAGCACTTTTAATCATTGCTTCTGCATCAGTATTATCAATTCGATCACCGTTGATAACAAGTAATACAAATAATAACATGAACATCAATGCGTCTCCATCAGAATTATAAAACTCCTCTGTCAGCACATGGCAAATAGCACAATATTGAGTTTTTGTCAGAACACTTCTGCCACTTTCAATATTATTAACAGTTTGACGAGTTACGCCTATTCTGTCACCGAATTCTGCAGATGTCAAGCCTGCAACTTTTCTTATTAACAAGAGATAGATCTGCATCGCTTTTATCCTATTATCCATTATACGCACCTCTGTTTTCAATTAAATCATAAGTTACGCCAGTTTTTATACTACACGCAAATATTTTTACACCACAATAATAACACTATTCCAATCGTTTGTCAAGCCCCCAATATCAAATAATATAAATTTGGCATATTTCACAATCAATCGCAAATTGAATTGTAAAAGATTACAAAGTATTTTACAAGTGCTGGAATCTTGAAGAAGTTTTTATAAATATATCCTTTTTATCATAACCAATCTTTTCCTATTTTTCGTAATTTACAGATATATATTTTTATACTGATACCATGTTCGTGGTAATCAAATTTTACGAAAGGAGTACCATTAAATGTTTGATAACAACAGATATCTGACCTGTGGCGTTGATAGTACGATTCCGTTGGAATTACAGCTGTTTCTGTGGGAATGTGTTGAGAAGATGCCTGTTCCGAAAGACTATCTACAGGTCTTTGAACTAAGTGCATCAGGTACAATGCAGTCTATCATACATAGTGCAGAAGAACCTGCATACAGTAAGCAGTATCTTATTCCATCAAACGCACCTATAACGGAAAAAGTGTACATCATTGATGACGGTGACCATAGCACAATGCTATTATCAAGCGAATATTAGACGTAATGCCAGCCTTCGGGCTGGCTATTGTCGTTTTTACGGAGGAAAAATTATGGAAGAAAATAAGAACGAAAACACTCTATACTGCTCCCACTGTGGAGCAATTATAAGCGAATGCGAAGATTTCGAAACTATAAACGGGCAAGTAGTATGTACCGATTGCGTGGAGAGATATACAACAACTTGCGATCGCTGTGGCGCTATAATCTGGACAAATGATAGCTACGGCGATGATTATACAACGCTTTGCTGTAACTGCTATGAGAACCACTATACACGCTGCAGCTGCTGCGATGCACTATTACACGAAGATGATGCTTACCATCTTGACGGTTACGATTACTGCAGTGACTGCTACCGTGATGAGGTTGACAAAAACCGGTCTATCCACGATTACGGCTACAAACCCGATCCCATATTTTACGGAGACGATTCAGACCGATATTTCGGTGTGGAACTTGAAATAGATGGTGCGGGTAAAGATTCTGATAACGCTGACGAAATACTTGCTATCGCAAACAATGACGAAGAAAAAATTTATATCAAGGGCGATGGCTCACTTGATGATGGTCTTGAGATAGTTAGTCATCCTATGAGCCTTGAATATCATAAGCAGTTTCAGTGGGAAAACATCATGAAAAAGGCTATATATCTGGGATATCGAAGCCATCAGACAAGCACCTGTGGACTCCATGTCCATGTCAACAGAAGCTGTCTCGGAGATACCCAAGATGAACAAGAACTCGTGATATCGCACATTTTATATTTTGTGGAACATCACTGGAATGAGCTCTTGAAGTTCAGCCGCCGCTCAGAATACAGCATGAACCGTTGGGCAGCGCGATACGGCTACGAGAAGACAGGACGTGAAATTCTCGACAAAGCCAAGAAGGGCAATAATGGCAGATATGCCGCCGTTAATCTTATGAACTACGCAACTATCGAATTCCGTATGTTCCGCGGTACATTGAAGCTGAACACGTTAATTGCAACGTTTGAACTGGTCAATGCAATCATAGAAACGGCTCTTAATTATACAGAGGACGAGCTTCATGAAATGTCATGGTCAGACTTTGTTCAGACACTCAAAGAACCAGAGCTTATTACTTATTTAAAAGAGAGACGGCTCTACATAAACGAAGAAATCGAAATCCAGGAGGAAATGTAAAAATGAAAAAGATAGAAATATTAGAAAAATTACCGAAATTCCCGATAACCGAATTCAGACATTCAGATGCGCAGGTAGTTTTACGACTTGTGACAATTCTGGCTGCGACACATTTAGCCGGAAAGGTGAATCGAGTGTTAAAAAGAATTGAAAAAATGGAACACCCTAATGACTTTATAGACTTGCTGAAATAAATGGGAGGAATTAACTATGTGCGCATTGTTCGGATGGCTCGATTACAAAGGAATCGTCCCTTACAGGGTACTCAGAAAGCTTACACAGGCTCTGGCGAATGCGGCAGAAGAGCGCGGCACAGATGCCGCAGGTATAAGCTATGTTCACAATAATAAGATCACTATCTTCAAAAGGCCTAAACCCGCCCATAAGCTACACTTCAACGTTCCTGCCGAAACAAAAGCGATTATGGGGCATACTCGCTTAGCTACTCAGGGCGATAAGAGGCAAAATTACAACAACCACCCTTTCGCAGGTCATGCTGATAAGGAGTTCGCATTTGCACATAACGGCGTGCTCTGGAATGACAGAGATCTGCGAAAGGACGGAATAATTCCGACAACTTATATCGACACCGACAGCTACGCAGCGTGTCAACTTATTGAGAAGCAGGGAAAGCTCGACTTTAATAGTCTGAAATACATGGCTGAGACTGTTGAGGGAAACTTCTGCTTCACCGTACTTGATCAGAATAACAGCTTATACATTATTAAAGGAAGTAACCCGATGTACCTGCTCAAATTTGAAACTATAGGCTTATATGTCTATGCTTCAACAGAGACTATCATGAGAAAGGCTCTCAAGCAACTGGGACTGCACAAGTTCGGGAGTACACGCATTGATACCACAGAAGGCGATATACTCAGCATCGACAAAAACGGTGAAATCACACGCTCTCAGTTTGAACCCAAGATATATCGCTCCAAGTATATGAGCTGGTATGATTATGATGACTCTCCATTTTACAATATGCATGAGGAAATACTTCTCGCGTACTGCGGCTGCTATGGAGTTAACAGTGAAGACGTCGAGCTCTTGCTGGAGTATGGTTACTCCTGTGACGAGATCGAAGATATGCTTATGGATACTACCCTGCTCCATGAGACGCTCAGAAGCATAAAGTCTATGTGCGGCGAAGAACTATACGAAAACTGTTACGGTGGTGTATTTTAATGAGCAAGATCGGATATATACGTGTTTCGACTGAGCATCAGGAAACAGCACGTCAAGAAGCTTTGATGAAACAGTATCAGGTCGAGCGCATCTTTGCCGAGAAACTGTCGGGTAAAAATACTGACCGTCCCGAGCTGAAAGCCATGCTGGAATATGTTCGTGATGGCGATACTCTATACATCGAAAGTATCAGCAGACTGGGACGTTCCACGCGAGATTTGCTCAATATCATAGATGTACTTCAGCAGAAAAGAGTAACTCTTGTCAGCAGCAAGGAAAACATAGACACAAATACTCCACAGGGACGTTTCGTTCTCTCTATATTCGCAGCATTATCAGAGCTTGAACGTGAGCAGACCTTACAACGTCAGCGCGAGGGTATCGCTATTGCAAAGGCACAAGGAAAGTATAAAGGTCGACAGCCTATCCCTATTAACTGGAAAAGGTTTAGTCATCTGTATGAACAGTGGAAGTCCGGTACTATTACAGCTGTCGAATTCCGTAATCAAATGGGTCTGCGCTCCAACACATTCTATCGCAGACTCGATGAGTACAAAAGAAAGTATAATAAATGAGAAGGAGCCGGTACAACTAACCGGCTCTGATTTCATTTCAATAGGGTCTCGTTTTTTATTGACATATTTCAAAAGCTAAAACCCCATTTCTGTGAAATATTTTTTTGATGTTTCAATAGCCTATGGTCAAATGGTACTATCTTCTAACCAGAGTAAGGCAATATCATTTTGATACCTACTGCGTTCAAACTTGTTACTATTGATATAAATGAATATACCCATAAAATAACCGCAATGTTTTTATCACATTGCGGCTATTTATTTTCACTCGTTTTTTTGTTGCTGTTCTTTTGCTTTTTTCCGCCTTTGACCATAAGCAATATCAACAGCACAAGCAATATCGGTGCTGCTATAATGGGAGCTACAATGATCGGAGAAATGATGAATACGTCATTTGCAACGTATACCTTGTACTCTTCCTTTGTTTCTATCCTTTCACCTCTTACAAGCAGTCTGTGGGAATTGATACCGTATGGAGTACAGGTAAAAAGCGTACAGTAGTCCTTGGAAGGATCGATTTTCAGATCGTCTATCTCATATGGCTTTACAGTCTTTATCTGATCTACCTGATATGTAAATACTTCCGATAAGACAGTAATATAGAAAATGTCGCCGAGTTCCATTTTGTCAAGGTCGGTAAACAACCGCGCACTTGGCAGACCGCGATGACCTGACATGACGGAATGCGTTCCTGCTCCACCTATTGGCAGGCTCGTTCCTGGAAGATGTCCTACAGCCACCTGTAGTACGTTATCATCAACACTATGATATATAGGCAGCTCCACCTTTATTTTTTCAACTGTTAGATAACCCATAATGCCTGTTCCCGTAATATCAAGAGTGTTATAATACCCCTGTACTGTTTCGGGAGCTATTATCGGATTCTCTGCGGAGGCAATCCTACTGTTGTATTCCCTTGCGGCTTCAAAAATCTTATCACGTTCTTCACTGCTCATCGAATCAGATATCTCGTTATAAGCCTGTATAGCCTTAGATTGATGCAGAGCGTTGATATACTCGCTGACAGTGGGATACAAGAGCAGGAATATGCCTATAAACAATGCTGCAAAAGGCAGCGACCTGATAATGATACGCTTCATCAAAAGCTCCTTGAATTAAAATTGCAGTGCAGCGGAGATTACTCTCCGCTGCACAAGCATTTCAGATATTTGCTGTAATAATAAATGTGTTTAATTAGTCTTCATTAGCCTTCATTCTCTTCTTTGTAACGAGGAGGACTACAGAACCAGCAACCAGCAGTCCGCCTATGATGTAGAACAGCTTTGTACCGATACCACCTGTTGTTGGAAGGATAGAACCCTTTCTGTTTTCTATCTGATGAACAAACATATTCTCTTCTTTTGTAGATGACTTACTATTGGTCCATGTAACTGAATTCTCGGATATTGATGATGCACTGAGAGTAAATGATATATCAGCTGCTTTATTATAGCCTGATGGAGGATTACTTTCTTTCAATGTATAATCACCTGCATCAAGACCTGTAAATGTAAGGTAACCGTCGTCATCGACTGTTGCTGTAATACTCTTAGGATCGCCTGTTGCTGTTAGTTCTGTTGCAGATGCAGTTGTTTTAACGTATTTGTCAGATGTGCTCTCATATTTAGCCTGCTGCTCAGTTGTTAAATCTGCCGGATTAGTTGTGGTATAAGAACCATTATTTAATTTCCAGTATGTTCCGTTTGTATTATCCTTAGTAAATGTTGATCCAGTTACCGTTTCAACCTTATTCAATTTCACACCTTCAAGTGTAAATTCTGCACCCTTGAGTGGATTACCATCCTGATCTACCTTCTTGATCTTGATAGCAGTTGTATATGTATTTACCTTATCATTAGGTGTTTCACCGACAACTTCACTACCACCGGGTTCGTCAGGTGTTAATCCGGGAGTTCCTGTATAATCAACATTTGGATCATTTGAATATTTAAGCTTAGCTGTATTAGGATTTCCTACAGTCGGATCAATACTTGCATTTGAATTAAGTGTTGCAGTATATTCTATAACGATATCATCGCCTGCATCATATGAAGCAAAATTATTGATAACATCTTCAAAAACTATCTTGAGATTTGGTGTTCCTCCTGTCAGGACATAATAATCTGCATCATCTGTTGCATAATTAGTGTAATCAGTATCTGCATCCTTGGTTAAAGTACCTTTTAATACTGTACTATCATCTTTATCGTAAATCTTTACATTTATACTGCTTGCATTATATGTCAGACCTGCTGATAATGTATCCTCAACTATAAAGAAATACTTGTTATAACCTGTTGTATCAGGTACTTTAGTTTTAATGTGATATGTAATAACATCGCCTATAGCAGCAGTATTATAATCAACTTCTGTACTACCTTCAACTATCTTCTTTTCCAAAGTTGGAAGAGAATGTTTTGCACTTAAAGAGGTATCACCAACTATTTGCAAAAGATTAGCACTTCTGACCTGTGTACTGGTCGTGTCAGTAGCTGTTGCAAGTGTTGTTTCATCAACTACAAGATACCAACCGTCATCCACAGTAGCAGAGTAATTATTACCATCCTTTGTAAGAGACGTTCCTGTAGTACCGCGAATAGCAGCAGTATTCAGTATCTTTGCAAGCTTTTCTATCCTATCATCACCAGTTATCGAGGCAAGTGTTTCTGCAATATTATCTACTGTAGTAGATGCTGGCATAGTAATGCCGAGAACACCCGCGTTGGTTGTAAGTGCTGATATCAAAGCATCTGAATCAACATTTGCAGCCCATGAAAGGCCCGTTAATGAACCGTCAGTATTTTTAGTACCTAAAATAATAGGATAAGCTGTATAAGTATGAGTTGCGGTATCTGTATCGGTAACAGTAAGTGAATGTGTTACCGCATATGCTGTTAAACCTGTAGCAGCCATAGGTGTGATAGCTAAAAAGCCAGCTGTCATCATCGCTAAAAATCTTTTACTATTTTTCATATAATTTACCTCCGTTTTCGTTAAATTGACTTTGTTATTATCCGCCGTTTGTGTACTCAGGAAGCCATTTCACACTCGCCTCCTTTTGCGCCTGTACAAGGCGGCACCGCTTATTATTCCTATTGAAGTGAACACAATGCCGAAGAAATAAATCCGGTCTGTGCCACATCCCCCTGTTGCAGGAAGTTTGTACCATATGTACTTGTTTGTGATCAATATAGGTGTTGAAACAGTATTGCTGGCTACATCATTATTACTGTAACTAACAATGAAGTTTTCATCATCACTGACCCATTCCTTAGTTGCAGAATCATATCTGATCGGAATTTCAGTATTATCAGATTTGATTATTGAGATTTCCTCAATGTGATACTTGTAAAGATAGCGTGAATGATCCTCATCGATATAATGCTCATCAGAATCACTAATATCATGATTCTGCCAATGGTACTTCCATGAATTTAAAGAGTTTAGAGTCACTATTTTACTGAATTCTTCATCATTCTGATAACCAGTATCTGACAGATTAACCGGATTGGTTACTGAATTGGAATCCAAAGTAATTCGATAATTGCTGAAATCAGATACGTATTGACCGTTTACGATTTTATAGCCTTCTTTTGGTTCTGTAGCAGGAGCATATGTGATGCTATTAACTGTCGATACATCTGTGATCCTGACCTCGTTTACTCGGAATGGTCCACGTTGTCCTCCACTGTTTGCATATGGTGTTTCAAAATAGATATACATTTTTGAAGTATCGGCATAATCTGGAATCGTAAAAGTTTGTGAAAATGTATTCTGTACCCAATAGTCTATGCTGTTATCAGAATTAGTAACAGGAGAAATATTAGCTGTACCTATGGTTTTAAATCTATCATCGTTACTATTACCGCCAATTAAGTCTATAGATAATTGAATGTCTTCTGAGCTTCCAGGTCCATCGCCTTGAACTTTGGCTTCAAATCTATATGTATGCCCTTTTTGAAGGAATGGAACCTCCATTTTTATACCGTCGTTTGTTGCATTTCTATTAGATATTTCTAAATAATAAAAATGATTTTTTCCATCATACTCTCTTGATACAATAGCTGGATCATTATTAGGCTCATAATCATTCAAAGACCAATCATCCGTTTCCTCACTGAAGTTGGTATAATAGACTTCGCTGTTGTTTGTTGAAGTGCTTGATACTGGTTCACCACTTATAGTAACAACACCACCTGGATCGATTATTGTGTTACCTTCCATGATTTGCGGTGAAACAGATACAGGTCGATTACCTTCAATAGCTGTAAACTCGTCCATTCGGAAGGAAGTTCCACCCGGTTCAATTGGAGCATTATCATAATCATCACCATAAGGTACTGTTTCAACTACAATATACATATTATATGGGTCAATTTCCTCCGGAAGTTTTATTGTACCCGTAACCTGAGTCCATGTATTTGCTTCGACTGAAACTGGAGGATCAGAAATCTGTCTAAATTGACCAAGTCCGTTATTAAAGGTCATTTTGAATCTTGTTGCCACAGGACTTAATAAATAAGCACTGAACGTATATGTTTTATTAGCCTTGAATTTCGCAGGATCAAGGTCAAATCTTACACCGTGCCATGACTTGCTTCTACCGGTTACATACATTGCATCGCCCTTGGCATATGGATTATTTCCGCTTGATTTAATCTCAACGCTGCCGTTGGGTTTCCAGTCATTTACACCTCTTGTAAATGAATGATGTAACAGCAGCAGACTGTCTTCTGCCTTATCAGACGTTACCTTGAATGTTACGGTGTTGGCTGAAGCAGAAAGGTTCTGAACTACAAGTATTTCTTCGTCTTCTTCAAATTTTACAAAAAGAGTTTCATTAATCTTATTATCGTCTCTGTAACATGCATCTGTATGTGTATGTCCCTCAGTTCCATGCAAACCGCAAATAATGTTTAGAGGAAGATTAACTGCTGCATAAGTTCCGATCTTTTTTTGCGGATACAAAGGATCACCCCTGTAAATTTCCACACCATCCGGAAGAGTATAGGCTATTTCTGCACTTCCTCCGGCATATACTTCATTGGTGGTAAACTCTTTTATTAAATTTCCGCCTTCATCAAGAATATTAATCTTCAGATTTGTATGAGTACTTTCTGTATAACCTATCCTTGACCTCGTCAGCTTAACTTTTACACTAATATCATTCGCGTTGTAATTCTCCCACTTTTTCTCAACGTTAATATCCGTTTTAGACATATCAGTATTGGTTATAACCAGATCTCCGTTAGCATCAACGCTGTATGAAGCCTTGTATCCCGTCGGAACATTCAATTCTTCTACATTGTATGTATAGAAGTGATTGCCATACTGTGAAAGTAGTCCGGTTTTAGTAACGCCTTCAGTCCAATTAGAAGCAGGAATGGTGAATGTACGTCTCTTAACCAAGATAGGCTGATCATTATCTATTTCAGATTCCAAAAGAGCTACCTGTTTAACTTCTCCTGTAACGGAATCGGTACGCATGATCTTGTACTTAACTGTACCAAAATCTGTGGGAACATTTCCGCTCCATGCTTTTTTTATTTTAATATCTGTGGTTTTTTCGATTACTCTGTTGGTAAATGTATAGGAATTTGTTTCACTCAACGCTACAGGTTCTTCGCTTGATTCAACATTCACAGCGGCACTGCCTGTAAGCAATATAGGAGTTCCGCCGTTAATGGTAACCTGATCAAAGGTATTCGGGTCAACACCCTCTTCAACAACTTTGAACTGTCTGCTCTGACCAAGTCCGTCAAATGTCTTTCTTCCACCGTTAGGTAATGAGAAAGCACCATTGTTTTCAAAGTCACTTGGCTTGATCCAATTATTGTCTTTCCATTCCCATACTTGGAAATTGTATTCCTTATTGTCAATCTGATCATCTTTTACGAGATGCTGCTGATAATCGACATTCTTCATTACAGTCAGCGGCTTGAGAGTAGGAAGGTTCATTTCCATTGCAAGGTTTGAGTAACAACCGCCTCGCTCAAGGTAGAACATTTTGATCTCATGATTGCCGTTGGCATTTCCTCCTGAGTACCAGTCGGATATAAAATAAGTTATATCCTTGACTATCCATTTATTAACAGCATCGCTGCTTGTACTTGCTGTATCGATACCAATCGGTTTTGGAAGGGCCTCCCACTGAGCGTTTGTATAACCGCGATCTGCTTTGACTTGCGCCAAAGTTCTTCCTTCTGAATTGTCCTGTACCCAAACAAGTCCGTTCGAAAAATCGATCATGCCGCCTGTAGGCTCGTGTATACCGCCAATATCAAGAACCAATTTACCGTCAACAAATACCCACATATCATCATCGCCGCTGTACTTGAATGCTATTGGCTCTTGAACATTTTGTTCGTCATATGCAGGATTTGCAAAGTTTGCTTCCATCTTCATGCCGAAATGGTGATTGTAAGTTCCACTGCTGGTATCAAAGTTAGGATCCTTCTTTTCAGGATCATATTGATCGAAAGGAAAGAATCCTATTTTGAATCCTGTGTCGAGATCTGTTGGATATATAATTGGATTTCCATTAGTATCATATTTAGTACTTTCACCTGCATGATGATGGTTATCATTTACAATCTCAAAGGTACTGTCATAGACGCTGAAATTTCTGGTATCCGTATCGAAATAAGCATAATTCTTATCACTGTTATACACAAAATGTCCGGTTTCTTCATCAATTTTCAAGAGATGATTTACGCCTGTATAAACAGTTTTATACTCAGAAGGATTATCATCGAACAAATAAGCTAAGCTGCTGCCGTGATTTTTACCATCTACAACGTTATTTACTTTGGGATATCCGTCAACAAGTTCATTTACTACTATTCCTTGGAAAGGTCTGTTTCCTGATTGATAAGAATTTACATTATAATCACCTGTATAACTGTTCTTGTCATGTGTTCCTGGATAATATAAAGGGATTCTGTTATCTTCTGCACCAGTTTTTCCGTTCCATTCAATGTAATTTCCATTTTTATCGATATAGTTTCCGTTATTTACTGGATGACCGTTTGAATCTGTATATGGATCAGTCTTGGTGCTTTTCAGGTAATAACCTGTCGCTGCACCATGTGGCGGTGGTGTGCCATAAGCGAAGAATAAAATATCATCATAGATGTTTCTGCCGGCATTGATACCATTGGTAGTATTTGCGTTTGGATGCGTATATCCACCATTATTATCACTTTCATACCCATAATGGTTAGTCTGCGATTCAAGATTGTAGTCACCATAATCAAACAACGTGAATTTGATACCTTCTGCAATATTATCAATAGTTTCTATCGTCGGCGGAAGGTCGTCTTCGTTTGCTAATGCCCTTATATCATTATTTAGTTTGATCATGGGCAGATTAGCAGCCAACACTTCTTCATCAATTACATTGCTGATAGCATATGTATCTTCAATTTCATCGACTTCATTGAGCTTATCATTATCGGGAAGCTCTTCATCGGTATAGCATTGCAGTTTGTGGAAATGATTCTCATGACCGCACACCAGGACATTTTTATAACATTCTTCGGTATGAGTATGCTCCTCATTTTCTTCAAGTCCGCAAACGAGGACTTTTTCGTAACATTCATCGGTATGTTCATGCTCCTCAATACCGCAGAGCGGCTCGTTCACCATAGTGATGACCGTATCACGCAGTTCCCAGAGGACACCCGATGAAACAAATATTGACAGCACAAGCAGCAGCGATACCATACGCCGTCGCTTAACACTGTTTTTATGAATTATCTCATAAAAACTGTCGAAATAGTTTTTCATCTATTTCACCATTCCCCTTTCTGCGTTATTTCTTAGACCAAACCTTAAAAAGCACCCTTCCTACGATCTGATCCGTTCCTACACAGCCGATAGCGTTGCTTCTGCTGTCCACAGAAGTCTCACGCTGATCGCCGAGTATGAACACCTTGTTTTCGGGCACTTTATACGGGAATTCGATCTCACATTTTCCAAGCATTTTCTCCTCAACATAAGGCTCATCAAGAAGAGCACCGTTGATAAAGACGTTCCCGTCACCGTCTATTTCTATCATATCTCCAGAAAGACCGATAACGCGCTTCAGCAGCGATTTATTCTGCCATGAAACGCAGCAAAGATCTCCGTAAGTGACCTTGTCCGACTTGACAAGGACGAGTATGTCGCCTTCATTCAAAGTAGGCTCCATACTTTTTCCGACCACCTGAACTACAGGGAAAAACAGCGTTGACATAAGCACAGCTATCGCCGCCACAACAATAAGTATCGACACTGTGCTAAGCAGCGTTTTCCTGAATTTCTTTTTGTAATTTATACTTTTGAGCTCGCTTTCGACCTGTTCCACCGAAGGCATCGACTCAGGAACTCTTTTCTTGAATGGCATGACGATCATTTCCCTTTATCATTATTTTCGCTTTCAGATCTTTTCTTCGCCTCGGAAATAATTCTTTCAGCTTTTTCCCTTGCTTCCTGTACTATGGCTTCTGCTTTCTTTTCAGCTGCCTCAACAGCCGTATGCTCAAGCTGGCTCATATAGTCATCAGCTGTCTGCTGTGCAGCTTCAAAAAGTCCGTTGAGCTTTGCAGCCACCTCTGCAAGAGAGCCTGCATTACTTATCTTCATTTCCTTTTCGTTGAGCTTTTCACGAAGCTCCTCATTTTCCTTGATGAGGTCCTCCTGCTTTTTTTGATATTCGTATATAATATATATCAGATCACTTCGTTTGAGGTGTTTGAATTCTTTATCAGTCATACTGCGTCTCCATAAAAATTATTTATATGCCTATTCGATGTTTATATTATACCATTTGTTGAGAAACGCCGTCAACCTATTTTACGATTTTTAAACACAAATTTATCTTTTTTGTAAGATAGCACCAATAGACTCGCTTTGATTTGTGTGCTTTAACCATAGAAAAGTCCTACCATTTCATATACAAAAAGAACATTTTGCGGCATATTATACTATACAAAATTAATTTCACACATTGTTAATCATTTGTTCTTAGTCTGGAAATTTTTTGGCGTTTTGACCAAAGAATCAGCGGTATATTGTAGGCTACGCCGAAATTCAACTTTATTTATATATTTTTTAAATTTAATGATTGACTTGTAATGTGCTTAGGAAGTATAATATACATACAAGAATCATGTCAGTCAGACTAATGATTTTTTCAAGATTAAAACAATTGCAAATATCGTCGTTTTGCGCGATAATTATTTATTGTATTAATTTATATTTTATTACATATCATATAAAAAGGAAGGTTGCGTATAAGCTCATGGACGAAAAAATGACCAACGAACAGAATAAAGATACAAAGAAATACAAAAAGGCATTCGTCAAGGCTCTTTTCAGTACTCTCTGTTCACTTGCCACAGCAGCTGCTGTTATCGTTCTTATATGCAATTTTATTTTCCCAGTATTCAAGGTTACAGGCAGCAGCATGGAGCCAACCTTGGCAAAGGGGCAGACAGTGCTCTGCAATAAATCCTCGGTCATAAAAAAAGGCGATATCATCGCCTTCTACCATAACAAAAAGGTGCTTATAAAACGTGTCATCGGAACATCGGGGGACGTTATCAATATACTTGATGACGGCACTGTTGAACTGAACGGCACAAAACTGGACGAGCCCTATGTAAGCGTACTTTCCTTGGGTGAGTGTGATATATCATTCCCGTTCACAGTTCCCGAGTCCCGTTACTTTGTAATGGGTGACGAAAGAAGCACTTCCGTTGACAGCCGTTCAACTGCCGTCGGCTGTATTTCGGAGGAAAACATCATCGGAAAGGTCTATTTAAGAGTCGCTCCGATAAGCTCTTTCGGCAGGATAAAATGAAGAACAAGCGCAGTCTTATCGTAAATATCCTCCTTGTGACCGCTCTTGTGGCAGGACTTTGCATAATGATATATCCGTCATTCAGCAATTGGTGGAATTCAAACAAGCAGTCCCGCGCTATCGCCATATATGACCAGGCAGTAAGCAATATGGACAGAGCCGATAAGGAAAAACTGTTTGAAAGAGCAAGAAAATACAACAGTGAGCTTGCAAAGCTAAGTTCACCTCTCAGCGATTATAAAAGTATAGGCGGCTATGATGATATCCTTGACATTACAAGTACAGGCATCATAGGATATATTGAGATACCCAAGATAAACACCTATCTTCCCATATATCACGGTACAAGCCCAGAGGTGCTAAATGTAGCTGTGGGACATCTTGAGGGAACGTCCTTGCCCATAGGCGGTAAGAGCTGTCACTCGGTAATATCTGCTCACCGCGGACTCCCGTCGGCAAAGCTTTTCACCGACATAGACCAGCTTACCGAAAACGATACTTTTCGCATAACCGTCCTTGACGAAGTTCTGGATTATGAGGTGGACGAAATAGCCACAGTCCTTCCATACGAAATGGACAGACTTGCGGCTGTGCCTGATAAGGATTATGTTACTCTTATGACCTGCACGCCATATGGAATAAACACACATCGCCTGCTGGTGCGGGCTCACAGGATAGATACAGAGCAGCCACACGCTGTAAAGGTGCTGGCAGACGCTATTCCCGTGGACGAGATAAAGGTGCTCCCGTTCATTGTTATACCCATTCTCATATGCCTGATACTGTTCTGGATATTCTCGGGCAAACGTGACAAAAAGGAAAAGAAATAAAAGGATAAAGAGGTGATCTCATGCCATTTTCAATAAAAAGGACTTCACGTCTCATAGCCATAGTGTTTTCAATAATACTATGCCTTACGTTCTGTATACCTTTCACAGTTAGCTGTGATGACGGCACAGCTCGTTCAATAAAGCTCATATGCCGAAAGGACGACACTACTCTCGTAGGCATGAAATGGCGTATATACAGGGTAGGCGAACGCTCTGGCAGCGGCATCGTACTTACAGGCGACTTCGCTAAATATCCCATAGAGACAAGTAGTATAACCGAGGAAAATGTTGAACAGATCGCCAAAACTATTGCGAGCTACGCGGTCGTAGATGGTATCGCTCCTCTCAGTACAGGTGAGACGGGCAAAAACGGCGAGCTCACATTCAGCGGACTGAGCAAGGGCGTATATCTCGCTGTAGGCAAGACTCTGCAAGTTGAAAACACATACTATGTACCTTCAACCCTGCTTCTTGAAGCTAATGAGAGCGATGTTTCATTCAGCTATGACGCCTATCCCAAATTCTCATACATTACTCTCAGCAACACTGTTGACTCATATACTGTGAAAAAAGTTTGGGTAAACGATACTGCCGACAGCATAGCACGTCCCACATATATCACCGTTGACCTTTTCCGTAATGATGAGATATTTGACACAGTTACACTGAATGAAGAAAACAACTGGGAATACCGTTGGAATGATCTTGAACCCGTCAATGACTGGTACGTGGTAGAGCGTGTTATTCCTACAAACTACACAGTAATAATCGACTATAACAGCAGCCAGTACCTGATAAAAAACAGCTACAAACCACCTGTAACAACAGTTACATCTACTACAAACATATCAGATACTACTACAACTATTTCATCATCAGAAACACAGATCACAAAAATTACAGCCACGGCAACTTCCACAACAAATACCACTACAAAAATGCAGCAAACGACCACAAAGATTCTGCCCCCTCTTGCACAGACAGGACAGCTGTGGTGGCCCGTTATTCCCCTCGTTGCAGGAGGACTGTTACTGATAACATTAGGCGTTCTTATTAAAGGCAGAAAGAACGATAAGGATTAATCTGAAATAAACCAAGTCCCGAAGCAATTTCAAATTACTTCGGGACTTATTACATTTATTTATCACATCTGCTGCCTCTTACAGCGACTCTTGCTTGTCCGCTGAGCGTGCAGGTAAAAAGGGTTATATCCCATTCACTTTCGCTGCCTGAGAACATCCCCTCGGAATCACTGCCGTCAAGGACTCTTATGTCCTCCACCGTATATCTGTAGATATTACCTCTCGTATCAATAAAGCTGAATTCTGCTCCGTTTTCAAGCTCATTAATTCGTCCAAAATGGCTGTTGTAATTATGTGCGGCAATAATAAGGTCATTGCCTGACGCAGTGCCGCTGAACCGACATGGAGAGATCTCAAGAGCGTCATAACTCCAATTATCAATAATGGGCAGTTCAAGTCCAAGTGATGGAAGTGATATATAGCCGCTATAATCTATTCCGTCAACATTTATGGCGATAGGTTCCTCTTCTTCGACCTGTTCATATTGCAAAAACAGGTCATCGGCAGGATTCTCGGAAGGTTTTGTCGGAATTTCCTCAGTTGGCTCAGGGATATATCGCTTCAATTCAGTCAGGACATTCTGTGACTTTTCGTATGCCCGTCTATCCTGTATGATATTGAAAACGCAAAGAGCCGCTGCCGCTATAAGCATGAGTATGCCTGTGAATATAAGTGCTGTTTTTATTTTTTTCCTCATTTTAGTATCCGATCCGATATTTAATGCTCTGTTGTTTATTATAGCACAGATGAATATTGTCAGCCTTCAGCCGTTTCCTTATCCTGCTCCTTGGATTCGGTTTTGTCCGTTTCTTCATTGCCTTTATCTGCAAAAGCTCCCAGAACAGGCGGCAGAACATTTGATATAATGGTTATCATCGTTGCTATATGCTGAGCTCTGACAATTCCCAGCGCACTGTTGATGAATGTATTGCTTATCACAGAAGAACTCATTCCGCAGCTTTCGGCTACAAGCATTACTGCAAACATCAGTCTCTGGTTTTTGTCCACTGATTTTTCATCAAATCTCTTGCAGTCCTTTAAGAATTCATCAGCTTCGATTATTTCGCCGGCAATCATTTCGGGAGCTTCGTCAATGCCTATCAGAGTGCCGAGAGCTGAAAAAGCGTATCCACCCTTGATATCGGCTTTATTGTCATTCAATATATTATAAATACTGATTATCTTGTCGCACTTTCCCTTGATATCTCCGTCTGTCAGTGCAAGTATCTCGCTGAGTCCCTGTATTGAATCAGAACCTGCCTTGATCTTGCAGGTCTTCTTAAGATACTCAAAACATTCATTCATATCACTGATAACAGTATCAGCATCTCTGTCGGAAAGCGCAAGGAGTATCACATAAGAAATATCCTCAGAGTCTGTAAGGAAAGGGTGCTGTTTTTCCATTTTCTTCATGATCTCGTTATGCTTTTCAACGATCTCATCGGCGTCATTTTGTCTGCCAAGATCACAAGCCAGCATCGCAGCAAGGACCATATAGGAATTATCCTTGAACTTTCCCTTGTGCAGCTTCTTATAGACTGCCTTGACATCTTCTATATACTGTTCGGGAGTTTCTGACAGAGCCATTTCACTCAGCAGAGCCAGCTTCACAGCGTCTCTGTATTCTGAGAAAAAGCCTGTATGCTTCGCAAGTATCTTACGGCATTCGGTCAGCTTCTCAATATCAGCTTCTTTGTCTGCGCCTGTAAATATAAGTCCTGCCGCTATGCTCATAACAGCCTTTTCAAGCAGAAACTTCTTGGAAACAGCATTACGGTTCCGTAAAAAAAGATCACATTTGCTTCTTAATCTTTCAGTCATATGCTCCTCCTTGTCATATTCATTCCGCAAAAGGACCGCCTGTCAGTTCTAATGCTTTTATGCCCTTGACAGCCTTGATAGTGCGCGGGAGATACAGAAGCGCGGTTAATCCGAAGAATACGCATTGAATAACTGCCCTTTTCGGATCGTCTGTTACATAATCCGCAGAAAATCCCGAACCGCTGAGTAAGCTTCCAACTACGACGATCCAGTCGAAGAATGCGTGTGCAGTCATAGCACCAATGAGATTTTTATACTCCAGAACGCAATAGCACCAAACAATGGCAAACATAGTTGTCTCCAGTGTCTTCATAAGTCCCGTAGCAATTGTGCTGATGCTCGAAAAATCCAGGTCAAACATAACATGAACAAAGCCGAATACTACTGAAGAAATCACAGCAGCCCAGAGCATACCGTTTTTCTTCCTTCCGAACCAGAGAAGCAAGCCGCCCAGAAGAAGTCCGCGAAAGATCGCTTCTTCATTGATACCGACAAGTACCATAAGCAGTGTGTTATATGGTATCTGTTTCAGACCGTCAATGCTGATGCCGTTTGAATCTTTTGACAAAAAAGCAGTTGATGCGATCAGTACGCCCAATACAACGTTTATCAGGACAAGAGGCCATACAAATTTCCATGTCTTTTTGATCGCTTCCTTATCAAAACGAAGCCATGCTATCCCACCGAGGAATATGAAGGCTGCTACGGAAATAATGCATCGGCACAGATATTCGATGCAGCTCAGTTTACACCCTGTAACATCGTTTATAAGGATCGCTAATAATATTGCTCCCACAATTGATACAACCGCAAATACCAATGCAAGGATCACCTTAATTACGGCTTTTTTGCCGTTTGGACCGTAAGGTGCACGGTCACCATCTCTTTTTGATTCCATCTCTTTAAAACCTTTCTGTATAATATATATCATTATTATATATATATATCCATAATATGTCAATATACTGAGGACTGACTCATTTATTTTTTATTAATTGACAATTTATCAGCCATGATATATAATTAGAAAAACACACGGAATTATAAACATTATAATTATAAAAATCAGAGGTGCTTATTATGTCAGATAACTACATTCCACCCGAAAGACAGGATATAAACAACGCGGTAATTCCCGAAAATGCTGAGTTTTATGAAGAAATGAAGCTTCTTGTTCATCTGGCAGAGGATTATCCCGATGATGTTGAACTCCGACTGTTCGCTCCTGTTTCAGATGCGGAAATAGACGAGTTTGAAAAGCGTACAAATATAAAGCTGACCGATGAATTAAGAGACTTATACAAGTTCACGAACGGTTTTTATCTTAGTCCGTCTAATCTTGAAATCAGCACACTCGACCAGGTCGAAAAAATGCTCGATACCGAATGGGAGTGGGGCGATACAAAGAATTATCTGTACCTCGGCGATATGATCGGCGACGGCGAAATCGTTCTCCTTGACCTTGACACTAACAAGATAATAACTAACGATCACGGCGATGAAGACGAGTACGATGATATTACAACTCTGCTCGGCTGTACTATTGCAGATTTCTTAGACGGCGAAGTCGAGGACGAAGAATTAGATGAATATCTTGAAGAATGGTAAGACGATGAGTAATAAAACAGAAAAAGTAAACCGCAGCTGAAGATAAGGATCTGCTGATTTTCAGGCTGTAATACAGGTGAATAAAATGTCAGAAGTAAAAGAATACAAATGCCCGTCATGCGGTGCTCCAATGTATTATGATATCAAATGCAAAACACTGTCATGCAGATTTTGCAAGAATACTTACGATCAGGAGTATATCCTCTCTCACTTCAAAGAAGAAACTAATGGAAAGGACTCTGATTTTGACTGGGTAAAAAGATCAAAAGCTGTATGGGAACCATATGTAAGTGATAAGATCGAAGAATTCGACTGTCCGTCATGCGGCGGACAGATCATAACTCTTTCTTCAACAGGAACTGCAAAATGTCCGTTTTGCAGCCATGATGTTATAATATCTTCCGATTTTAAAGGAGATATACGTCCTGATAAAGTCATTCCGTTCAGGATAACAAAAAAGGAATTCGCGGAAAAATACATGGGATATATTTCGGGTATAAAAAATGTTCCCAAAGAATTCAAGGATAAGGCTGTACTGGATAAAATAACAGGCTGCTATATACCTGTCTGGGGGTACAGCTGTACCTGCGACTCGACTGTTGATTCAAAAGCCTGCTCCTCTATAACTGTAAAGGATTATCCTATACTCGCAAATGATAAGAATATGGGCTGGAATGTTTTTTATTCCATGTGGCCTTTCAATTTCAATGAAGCAGATGATTTCAATGAATCATATCTTACGGGATTTTATGCAAGCAGATATACTATCGGTGCTGAAAACGCTATGAGAGATGCAGATTACAGAGTAAAAGAAGCCTGCCCTGTAAAAAAGATCAGAACTGATAATGGTACTGTTGATCCGCAGACAGCTGTTATCAAAAAGACTATCCATAACAGAGAACTGACATATTATCTTGTACCTGTATGGCTTATGAATGTAACATATGATAAAGCAAATTATACCATTGTAATGAATGGTCAGACAGGAGAAATGTGTACTGACAATCTTCCTGAAAATCCGCTTTATTATCGCTTATTTAAAATAATATATCTTATCCTTCAGCTGATAGAGTTCGGTCTGGGATTTCTGCTTATAAAAAGGTTCATCTCCGAAGCAGGCTTCGATGCTGAGGTAAGCGGAATAATCATAATGATGTTACTGTTATGCATATTTATCCCTGTGGTGTTTAATGTAACGGTTTCTTCTATAATATGTAAGATAGTATTCCGAAAGAAAAGAAAAAAATTAGGTTCAATTGAAAAAAATCGCTTTTTTTATGTCGATGATTTTATTGAATAATTGCTGTTCGCTAAACTGACAGAATAACGTGATATCAAGAAAATAACAGTTCCTGTCTGTATTTGGACGGAAGTTTTTTCAATCCAAATGGTGGACAAAGCGAGAGAGGCGTGTTATAATTGTATTAATATAAGTCATAAGAGGAGGTCATTTATGCAAGAGCTTATTAAAGCGGTAAAGAAAAGAATGAGTGAACTTTCTAATTTAGGCGAAGAGAATATTAAAAACCATGTTGTAGTAAATGTGTTTCTCAAGGAACTTGGATATAATCCCGAAAACTGGGATTATGAAGAAGCTATTTATGAGGGCAGAGCAGACATCGTTTATAAGATAAAAAATGAGCCTTTGTTTATTGTTGAGACAAAGGGACAGAAAAAAGGTAGCCAAACTACTAATATTGATTTAACAGAAAAAGATATGAAACAACTTTCTGAATATCTTAATTCTCATAAACCAGTAATTGACTGGGGCTTGCTCACAAATGGAATAAGATATATTCTTTTGAATAATAGTATTGAAGGTGAAATACCTGATCGAATTGTATTTGATATATCTTTTGACGACTCTCACAACAGGGATAGGGCATATTTAAAATATTACTCTTATGAAAACTTGTTTGTTAATAAAACAACACAGTATTTTGCGGATATAGCGCAGTTTAAGAGCTTTGCAAAAAAAGATGGTACATTAGATATGAAAAACTGGAGCGTATATAAAAGTACCCTTTTCAGATTTTTCGATTATTATGCTAAACAAAATGGTTATAAAATAATAAGTAAAGCTCCTCACGAAATATTATCAAGAATTCATCCTGAAGATTTTATTGAATTTGTAAATGAAAAATCTAAAAATCGAGGTTTTGGAAAACGTGTTACATCAAAAGAAACAGTAAAAAGTAATTTTTCCTATCTATCTTCTTTTTTTAAAACTTTATCTGCACATTCATATGTTAATAATCAGAATTTTACACAAGGTAGAGATTTTTCACTATCAGAGGTTGTGGATACACCAAAAAAGAAATCTGATAACTATGTTGATGAAAATACATTTAAAGAAGCATTGTCGTATTATTATTCTTCAAAAACAAATTATAGGGATATTGCGGTATTTTTACTCTGTGCATATTATGGGTTGGAACGTAGCGTCGTACATAATTTAAAATGGGATTCTATTGATTTGAATAAAAGGATTTTTAGAGTTAATGAACAGAAATGCGAAATTATCGATCTATTAGAGCTATGTTTTGTCGAAATAAAAAAACAGAATAAAGGTAACAAAAACAAATCTAAGTATGTTTTCACATCACGTACTGGAAGTAAAAACGAAAAAGCAAATGCCTCTACTTTAAATGATGTTTTTAACAGATTAAAGAATATCAGAAATAATGAAGGATTTTGGTCGTTTTTTTCGCCTCAATATGTGCGTAATTGTTTAGTCTATAGAATGTTTGAAGCTGGTTTTTCATTAGAACAGATTATTTATTTTACTGGCATTGACATAAAAAAGATTTCAAACTATATTTCAAGTGATAAAATAATAGAAGAGGGCAAAAAAAGATATAGGAGTGGTATGAAATCGAATGTTGTTCATCCGTTCAAAAAAGTTGTAGATGAATTCTATGCATATATAACTACAAAATGAAAATAATATACCCATGGTTTACTTGATTTTTGCAAAAAGCTATGATATAATACAGGTAAAGCAGAACAGGAATGGTCGGAAGAGACCTCTGTAACAAGAATTATTATGAAAGGAGTTAACCGAAATGAAACAGTTTACTATGATCTATCTGTATAGCGAACACTATGAAGAAAGTTTCTATCACGAGAGTGAAGAGGCTCTATTTGTGCTGCATACAGATAAATGTAGTGGATAGTCATTTCGGAAAACACTTTCTTTGTGTTGTGATCCATACAAATGATAAACACCGTCTGTATGTAAGCAGACGGTGTTTTTTCTATGTCTGAAATCATAATTCAAGGAAAGGAGTTGCTAACGATGCCGATAATCGACGTAAAAGCAACAGGTAATAATATCAAGAATATCATAAAATCTAAGGGTTTCAAGATATCCGATGTGCAGGCTCGATGCGGTTTCAATACTCCGCAGGCTATCTTCAAGTGGATGCGTGGAGACGCTGTTCCTACCATCGACAACCTGATAATACTGGCAGATATGTTTGATGTGCCGATAGATAAAATAATAATCGTCACTCGAATATGAGTGACGATATATGGCGGATTCGTCTAATAGGTCAGGACAAGAGGCTTTCAATCTCTAAATGCTGGGTTCGAACCCCGCATCCGTCACCAGGTAGTCGTCGTCTAATGGAAGGACGTCAGATTGTGACTCTGAAAATAGGGGTTCGATTCCCTTCGATTACCCTAATATGGGCAAGTATGCATAGTGGCGATTGCAGCGGACTGTAAATCCGTGACTTTGATACACCGTAGGTTCGACTCCTACCTTGCCCACCAATATGGCGGATTCGTCTAACAGGTCAGGACGAGAGGCTCTCAATCTCTAAATGTCGGGTTCGAACCCCACATCCGTCACCAATGGTCGCATAAGCCTAACTGGTAAGGCAGCAGTTTGCTAAACTGTGAGTAATCGGAATGTTCCGATGTCTGAGTTCAAGTCTCAGTACGACCGCCAAAGAGAACAGCTCCGACCATATGGTCGGAGCTGTTTGAATGTATTATGCTAAAGAGCTTATTTTTCCTAAAAGATACTCCTGTATACGAACTGCATCATTTACGGTAAGACCGTCTCCGTTAATATCACCGTACTTAAAACCGTTTTCGGTAATATGTGTCGGATCTGTACCATTAATACCGTATTTGTTCGGATTTGCAAGTGCCTGCATGATAAGTACAATATCTGACATATCTATCTCACCGTCACCGTTGGCATCGCCTTTTACCCACAGAGGAACATTGAAGTTAACTTTGCCATTTTTACGCAGGATCGGATCATTATCATCTTCAATTATAATGTTATCCCACTGTTCATCGCTTCCTTCGTAATTAACTTCTTCTATTCTTGAACAGCCGTGAAATGCGGATCTTTCTACAAGTTTGATATCTTCTGAGAAATATATTGTTTTCAAACCAGAACAATCATAAAATGCTTGTCCATCAATTGTTTCAATCCCCTTAGGGAGTGATATTTCTTCTAACTGTTTCATTCCATAAAATGTTCTGTAAGGAATAATTGTTCCGCTTTTTATATTTATCGTTTTTAAAGACTTAGGAACATATAATCCGTATTGTACAGGATATGTATATTCTGTATCATCAGAAGCAAGAATACCTTCAATATCTGTATCACTGTTTTCAAACCAATTCAATGAAGCAAATGTTATTTTTTCAAGACTATTGTTGTTTCTGAATGCTTCTTTGCCTATTGTTCCGTTAACGATATTTATTTCAGTTTCCGTGTTCTTAGTACAGTTCATAAATGCCTGCTGACCGACCTTTGTATCCTCGCCCTCTATCTTTATAGAAGTTATTCCTTGACAGTTAATAAATGCAAAATTACCTATTTCCTTGGTTTTATCTGTAAATACAATGTTGCCAAATTCAACATTACTGCAATTATAAAATGCACGCTGACCTATTATTTCAGCATTATCAAGTATTCCATGTCCATAAATATATGCATTTGAACAGTTCTCAAAGGAGTCTGTGCCTATATATGTTAACCCCTCAGGAAGTGTTATTATTTCAAGTTCTTTCATTCCACAGAATGTTCTGTCAGGAATAATAGTTCCGCTTTTTATATTTATCGTTTTTAAAGACTTCGGAACATATAATTCATATTGAACGGAATATGTATATTCAGTATTATCAGAAGAAAGAATGCCTTCAATACTTGTATCACTGTTTTTAAACCAATTGAGCGATGTAAATGTCATTTTTTCAAGACTATTGTTGTTTCTGAATGCTTCTTTGCCTATTGTTCCGTTAACGATATTTATATCAGCTTCCGTGTTCTTTATACAGTTCATAAACGCCTGCTGGCCGACCTTTGTATCTTCACCCTCTATCTTTATAGAAGTTATTCCGTGACAGTTAATAAATGCAAAGTTATCTATCACCTTGGTTTTATCTGTAAATACAATGTTGCCAAATTCAGCTTTACTGCAATTCTGAAAGGCTTGCTGACCTATTTTTTCTACATTATCAAATATTTTTTGTCCCTCAATATATGCATTTGAACAATCCATAAATGATTCCGCATCTATCTGTGTTAAACCTTCAGGAAGTGTTATCTTCTCAAGTTCTTTCATTCCATAGAATGCTCTATAAGGAATAATAGTTCCGCCTTTTATATTTATTGTTTTTAAAGCCAGTGGAACACATATATCATAATTAGTAACATATGAGTCATCATTTTTGTCTGCACCAAGAAAACCACCAACACCTAATGTGAGATCTTTTGCGAAATCAAATGATGCAAGAGTTAATTCTTCGGTATTGATACAATTGAAAAAGGCGTTATCCTTTATAACTGCATTTTCGCTTTCCACTGTTATCGATTCTATCTTTGTACAATTACGAAAAGCATTAGAACCTATTACATTAACATTTGTGTTGAATACAATATCTCCGAATTCAGCTGAAGAACAGCCCGAAAAAGCACTGTTACCTATGGATCTAAGCTTGCTTGGAAGCACAAATGTTTCAGTAGTATCCTTCTCTCCGCCATAACGGAAATATTTCAGTGATTTACATCCATTAAATGCATCATCGCCTATCTTTGTTATCTCATTTGAAAGATATACAGTTTCGAGATTTTCTGCGCCTTTGAATAAACCATTGCCGATGCTTGTTATATATTCGCCGCTTTCCGGATCAACATCATCAAAAACTACTGTTTTGACTGTTTTGATATTCGCAAATGATAATGTCTTGTCAGAATACATATCACCGGAGCCATATATATACATTCCGCCATCAGAATAGATTATTCCCCAGACATTGTCACCAAGCTGCTCTGCCTCAAGCATTTCGTCGTCTTTATTATCAACAAAAGCTGTTGTTGTGGTAGGTACCGGCTGAGTTGTTGTGGTTGTTGTTGCTGCTGTAGTATATTTAATATCAACATTTTCAGTTGCTTCACCTGTAAGTACTTCAACCGTTCCGTCTTCATGCATTTTTGTCTCTAACATGAGATTTACAGTTTTTACAGAATTATCAACGCATATTGTATCCGTTTTAAATGGTGTTCCATTATAAGAGAGAACATATGAATATTCACCGTTATCACAATAGAATTGCGCATATCCATTTCTATCTGATACATTTTCTACTCCATCAACCTTTATAGAAACACCTTCCAATGGCATTCTTTGTACATCATATAGATTAAATACAGTTTTATATTTGTAATGAGGACAAGTTTGCTTACCGTCACCATTATAATCTTTTCTCTTTCCAAACTCTCTTTTACCAAACGGAACAAAGTAAAAATCAAAGCATGACAGTGGTATCTTCAATTCAAATAAAGAAATATTTGCTGTCAAATTCTTATTAAGCAGTTTTAAATTATATCCTATTTTGAATACTAAAGAAGATGAACCGTAGTAACATCCATTACATGAATGGAATTTATTTTCTGATGAATTATAAATTGCAACTTTTCCGTCATCTGATATTGGATAATAACAGTCTTCATCTTCAGGATCATTGCTTATATTTGGTTCATTGTTTCTGGATGCTTTAAATTCAAGACCAAATGTAAACTTTAAACCTGCACGGGCTACCTTATCACTTATTAGAACAACTGACGGTGATATTTCAATTCCGATAAATATTGTTCCTTCAACAGTAAAATCTACTGACAATGCATCAGTACCCGTTTTTTTAAATGGATCAAATGACCCGGTTTTTGAATTTGCTTTGAAACCTACTTCAGGAGTATATTTAATAGTTAAACTAATTTTTCCTGATATATTAAATATAAAATTAACCGTTGTTACTACTTTAATTCCGGGAATAGAAGTTGGAATATCAACTTTCAGTTTTTTTCCCAGCATTTCCTTTTCTTCATCAGTTATAAAATTATCATATTGTCTTAATTTTTCACTTAAAGCTTTGCCTTCTTTAGGAGATACTTCTTCTGTTCCTGCTTTAATTGACGCGCTAATTGAAAAAGATACATCAAAACTTAGATTAAAGTCAACTGTCGAATATGTCCATTTTTTACAGAAATTGAGTTTGACTGTAAAACCTATACTTCCGCCAATGTCAAAAGAAACATGGTCACTTTTATACTCATTCGGATCAGGAGCACCACCGCCCAAAGGAAGAGTTGCACTTGTTTTCATATTTAAACTAATCGGCTTTCTCGAATTATACATAAATTCAACAGGTTTATTCTCATCTAAAGTAAACTGTTCTTCGTTCTCGTGTCCAGGGAATACGAAACCGTCATCTGAATCTAATGTATCAATTGTTGCACCTTTCATGTCGCCTGTTGCTTCAAATTTTACAAATGCAAGCATATCGTCAATATCATCTGAACCTGTAACAGTTGCGGTATCGCCTTCAATATCAACGTTTTCTACTGCAATAGCTATTATATTTTCTTCATCTGGCTGAACATAGAGGAAATCTCCGCCATTAAGATACTGGATAGACTCGTCTATATGCTCAAATACAAAAGTATTACTGTCAAAATCAGCTGAAACAAGAGAGTTCTCAGTATCGGTACTTTCTAATTTAATAGCATCATCGCTGAGAACAATGAAGTTTGTATCTTCACTTTCATCAAAGTTTACAACTCTGTCTTCGTCAAAGTCGTGAATGTCAGTATCAGCTATTTCCTGCATTATCTTTGTATATGTATCAACATGGAATGCATCACATAAAACTTTATCATTCTTATCTACAAGTTTAGCCTCAAGCATGAAGTATTCAGGAAGATCTTTTGTATCTATTGTTTTCTCGGTTATGATACAGTTTCCAGCTTCAACTTCACATTTGAAATTTTGTACTGCTTCATTTGTATCTTCATTAATAAAAGAAAACAGTACATAGCATTTTTCGCTCTGTGTTGAATAAGCAGTTATTACACCAGTCTCGATATCAAAATCGAGGCCGTTCATTTCAAAAGAACTGCTTGTCTTATTCGTTAATTTCTCTAAATTTGCATCAACATTGTTTTCGTCTGACATCTTTTTGAAGTATTTGCCCAATGAATTCGTAGCAACGATATCATAATCAATAGAGCCGTTATCGATTTTAGGCTCATTTGGTTTAAAACTTGTGGAAGACTTATAGTTTTCTCCTGCTATAACCGACGTGACTGTAATAGCAGCGGCTAAAGTGCCTGTAATCAATTTTTTAAACATTATTTTTCTCCTTTTATGGTTATTTATGATCCACCTTACAAAAGGCAGAACCAATGGGGAATTTTTAATACTGTTTGCGCGTTAATAACGCAGTCTGCGAATAGTTCAATGAACCAAACAAACTTTTACAGTCACATTCTTCGGTGAGATACAACTGTTCTTTCATCTGCTTCATACCCCATTTTTGCAGATGAGATCAAACTTGTGAGTGCAGATACCGTAATTCCTATCGACATCGGAAACGATACCGCTTTTTTGATTTTGATTTTCATGGTTAACCTCCTATAACATTTTATTATATTGCAGTAAGTCAATATTGCAATAATATATATTATATAGAGTAACAATTCCTCTGTCAACTGGTTAATTGCCGATTTTACATATTCTTAATAATCTGATTATAATTTTTTATTATATAAAAAGCTATAGATTTTTTTGCAAAACATAAGAAATTCTATGACTCATATATTTTATATTAATCTCATTGTTCATACTATGTTTAAGTTGATGCTTCATGTGTAGCCAACAGTGAAAAAAGAAGTATATACTGATATCACCTGCTAATATTTTAATACACTTTTTGACGATACTGGCAAAATCTACAGCATATCAATGCCATAAAAAGAAATGAAAAAAATCTTTCATCGGACTGGCAGCTATCCAACCGCACTGATTAATGTTAAAACGAAAACAGTAAGTTCCGCACTTGCGGAGTTTTCCTGTATCAGTCTTAAATTGGCTTGAACGCGCTTTAATAGTTTGATTTAGCAATAAAAAAGCTAAGCAACTTGAGAGATAATGGCTGTTATCCAAACTGCTTAAAAGAATAGGTGTGTCAAAAAGTTAAAATGTCTGCATTACGCCGTCCTTTTATAATAATATGATAAATGTTCATGCGTAATAGTTCTAAGGTGCCTATTTTACGTGTAATTAATTTCTATTCTTATTATATTTCTTACTGCATATTTGTTGACGATTTCAGATGTATTAACGATATAATTAAATTTGATACAATTATAATGCTACGATCTTCAAACTGCATTAAACGCCTGCTATATGCATTTTTCGCCATGTAGTTTTATTGACAAAGCAAAAATAAAATGATATAATAAATTAGTGGTTATTTTTTAAACGTTTAAACATATAATTCGCTACTACATTTTACTAAAAATCTAAAAAAGGAGTAAATAATCATGATTTCAATGAAGAAATTATTTGCAATCAGCAGTTTTGCTGTAATCGCAACAGTAAGTATGGTTTCTTGCACAACAAAATATACTTGTACAGAGTCAGGTCATACTGACAGCTATATAAAAGTAGAAAACGATTCTACTACAACAAAGGGCAGCGGTTCAGCTAATAAGGTTTATTATGACGGTACCGGTTGGTGGGATATTTCCGGTAAGTTCACATATGACAATGGTACTGTAAAAATAACAACAGGAACATATAGGAATCAGACTTTTACAGACGTTATTGATTCTGCATCAAGTTCAAAGCTTGAAATATGCGGCAAGACATATAAATCCTGATTTTAAATTAGGTTAAAAATAAGAGCGTATCTCTTAATCATATAGTGATACGCTCTTTATTTTGATAATGAGGTATTCAATATGAAAAAAAATGTAATTCAAATTGTAATTTTGTGCTTATCTGTAATGAGTATTGTTTGCTCATGCGGAGAAAAAAAGTCACTCACTATAAAAAAAGGTGTTTATTGGCTCGCAGATACAGATACTTCTATTACTCTTGGAGATAATAATACACTCACTGTTCATGGATATGACTTTAAAAAGCTTGAAGAAGAAGCATATGAAAATTTCATGATACGTATGGAACAGGCAAATATGCCTGAAGGTGAAAAAATCAGCGATGAAAGAATCAAGCAGATAAAAGACGGTGTTGACCTTACAAAACAATTCCTAGATAAAACCGTTAATTATGAAACACAGGATGAAGATGGCGTTATAGGTATATATGTACCTGTAAATAATTCTGAGCTTTTCTTCTATGTCCAGTATTTTCCAAATAACGAAAGTCTGGTTTTTAATGAACATATCTTTAAAAGGAAGGATAAGTAATCGTCGTGATAGAAATTTCACATATTAAAAAAAGTTTTTCAGCTGGAGGAAAAACAATAACAGCAGCAAATGATATTAGTCTTTGTATAAATAAGGGCGAATTTGTTAGCATAATAGGACGTTCTGGAAGCGGAAAATCGACATTTCTTCATCTTATCGGCGGTCTGCTTCCCTGTGACAGTGGTAAGATTATTGTAAACAATCATGATATAACAACATTGAATGCCAACCAGCTTGCTGAGTACCGTCTGAAAGAGACAGGCTTTGTTTTTCAGGCTTTTAACCTTGAGCATCAGTATACTGTTTACGATAATGTTCGCATTGCTCTTGTAATAGCAGGAGTTCCGTGGTCTGAACACAGAAAAAAAATAGAATATGCCTTAAAACAAGTTGGCCTTGAAGAAAAAATAAATGTAAAAGCTGCAAATCTCTCAGGCGGTGAACAGCAGCGTGTTGCAATCGCAAGAGCGATAATAAATGAACCTGACCTAATCTTAGCAGATGAACCTTGCGGAAATCTTGACAGCGAAAACTCAAAAATGATAATGGATCTTTTATCTTGTATGCACAAAAGCGGAAAAACTGTTATTGTCGTAACTCATGATATGATAGATGCGTCAAGAGCCGAGCGTTTGATTGAAATATCTGACGGAGTAATTGTAAAAGATGAAAAAAATATCAATACTATGGTTTAGTTTAAAAGAGTTAAAGCATAATTTTGTAATGCTGCTTATAAGCTTTCTGCTTTTAACGTCTATCCTGACAGCGGCTTTTTTTGTTTCCGTCGCTTCATCAGATCTAATTGGATCGTTTTTTGACTACATTTCTTCAAGCAGTTATAAAACAAGCGGAGAAAAGGGATTTTCATTCACACTTAACGGATTACAATATACTGCTTTGGATACAGTATCAGATCTATCGTTTGTTTCTGTCATTCCTGATGATATTATGGTAAGAAGTTCTGATTTTTACTATAACGGAAATGAACTTGGAGATTACTACATAATGGCGCATTATCCTAACCCTAAAGAAAAAATAAGAATAATAAGCGGTACTGATCTTACAAAGGAAGTCATAGACAGCGAATTTATCTGGATATCGGAACAATTCTCTGAGGAAACGAACTGCAAAACAGGTGACATAATAACAAATAATATATCTTCAAACATAACAGTCGAATATAAGGTCGCAGGAATATTTGAAAGCGATGATGATATAGATGCTTTTTTGCCATTTGGTACTTATTACAAAACAATGGAAAAAGCAGGATTTTATATAGAAACAACAATGACAGGCACTATCTCTGATGTTGCAAATTATAAAAAGATGTCAGCCGAACTCAAAAAAAGAGGTATCCATTCCGAAAGCAATTATGATGAAGAAATAAAGGCAATAACTCTTATGAATCTGCTTTTGCAGGCATTGTTTGTAGTTGTGGTCATTGCAGGAATATGGACTTTTTCAAATCTTTGCAGCATTATCCTGAACAACAGAAAACGCTTCATCATACATTTGCAGATTCTTGGAATGAAGCCGATACAAGCATTATCTGTCTATGGTTTTATTATTATAGCTATATCTATACTTGCTTTTGTACTTGCAATACTGTTTTCAAATATTTTTTCAGTATACATAATTGATTTAGCGAAAAAAATCTATCCTGAACTTGGAAAAATGAAAGTCAATATTGCTTCACAACTGATAAAAGGCATTGTTGTTTTCTTAATAACAATATGCCTTGTTCTGATACGTTCATACAAAAATATACGCAGTACAGAACTTATCAGTCAACTCAGCGAAGTACAGTAATGGAGTATAGTTATGATAAAAGCATTATTTATAGCATGGAAGAACTTCAGATGCAAAAAAAAGGTTATGTTAAAGTTGATATCATGTTTTTTTGTAATAATGTGTTCAGTTTCATGTTTTTTCAATTATACTACTGCAATTAATGTTAGACTTGAACAAATAATCAATGGTTCAGCAGCAAAATCATACGTAGAAACTGAGTCAATGATAAACAGTCAAGATTATCCTCTTATTAGCGAAATAAAAGAAATAGCACGCTTTGAACCCGAAAATATTCCATTGAAACACATAAGGTTAACTGTTAATGGAAAGGAATACGAAGGAATAAATGATTACAGCTATGACTTTTCTACTCCTTTTTCAGTCGGAACAGCTCAGCATGTATACAGTGTTACTTTTATTATTGATGCTTATAATAACAAAGAAACGATATTTACTAAAAATGATATACAGGAATATAAAGAGAAATTCGGTGATAAAAACTTAGAAATAGCAGGCAAAGCTGAGCTTTCATCAGATAGTATTATTTTCACTGATTATATGCTTGATAAATTTGGACTGCCTGCGGATAGTTCGCTTATTGGCGCGGAAATCTCTTTATATAATTCAGAAACAGGTGAAATATACTGTGATGGCTTAAGGCTTTCATGTATACTCGATTCTAATATATTCAGAATAAGCTCTTTAAAAAAATTTGGGCAGATTATTATTTCATCTGAGCATGAAATAAAAGGATCTTCAAATCATACATACTATAATTATGCTCAAAATTATATTTTGGCATATGAGTTAGCAAACCAACTGTCAGCAGATAATATACCTCATTACATTCCTCTTGAACTTTATTATTTCTGCGAAATATACAAGCAAAATCTTATAGTATCAAGAGTAGTTTTTATGATAATGATAGTTTTCCTGATAGCGATGGTTGTAAGTATAATCACGGTTTTATATTTTTATCACTGCAATCAGCTTGATTACCGTCAAATGCTTCTTGCTATGGGATTAAAGGTGAAAAGTCTTTTCCTTATTATACTTATTGAAATAGCTCTATGTATATTGGTGTCATATATTATCACTTTGATAATAAGTGGGACTATAATGTTCTTGATAAGCAGATATCTGATTTCAAGTCTCGATGTGGAAGGTATGTTTAGCATATCTAGCCTTTTGAGCATTTCTTCAATAATAGCAGCTTTAATTTTTGCTTTTGCAATATTATTTGCCGCAATATCATCAAATAATATAAAAAACAGATTAAAGTAATAATACTTTAATCATCTGTAAAATCTTCAAAAAACGTTTTCCATATCATAAAATAAATTGCCCCCACATCACACGAAGCAATTAAGCTTAAACTGATGAGGGGGATTATTCTTACACTATTATACTCTCATAATTCTTTTTATTCGGAATAACGTGAGTATATGTATGAAAAGCGACTATTTTAAGAAATACAGCTATTCTTTGATATGTTTTTTCTGATACTGCGCTTATATGTCAACTAAAAAAGCAAGTAACCCATAGATGTATCTTGAAATTTGATTGAAAATGCTTTCAGTATATGGTATAATCAGAATGAACCGATGTGTGAATAAAATGAGCAACCAATTAGAAGAAAAAGGGCATGGATTTCCAGAAAAACGAGGTAAAAAATGCTTGAACCCAACGAATTATATCTTACAGGGCTGAAAATAAAATGGGACAAGATAGAAAGTAGGAGCTATCTCCGAAAAATAGCAGCTATCAATTCTCTTGACGAGCTGACGTTTCACTCGCCTGTTACGTTTTTTGTAGGTGAAAACGGCAGCGGAAAGTCCACGCTTTTAGAAGCTATCGCTGTCGCTTATGGCTTCAATCCCGAGGGTGGGACTTTGAATTATAGCTTTTCGACCTACGATTCACATTCCGAGCTTCATGACGCTCTCAGACTTGTACGAAGCTTCAATAAAGCAAAGTGGGGATATTTTCTCAGAGCGGAAAGCTTCTATAATGTAGCTACTGCTGAGGACTATTATTCAAGAATACAAGGCGTACCTCAGCACTACCACGAAAAATCTCACGGTGAAAGCTTTCTTTCAGTCATACAAAAGAACTTCAATCAGAATGGTCTGTACATTCTCGACGAGCCAGAAGCAGCACTTTCTCCACAACGTCAATTAACAATGCTCCTCGAAATGTCTAAATGCGTGAAAAAAGATTCGCAATTTATAATAGTTACTCATTCGCCTATTCTTCTTGGCTATCCTAACGCGGATATTCTCAGCTTTGACGATGGAAAGATTCAGTCAATAAGCTATGAGAATACTCAGAGTTATCAAATAACAAAAATGTTCATCAATGACCGCAAACAGATATTGAGGCACTTGTTCGATGAATAAATGTCATTTAACACAAAAAATCATAAATTATCAGAATGTCATGTTGTCCCAAGCTATATGGATATCTGTTGTGAATAACAAGATAAATTAGACTGCCGCAAACTTTGCGGCATTTTTTATAAACTACGAGAAATTGCTTGCTATTCATACCAATTTATGCTATAATTTTAAAAATAATTCGGACTGGAGGTTTCATCATGCTTGATTTTATAACCATAAACGAACACAGCAGTATCCGAATTGATGATGGAAAGATCATCTACTCTGATCCTTACAACATCAAAATCGCTGCTCATGATGCTGACATCATCCTCATCACACACAGCCACTTCGATCACTACTCTCCCGATGATATTCGTAAGGTGATGAAGTCTGATACTGTCATCGTCTGTCCAACATCTGTAAACGAACCACATGAGCTTGGTCTGACAGTGGAGCAGGTTACAGCAGGCGAGAAATTTGAAGTCCTGGGTATCAGCTTTGAGGCTGTTCCTGCGTACAATATTGGCAAGCCTTTCCATCCTCAATCTAATGGCTGGCTGGGATATATCATCGACAGTTCTGATCTTGGACGCATATACATAGCAGGCGATACGGATATCACACCTGAGAATGAACACGTGAAGTGCGACATTGCGCTCATTTCTGCAGGAGGTACGTTTACAACTGATGCTTCTCAGGCGGCAGAGCTTGTGAACACTATTCGACCAAAATATGCTATCCCTATCCACTACGGAACAGTTGCAGGCTCACCAGAGGACGGAGAGAAATTTCGTAAGGCTGTTGACAGCGGTATAGAGGTTGTTATAAAACTGTAATTATAGATTGTGTCCCCAAGGGATAACATAAATTCAGAAAGGATGATGAAAATGACTGCTAATGAGATTTTTGACCTTATCAACAAACACCCCGTATTTCACCTTGCAACTATGGACGGTGACCAGCCACGCGTAAGAGGTATGCTGCTGTTCCGCGCAGACGAAAACGGCTTCGTGTTCCACACAGCCTCAACAAAGGATGTTTTCAGCCAGATAATGGCTAATCCTAAGGCAGAGATGTGTTTCGCATGCGGTGAAGTTCAGATCAGAGTTACAGGAACACTCGAACTCAACGAAGATCCTGCGCTCCGTGAGGAGATATTCAACCACCCGTCCAGAAAGTTCCTTCAGGCGTGGAAGGACAACGGCATAGACAATCTTATGAAGGTATTTGTGATGAAGAACTGCACTGCTGTTACATGGACTATGGCAACTAATTTTGAGCCCAAACAGCCTATCAAGCTCTGTTAATAATATAAAAACATCGGGAACGGCTTAAAGCTGTTCCCATTTTTTGTTCTCTGTACTGTCGCAGTATGCGGTAGTGATTGCGGACTTCGATTTTGATATACAATAATTCTTTCATACAGAACGTTTACTGAATTAACAGAGTATGCAAAATAGCTATATTGTATAACTGTTTGATATTCTTAGCCCCAATTTTGTTGGTTAATTCATTATCAGAGCATTTAGTATATATGTAAACTAATATGCAGATATGCGCGACATATTATTGACAAAACATTTATTATGCTATATAATTCTTGAATATAAGAATATAAAATTCTTATACACATGATAGGAGGATTATTTATGTTATTCAAAAAAATGCTTGCAGTATTATCTGCACTCACTGTTATAGGAAGTTATTCAGTATATAACAGTGATCCATTCACAGTATCGGCTGAAAATACAGTTGTTTCAGACACTGATCCTGAGACCTGTACGGTAACAGTCTCGATGTCATCTTTAACAGAACCGATACCTGATGACGCACACATAAAAGCCAAACTTGTAAGATCAGGCGAAGAAGATGTCGTTATTGATGAATGGGAGCTAACACAAAACGGGGTAAAAGAACTAAAAGGACTTGAATACAGCGAGGATTATACCTATAAGATCATTTTTGAGGACGTGCCAGAAGGTTACACTCTGCCGAAATCGACAACGGTCAAGCTTAGCCAAAAAGGGGATACCGATAAAATCATTTTCTGTGGTCGAGGCGCAGAACGTGCCGATCGTGAAGAACGTGGTATGTATGACTGTATCGAAGTCGCTGCATCTGCTATCACTTGCAGCGACATAATCATATTTATGGGTGATTTGTTTGAAGGTAGTATTGAGGAAAAATATATCGTTGATGATAATGGTGTAAGATACTGTGGCGTAGGCGGATTTATTCTCCCCGACGGTCATTATACTGCTTACGTAATTCCCCGTGAAATATACAGATATGTTAAACCCAATTCAGAAGCCGCAGCAGCTATCATCGATTTTAAGGGTAAAAGAGATAAGCGAATAAATATGGATTATTTTGACAGGGACTTTTCAAAGGGATTTGGGTTTGATGTTGTAAACGGAGAAACAGATACTCTTCTTAATTTCTATGTTGAACCAACCCCTGAAAGATGCAACGCTTGTTCTGCTGATATTTCTATTGTCGATAGTGAAACGGAAGAACCTGTTGATGGTATCAAACTTGCACTTATAAATGAAAGAATTTTCAAGGAAAGCCCTATAATCTGGAACAGCACCGACTCTAACCCAATGTCATTTGATAAGCTGCTGTCTTTGAAAAATACTTATAAAGTTACTCCCGTTAATACTTCCGAACTCTATTATATACCTGATACTTCTTTCAAGTTTACTTCGGAGGGACAGCACAAGGACATAGTAATAAGGGCAAGACGCAAAAAGAATTTAGATGTACCTGCTGTAGTTCTTCCTGATGAAGCTCCTGTACCCATAGATGATAAGCACTGTGCTGTGACAATTGGAATAATGGACAATGACCGCAAACCTGTTGAAGGTGCAAAAGCAAGAATATACAAAAAAGTGGGTTCAAAAGAAACTGAACTTGTTAGCTGGAATGCAGAAGAAGAACCTGTGAAGACTATAAATGATATTGAATTTGATGAAGATGCAAAATACTATCTTGCTATAAACGGTGAATCAGATGATTATTACAGATATTCTGATATTCAGCTTGCCTTCGATAAAGGCGGAAGTGTGGACAGAGTTGTTCATCCTGTATATCCAACATCTATGAAAAGTGTAAAATTTCAGATTACAACATACAAAATTTTAAACAGCTACGGTATAATGAACAGCAATACCGGAGGAAAAGGCATCATGGTTACTGATATGCAGGGATACAGATATCCATGCATACCAAGCCAGATCTATCTTCCTGACGGAGAATACCTGTTAAAGACAGCACTCAATTCAAATTACAGGATAGTACAGCCAAATACCGAAATGGAATGGGCACTTAACAGCCTCTACCCTGAACTCCAAGGTACTTTCACAAAGTATTCCGAATACTATGAAAATGGTGTCAAATTCACAGTAAAGAATGGTGAATGTGATGAGGAGATATGTTTCTGTGCCGAAGAAGTTCCGACTTCAAGTAATTCCTGTACAGCTGATATTAAGGTAGTCGATGAAGAAACAGAAGAAACCGTTGAAGGTGTAACTGTTATTATGAATGCACCGTACAGGCTCGGAAATATAAGCTGGAATACCTCTGATACACCTGTGATGAACTTTGACTCTCTGAGACTCCTTAAAGAAGATTACTGCTTTAAACTGACTAATATTCCAGAGGGTTATGCATATAAATATGAAGAGCCTAAGATCACTTTTGAAAAATACGGTGAACATCAGGATTTAGTTATTAAACTCAGTAAAACAAACCAAAAAGGCGATGCAAACTGCGACGGTAATATAGACATGGCAGACACTGTACTTATCATGCAGGTTTTGGCTAATCCAAACAAGTACGGTATTAACGGTACTGATAACAATCACATTACAGAACAGGGTACTGTGAATGCAGACGTTGATACATCGGCAAAGGGTATTACAGGAAATGATGCATTAAAAATACAGAAATATCTGCTTAATTTAATAGACTCCCTTACACAGGACGAATAAGTTTATTACAAAAGCTCCTTCTTATGAAGGAGCTTTCTGTTATTTACGCGAATAATCCATTGAATTCCGTAACAATATTTTTTTAGAAAAGAGTATTGACATTAAAAATTCATCTTGATACAATAAAGATACTGTATGAAATTTCGATCGAATATACAGAACTCTATCAATACGGAGGTATATTATGACAAAGGACGAACTTCATAGGTATATTGAGGAAAGCAAGGGCAATGAGAGCAACATCTGCCAGATCTGCGCTTACAAAGACGTACAAATGGTCTATAGTGACACATGGCACGATTACAAGAAAGATGACTGCGTACACATAATGTCTGCTACCAAAAGCATTATGGCATTGCTCATAGGTATTGCCTTAGATAAAGGACAGATAGGAAGTATTGATGATAAAGTCCTTGACTATTTCCCTGATTATAAAGTCAAACGCGGAGAAAAGACCATATATGATGTGACTATCAGGCATCTGCTGACTATGAGAGCACCATATAAAGGCAAGGGTGATCCGTGGTCAAAGGTATGTTCAAGCGATAACTGGACTTACGCTTCTCTTGACTTCCTCGGCGGAAAGAACGGGCTGACAGACGAATTCAACTATAAGACGGTATGCCTGCATATCCTTACAGGGATACTCTATAAGGCAACAAAAATGAAAACTGTTGATTACGCAAACAAATATCTTTTCGGACCGCTGGATATCAGACCGTACTCTATCTACATAGCAAAATCAGCCGAAGAACACAAGCGGTTTACCATAGAGAAAACTCCTAAAGAGAATGTATGGTTCTGCGATAAAGAAGACTTGGGAACTCCTGGATACGGACTTTGTATGTCGGCGGAAGATATGGCAAAGATAGGTCTTTTATGCCTAAATAAAGGCGTTTATAACGGAAAGCGTATCGTTTCTTCAAGCTGGATAGAAGAAATGACAAGTCCCAGAAGTATTGAAAATCAGAACTGGCAGGGCATGGAATACGGCTATCTGTGGTGGATATTAGACCGCGAAAAGAATATATACGCAGCTCTCGGAAACAGCGGAAACGTCATTTATATCAATCCTGAAAAGAATATCGTTATTGCTGTAACAGCCTATTTCAAGCCCACTGTACTTGACAGAGCAGATTTCATAAGAAAGTATATCGAACCGATCATAATGTAAATGAGGTATTTATGAAAGTATTATTATTTCTTGCAAAAGGATTTGAAACAATAGAAGCAAGTGCGTTTATTGACATAGTGGGCTGGGCGAGAAATGACTATCACCATGAAGTTGATGTAGTCACCTGCGGCTTCAATAAAACGGTCGTCAGCACTTTCGGTGTACCTGTTTTAGTTGATAAGCTGGTAGGCGACATAGATACTGATGATTATGATGCTTTAGCAATTCCAGGTGGTTTTGAAGAATTCGGCTTCTATGAAGAAGCATTTTCTTCCGAGCTGTCAGATATCATAAAGCAATTCGATCAACAGAATAAGCCCATAGCCACTGTATGTGTAGCTGCTTTGGCTCTCGGATACAGCGGAATACTAAAAGACAAAGAGGCAACGACTTATCACCTGAATGGCGGAATAAGGCAAAAGCAGCTTGCACAGTACGGTGCATTGATCGTTAATAAGCCTGTTGTAAAGACAGGAAATATTATAACTTCCTATTGTCCGCAAACAGCACCTGATGTGGCATTTACTATGCTTGAAATGCTTATCGGAACTAAAAACACGGACGTTGTTAAGACTGCTATGGGGTATATGTAAGATAATCAGAAAACAAAAGGAGTAATATAATGAATATAGATAACAATCTTTACAGTGGACGTCCGACAGATGAACGATCAGAAGTGGAAATGACCATATATGACAAGCTCGACTCTCTTGGTATCGAGTACAAAAGAGCCGACCACGAACACGCTGATACAATGGAGGATTGCCTGCTGATAGAATCTGTCCTTGGAGCTAAGATATGCAAGAACCTGTTTCTATGCAATCGTCAGAAAACAAGCTTTTTTATGCTTCTAATGCCCGGAGATAAGCCTTTTAAGACAAAACATCTGACCTCACAGCTGAACTGTGCCCGACTTTCATTTGCAGAAGCCGATAAAATGCAGGAGTACCTACACACTGTTCCGGGCTCGGTTTCAGCCCTTGAACTGATATTTGATACAGATAACAATATAAGGCTCGTTATTGATAATGACCTTATGAAAGATGAATATATCTGCGGACATCCTGGTATCAATACATCAACAGTACGCCTGCTCCGCGATGATATGATCAAATATGTTCGTGCTGCAAAGCATGAACCGACATATATTGATCTGCCGACTGAATAATGAAAACAACTTTTATGGTTCCTTATTGATATGATATAAGTAAATAATTCCAATTACAAAGGCTTCTCCTTACAACGGAGGAGCCTTTTGCTGCAAATACCTATTTTTACAGCTTAATGAAAATAGGCATTGATTTTATGAGCAAATTCATCTATTCTGTAACTTACCATCTTTAAAACGCAACTTACCTTCATAATTTTACAGCTTACCAATAATCTGTTGACCTCTGATGTATAAAAAAATATAATATGGATATGGTATTGAATTGATAAGACATCATTGCAAATATGTATAGATCACTTCAGAAATATAAGCTCGTCAGCAGGAGTGCACACTGCTTTTCAGCTTATTTGAAAATGATACTTTGACAGAATAATAGTATCCCTTATTTTTGATTTGAATTATACATAAGCCTTATCCGACCGTTTATAACAGTTCCACACCTGAAACATTCTATTTGCAAACAAAAATTATTTTTGGAGGTATGAAAATGAAAAGATCTTTCCGCATATTTACAGCGACTACAGCAGCAGTTATCACTATGCTTTCTACAGTCAGCATTACTGCATCAGCTTATGATGTGACTCACCGCAATTATACCAAACTGACAAACAATTATAACGGAGCAGGTAAAGGTTACTGTTGGGGAACAGATGAACAGCAGAATGCGCTTCCGAGATTCACAAAAAATTTCCTGAATTCAGCAACGGCTGTTATAGCCGGTTTCAATAAAGGACAGTTCTGTGTCACACATATGCTTTGTACTCTCGATGAAAACATTATCTCAAGAGATTCATTGAAGAATCCTGAAAAGGCTCTGTATGCACGCAAACAGATCGACAAGTTATACGTTAAAAGACAAGACGGAGAACCATTTGGTCTCAAGCTGGAATATGAGCCGCACGGCAAAAATAACGGCCTCAGCAGTTTTGGTCTAAGACTTATGGACTCATACAACCTGGATTATTACTTATATGACAGGATGTACGTAGAAACTGATTATGATCATGCATTCAGAGATGAAAACACATTGTATTTAGATGATGTTACAGGTGAATACTCAGGCAGGCTGTATTTTGATGATATTTATATAGCAGGAATGCGTGTCAGCTGTTCTGATCCATTTACTAAATTCGGAGATCCAGTTATAACATGGGAGCGCGGCGGACCGAGAGTGTACGTTCCGTTCAGCGGAAGGATACCCACCCCTGATAATCCGATTTTTGAGGGAGTTTACGACAAGTTCATGACAAGAGAAGAGTTCGATCTCTATTTCAATTTCCTTCGTCCGCGCCATGAACCTTATTATGGATATGTAGGTGGTTCTGCTGAGATACTGACAGATCTGACAGTCACATACAACTACGGCAGCTACGTTGAAAGTAAAAAGAGGAGCTATACTACAAACGATCTTGTGAAGACATTGATAGCTCCTGAGATCGTTAGCTGTGATTGATATTGTATAGTTCATTCTGCATGATATAACTTATACTATATTCTGAACACATATATAAGAACCGTCCTGTATAAAAAGGTACAGGACGGTTTTTCTGATATATGCTTTAGCTTAAATAGAAAGGCCGTAAATAGGAGTTCAATTTGAATAATAAAATATTGCATAGGTGAAGTTGACAAGAGGCATTATTATATCATATAATATATACATATTTGACACGTAATGTCAAAAATTAATATTAAGGAGGAATATAAAAATGCTAAAACGACTCGTAGCAGGAGCATTGAGTGCGCTTATCTGCACCTCAGCGATCCTGTCAAGTGGCAACAAATTTATCACAAGTATCGCTCCTGACGGCAAAAATGATTCAATGATCGACCACGCAAGTAATCTGGACTTTGAATCCTCCAATTCACTGGGTAACTTTATTACCCATGCAGCTGAAGAAGATCAGACTGTGAAAAAACTCGCCAATTCAGATGTTGGCGAAGGCGAATACCTGATAACAGGTCTGGATTTTGATCCTGACACAGGTAAGCTTGCTGTTACTTCAACCCAAGCCAAGGACAGCAAATTTGTGATCACATTCGTTAATGATGAGGACGATCAGCTTTTCGCTTCCGTCGAGGGCAATGTCAGTGCAGGACGGCTGAAACGTACCGAAGCTTCTGTTGACACTTCAAAGTTGGGAGAGTACTTCATTATCAGAGTACAGCTCTTCGACCTTTTCAATCGTCCTGTAGGTGATACTTTCGTAATCAAGAAGTACACCAGAGAAGTTGCAGAGATACGTTCTAAAACAACTAAGGATTTCGCACAGGACAGGGTCGTAAACTTAGATGAGGACGAAACGAACAATTTCGTAGTTCTCAGCGATGACACAATTATCGCCGAAAGCGCAGACGGTAAGAACGATCTCGTTTCGTCTGACTTTGACAATAATGTTTTCGTTTTTGAAAATGCGGACGATACTGTAAAGAATCTTGAAAAGGGCGAATTCTTCTACATTCAGCCAAGTCCTGAATCTATCGTTTCTATCGCTGTTGAAGACGTAAAGGTAGACGGCGATACAGTATGCGTAGCAGGCAATGATAACATCGACGATATGCTCGCATTTGTCAAAATCGAGTCTCATTCTGACCCGAGAGATGCTGTTCTCGATATGGAAACAGCTGATGAGGGCATTGTTCGTACTGATACTGATTTTGAAGAGACAGGTGTCATGACATTTGAGATGCCACAGTATATGATCTTAGATACGGATAGCAGATCGCAGACTTTTGATGGGAAAATACCTCTTGGTGACTCAGGTATTATGCTCGGTGCAGGATTAACCCTTTCAACTACTCAGTCCTTTGATTTCTATAAAGAATGGGGGTATTTATACTCTTATTATGAATTAAAATCTGAGCTTTCAGTAAGTACATCATTAGATGTTGGTAGTGATGATTTTAATGATCTTCGCAATGATAAAGAAGGCGGCTTCAATTGCAATATTGGAACCATAATAATTCCTATTTGTTTTGGAGTAGATGCCAAAATATCTGCTGACTTTGTATTAGAGCTTGAAGCTTCACTAAAGATAGCCTATACTTCTTCTGTTACATATGGTTTCCAATATGACTCTGATGAGGGAATGGAACATATCGATAAGACCGTTGTTAAATCTGACGATGTAACTGTAATGCTTGAGGGAAGCGCTTTTATAGGTATTAAGATATCTGTATCAGTTGAAGTCTGGGGCATTTTAGAGGTTTCACTCTATTGCGAAGTAGGTCTTTCCGCAACGGGTTCACTTGGTTTATCTTACGCAAATTCAAACAACTCCAAATCCTTCTCAAACACAGCCTTTGTATGCTTTGATACGTCAGGTGATACAAAACACGCCTGCGATACCTGTCTGAAAGGCGATGTAAACTTTGTTATAAGAGGCGGTGTTGAACTTGATAGATTATTATCAAAAAAGAAGCTGGAGTGGACGTGGGATTTAGCAAATTTAAAACTTTTTGACTGGTATCTCAGCCTTGATAATCTTGGACTTTTAGCAGGTGTAGCCAGTCTTCCTGGTTCATGGATCAATAAAGCAGATAATTCAAGATTTGGAATAGGTACTTGTCCTAATGTTGCATATAAAACTACTTTTAATATAACTGCTGTAAAACCTGACGAAAAAACATATACTCCGAATGTGGAACTGATCGTTGACGACAAAGTATCAACAGGAGTTGTCAATGGAAAAGGAGTAGTTGTTTATTGCAGAAACGGCAGTCATAAAGTTGATGTTATTGTAAATGGTGAAGTAGTTAAGAGTGCAGAATTCCATATCAATAACAGAACAAAAACGTTAAATTATAGTTATAATGCCCCTGCTGATGAAGAAGATAATGATACAGAAGGCACAACAGCAGCAACCACACTGCTGGATGAAGATATAGACGGAGATGAAATTGTTACTACAACAGCCACAGTAAATGATGTAAAGTGTAACGTTACAACTGCAAAAGCTCCTAATCCTGATCATTACTGCCTCGAAGCAGGCTCACTTGGCGATCATATATCATATATGCTCTATCCATCAGGATATATGTATATTTTCGGTTACGGTGATATGTATGATTTTGATTCTTCACCTTTCAGAGATCCTTCTATTGTAAAAAATGTAGTTATTGAAAACTCAGGAAATGAAAAAGACGGTGAGATTATCACAAGCATCGGCAATAACGTTTTTGTCAACTGTGGAAATATGGAATCCATGAATCTGCCGCAGACAATAAAGCGGATAGGCAAGTATGCTTTTAAGAACTGTTCTTCATTCTCCAAAGTATCCTACGATGAATATGATTATGAAAAAAATAAGTTAATAGAAGTTAAGTTCCCTGAAGGACATCTCGAAATACCTAAGGCTGTCACAACAATTGAAACTGGAGCTTTCAGCGGTTGTGCTTCATTCACTGAGATCAATATTCCTGAAACAGTTATCGGAATTGGTTCATATGCATTTTCAGGTTGTACAGGCATAACATCTATTGAAGTTCCTGGCACAGTAAAGGAAATCGGTGAATTTGTATTTAGCAGTTGTACTTCACTTGAAAAGGCTATTATAAGGGGGGGAGAAGAAGGTATAGGCGGTCATATTTTTAATGAATGTGTTTCTCTTACAGAACTAACTCTTCCATTTGCAGGATTCAGTAAGGAATCAGTTGACGATCCCGAAGTATCCAGCGAACTCTCGTTTTACTTCAATAGTGGCTATTGCTACGATGACCGTTTTTACAAATTTTATAATAAATCCAATACAAAATATGACTATATGTCCGTTCCTAAAACACTTAAAAAGATAACGATTCTTGGCGGTACAAGAATTCCAAGCTATGCATTCTATCGCTTAAGCAGTGTTGAAACGATCATTATTCCAGATAATATTACTGAGATAGGTGACGCTGCATTTTATGAATGTTCTTCAATGATAAATGTACCTATTCCAAGTAAAGTAGTGAGCATCGGTAACAATGCATTTAGTAGTTGTACTAATGCCGAATTCAAAGATATGGTTCTTCCAAACACACTTAAATATATAGGCGATGGTGCTTTCTCAGGCTGTACAGGTTTAACATCTGTTGAAGTTCCTGATAGTGTAACAAAGATAGGTAAATCAGTATTTAGTAACTGCTCATTACTTGAAAAGGCTATTATAAAAGGTGGAGCAGACGGCATAGGCAGTTGTATTTTTTATGATTGTATTTCCCTTGAAGATATAACACTTCCTTTTGCAGGATTCAGCAAGGAATCAGCTGATGATCCTGAAGTAACCAGCGAACTCTCCTTTTACTTCGATTGCGGCTATCGCTATGATGAACATTTTTATCAGTTCAAGAACACATATAATGACTATATGTCGATTCCTAAAACACTTAAAAAGATAACTATTCTTGGCGGCAAAAGAATTTCAAATTATGCTTTTTATCGTCTCAGCAGCGTAGAAACGATAATTATTCCTGACAGTATTATTGAGATAGGCGACGCTGCATTTTATGAATGCTCGGCTATGAAGAATGTGCCTATTCCAAGCAAAGTAGTCAACATTGGCAACAATGCATACAGTAGTTGTACTAATGCCGGATTTAAAAGCACCATCCTTCCCAATACACTTAAGTCTATAGGCAATAGTGCTTTTTCGGGCTGCAACGAGCTCACAAGTATTACAGTTCCAGAAAACGTGAAAAAAATTGGCGAATATGCGTTCAGCTACTGTTACTCGCTTGAAAAAGCAGTTATAAAGGGTGGCGAAGAAGGCATAGGTGGTTGTATTTTTTATGATTGTATTTCCCTTGAAGATATAACACTTCCTTTTGCAGGATTCAGCAAGGAATCAGCCGACGATCCGGAAGCAACCAGCGAGCTCTCGTTTTACTTCGATTGTGGTTATCGCTACGATGATCGTTTTTATAAATTTTGGAATACATCCAATGACTATATGTCTGTGCCCAATACACTTAAAAGGATAACTATTCTTAACGGTACAAGAATTCCGAATTATGCATTCTTCAAATTGTCCAGTGTAAAAGATGTATATCTTCCTAAAACAGTAACAACTATTGCTGATAATGCCTTTAGCGGCTGCAGCGGTATAGAAAACGTTTACTATCCAAGCACAAAAGCTGATTGGGAGAAAAATGTTACCGTAGGTGCTAATAATTCTGAAATCGAAGGTAAAGTAAGATTTCTTAATGATGACGGAGTTTACGATACGACTACTACAACTTCAACATCTACTTCAACAACGTCGAAGGCAACCACTACAAGTAAGACTACTACATCAGCTGCTTCGACAACGTCGAAGGCAACCACTACAAGTAAGACTACTACATCAGCTGCTTCGACAACGTCGAAGATAACCACTACAAGCAGGACTACTACATCAGCTGCTTCAACAACGTCGAAGGCAACTACAACAAGCCAAACTACTACATCTACAACTTCAAGCACATCAAATAAAAGTACAAATACTGAAATAACTACCACATCGACTACTACTGAACTCACGGAGAATTCTAAGACAACTTCCACAACCTCTGAGGCAACAGAAACAGCTACTGCATCTACAACTTCAGAGACAACTACTACGACAACTTTCACATCATCAACTTCTACCACAACTACAACAAGCACGACTACAACTACGATTACAACAATCACTAACACCGATGACGAACCTGATATTGAATTAGGTGATGCTTCAGGTGATGGCAAGGTTGACGCAGTTGATGCAGGCATTATCCTTATGATATATGCAAAGAATTCAACTTCAAATCCGATTATATTGACTGTGAAACAAAAAGAAGCATATGACGTAAACGAGGACGGTAAGGTAAATTCACTTGACGCTTCTTACATTCTCTGTTTCTATGCTTATATTTCTGCTGCGAAAGATGAACCGATAACGTTGAAGATCTTTATGCTAGACAGAAAATAACCATAAATAATGTGATTCACTGGAAAGCTCCTCAATAAAGAGGAGCTTTCCGCTTATTCTGCCATACAGAGAACTATGAAGCGTACAAAGCCGATTTTTTGACAGAGACAAAATTAAGATGTATTGTTACATATTTAGATTTAGTCAGGTCTGAAAGCAGTCTGATAGGTATAAATCAACAAAATAATATTACAATAGTTCAATTTCATTGACTTCTAAACAGGGCATTGTTATAATAATTGTGTCTATAATACCCGTCATATGGCGGATATTGCCGTGAATGCAGTTCAAGGCACGCAAATTCTTTTCGATGTAAGAGAATTTGTACAGACATTAAGTATATCAGACAGAATTATAATACGCATAAAATTAATAATAATCACGAGGAGGTTTTTGAAATGTGGAAACAAAAACACAAGAAAATCAGGACAAGAGTTTTGTCTGTGCTTGCTGCTTCTGCTGTAGCAGGCAGTCAGATACTTGCAGCAGTCCCGTTTAATGCGATTGCCGCGGAATCCAATGCATCAAAGATGACCGACGTGTCACCAAACAACGTAAAGTGGTGGGAAAATTATATTGCAGAGCCAAAGTGCGGTGATGCTAATAACGACAAAAAAATCGACGCTGTTGACGCAAGTATTATCGAAAAGTATGTGACCAAAGGCGATGATACTTCTATCGACCTTACCACAGCAGACGCTGACGCTGACGGAAATATAACGCTCCGTGACGCTGAGATCATACTCAAATATTATGAACAGGTGTCAACAGGCGCGAATACGATGAGTCTGCCTTATAAGGGCGATGTGGAGTGGAGCTATTATCCCGATCCTGCTAATTACGAGATAATCAACGATGGTATGACATGGCAGGAGGCTGAGACTTATTGCGAGAGCAAGGGGGGTCACCTTGCTGTTATCACCTCTGAACAGGAGCAGGCTCAGGTTGAGGCTCTTATTCGCGGTCAGTCAAATATCAAGAACAATTACTGGATTGGTCTGAAAAAGAACGATAAGGAAGAATTCTGCTGGGTAACAGGCGAAAAACTCGATTACACCAACTGGAACCCAAATACGCCTAACAATTCTTTCGGAAATCAGAATACCGTCCTTATTTACGGACAAGAGTTTACTTCATTCGGCGGACAGATTGGAAAATGGGACGACATAAACGAAAGTGCCGAAAGCCCCGGAGATACTTTCTTTGGCACCGGAAACTTTGGCTTTGTTCTGGAAAAAGACGGCAAAGCTATTGCGGAATATCCCCTCTGGACTGATGAAACAAGCTTCCCGACATCTGGCTTTTATAAGCTTGGCTGCGATATCAAGGCTGCGGGTGTCAATGTAAATCAGTTCCTCGATATTGATCTCAACGGACATACAGTTGATATCGAATGTATCAACTGTTACGGTAACGTGATCATCAGAGACAGCGATCCTGAAAAGAAGGGTACTATCAATGATACAAGCGGCGGTTCGGTTCTTGATGTTTACGGTAAGCTCACTGTATACGGCGGCACTATCAACGGAAATGAACAAGGCTATGATTCAGGTACGATAGGCGTAAATGGCAGCGGCTGCTTTGACATCTACGGCGGTACAGTTACATCTTATTACAGCAATCCGCTTTCACTCAGATCAAGCAGCGGTACTGCAAATCTTGCAGGCGGTGTACTTAAAAATACCAGCAAGCATACAAACTCCAGCCCTGGTGTGACAGCTGCTGTTTATACAACAGGTTCATATTCAGGTACGATGAATATTACTGGTTCGGAGATATACTCAGATCTTGGTCCCGGTATCTATTCAACTTCAAACAACGGTACCATAAATATCAGCGGCGGTAAGATCAACAGCGATAAAAGCTACGGTATTTATTGCACAGCAGGTATTCCCATAAATCTCAAGGGAAGCATCTCCGTCAACGGCAAGAACGGCGGTATATACATCCCGGCCGGCAAAAAGATAAATCTCACCGATAAGATATCAAGTGCAAATCTGACCGTATATGCCGAGGAGTCAGGCGTTATTACCAGCGGTCTTGCTAAGTTGGGCTACGGAAGCTCTATCACTCCGTATCTGAAAAATGTAGGCGTAAACGGCAAGGTCTCACTTGATGAGAGCGGCGAGCTCCGCATTGACATTGAAAATGTTGTTACAGAGACCACAACAGCTACTCAACCAGCACCTGCCACTACAACTACTACAACCACCACTACCACAACTTCAGTTGTAATCGCAGATCCTACAACTGTTACAGAGCCTGTTCCGCCTGCGCCCCATAAGCTCGATATTGACGGAGAAATGACTGTAACGGAGATGAAAATTGATGATATAAAGAAAGCAGGCATTGATCTCGAAGATCCTGATAACTATCATGTCTTCAAGTATGAGGTAAAAATGACATTTGAGGCAGAGGCTATCATCATAAACAAGTACGAAGTAAAGCCTGTCTCAGGAAAAAGCGAACCAGTAACTATAGCTCCGACTATTAAAGTTAACAATGAGACTGCAAAGGTAATCGGATATTATGAGACAGAACATGAAGAGATGTACATGGTCATCAAGGGCGAGTGCAAGTGGCTCAAGGAATTCTATGATGTACAGCTCATCATGATCAACAAGGACAGTTCGAGTACTGCCCTCACAAACTGTACTGCAACATTGAATTCTCCCAAGGGACTTACATTGATGAACTGCGAAAGAGTTCAGGAAATTGATGATCTTGAATTCGGCAAACCATGTATTGTACACTGGTATCTCCGCGGAGACGAAGCAGGTGACTATGACCTGACAGCAGATCTCAAGGGCTGGAGCAATGGTGAGGAATACACATATAACTTCAAGTCAAAGAATACGCTCCATGTATATGCAGGAGATGCACTGAAAATGAAGATAACCCTTCCAAGGTTTTCATTCTATAATGAGGATTATCCTGTGAAAATAAGCTTTATCAATGTTTCCGACAAGCCTATTTATAATATTGAGCATACTGTTTTCGGCTTCACTCAGGATTCAAAGCTTACTGTAAAAAAATTCCGCGACGGAAAACTTATAGGAACAAAAATACAATACACAAATCTTCAGGATGTGTCATTAAATAAGAGCTACTTACTTGATGAGCTTGATCCGGGTGATGAGCTTGTAGCTGAGATAACTATCCATGATATCTGGAAATCGATACTGGAACAGGAACTCAACGATCAGAAAATTGCGGCTGACATTTTAACACTGATGACCTGCTGTTCAAGATCAGAGGAAGGAATCGCTGTCAATTTCGCAGCAACTGTATATAAGTCGATACTTAACAGTATCGTTGTTGCGCACGTTCTAAGGTGTGTGGACGTTGCAACTCTTGAGGACTCTACCACAACTATCCCCCACGAGGTCGAGATAACTGATATTTCACCTGAGCTTGCAGAAAAATACGAACAGGATCTGCTGCAAAATCTGTCAAGAGATATGGTAGGCTGGGCACTCGGTCAGGTAGACGAAGCTGATGATCTGAATACTATCTATAACATAGGAGTATTTATAGAAAACGTTAATTCTGCAACATCAATCAGTGATTTGATCAACGCATATAATCATTTCGTATTATCAGTTTGTGACAAAACAGGAATATTAGATAACGTTTATACATTAGGTGAGGACATCTACTGGAAGATCAATACACCTAAAGGCGGCGGAAGAGTTAGGTTCTATGTTGTCAGAGCCGACGGCACTATACAGTATGCACCTTCTGCAAATGTAAATGCACAGAGCGAAACGTTAAGTGATGATTTCGATATAGAAGTCATCAACGGAGACTATACAGTCGGCGAAGACGGAGTCATCACACTGAATAGTGATGCAGTCGTTAAGGTAACACCTAAAAAGGCTGGCGTAAGAGCAACTATCTGTGCTGTTGCTGAAAACGGTGAAACCGAAAAGCGTGTACCTGTTGCCATTGTAGACAAGCATGAGTGCAAGGGCGAAAACTTCATTCTTGAAGTTCCGGGAGAAGATCACGGTGCTGTCAGGGCTTCGTTCTGCGAGACCTGCCACGGACTTCTCGACTGTACTCAGCTTTCAAAGAATGTCAAGGCAATGTTCAGTAATGGTGAATGTTACGATGATATCAGAGGTGCGATCGCTGACGCTGCAAGCTATGGCAAGGATATGAAGCTTTACATTTTCGGAAACATAAACATCGTTGAGGACGTAACAGTTCCCGATGATCTTGAGCTTATAATAACTCCTGATACGAAAATTACCGTAAACAGCGGCTGCAAGCTTATTGCAAAGGGTACTGTCAAGGACTTTAGCGGATATAATTATGATCTCAGCGGAAACGGTCCTATAACTGCAACAACGACCTCAACTTCGACAACTACTACAACGACAACAACAACTACTACAACGACAACTACGACGACATCTACAACCACCACAACAACATCTACCACATCTACAACAACTTCCGCAGCTGCAACTACTACAACAGAAAACGGCACAGTCGGCGATACTACCATGCCTGCAACAGGCTATCCGATCTCATTCAGACTTGTTGCGGTTCTTGCTTCTCTTATGACAGCTGCCGGTGTAACATTAGTTATCAGAAATAAAAAGGAAAAAGAATAATTGATGAAAGAGTATTGAGAAAAAGCATAGGCTTAGAGTGTTCTTGCTTATTTCTTGCTAAAAATCCACATTTCTGATTTGTGCCAATATGCTCTAAAACTACTATGTTACAGCTTATGGTTTCGAAGACCACTTAGCATAATAAATCAACGTATAACATGATGACCGCCCATTCACACAATGGGCGGTCATTCGTTTTGTATTAAGCGTTTCCAAGCAGCCAGTCAACTGCATTTACAACTTCGATATACAGTTTTACTTATCAATATAAAATGCCGATTTCAGAATTTTAGCTTAAACCCCCAAAAAGTTATCCGAACAGTTTTTTCTGATTTATATTGAATGATATAGCAAGTTTTGATCTATATTTCCAACAGAACACGATATAATATGCCTTATGCTATGACAAATCAGCCGAAAAAGCCTCGCAGTTATGCGAGGCCTTTGGGGGGATTACATATGCTTGTATTATCAGCATACCAGAATATGATCCTGTTTTATTTCAGTCTTTTTCGTCCAGCTGTAAATCTGTCAAGGCAGGCAAGAATTCCGGGAAGAATAAATACTATCAGCAGAATTGCACTTGCGGCACCTATTGACAGCGTCTGGCATATCTGTTCGACTGTAGGTTCTCCATAGCATTGTCCGAATATTGCGGTTACGATCACCATTATAAGTCCCGAGGTCAGGATAGTATGCATTGAGCCTGCATAAGCCTGTTTCAGTGCTTCCGCACGTTTGCTGGTCCTTCGAGCTTCGCGGTAATAATTGCTGAATAGAATACCATAGTCTATCGTTGAGCCCATAAGTATGCACTGAACTATCAGAAGCGCAAGATAATTGATGCTATATCCCTGAAAACCTACGACTGTAATCGTTATGAATACACCGCACTGTACAAGAAGAACAAGTATTGCCGGCACGCCTACAGAACGGAAAGTAATAAGAACTACCAGGAATATAGCTGCTGCAGTAAGCAGAGTTATCAGCAGAAGCTCTTTATCAAATGTTTGACCCATCTCATAGTTCATTGCAGAAGAGCCGATCAAATGATAATCACCATTAAGATCATTACATTTGCTATTTATCAGTTTATAAAAAGCATTTGTTTCTTCGCCCTCTTCCGGGATAGTTACCGAAAGAATAAGTCTTGAATAGTTATCGCCTTTAAGCTGTCTGATACCGTCATTCAGATCTGCAGCGGACTGCTTGATATCGGCGATCATTTCATCATCAAGTACAGCCTTGAACGTGTCATCATATATCAGTGTATCGCTAAGATAGTTCATAAGCTGTTCAACGGACAAAGTCTTTGTATTGTCAGAATTTGCATTCGCATCATGATAAAGATACATGAGCGACATTTTATCCTCGTCCATATCATCTGTCATGTCACCGAATAAAGCTGACATTTCCTTGCTTGTATAAGGTTTATCGTTTGTAACTGCGGTGATTATCTTTGAAAAGCTCACAAGCTGTTTTTTATCTTCATCGCCAAAATTCTGTGCCATTGTTTCATCGGCAAGTAATGCGTTAGTAAGGAATTCCACAAATCCCTTTGCTGACATCTTGTATTCACTGTCGGTTCTGATTATATCATAAAGCATCAGGAGCTGATGTGCCTTATCAGGCTCAAATCCTATTAATGCTGCAATGCTGTTTTCATCGAATTCTGTCCCTGCTGCAGAAGCATCCATAATGCTTTTCAGCATATCAATTTTAGTCAGCATTTCTGCATCAGCCATTGAGGAAAGTTCATTTTTACCAGCACTGAGGAAAGTTACCATATCATGCATCGAGATCTCCAGCTTATCCGCATTGGCTTCATTCATGATGTAAAGCTGTTTCATTGCAGCTTCTTCCATACCGAACATTTTTGCCGCATCAGCATACGGAAGAGCTGTTCCGCTTATTGTCATGTCCATGATGCTTTTGAGAGTTCCCAGTTTCTGTAAGGCTGCTGCGTCGAACTGTGATGCTGCCTCGGTATTCTGCATTACATCGGTAAGAATGTAATCAACAAAGTCATATACAGATATCGTTTCTGCTGCTTCTTCGCCGTTTCTCATAACAATTAACTGCTTTACAGAGTTTTCGTCCATTCCGAGCATTTTTCCGAGACTTGTTGCATCCTGCTCCTTAGTAATACTCTCTCTGTCGGTAAACACTGCAAGCTGCTCGGTCTGTGCTTTTGTTTCGGGAGTAAAATATGCCGAAAGGCTTTCGTCCTTAGAAGCCTCATTGATGAATGAAACAAGTGCTTTTATATTAATTGAATCAGGCTCATATCCGTCCTGCTTTGTGTAATAATATGTAATGAGCTGCTTTACGGTGTTTTCTTCTATGCCAAGCACCTCAGCAAGTTCAGCAGCTGTTTTTATCTGCTTTGCTTTATCCTGATCTGTTATGTCCTGCAATATCTTCATCTGAGAGAGAGTCTCTTCAGTAAACATTTCTGCATATGTCTGATCCTTTGCAATATCATAAATAATGAAATCAACGAATTCATTTATAGTTATCGGACGTGTTTTAGCTTCGGGAGACTGCATAAAGTAGTACATGAAAAGCTTATCAGTCTGCTCTGAATCCATACTAAGCAGATCTGCAAGTTCTGCTGATGTCAAAGGTTTCTCAAGATTATCCTTGCTTGAAAGATTCTTGATAATATCTGCATTACTGCTCATATCATCATCTAAATATGCACTAAAAGATTTATTTGTTATGACATCATCAGCAATAAAGCGCATGAACTCACTTGCTGTCATCTTTCCGATCTCACCGTCAAAGTACTTGTAGTAGAGCATATTGAACATACTCTCGTCGGTTTCAATATCACGCTTTTTGCCGCCGCCCATAATACCTGACAGATCATCTATAGCATCTACCATTTCTGCAGCTGTATGCTGTTTTGCAAGCATATTTGAGTAATTTGCCGCACTCTTTACATTATCCAGTTTCTCAAGTTCTTCTGCTATGGCTGTGACTTTATCATCGTCCTGATTTTCGTACACCATTACAACTGTGCTTTTTGTCGGGAATATATCAGCTATCGGATCAGCTGTTGGCATTGAGTATGAGATCAATGTTTGCTTCTGGAGTATATATGCACCGGCAAAAAGAGCAATAAAGCATAAAGTAAGAGGAAGTCTTACTTTATTGCAAAGCTTTGCAAGACCACCTGTTTGGATATTCGGTGAACGTTTGGCGGTTTTCTCAATAGCCTTTGAGAAAAGCAAAATAAGTCCCGGAAGAACAAGAAACGCACACACAACGCTGAGAAATACACCTTTTGCAAGTACAACGCCCATGTCGAAGCCTATCTTGAAGCTCATGAACACAAGTGCAAGCAATCCTACAACAGTTGTTATCGAACTGCTTGAAATCGAAGAAAATGCTCCTGTTATAGCCGCTTTCATGGCAAACTTCTTATTACTGTTCTTTTTAAGCTCCTGACGGTAACGGCTTATAAGAATAATGGAATAATCCATAGAAAGTACAAGCTGTAATATAGAAGCTACTGAGAAAGTCTTATCTGATATCTCACCTAAGAATATATTCGTGCCCATATTTATTACAACAGCAATGCCAATAGTGAACAGAAACAGGAATGGTTCTACCCATGAACCGCTCATGACAATAAGGATCAGCATGATCAGGGCTACTGCGGTGATAACTACCCATAGAGGCATATTAGGATTATCTAAACTGTCGTTCTTATATTTCATGCCGTTTTGAGTAAAATCAGACTCAAGAGTATGTTCTATGTCTGCTTCTTCAGCAGTTCCGTAATCATAGTCGGTATGGAGCACATATTTTGTGTACTCGCCTTTGTTATAGTCTTCGTCGCCTTCTTTGTAATCTACATTCGAAACATATTTTATCTGAGACAGCCTATCAGGCATCTCAGCTTTCTGTTCATCAGTAAGCCGTCTGAACATTACACGGATAGTGTGATCCTCTTCGGCAACAGGGAACTCCTTGTCCATAATGTCCATGCCTATCTTCATTGATGAATCATCGGGAAGATATTTGGTCATGTCAGTATTGATATCCACCTTTGGAATCAAGATACCACACATTCCTGCAATAAGCAGCACGACTACCAAAATAATTATCTTTTTCTCAACAATAAAATCAGCGATTTTTTTCAATTAAAGCACCTCTTGACAATGAATAATCTTTATGATATAATTCTAACACATAACGGATGCAAAGTCAACCGACTGTTTATTTCGATGATGGTGTGTAGCGTACAGAACTGTATGTATCAGTTGTAAAGTCAACACTTTTTCTGATATTTGTTGAGGTGATCAATATGGAGAATCAGCGTATAAGATTAACAAAAAAACTTCTGAAAGAAGCTTTAGTCAGGCTTTTAGAGCATGAACCGATAGAAAAGATAACTGTTTATCAGCTTTGCAATGAAGCTGAGATAAACCGTACTACTTTTTATAAATACTACGGAAGTCCATATGATCTTATGAACGATATGCAGGCAGAGTTCATCAATGAACTTGAAAAAAGTCTGCTTGAAAAAGACTGCCCTGTAAGTTTGCAGATGATATTGACATACATCGACACTCACCGCGAATCATGTAAAGCCCTTCTAAAATACGCGTTCGATAATGGTTTCTTTGAAAGAGTGATTTCTCTTTCGCTTATAACACAGAAACTTGATGAACAGATCTCGCCTGAATATTCTGGCTACAGAAAAGAATACGTCAAGGAGTTCGTTATTTTTGGCACATATTCTATCATACGTAAATGGCTTACTTCAGAAAAATATGAAACATCTGAAGAAATTGCCAATATCATACAGAATCTGATTGAAAAGATATAAAAACAAAAATTTGAGACGTTAATTCTATCCTGCTCCATTTTGTGTATACACCACAAAATAGAGCAGGATACTTTTATCAGGACTTGATTTTTATTTTTTTTTAGTGTATAATAAAATGGTATTTTTAATATAAAAGAAGAAAAATGATTAGGAGTATTTGTGTGGAAGAAATAAAAAAGCGAGTATCCAGTGTTCTTGAAAGAATCACTTCTGAATGATTCTTTTACTACTTCATAATAGCTGTAATGCTTGCTCTCCCTATCACGGAGAGCTTTGATGAATTCTATTCCCATGCTTTTGTCAGTCAGCCCATAATTGTTGAAATGGCAGGATATTTGGGTATATTTGCATTTATCACACATTTTTTGAGGCATCAGAATATAAAATACTATTTGTCCGATCTGCTTTATTTCCTGTTGTTTACATTCGCGCTTTTATCAGCCGTTTTTTCTATAAACAAACAGGCAACATGGCATGGTTTCGATTATGACGAATGGTTTTTTAATTTTGTGGGATATTTCAGTCTTATGCTTGCAGGCACTATGATACAGAGCAAACAGCTGAGGAAAAGTATTCTCAGTGTATTTGTCATAGTTACTATTATTCAATCAACTGTGGCGGCTTTGCAGACAGGTGAAATTTATATTATTGAAGCTTATCTGGATACTACTCATACTATGGAGAATAAAATATCATATGGTCTTATTCAGCATTTTAACTGGTATGCAGGTCTGAGCGTTATTCTTTTTGCTTGTACTTCGGGCGTGTTCTTATACACAAATAGTAAGGCTGTAAGAAATATAACTTATGCTGTATCGCTGCTGAGTTTTTATACATTGTTATCGGCAGAAGCAAGACTTGGCTAGGTAGGTGCTGCAGCGTATATGCTTTTCCTGTTCGTTTCGATAGTTGTCATGAAGTTTAAGGGGCTTGAAAAGGAAAAGTTTAACAGTATAATAAAAAGATTATGATTATGACTATATGGAAGATATAAACTGGATTAAAGCAAGTTTAGATATTGACAGAAAAAAAGATTGAACTAGGAAATTCGCTTAAAACAAATGCACTTTATTTTCAATGCAAAAAAAGCATATAAAAGTAATAGCTTCTGTTGAACACAGAGGCTGTTTATTGTTAGAGTGAATAGTATTGGAGTTGATAATTTGAAAACAGTAATCATGGCGGGAGGTAAGGGAACAAGAATTTCCGAGTTGTTCCCGGATATACCAAAGCCGCTGATTCCGATCAAGGCTGCTGATGGTACAGAAAAGCCTGTGCTTGAATGGGAAATAGAGAGTTTGAGAGATCAGGGCTTTACTGAGATAATGCTTACAGTTTCGTATATGGCAGACAAAATCATGGATCACTTCGGTGACGGCAGTAAGTTCGGTGTAAAAATCGAATACTTTGTGGAAGAAACTCCTCTTGGAAATGCCGGTGCTCTGTTCAAACTGAGAGATTGGCTTGGCGAAGAGGACTTCCTGCTTTTGAACGCTGATGCTGTTTTTGATGTTGACTTCAACCGCATGGTTGATTATCATCGCTCCCACGATGCGATTGTAACTCTTTTCACACATCCGAATTCACATCCTTATGACAGCGGTCTGATAATTGCTGATGAAAATCATTTTGTGAACGCTTGGCTTACTAAAGAGGACAATCGCCCAATATACTATAAAAACCGTGTCAATGCAGGACTTCATGTGATTAATCCGAAAGCATTGGACATGAGTGGAATAGAAACCGCAACCGTTGGTACTGAGGTGAACGGAAAGATTGTAAAGGTTGATCTCGATCGTCAGATTTTGAAACCGCTGTGTGGAACAGGAAAAATGGTTGCTTATGACAGCCCTGAGTATGTCAAAGACATGGGAACACCTGAAAGGTATCACTCTGTATCTCGTGACTTCCAGAATGGTGTAGTCAAGACAAAGAACCTTTCTCATCCGCAGAAGGCTATCTTCTTGGATCGTGATGGTACGATCAATAAGTATGTTGGCTTTCTCAGAGACATTAATGAGTTTGAGTTGATAGATGGCGTTGCAGAGGCAATCAAGCGTATTAATGAATCTGGTTACCTTTGTATCGTTGTGACCAATCAACCAGTTATCGCAAGAGGAGAAGTTAAAGTCGACGAACTTGACTTGATTCACAATAAAATGGAGACCTTGCTCGGAAAGCAGGGCGCTTATATTGATGGATTATATTATTGTCCGCATCATCCGCACAAAGGCTACGAAGGTGAGATTCCAGAGTTAAAGTTCGACTGTGATTGTCGAAAGCCGAAACCTGGAATGTTAATCCAGGCAGCGAAGGACTTTAATATTGATTTAGGTCTATCCTGGATGATAGGTGATGGCGAAAATGATGTGAAAGCCGGAATTAATGCCGGTTGTCATACAGCTTTGATTGGGACAGATAGTTTCGGACAAGAAAAAACAGCCGAAAGCCTGCTGATTATAATTGAAGAAATTTTATAAGGATAGGAATTGTTATGAGAATATTAGAAAAGCGTCTTGAAAAACACATTGATTTATTGATTGAAAGATACCCCGTGTTATCTGAATGCAGGGAAGATCTTATCAATGCTTACCTGATAATGGAAGAATCCTACGAGAATGGCGGAAAGCTGCTTGTTGCCGGAAATGGTGGCTCGGCAGCAGATTCTGAGCATATTGTAGGTGAATTGATGAAAGGATTCAAGATGCAGCGACACCTTTCAGCAGAGATGTGTGAAAAGTTAAAATCTGTTGATTCGGAGATGGGTGAAACTCTCGGTAAGAATCTGCAAGGTGCTTTGCCTGCTATTGCTTTGGACGGACATCCTGCTTTGACGACTGCTTATATGAATGATGTTGAGCCGCTTCTCTGTTTTGCACAGCAGGTCAATGGCTTCGGTAATGCAGGAGATGTATTCTTGGGCATTTCCACATCGGGCAACAGCAAGAATGTTCTCTATGCTGCTACAATAGCAAAAGCTAAAGGTTTGAAAGTTATCGGTTTAACTGGACATAAAGAGAACAAGTTGGAAGTATTTGCTGATGTAACTGTTAAAGTTCCGGAAACAGAGACTTACATGATTCAGGAATTGCATCTGCCGGTTTATCATTGCTGGTGCTTAATGCTTGAAGACAAGTTCTTTGGAAACGCTGAATAAAGAAATGGAGAAGTAAACACATGATTATTACAAAAACACCTTTTAGAATGTCTTTTTTTGGCGGTGGCACAGACATGGAATCCTTTTTCAGAGAGTATGGTGGAGCTGTACTCTCTACGACTTTTGATAAGTATTGTTATGTAAATGTTCGTCACTTGCCGAGATTCTTTGATTATAGTACTGAGCTTTCATACGCCAAAACTGAGCGCGTTACTTCTGTTGATGATATTCAGCATCCTGCTATTCGAAATGCTATGAAGTTTCTTGATATGCATCAGATTCGTCTCACTTATGAAGCAGATCTTCCTGCTCGTTCAGGTCTTGGTACGAGTAGCTCATTTGCGGTTGGTATGTTGAATGCCTTTTATTGCTTGAAAGGGAAGTACGCTGATAAGAAAAAACTTGCAGATGAAGCCATTTATTTAGAGCGTGAAATGTGTCAGGAAGCAGGAGGCTGGCAAGATCAGATTGCCGCTGCTTTTGGTGGCATGAATCGTATTGAATTTAATAAAGACGGTACATACGATGTTAGACCTATCATAATTCATCCTGATCGTAAGAAGCAGCTTAATGATAACCTGTTGATGTTCTTTACTGGGTTTACTAGGTTTAGTTCTGATATGCAAAAAGCAAATGCTATAGGCTATGCTGAGAAGATTAAACAACTTCAGCAGATGTATGCTCTTGTTGATGATGCAGAAGCTATTCTTGAGGATAAGTATTCTGATCTTGATGATTTTGGAAGATTGCTTGACATTACGTGGAAACTGAAACGACAGACAGGCGGAGCGATAACTACTAATAGTATAGATGCGATATACGAGAGAGGAATTGTTGCTGGTGCACTTGGAGGCAAACTTCTTGGTGCTGGCGGCGGCGGTTTCCTTGTATTTTATGTAACACCTGATAAGAAAGAATCGGTCATGGAGGCTATGAAAGATTTGCTTCATGTTCCATTCAAATTTGAAGATGGTGGAACAAAAGTGATTCATTATAGTCCTGAAAGCTATGAACCGAAGGAAGAATAATAACTATAAATAAACATACTGTCTTATTTATTATGCCTCGACTACCTTTTCCTCAATCATCAGGTAGGAAAACATCATTATTTCATTACTGTAGAATAATTCATAATGAATTAAATTGCCGACTTGTTGTCGCAGCATTTCTTGAAAGTGGAGATAATCCATCAAGTATTCTAAGTTTTATAGACAGATTGGTAGTTTTAAAACGTAACCGCCTAAAAAGAAACCACCCTATCCAATGAAGTCCAAATAGACTAAACAAGAAATAACTAATAAGGTCTAACTGGAGTTGATTGGAATGAATGAGATAGCAAAGGTAAAAAAAGAAATAAAGCTAGCACAATGGGCAGAAATGGTGAAGAGCAGAAACGAAAGCGGACTCACTGTAACTGACAGGTGTAAGGAAAACGGTATTAATCTCAAGACATACTATTATCGATTGAAACGAATGCGTCAGGCGGTATGTAATGAAATCGAACAGCATGACATAGTACCTGTTGAAACGACAGCAGGTACAAAAACTACAGCAGAGAAAATAGAACTATCCGTAGGAGATGTAAAGATATCACTCCCTGATAATTTCAATGAAGATACATTCAGGCGCCTACTCGGAGTATTGAAATGATCTGAGATGTCAGTCGTGCAGAGCATATCTATATAGTGTGCGGATATACAGATATGCGTAAAGCAATATGAGTAATCCCCGAGCACTGTTCGGGGATCTTTCATTTATGGGCGGTTTGTTATTAGGCGGTTACAATAATTCTTTATACCATTTATTTCAGAATAATTGATATCTTCTGCTATACAAGTCGCAACATCTATTCCAGCCGCAACCGCAATTTCAGCAAGCAGCCTGCACCGCGAGAATGGTCCTGATGTTTCAGCCATAGCTGCCATTGGCACTATAAGTAGTCTCATAATTTTACTCTTTCTTCACTTATGTTCTTTTCCGATAAGCTTTATTATCTCAGCTTTATCTGCATCAGGATATAGCTTCTGTACTCGCTCCACTATACGTTTCCAGGACTCATGAGGTGATTCATTGTATGCTGAAGTAACCGCATCATATCCCCATACAGCTTCGGGAGGCAGCAAAACCGATACAGCCATTCCGTACTCTAAGCCTTTCTTGTTTCTGCGCCTGTGGAAGTCCGCTGTAACGAGATATGTTTTCATCATAAGGTCTGTCGTGATACCTTGAAAGTTCTTCTCGCCACCTTTTCCGAAGCCTGCCAGCTGTTTAAGCTCAGTTGACAGTATCTGCTTATCTGTCCAGATAATATCGCCGTCGCTGTATGTCTCTGTAAGAACGTCCATTATAAGCTTCTCACGGCGATTGACCTTACTATCCTCCCATGCGGAGTCAAAGTCATAGCCGTCACGCCTGTAATTTGCAAAATACGGCAGCCATTCCAGACTAATAAAACCTGCCTTCTTATCAAAAAATTTGCCATAAGCCACTTCATGTCCTGCCGCTATTATCTCACGCCATTCCCACGGATCCTGCTCCCTGTCACCAGTCCACCAGTAGTCAGGTGAAACGTGCTCCTCTACAGAGAAACCTTTGACTCCATTTCCGAAAAGCGGCAGAAATCCCACTTCATTTATCCAATTTACCAACTCTTTCGGACTGCGTATCCTGTATGGATCGTCCCACGCAAGTCCGTGTATTATCCATTCATCATTCTCTACTAACATAACCTGCTCCTGTTTTTCCTTCATTATAACACACACAAACAGTATTTACAATAATCATTATACACAAAACGAAAAGCAGCCCCAATAGGCTGCCGCTTCATTTTCTGTACAGTTTAAGTATATGGTCAGGGAATATTGAACTGAGATACTCTGTAAATCGTTCAAATTCTTCTTTATCAATAATAGTTTCGGAGCAGGCTATGGTGAATTCCGTATCATCGTAAAAGCTGTACCAGCCTGTTTCATAGAAGCCATGGACTGTTCAACATAATCATTCCAAACAGGATCATTCAAAACTGAGTCTACATCCGCAGCATTAGCTTTAAATGGTATTAAAACTCCTATTGTCAATACTGTCATAATTATCATTGTTAAAAACTTTTTCATAGTCCCCACCCTAATAAATAATATGTACTTATTATACACCTTACAAGTTTCAAAATCAACCACAGGCAACGCTATTATGAGATACCAATTCTCCCTGAGATTGATTTTTAACTATGCTTATGATATAATAGAGAAAATAAGAATACGATATTGCTAAAAATGATGTTGCACTATGAGCAGAAGCTGAATCTGACTGGGCACATGAAGAATTACTTATAAAAAATGGTATGGTACATGATAGAAACAACATCAGGTGGCATCGTATCTACAGGACAAAAGAACGCTTCATGAACTACTGGGCAAAATGTGCAAAACGGAAATAGAGGATATTATAAATGGACAATTTTTATGAAAAGATAAATGAAGAATGCGGTATCAGATTGCCGTTTTCAAATGAACAAGACTGGGAAATCTGTGCAGGTGACTATAAAAATACAGCTGATTACATTGATTTTTATAACAGATATTCCGATGATATGGATATCTGGCAGAAATATCTTGCTGTAAACCTTATCATTCAAGGAATCGAAGACCTTATGGAAAAGAACGAGGATCAGAATATAACAAATGAACTATGGTCCGAAACTGAAAAAATACTGATCAAAGATAATCATAGACATACTATATTTTCATGGTCCTGTGTCGGACAGAAACTCGATGACTGCTGGCTTATAACACCCAAAATGAGAGAATTATTATGACAGAGAGTAATATTCAAGGCGGTAAAAATACATCATCCGCTCATAATATGCCTGATATGATAAAGCGGTATTCTCTGTTCCTGGTAGGACTGTTCATCGCTTCAATGGGTGTTGCTTTCTCGGCAAAAGCAGGTCTCGGAACATCGCCTGTTGCGTCCGTGCCATATTCGGTATCACTTGTAAGTTCGCTATTGTCATTTGGCGGCTGGCTGAATCTGCTTAGTGTGATACAGATATCGATACAAGTCATCATACTGAAAGGCAAATGCAATTATATAGAGATAGCAATTCAGACCGTACTTGCCTTCGTATACGGTTACCTTACAAATTTCTCTGTATGGCTGATAAAGGATATAACAGTCACAGCTTATCCTATGCAGTTCTTATTCATGATTCTCGGCTGCGTTATACTTGCACTTGGCATATGGATACAGCTGAAAGGCGCAGTGGCAATGCTCCCGGGTGAAGCAATGAACCGCGCTATCAGCAAGGTATTCAGTCTCAGATATGAGAATGTTAAGATATTCTTTGATATTCTGTACATAGCTATTGCGGCTGTGATATGCCTTATCTTCCTCGGCAAGTTCAAAGGAGTCCGCGAGGGTAGTATTATTGCAGCAATACTTGTCGGAAATATAATCAAGGCTTATAATTTCATTTTCAATAAGCTAACAAGTAAACAACAGTAAAGGAAAAGCAGCCTTTCTGATAGGCTGCTTTTTAGTTTTTTTCAGAAAAGATCCAGCATACTGTCGAGATAGACCTCTTCACGGACTATAAGCTGGTATTTAGGCTTTATGAGATAATAAAGCCAAAATTCAAGATTGACAGCACTTCCGAGTCCTCTGCCTTCTATTTTGAAATTTGAAAAACCGAGGGGCAGATAGGTGCTGATAATGTCATCAATACTGATAAATCCGGGATTTTTCATTGCCTTTGAAAAACGGTATCCGTTCCCGGCATCCGGTGCTGTGCAGATGTGGTCGGTGCAGTTTTCTCCGAGATTTTTCCAACTTACATTTTCATAGCACTCTTTTCTGTCTTTACAGTAAAACGAGCAGCATTCATTGCATAGAAATTCGACTTTATCTTTCTGAACCTGCGAGAGTGTATCAAGTTTATCGTACAGCTTATTCAGCCTGAAATCAGGAACAACATATTTAAAATCATTCCGTTCTGTTTCCTTTGCAAACTGCTCAAAATCAGTCTGAACCTTTGTAGTCGAGGAGACGAAATAAAGACTGGGATAATTATTTTTAATATGTTCAAGCAGAAGATCCGAGTGTATGATAACGCCGTTCTGTACGCCTTTGCTATCGGCAAAAAGCTCACACAGGGCATTGCATTTCCTGTCTAAGAGATGTTCAGGTTTTAAAAGCGAATTGCTGAAAGTGAGCCTTGAAGAAATACCGTATTCATTCATAAGTGCGAGTACATCTTCAGCTTCACATTCTCCGAATCCGACGCGTCCGCCGCCCCAGATACAGTCGGACGGCGCACCATATACAGATGCTATTTCGCACCAATCGTAGAAATATTCCCGGTGCTCACGGTACAGCGGCAGAAACACACTGTACAGGTCATAGAACTCGAACAGACCAGGAAGATGAAAATAAGCTTTATTTTGTGCCTTGTTTTCCATATGTGATCATACCATTCTCTTTAATTTTAGGAATCTGAAGTATTGTTCACGCTTGTAATATGATGTATCGCAATAATCTGTTTGTGTTTCCACCCATTTTAACGTAACGGCTATTTCCTTGTATCTATCATAGTGATTGATGATGTTTTTCAAATGTACCATATTTTCTTCTCTCATATGATTCATACTCCAAATCCTAAATACAGATTTACAGCAGGAGGCCTATGTTTAATCTACGCACAAATTATAGCAAAAAACGCAGAAAAAGTCAATGTAATTACTTCGTAAATATGTAAATAGAAAGAGCAGTCCCGTGATATAATCCCAATAGAGTAGACACACAGAAAAGTATGAAAACTCTAAAGAGGTTATATCATAGCGGCTGCCCATTGCTTTTTATGTAGCTGTAAAAAAGTTCTCTCCACCATAACTAAGAAGTAGCTTAATGTATAATAAATATGTATTTATCGAGGGTAAACCAGTCTTAAACAGTCAGGATAAATTACTCGCCTCTTATCCCTGTGAATATCAAGCAAGTTGACGTATAGAGTAATATTGATGAAAAAAGTCTCCCTTTGTAGTCTTTAGCTGCACGGAAAATACAGTAAAGAGAAAACAGGATTCCAGGAATTCCTGCGGATAATCCGATACATTTGAACCATGCTTCCTCAGAAAAACACTCGGATGCTATAGGATATGTCCCGATCTGAATGAAATGTCCGCCCCAATTGATAAGAAAAGTAAACAGGAATATTCAGATAGTCTGGCTTTGTCAATCTTTGTATATGATATTCTATGTTTTCAATAAAATGGCAATAGTTTTCAGAACGGTAATGTGTAGATTGAATACTATCTACTCTGGAAGTTAGGGGATAGGATAAAAAGCACCACAGGGTGCTTTCTGTTATCAGTCTTCCGTATAGAGAACAAATCAAATGTTTTTTAACTTAGATCAGGCGCCGCAAAACATACTAAAATATAATACTGATATACAGAGCGGCAGCCGTGGCTGCCGCTTGATTATCTGTTTATTTTTGGTATATGATCTGATATTATTGGCGAATGTACAAATGAACAATACACCGCAGCAATTGAGTGTCAACGTTTCTCATGCACCATACGCAGATCAATATGCTTCACTATTCTTTTCAAATAACATAATATCGGCACTATGCTCGTTGAGATCGTTCCAGAAAAGATGATTGCCCTCTAATGTGAACTCAGCCGCCCCATCTGTATATTTTACAGTTTCGGTAGGCTTTGTCTCTCCATCCTTGAACTCAACTAAAGTCATTTTACCATTGCCGTTGCATATAAGCTTACCTTTATCAAGTGTCAACGGATAATCCCAAATTGTATGAGCAGTTGCACTTGAACTCCATGATACCTTAGCCTCGAACATATCTTCACCCTTATAAGAGATCTCGATTATAGCTCTTCCACAGATCCATGAGCCTGGGTATGCTTCCTCAGCTTCTCTTCCGTCATCACCTATTCCGCCTTCACCATAGAGTTTAACATAATGAGATGGATCGCCGCTTTCAAAATTTATATCCGACTTTTCACCGTCATCTGCGAATCTCTTATACAGTTCGCCTGTATCAAGATACATACAATAAAAATAGCTGTTGGTTTTGGTATCAAGCTCTCTCCTTATATATCCGGTATAATACATGATCGCTCCATAGTGGTTATTGTACTCTTTGAATCTGCCATCTTTTGTAATATGGAAGAAGGCTGCTATCGGATCGCCGTTTTCGTACCAGTATCCCGACAGTGCGTCGTAATCCACAGCATTATCAGTATTTGCAATTATTGTATCCTTATCTGCTGTGATCTCTGATTTGTCTGTGACAGTTGTTCGTGAAGTTGATGTTGAACTTGAAATTGTTTTGTTTGTTGAAGCTGTAGTATAAGATGTTGTAATAACTGTGGTTCCAACAGATGTAGTATTTGTCACAGTAACTTGATTATTCTCTGATGTTGCTGAGAATGGTTCCTTTGGATAATTATTATCTATGGTATCATTACTGTTTTTGAAAATAAACAATGAACTTAACGCTATAACACCAACCGCAGCAACTGAAGCGGAAACATTAAGGACTCTTCTAAATACTGGCTTTCTGTACCTCTCTATACTCGAAACGCTATCATTATATTCGCCTGCGTTCTGTCGAGAAGCTATCTTTCCTTTTATTCGCGAATAAATTCTTTCTCTGAGTTCGTCGGAAAAAACAATATCATTATTAACGTTATCTTCTGATAACTCAGAAAAACTATCTTTAATTAAATCTATGATTTTCATTTTTTACCACTCCGCATCCACACCTGCTTTAAAAAGCAGATTTTTTTTTTTTTTTCTTGCACGCTGAATCCTTTTTTGTACTGAGTATGCAGTCATATTATGTTCTGATGCAATCTCTCCTGATGATCTGCCATAATAATAATGATCAATTATTATAGATGAATCAGGCTCTCCCAACTTATTCACACAGTCTATGAGTATACCTTTAACTTCCTTACGCTCAGAAGTACTCTCAAGATTGTTTTCAGAGGGTTCATAGTTCGGTGCAAGTTCATCAATTGGGACTGTTCTTTTGTTTTTCAAAGAAAGTCGCCTGAAAAGATCAATTGAGTTTCTTTTTGCAATAGTAGAAATAATAAATTTTAGATTATCGTTATAAGCTTTTCCAGATTGAACTGTACAGAATATGTCGATGAATATATCCGCCACACATTCTTCTATATCTTCGGCAGTTCCGCAGTGCCTTAGATTGTTAGCGGCTATGGTATATACATATTTACAATATTCATCGTATAATGCACGCTGCCATACATCTGAAGGACCATCCATAAGCTTAATAATCTGATTATCTGTCATTTTTTCACCACCTTTAAGCGTCTTCGTTATTCATAATCGCTCTTTCATATGCTAAGTGGACATATTTTTTTAAATTTATCTACTTCAAAATTGATTATTATAAAACTGATTTTACTGCAAGAGCAGTGATAAGCAAGCATAAATAACATAAACAGGTGCTCCTATTAAGAAGCACCTGCTCTTTGTTTATTCTTCTTTGGTGATACCGTTAACGCCTCTTTACTCAAAAGAGGGAACTATATCCACATAAGGGTAGCTGCCAATATAGGTATCCACAATGTATCTGTTGAGATTGAACCACTTGCTGCATTCATCAAGGATTATAGCGTCAGCAGAAGCTATGATCGGTTTTGTTTTTAGTATCGAATCAACAGCGTCCTCTGTCAGAACTTCAAGCTCAAATGGTATATCCTCCGCAAGCTCATATATACGCTGCTTCAGCCTGCCTGAATTTGAAACAGGCTTATCAAGGTAGATGACAGCTTTTGAGACTCTCAACTCGCTGAGTGCCTTGATTAGCATTTTGATACCCTCGTCTGTCTGAGGTATAAGGCGATATGTGCCATGCAGACCTGCAAGGTCTCGGACAGTGCCGTCCATACATTTAAACAGCATCGACTGCGAACAAGCTATTTCAAGTCCTATGATAACATTGAAACCATCAATATATATTGTCTCTCCACTTATGTCAGTGACCTGACGGCTTTTTCGTTCAACGATACTTGCAAGCGGTGAGATCGTTCTTGCAAGAGCGAGTCTCTGGCGCTCAGAAAGCTGATAATGGTCGCCTACAAATCTTGTTGCATTCGTCATCATATAGCCCCTGTTTTGCAGAAACAGCACCTCCTCCGCGGCTCTTCGCAGAACAGGGAGACTATTATCGCTGAAATCCCTTTCGTCGGTCGGCATAAAACCTCGTCTTGCATTTGCCATTTGCTCCACCCCATAGTATTTAATAAGGAAATCCGAATATTCATCAGGCAGCTTATCACAGATCAACAGTGCATATCGTTTGTGTGTTCTCAGGTACTTTTCATACATATCACGATTTTCAAAAAGAGTCGGTGAACTCATCATAACAGCGGCAGCTATGGTGATAAGTTCCTTTTGACTGAGCCTTTTATAAGCTTTTACTCCGCTCCAGACTTTTGGCGATTCGGTAAAAATCCTGTCATATATACTGCTGTCAAAGTATCTGCACGGTCTACTATAGCCTTTATCACGGAAAGCCTTCAACAGATTACCGTGAACTCTATGGCTTACAGTGGGGATATACACGGTATATTGACCAATTGTGACCTTCCCGAGAATATAACAGCAGCCTGAGAAAAGTTCGCCTTTACCGTAAAGATTGTCTTTTATAGTTACACTTCTGAGAGAAGTGCATGAGAACGCATTTGTTTCATATTCCAGCCAATTTGTTCCGCAGTCTATCATAATATTACCGATTTTGTGTTCCTTGAATTCACGATCAGTAAAGCAATATTCGTGCAGATTGTTTTTCCTCGGCTTCATCACTACAAGATCACCGTCTATCCGCACATCCGTAAACCAGCTCCTATGCGGATATGCACTGCCGCCAGGGTAATATGCATCGACGTAATGCGGAACGAATTCCCTTGACGCGCAAGGCATGATGACCTTCGCCATAGTGTATGAATTGACAATGCCCCACATGTTACGGTTGCATGGAAATGCCCCGTATTCAAAATTCACGCTGCTGCATTCCGAAAGATTAAGCGTACATTCATTATGAACAGACTTCTCCATAAAAGTAACTGTCGAGCCTTTTTGAAAACGCACTGCCTTCCCCGCTCCAACAAGAAGTACTCTGTAATTGTACATACTATCTTTGATAGGTGCAATTATCAACGAATAATTCTTGTGAAGAGGAGTATCAATGAATATGCTTCCATTAAATCGTATCGCCGAATCCCTTGCCATAGAAAAGCCTTCAAGTCCGCTGGCACGGAAGATCTCATCGCCTAAGGTAATCATTCGTTGTGTAATATCGAAGAAGCGCAGCTTCTCGCAGTACATGAACGCTCTGTTTCCTATACTGCAAAGCCATTCGGAAAACCTGACGCTTTCAAGATTTCTGCATGAATAAAAGCACTTTTCAGGAAGTTCTCTGACACTTTCAGGAAGGACAGCACGTCTGATACTGCTGTTTGAAAAGCAGCCTTCTCCTATCTCTTTTACGCTGTCAGGCAGAAAAATTATATCGGCATTAACATTCGCAAAAGCTTCCTTTCCGATCTCGTTAGTGACATGGCCACCAATACTATGCGGAGCAACGACCTCGCGTTCTGTGCCAGTATAATGTGTTATTCTCAGTTTACCGCCTGACTTTATCTTGTAATGCCAGCCCTGAGCCTTTGACTCTTCAAAAGAAATATCAAAATGAGGAACATAATAGCCGATGTTCTTCGTTTTTTTAACAGGCTCGCACGGAGCGTAGACCTCAGATGCCTTCAAGAAATCCCTGCCTTTGGCAAGTTCACGTTCGTCCATATTTCACCTCAGTATTGAATAGTTTTGTAATCCTTGAAAAACAGTCCATTGTCCTTTATTTTTTCGTCAGTAAGGTGCAGGGTCACAGGATAAAGCACTCTCGCAGCACCGTCATCGTAAGAGAGATACGGCTCGAATTCCTGACTTATCTCATACCCCGGCGGAAACTGATTAGACACCCAGCCAGGATCGCATGAATACACGAATATCCTGTCACCTGCAAAATCAGAAGCAATAGAGTGTGTCATCATATTCAGCGAAGCCTTTGCCATATTTGTGTGAACGTGACGGGCAAGCTTCTGCTTGGTGTTGAACCTGCCCTCCACGGAGCTTACGTTTATCACGAAGCGGTTATGAGACTCTCCGTTTGCAAGGCAGTGCCGCAGACAGTTAGTCAGCATAAACGGTGCTGTAACATTAATGAGCTGGACCTCTAACAGTTCCTGCGGTGATATGTCCTCGGGCTTCCGCACCCATGAGTTATCATGTTCAGTCTCGCCGTAGTCCACAGCTTTTATGCTCGGCATTATCGAGAATGAGCTGTCGGGGAGCGTTAGCGGATAAAGGCTGTCTCCCTCTATCATAATGGAATTTTCATGTGCAGTTAACGCGGTGTAATACTCATTTGACTTCTTGACCGTCTGAGCGGCATTGTTCACCAATATATCGAGTTTTCCGCCGCAGAGCTCCTCCACCTTGGCAATGAGCTCGTGTATACGGTCAACACGCATAAGATCAAAGCCTATTATAGTGAGCCTGTCCTTGAACATCTCATAATCAGGCTCCTGCATATAGCTTTCGAGTGCAGATTTTGGATAACGTGTTATGGCAATAACATTCGCTCCCTGCCTAAGAAGACGCAGGCATACAGCGTATCCTATCTTGATGCGTCCGCCTGTAACAAGTGCGTTCATTCCCTTGAGATCACGGTATACCCGACGCATATCTTCATTGAACGCCTGACAATCCGCACATATCCCATAGTGGTCGATATTCCTTTTTCTGCATATCAAACATATCCGCACTTCGTTACCTCCTCCTGCTTGACAAAATATATATATCATGTTAAAATATAATCGCCGATAGCTTAGAAAGCGCCTTCACCTCATGAAGGAGATGCGGTCTTACCGTTCGGCAAGCCTGTATAGTTCAAAGTGAGAGCTTCCGCCCTGCTAAGGCGGAAAACGGCGGTTAAACTCCGCCAACAGGCTTAAATATGTTTATCAGGCGTACAATGTGTACGCCTTTTTTGAATTTTGTTTCGCTATTCAGAACAAAACAAGCTTTATGCTAAATAGTTTATTCTTAATAATTATAGCACATTGAATGTAAGTTTACAATACCATTTTCCCTGTTTTGCCTTTAGACATGCAAGCGTTATGATATGCGAAAAAGTGATCTTATGCAATAAAAAACACATCTACCCACTTATAGACAGCAGACGAATATAAATGGCTTTGCCTAAAGCGACTAAGAACTTAGTCTCTTTTATTTTGCATCATTTATGATCGTTATTATATTAATTGGCAAAAAACGGCTTGCCTTTTCAAAAAAAATATATATAATAAAAGCATAGGTCTAACATTTCAGTTGAAATGATTTTTCAAATGTATTTTAAGAGGAAGTGATTTGATTGAGATCAAGCTGTATCAAAAAGGTAATTGGCATTGCTGTTTCTTCAGCAATAATCGTCTCATCTGTACCGTTTGTATCTTCTGCAGCAGATAAACAAATACGCGGAAATATAGACGGCTACGAATACGAGATGTGGAATCAGAACAATACTGGTGACGTAAGTTACGAATATGAAGCAGGCTCTTTTTCCTGTTCATGGGAAAATATAGAAAATCTTATAGCCCTTATGGGAAAGTCTTACGACGATCAAAGAAAAAATTACAAAGCTTTTGATGATGTATCATTCAGCTACGACATCGAATTCACACCTCATGGAAATGCTTTTTACGGTGCATATGGCTGGACACGAAATCCGCTTGTGGAATACTACATCGTAGACGGTTGGGGCAGCTGGAGACCTTGTGCTTCTTCAAACAGCGAATTACTGGGTACAACTATCGTTAACGGAAATGAATATGAAGTATTCAAAACACAGCGTTATAATCAGCCATGTCTTGATGGTCCCAATTCATTTCCACAGTATTGGAGCGTTCGCACGAAAAGTGATTCTAAAAATAATATGACCAATCACGTAAACGGCTGCATAGACGTTGCAAAACATTTTGACTCATGGGCGGAAATCGGACTTGATACAACAGGTACTCTGTATGAAGCGGTGTTTACCGTTGAGGCGTACAGATCAAGCGGCAGTGTCAAACTTAACAGCATAAAAATAGGTGAAGGAAAAGATAACACCCCTCTTACAGTATACTCCAATAAATACTATAATCATGAACAATCAATGTATACCGATGCAGGCTATTTCTTTATGTATAATTTTGATTACTATTTAGATGACTGGTCTCCGCGTGACAATGAGTTACTGAAAAGAAGCCTCTTTAGCTATGAAGGACCAAATGCTATGCTTGTAACAAATCGATCTGCGGCATGGCAGGGACCGAGTATTTACCTCGGCTCAGATAAATACGAGCCCGGTGAAACATACAGCTTTGGTGCTTTTGTAATGCAGGATTCAACGGAATCTGCCAATTTTGAACTTGTGCTTCAATATTTGAACTCAGACGGAAAGTTCCAATATGACACGATCGCAGAAATAAAAGCCGAGAAAGGACAATGGAACGAACTGTCAAATTACTTCTATACTATCCCCGAGGGTGCAAAGCAGCTTTCACTGTATATTGATACTCCTGATTACACAGATGATTTCTATGTTGATAACGCTTATGCTGGAAAAAAGGATACTCTTCCATTTTATAAAGCTGATATCGAAGGCTCTCACCATCAGCGCGGTGATGTGAACCGCGACGGTATCGTTGATGTTTATGACCTTATACTGCTCAGGAAAACGATTATCCAGTTATCATCCACAAGCGATTTCCCTCCTATGAATTCCGATGTAAACGGTGACGGCTCAGTTAATATCGCAGATGTTGTAAGCTTACAAAAATTTCTCCTCGGAGATGAAAAGTCTGATGATCAGGAAATCACAACTACCACCACAACTACGACTACTTTGACTACTACCTCATCAACTTATACGACTTCTTCAACCACAACCATCGAGAATAGCAGTCCGATCACTACATCACAGACTTCAGGAGCAGGCTATGAACATATAACACAGGAAAAAGCCATGGAAATGATGAAGGCTGACGATGGCCATGTTATTGTCGATGTGCGACGGCAGGATGAGTACGACAGCGGTCATATTCCAGATGCGATACTGATACCGAATGAGTCTATCGATACTGAGCAGCCGAAAGAATTGCCGGACCTCGATCAGATCATTCTTGTATACTGTCGAAGCGGCCGCCGCAGTATAGAAGCGGCGCAAAAGCTTGCGGATATGGGATATACTCATATCTATGAATTCGGCGGTATAATCGACTGGACGGGTGAGGTCGTCACAAATTGATAATAAAAAAGTGCATAGAACTAAGAGTTTCGTGACAGACAATAGTTCTCAGCATAATAAGAAAAAATGTTATGATAAAACGTCTGAACGGTTCGATTATCGTTCAGGCGTTTTTGCGTTTGCTTAAAAGATTGACAAGCTTACTGCTGTATAGTACAATTGGATTACAGAAATAAACGGGAAATGATATACAAATGACACATCTATATGATACAATATGGCTAAAGGGAAAAGGAGTGGCTTGATAATGAGGATATTGCTTATAGAGGACGATCTTCAGATATGTGAGGTAACGAGAAAATACTTTACAAGCAAAGGTGCTGAGATAACTATAATAAACAACGGCAGTGAAGCTGTGAGTATCACTAAAAATGAACTCGAAGGCTATTCTATCGTACTTCTTGACATTATGCTTCCCGGGGCTGACGGATTTACGATCTGCCGAAACCTAAGACGTTTCAGCGATATCCCGATAATATTCATTACTGCAAGAGGCCATGAAGAAGATATACTTCACGGCTATGATCTCGGCTGTGATGATTATATAGTAAAGCCGTTTCTTCTTTCTGCCCTTTTCGCAAAATGCTCCGCCATGGTAAAACGAAATGAAGGCTGCTCGGACAGCGTTATATCATGCGGTGCAATAAAGCTTGATACCCGTAAGCTTACCTGTTATGTTGACAATGAAGAGATCGAGCTTACTCCAAAAGAGTTTTCTATTCTTAGCTACCTTATGGAACATCAGGGCTGGATAGTAAATCGTGACACTCTTCTCGATAAGGTGTGGGGAGATGATTTCTTCGGTATCGACCGCGTTGTGGACAATACTATCAAGCGCATCAGAAAAAAGCTTGGAAACGCAGGCAGTCAGATACACACTGTCATAGGACGGGGGTACAAGCTGACAGAAACATAAAGGAGTTGATCCTATGAAAAAGAAATACAAAAAGAAAAAACGCGAAACTCTGCCTAAGATACTAATTAAGTCTTTCTCTGTAGCTATCGCATTATGCCTGATTTTTGCTTACGGATTCTGGGAATATCAGGATCAAGAAGCCTTAAATCAAGCTTCAAACAGTATCGAAGATAACGTTTCGTGTGTGCAGAGCTGGGTAAACCGAACCGAAGCAAAAAACAGCAGCAGAGATACGATGTCCGAACTAAGCAGCTACCTTACAAAGTATGTGTATTTTGATATAATGTTTGAAGATGAGTTTTCCAAAAACGGAGGACCACAGATAGTATCAAGGTATTCTGAGGACAATCACGCTGTTGCAGCTATAGTTGACAAGGACAATAATATCGTCGCATCTAATCTCCTTACATTACAGGTATTTATAAGTTTCGGTAAAGATGCTCCTGATAACGGAACCTATATTTGTCCCGAAAAAGATAATATCCCCGAAGTACAGCAGCTGTATAACGATCATCGTGAACTTGCCAAAGAAGAGACATTTAATTCATGGGTTGAAATGAAGCTTGAAAGTGCTTATGTAAACAAAAAAGACCACACTTTCATACCTCATAAGGGAAGTATGAAACTTAAAAAATATGATTATGACAATGTCCCCGAAAACAGCGAGCCCGGATATGAAATACTGAGAACAAAAGAAATAGATATAACTATAGATGATGATAATTATGAGCTTTTAGAGCTTGACAGCCTTTCATCAAAGAATTATCCCGTATGTACAATGTTCAACTTATGGGGTGAGGAGCAGGACGTACTGGAAAGATTTTACAATGATTGTAAGTATTCGGAAGACGGCGGTTCATTCGGCGGATATAGTGGTGACGGAGAGGAAGGTTGGTGCGTTGAACGCTCTTTCCCAATATATATCAATAAGGAACAGTATTGTGTATTCCTGCGTTATACCGTAAAACATACCACACCTGAGTTCATGAAGTTCTACTGGAAATACGTCATTCTTTTCAGCATTGCCGTATTATCTATAGCTGCACTTTACTGCTGGAGAAAGAATGTAGTAAATAAGGCTAAATACGCTATGGACGACTATCAGCGCGATCTTACCAACCACCTCGCCCACGACATAAAAACTCCGCTTATGGCAATAGGCGGCTATGCTGAAAATATAATGGAAGTTGAACTGACAGAAGATGAGAAAAAGCAGTATCTCAGTGCTATACTTGATAACATAAAGTTTACGGATTCCATTATCAACAAAACACTGTTCCTTAACAGTCTCGAAGGCGGTTCTGAGATAAAATACGAAAAGATAAGCGTTGAAACTGTCGTTAAGGATGCGATAAAGAAGTATGAGCCCATACTTGAAGAGAAAGGTATAAAATTCACCGTTGAAGGCAATACAGAGATAAAAGCTGATAAAACTTCATTTGAAAACATCATCGAAAACCTTATCTCCAATGCGGTAAAATATACCGCCGAAAACGGTTCTATAAAGGCTTCCTGCGAGCGCAAAAAGCTTATCATAACAAATACTGTCAAGGAAAAGGTCGATGTAAAAGACCTGAAGAAGCCTTTCGGGCGAGGTGAAAAATCAAGGAGCAATCTAGGCGGAAGCGGACTCGGTCTGTCAATAGCCGAACGTGCTGCTGCGTTAAACGGATTTAAGCTGAATATCTCATGTACAAATACAGAATTCAGTGCTGAGATAAGATACTGAACATTATCAGAAAAATGATATCATAAACAGAACACCAGGAAATATCCGACAAAAAAATCCCGAAACTCACTTACATGTGTAAGTTTCGGGATTTTGTTTATTGATTATGTGATGCCGGTTTTATACTTTTATGCTTACTCAAGAAAGGCAAGATCAGATTCATTAACTGCTTCGAATGTACAGTTCTGTCCGTTTTCGTCACATACACGTTTAACACAGTCATTAAGTGCCAGCTGTTTGAATTCATCTTTTGACATAGGTGGCTTTGCGTCATCTTCAAAAGCTATATCTGTAATTGTAACTGTATAATGCTCTAAATCATAATTTGTGTGTTTTATGTCACTCTTCATCCATATACCTGTTTCATAATCGATCAAAATTGTAAATTCACATGTGCATATATCAAAGCTTTCTTCTTCATCATCATCAGGTGAACTCTCATATTGAATCTTAATATCTGATGTTCCGCTTATAACAGCACATTTTCTGCCAAGATATTCTTCAAAACCTGTAATATTCCAGTTATCAAAATTTTCAAGCAGATTCTTTCCATCCGACGATGCATCATTGATCAGATAATTTAAATCATCGTTTTCAAGAGTGAAGAATTCTTTTTTGTTGCCGCCTATCTCATTGCTCTCAGATTCACCAATTCCAGCTACAGTGTTATGATAGAAATATTGGGTATAATTAGTATCATGCACAATACTTCCATCGTCACGATAATATCCGCCAATTGATGTTCGTGTTGCTGTATTCTGAGTATTATCGACGCTGATTTCGGTGTTTTCTTCATCATGATAACCTGTATCATAATCAGATCGGCTTTTATAAGAATATGATATTTTGTCAAAATTCTTTGTCATGCCGTTTTCACATATTGCAAATATCAAATCCTTAGTGACATCAGACTGATCAATTTTCTGTTCAGCATTTGTTCCATCGATTACACTATTCACTGTAGTTTCAACGTCATTCAGTGTAGTTGTTTCTTCAGCTATTTCAGTCGACGGCATTGTGCGGCTGTTGTTTTTCAGCATAATTACACCACCGCCAATAGCTCCCCCTACAAGAGCAATACTCATCACAGCTGCAGGGATCCTTTTCCACAGATGACGACGTGTATACTTTTCGACGCCTCTGACTTCATCAGTGAATGCATTGTCATTGCTGTTCATACGTTCTTTAACTTTTTCATACATTTTATTCTTGTGATTGGGTTCTGCCTGAGGGTATTCTGAAGACAGTTTTTCTAAAGTTTTTTCATCTGGATTTCTTAGCATATTTATTATTCTCCTTTTGCTTTTCATACTTATCACTCCTTATCAACAAAAGTCTGCGAGATTATTTTTCAGTTTTTTCATTGCCCGGCTTATTCTGGCACGGACCGCAGTTGGCGAAAGCCCCACTATTTTTCCAATCTCTGACGACTTTCTGTCGTAGAAGTATTTTTGTATTATGATTATGGAGTCTGGTTCGCCAAGTGCTTTTATTGCATTTATAATTGCTTCGGAAACAAACGTGTTTTCAGCAGCCTGTTCTATATCCGTGTCGGAAACTATCTCACCGAAATCATCACTGTCAATAGAGATATTATTATATGCTTTTCCCTTAGCTTTTCTTAGCATATTTATTGAATTTCTTTTTGCAACAGTTCCAATGTATGCTTTTAGTGAGCCGCTTATGTCGGGATCATAGTTCAGCATGACATTTGCAAATATGTCAATGACACATTCTTCAATATCATTTATTGAGAGCGTTCCGCGAAGAATACGCAATGCAATCGCATATACGTAGTTGTAGTATTGATCAAATAAAGCACGTTGGCCATCATCTGGCGAATGCTTCAGCTTGTAATTTATTTCGCTGTCACTCATCCGTTGGCTCCTTTCATAATTTTTTGAGTCTGTTCAGTACAACTGTATTGAATATACTGACATTCTCTAAACAGATCTGCTTTCACTTAATACATACATTTCAAGTAATGAAAATGTTACACAAATTCCAAAAAATTTTTTTGAACTGAGATAATTAAGCAGATCAGTGCTTTTTGAGCCTATATAATCTGCTAAGAAGTCTTTGAAACTAATTTACATATTTCTGCAATGCAAGTTCATATGCTTTTTTATTCTTCGCATCCAATGACAAAAATGCTCTTTCCCTTGAATTTCAGGCGTATGTAATATTCAAATTATATCACATACAGTCCCTTTTTTCAATGAAAAGAGCACTTTTAAAATGAGAACAAACTTCCTCTTTTATTCATATATCTTATGTGTAACACTCAGCAGATATTATTAATTAATAGAGCTTTGATTGATCTCGGCAATAATATCATTTGCTTTTTTTATCTGTTTAAAGAACGTAATGTAGTAAACTGCTGCACTTATTATAAATGGGATAGTGACGGATAGGATCATTTGCCACATGGCATTTGTATCAGTATCAGCTATAACGTCGGCAAGCTTTACAAATCCAACGGTTGCGCCTGCTACTATGGCGTACTGAGCTATCAATACGGGTATAAGCGGAAAACGCTGGAGATAGAAGTGAAGTGCCAGTACAGCAGTAATGATTATCGAAAATCCAAGACAGGTGAAGATGTTTTCAGTGTAGTGTTTGTCGGTAAATCCCATGACTTTTTCAAGAAGAAGTTTTCCGCATACTACCAGCGTGAAGCTGATACAGACTATTGATATAAAGTTCTTTTTGTTTATCAGCTTCATTTTCTGTTTCTCTCCTTTATTCGTTCAAGCTCAGTCATGAATTCTTTTTTGTATCCTCTGTTCATTATGAGCTTTTCACCATTTTTCAGAAAAATGGTCGTTCTCATATTAATATCGCCTTGCAGATGATCTATCTTATATACGTTAACTACTGCTGATTTACTTATTCTGATAAGACCTGCATCTGAAAAGTTATCGAGTACATTTCTCAGTGTTATCCTCATTTCGATACACATTTTATCCGTGTATGCAAATGTTTTTCTGTCCACTGTGTCAAAATACAGCACTTCTGTAACAGGTACGGAAACGTGTTTTTCATCACAGGTTCCTTCCACATTTGAAAGCGTAGTATCGAGACGGGAGATAAGTTCTTTTGTCTCATCGTTTATCTCATCATAATGCAGTTCGAGATAGTTTTCTTTAAGTCCTCTTTCTTTTGTCTTTATCAGTTTCATTCAAAAAAATCCTTTATAATATAAACATTACACAGAGCAGAGCGTATGAAAGCTTTGCATTTCTGTTTGTAAGAAGGTATACGCTTCCGAGTGCAAGTCCGCAAACTGCTGTAAAAATACCTGCTGCAAACGAACCCTTTGACCACCAGTGACCGAGTCCCCATGTCAGTGCAGCGATAATGCCGCCATAAGGTATATTCTCCTTGCCGAACCATATCTCGCAGGCTTTCTGTCCACAGACAATGATGAGCATAACGAGAAATACTTCAATAAAATAGTATATGTACTGGAATACGAAGAGGAGCGGACCTTTGTGCTCAAGCTCTGTGATGACTTTGCTGCCGTTCCAGTCTATCCATGTGGATATAAGGCAAGCTGCAACGCCTATCGCTATGCAAGCCCACTGCCACGGACGTATCTTCTTGTCAGTCTTTGGGAAAAGATCGTAACCCTTTTTCTTTGTGCTGCGGAGTATATATATTGCAAATGCTCCCCAGATGATGTATGTGAGTACCCAGTGCAGTATGCTCTGCCAAGTATTGAATTCTTTAATGGTGCAGTTATATATCTTCTGCTCGATACAGAATGCGAGTATGCCTTCACAGCCTAATGCAAGAAAAGCAGCAAGTGCGTATGTAAGAATATCAAATCCCTTGAGAAATCTGCCATTTGTCTTTCTGTTGATATCAGTTGATGTTAATGTGTTATTCATGATGAATACTTCCTTTCGTGTGGTATGTCTGAATTATACCCGAAAGGAAGCCTATGGTCAATAGATCTGTGCGTGACCTGCACTGAGAGATGTATGACCTGCAATTTTTGAGCATACATTGATCATCAATCATGCCGTTGGTCGTTATTACTGAACACTTCACAGAATCGTCCTGCAAAAGCAGGCGGTTCGTTATTATTGTTCAAATGGGAAATATCACCGAAAGCTGTGACTCTGAAATAAGCTATCCCCTTGCGCCGTTCTTCTGTGCAGACAGTGGTCACTGATGTGGGAGCAGCCATAAAACCGTGCCATAGCAGCATAGGTGAGATACCGAGAAGATGTCCGAGCATTACGCATTCAACTCCGAAATGGCAGAACAGCGCGATAGTATCTTCGTTCGGACGTACAGCGTTATAGTAATTACCGTTTCGTTCATAGCCGTGTTCGGCAAGCAGATCGTCAAAGCCTTTCTGTACATAAGCGATACCGTTTCTCATATCCGCTTCCGACATAACGGGAACATCTGTCCACTTGTCTTTATCATAGTATTCGGGGATTTTTGTCCAGTCCTGCGGAAGCATATCCCATGCGATACGACGCTGACCGTCAGGTCCGATAATAAGGTTCCTGTCGAATTCACGCAGCCAGTCCAGAGTTTTTGCAGTGCGTCCGCATTTCTTCAAGGTGTATCCAGCGGTGTCCTGCGCTCTGCCAAGCGGTGAAACGTAATAGTCAGCGATATCCATAGGAGCGATACGCTCAGCAAGAAGTTCAGCTTCTCTGCGTCCCTTTTCAGTAAGAGAGTCTATAGTATAGTCAGGATCGCCATGCCTGATAAATAGCAATTTCATATTGTTTGCCTTTCTTAATTTACTTTTCTTCGATGAACATTCCTGTCAGCTTCGGAACATTGAAACGAGTCATGAACAGATCACATTTACACAGGAATTCGTAGAATACGTGCCTGCCTTGTCCTGACATTGATTCATAATTGCCCTGACCTTTAGCGAGTATTACGTCTGAATTATCAAGGACTGTTTTTGCTTCATCGGGAAGCATTTCGTATATAGTACCAGCTATCGCTTCGCCATTGGATATTATCCGTGCTACAGTATCCAGTCCGACATAATGTGCGTCTTTAGCAGTTGCATCGTTCAGAACATCTCCGCCGCGAACCATCGCCGTGACGATGAGCTGCGGAAATCTCTTTTTAAGCTGTTCAAGCATAAGCTTGTCGAGAACTATTTCTCCGCAGTTATCACATATAAGAAGAAATGTTCTGGCTTTTTCGCACTCACTGAGAAAAGCTTCATATGTGCCTGCATCGTCTTTACGCATATCAGTATTGCGGAACAGTGCAAGGAACTCGTCACTGTCAATGCTGTTCATAGCTCCGAAGTCTATATAATTGCCTATACGGGACATTATCAGTGCCTTTGCAAGCGGATCATCGGAGGAGTTTATCTCACGGCGAAGTCGGTCCTCCATAGAAAGTACAAGATCATTGTATTGCTTCTTTATCGCACTGTAATCCGCACTTTCGCCGAAATATTCAAGATGTGCTTTGTTGAAAAGATAGACCATATACGGGCTTGTGTCCGTTTCTTTTCGGTTATCGAGAAGCCTTTTTATCTCAGCAAGATATCCGGCGTTATTGGTTTTGTTCTTCTGACGCTCATACAAACATTCAGCGCAGCTTTGTGAAATTCGCATTATATACCTCTTTTTATTTTATGTGATATGGTTTCATCTGTCAGATAATTTTCTCAAGTATAAGCTTTATATGGGTATGCTCAATTAATTCAAACCCAAAATCTTTTCGTATCTGCCATGAAGTATAGGAAAGTGTGAATGTATCTCTGTCCTGGACTTTTTCACGGCTTTCCCATGCCTTTTCCGAATGCTGTCAGATAACCTGTAATATAGGCAACACTTATCATTCCGCACATACAGCATGATGTCAGAATGATCTGTGGTATATTGTCTTTAAATGAAATACTGCAAATAATTACAGCCACTATGCTAAGTATAAAGGCAGCGATCCCGACCACTTTTGACGGAAGATATACGTATGTATTACTTTTGCTGTCTGCCCAGAATAAAAAGACTGCCGCGGCAGCTGCCATGCAGCAAAGCACGGCAACAATTATTGCCAGGATATTGTATCCCTTATTAAAGAACCATAGTCCTGAAACTGCTATCAACTCAGGGATCGCTGCATAAAACGCTGAGATAAGACAGCTTACAGGTTCAAGATCATGTATGTCGATCACAATATAAGCGATACCTGCAAGCGCAAGTGAAAGCAGATAAAGCAGCCGTAGATGTGAGATAAGATAAGCCATATTATACACCTACCTTTGCTTGTTTCATTCATTATATCATAACCATGCAGATAAATCAATCTCAAGGGGCGCATTAGCCGGATATAAAATCATGTCCTTTTGTTGATTTTCAGTCATACGTGATGTATAATTGATATGAAAATGATCATAAAGCTATCAAAAAAGGAGCAATATAAATGGATATTGATTACCTGTTATTTTTACAGCGTTTCAGAGAAAGAATAAATGATGCACTTACACCTTTTATGGAACTGGTATCACTATTTGCTATATCATTCCTGATCACGATACCTGCTTTCATTTATTGGTGTAAAGATAAACGTATCGGGCTGTATGCACTGTCAACATATGCTTTGAGTTCGGTGCTTACTGTTGTCGTAAAACTGACTGCCTGCGTCTACCGACCGTGGATAAGGGACAGCCGTATCATTCCGGCAGGTAATGCTGTCATGTTTTCTACAGGATATTCATTCCCAAGCGGTCATACTGCCAATGCAGCGTCCATTTACGGGTGTCTTGCACTTAGAACACCGAAAAAACGAAGGTGGATATCGTTCGTTTGTGTATTTATGATACTGCTCACCGCTTTCTCACGAAATTATCTGGGAGTACATACTCCACAGGACGTTATCACAGCTATACTGCTCGGAACGATCGCTGTACTATTTATGTCAAAGCTGTTTGCATACCTGTCAGAGCATACAGAAAAAGAAGATATAGTTCTGGCGGCAGGGATAGTTTTCTGTATAGCGGCACTGGTATATATATCCGTAAAGCCGTACCCGAGGGATATAGTGAACGGTAAACTTCTCGTTGATCCCAAAGCGATGATGAAAGACGGCTTCGGCTGCATAGGCAGACTTACAGCCCTTTGCGTTGCAAGATACGCTGAGAGAAAATGGGTAAGATACACCCCGTCCCTATCGCCTAAAACCATTATGCTCGGGATAGCAGGTTCTTTTATCACAGTGCTGATAATAACTTTCGGCATTTTTCCGCTGAGATCCTTATTCGGTCTGCACTGGGGAGCTTTTGCCAAGAACTTCATTATGATGACATTCATTATATTGATATGGCCTGCCGTTATGAAACAGAGTACCAAAGATAAAAAACGTTTTTCCAATGATATATCATAGAAGGTCTTAATATAAAGCACAGAAAGGATTTCTGTACAAGAAAGGTATTGACATAAATATCTAAATGATATAAAATAATTATCAGCAGCATATTGCTGTAAAAATGATATTGGAAGAAAAATATGAAGAAAAAAGTTTGTGCATTGATGTTTTGTACATCTGTGATCGTATGCGGCATTACAGGCTGTGCCAAAGACTATGAAACTATGAAAGCACCTGAAGGAGGATGGACCATGGAGGAACTTCTCAATGTTACATACCTATGCGGTAAACAGCTTTCATATCCGCTAACAGTGGATGACCTGGGGAAGGATTTTACAGTTGATACAGATGTGCAAAAGATAGACAACAGGTATGTTACTAATATCAATTATAAAGGAGAATACTTTGCTCCATGTATATTTGGTGCTGATAATAATACCGATAGTGATTTGAAGTATTTCAGCAGTTTTGCTGTTGATATGCCGCAAAATACCAAGGGATTTGATTTCAGTCTGAACGGTGTCGGTTTCGATAATACGAAAGATGAAATACTTAAAGCATTAGGAACTCCTGATTATCAAAGCGACAACACTAATATTATACATTACAAAGACAGACAAGATTCTCCTCGCAAACTGATCATTATTTTTAACAATAATGATCTGAACGAAGTTTCCTTTGTATTCGGAAAGAATTGACAAGCAGAAAAGAACATTAAAAAAGGCGGTTTTAACCGCCTTTTCTCTGTTGGATTAGCATACTAAAAAAATGATGTGCAACCATTGATTATTAAGTTTCTTGACAAAATATGCTTTATAGTATATAATAACTAAATATGATATGAAACCCAAAGGGGGAGATAATTCATTGGTTTTTAAAATAGGTGATGTATTAAATGTTGATGGTACTGAATATCTTATCATCGGCAAAATAACATACAAAAACACAAAAGACAAAATGCGCTGGGATGAATACCGAATGAAGCCTGTTAATGGCGGAAGCGAAAAATGGCTCAGCATAGATGATGTTTATCATGAATACTCCATCAGCCAAGTAAAATACGGCATTAGTGAATGGGGATATGATCTTGTAGACAGTGGAACAGAAGTGGTCGTTAGCCGAAGCGGCAGTGTTGATGTACATTTTGGTGATCGTGCTCAATTTTATGAATATGAAGATTCGACAGAGGAAAAGATCATCTCAAAGGAAATATGGAGCGATGAAGTTGAGATGAGCGAAGGATATTATCTCGATGAGGACGAGATAACTTTTGTTCGCCATGATAAAAAGGAAGCATTTAAAACAAGATATCTGGGCTCTGTGATAACATTAACCTTTATAGGGATACTTTGTTTGATCATGTTCGGACCATATCTGGCTTCATTTTTTCATAAAGTGCCGACTATTCAAAAGGTGTTAGATGATGATTATCACTTAAGTTACGTTACTTCGATAACAGGTAATGAAGATCTGAAGGCAAAGGTATATAAAACAGACTCGATTTTTGGAATAGATAAAGTAACCAAGTGGATAATTGATGCCATTGAAGGCGAGATCGAACAAATCCAGCCGGATACCACAGAAGGAAGCGAAGCTGTAGGCATACTTACAAAAAAAGAATACTGTCTGGTATACATAGCTGAAAGCGGTGATGTGTATGTACAGGTGTCCGGTCGAAAATATGCATTTAAAAATGATACCGCACCATACTGCAGTACAAGTAAAGTACATGATTATTACAAGCTCTTTTATTATTCGGCAGGCTATGATAAAGACAAAGATACCTACAATAATTCATCATCGCCATATGATTCATACTATGGCGAGCCCATTGTATTTTCATCTAATACGTATAAGGTTTACTCAGAAACTGTCAGACAAAACAGCATAAGACAAAGCAGCGTCAGGACGAGACGCTCATCGGGCGGCGGTCTGAGCAGCGGCAAATAACGGAGGTTTTTATGGATTTTTATAAAGATATACTTGAAATGGCAATATATTCCTTCCTCGGAGTGATATTAATGGTTGCAGCCAATTTTTTCATAGATCTGGTGATACCATGTTCGTTTCCGGAGGAGATAAAAAAAGATAATAAAGCTGTAGGTTTTGTTTCGGCAGGAATAAATATAGGTGTAGGAATATTGCTTCGTGCTGCGATATACTCTCCCTCAGAAAGCGGTCAGACAGAGAGTCTGATGAACGGTATCCTGAGCAGCGTTCTGTATTTTGTTGCAGGTGTTGTTTTCTTTATGCTTGCCTACCTTGCGATCAAGTTTATAAACCGCAAGTACGAGCTCAACACCGAGATCGGTAAAGGCAATACTTCTGCCGGTATCATGGTAGCAGGTATTTTCATCGGAATTGCTATCCTTATCAGCGGTGTTATAATGTAAGGTGAACAAATGAAAAATTATCGCATACTTATGCTGACAACACTTATTATCTCAGGCTGTTCTATGGTCTATGAGCTGATAATAAGTGCTGTCAGCTCTTATCTTCTGGGAGATTCCACATTTCAGTATTCTGTAACTATAGGACTATATATGTTTGCACTGGGAATAGGATCCTTTCTTTCTAAATATATAAAGAAAGATCTGTTCAACAGTTTTGCCATGGTCGAGATATGTATAGGCTTGATCGGCGGAACAAGTTCGCTTGTACTGTTCCTTGCCAATCTGTATATCGAATCATACGCCTGTGTAATGTATATCGAGATAATCCTTATCGGTACTCTTGCAGGACTTGAAATACCTCTTCTGACACGTATTATTGAAGAGGACAGAAACGAACTCAGGCTGACACTCTCCTCGATTTTTTCATTTGATTATATAGGTGGTCTGATAGGCGCGATCGTCTTTCCTATGCTTTTGCTGCCTCATCTTGGCTACTTTGCAACAGCTTTTCTTGCCGGTGCTTTTAATCTTATATGTGCAACCGTGATTATTTTTTCATTCAAAAACCGATTGAAAAAAAGCTTTTTATTCCGTATCGCATCTGTCGTTCTTCTTGTCATTATGGCAATAGGCATGGTATTTTCCGAAAATATCAGCAGGGTAATAGAAAGCGGACTCTATAGAGATAATGTTATACTTATCGAACAGACACAGTATCAGAAAATAGTCGTTACAAAGCATAAGGAAGATGTTCGTCTGTTTATAGACGGCAACTGTCAGTTTTCATCTGCTGACGAATATCGGTATCATGAAAGTCTTGTACATATCCCTATGCTTTATGCTGAAAAGCACGATAAAGTACTTATCCTCGGAGGCGGCGACGGACTGGCAGTCCGTGAATTGCTGAAATACCCTGATATCAAACAGATAACTATGATCGACCTTGATAAGGGTATGACTGATCTATGCCGTTCTGACAAGCAGATCTCAAAAATCAATGAGGGATCATTAAACAGTGATAAGCTGACTATAATCAATATGGATGCTTATCAATACCTTAAAGAAACAGACGGGCTTTTTGATGTTATAATCGTTGATCTTCCCGATCCGAATAATGAGGCTCTGAATAAACTTTACAGCAACATATTCTATCGCTTATGCGGCAATCACCTTACCGACAACGGTATAATAAATGTACAGTCTACCAGTCCTTATTATGCTCCTAAAGCTTTCTGGTGCATCAACAGAACTATCGAAAGCGAAGGATTTGAAGTTAAGCCTTATCATTTGCAGGTGCCTTCTTTCGGAGATTGGGGATTCAATATGGCAAGCCGTGCTGTACTTGAAAAGAAGCATAAACTTGCAGTTGATACTCGTTATCTTTCCGAAGATAATATAGAGTCTCTTTTCTCTTTCGCAAAGGACGAAGTTGATACAAATACAGATATCAATCAGCTTACAAAACCCATTTTGATCCAATACTATAATGAAGCTGTAAAAGATTGGGAATAAAGCTTCTTTTGTCTGACTTTTCCTGCAATGTAAAAGGAGTACCTGCATTTGAATCCAAGCAGAACACAACAAAGTTATCCCTGACAGAGACCAAACCGTATTTTTTCAACGTAGTCCTGTACTCGGTCTCACAGTCGGGAAGCCAGTTGTAAATATCTGTTTCTATGGTATTATACCTACCTATTCCTTTAAAAGAATAATGTCCGACAGAATGTGGATGAGCGGTATCTATGCTTGAGTTTATTGATCTGTCGATAAATTCCACTTCAAATTCATCTGCAGGTATTGATGTGATTGCCACAACGACATACACTGTATTATCTTCAAGATCATTCTCATTAAAGTAGTAATTTAATTTCGTTGATCCTCTGACACCATTTGTGGCATTAAATAAATATCTGTTTTCAAAATAATTAACATCAGGATCAGGTGCGTCATATTCAATTTCAAAAACGACACATACAGCTCCGTCCACAATATGTGTAGCTCCATAAGTGTTGCGGAATTCCTGTGCGGACTCAAAAACTGTAGATATCCATTCAAGAAAATTTTCCGCGCACTTTTCAGCTGCGGACTGCTCTGCAGCATGGACAGGCATCAATGTTGCAGTAGCTGTTAACAGTGCGATCGGTCTGGCTTTCATATCAATTTCTACGTTCTGTATTAAATTTTGTAAAAAGCAAGGTCATTGATCTTGCCCCCTTAATATAAGGAAATAATTTATGTTTTATATACTTATTATGCTATTGCTTTTTGCATGAAGTCAATAGAATATCGGTAAGTTGTTTTTTTACCATGGTAAGCTGCATTTTCAATGGGAGGTATGTTGAAGTCTATGTTTACGAACTGCTGTGTTTGATGTTAAAGCAGGCAAAAAGTGAACCTATCAAAGATCTGCATAATATACATAAAAAACTACTAAGGATAATCAATAGGCAGAATAACCAATGTCGAAAGCTATGCATTGTTGAAAATGCCGATATATTGAGAATAAAAAGATACAGCAAATCTCCATAACTATGCTGTAGTAAACACGAAAAACCTTATAGGCGGAGCCTCAATGCCAGCATAAGCAATCAAAGAGTGTTTGTTTCTGAAACGGCGCAAATCCCCTCTCTCAGCTATGATATGCGGTTCAAGAACATCTCCGATACAATTTATATCTCTAACAACAGAATATTCAGGCAAGGTCTTGCAAAGATTCAACATTTATGCTAAAATTGTATTATATGATTCCTTTGTTGAGTAAATAAAATTGATAGCGATCTGTTTTATTTTCGCAGGAAGTTAAAACGATCTGCGATGATTGATAATTTAATTATCATTAATTATGGCTGTATTAATAGATTTGGGAAAATATTATATATTTTAACAATCGTTCGCTGTGTTGATAAACTATTGGTTTATGATTAAATTGATAATATCAATATGGCTGTTTCATATATATAATTGAGCAGTAAATTTTATTTTTGGAGGTAAATCTATGTTATTCGAAAAGACAATTCTGGTAACTGGTGGTACAGGTTCATTCGGTAATACTTTTGTTCCGATGACTCTGGCAAAATATAATCCGAAGAAGATAATCATATATTCAAGAGATGAAATGAAGCAGTGGAACATGGCGAAGAAATTTCAGGGTGATAAGAGAGTTAGATTCTTTATCGGTGATGTAAGAGACAAAGAGAGACTCTATAGAGCATTGAATGGTGTTGACTATGTTGTTCATGCAGCTGCCACCAAGATTGTTCCTACAGCCGAATACAATCCATTTGAATGCATAAAGACAAATGTAAATGGTGCAATGAATCTTATAGATGCCTGCATTGATTCCGGTGTTAAGGGGCTTGTTGCTCTTTCTACTGATAAGGCGAGTTCTCCTGTTAATCTTTATGGTGCAACAAAGCTTTGTTCGGACAAGATTTTTATTGCCGGTAACTCTTATACAGGCGGCAGAACTAAGTTTGCTGTAGTTAGATATGGAAATGTTATGGGCTCTCGTGGTTCTGTTATCCCTTTCTTTATGGAAACAGCAAGTTCTGGAAAACTTACCATTACTGACAAGCGAATGACTCGTTTTATGATTTCTCTTGAACAGGGAGTAGAGCTTGTATGGCACGCATTTAATGATATGGAAGGCGGCGAGATATATGTAAAGAAGATTCCGTCTATGAATATCTGTGACATTGCAACTGCTGTTGATCCCGATGCTGAGCAGGTCGAGATTGGAATTCGCCCTGGTGAAAAGCTACACGAGCAAATGATAGGTGTTGAAGATGCAAACTTTACATATGAATATCCTGAACACTATAAAATTCTCCCTCAGATTTGTGAATGGACTTCTATTGAAACCATGATCAAGGGTGGTGTAAGAGTATCTGAAGGATTCAGTTACACTTCTGACAACAACACTGAATGGATGTCAATTAAACAGCTTCAGCAATGGATCGAAGCTAATAAAGTTAAAATCGGAAAAATCTGATCAAAACTAATTGTACATATTCAGAGGAGTGATTTAAGTGGAAAAGTTAGCTGTTTTTGGCGGCAAACCTGTTTTTGAAAAAAAAATCGGATATGGTCATCAGTATATTGATGACCATGATATTAAAGCAGTTGTTGATGTATTAAAGAGCGATTATCTAACTTGTGGACCGAAAATTACTGAAGCAGAGAATAAACTCTGTGAGATTACAGGTGCGAAATATGCTGTGTTGATTGCAAATGGTACAGCTGCACTTCATGCTTGCATATTTGCAGCAGGTATTGGTGCAGGCGATGAGGTCATAACCACCCCGATCACGTTTGCGGCTTCTGCCAACTGTGCGTTGTATTTAGGCGCAAAACCTGTTTTTGCGGATATAGACCCTTCAACGTATAACATTGATCCGGATAGCATTGAAAAATGTATCACTGATAAGACGAAAGCTGTAGTTGCAGTTGATTACACTGGTCAGGCAGTACAGCTTGATCGCATTCGTGAGATCTGTGACCGTCATGGTCTGATCCTGATCGAAGACGCAGCTCATTCTCTGGGAACAAAATATAAAGGAAAGCCTGTTGGCAGCATAGCGGATATGACAGAATTCAGTTTTCACCCTGTTAAAACGTGTACAGCTGGTGAAGGCGGTGCAATTACAACGAATAATGAGGAATTGTATAAGCGTTTGGTACTATTCCGTACTCATGGTATTACTCGTGCTCAGGATATGATGAACAAGCCTTCAGAAGGCGTCTGGTATTATCAACAAATCGCTCTTGGCTATAATTATAGAATGACAGATATGCAGGCAGCTCTGTTATCAAGTCAACTTGATAAACTTGAATTGTTTGGCAATAGAAGAAAAGAACTTGTAAAGCATTATGATGATGCTTTTACAGAAATGCCGGAAATTACTATTCAGGAGGAAATAGCTGAATCTGATACAGTACGGCACCTTTACGTTATCCAGCTCAATCTTGAAATGCTGAACTGTTCACGAAAAGAGATATTTGACGCTTTGCTGGCAGAGGGCGTTGGTGTAAATGTGCATTATATCCCGTTATACTCGTTCCCGTATTATCAGTCACTTGGATACAAAATGGGAACCTGTCCGAATGCAGAGAAGCTTTATGAGCGTATTATCTCTATTCCGCTTTACTATTCGCTTAGTGATGATGAGCAGAATAAAGTAGTTGCTGCAATTCGTAAGGTGCTTGATTATTATAAAAAGTAAGGTGTAAATATGGCTTCTATAGCAATTATAACAGCACGAGGCGGTTCTAAACGCATTCCTAAAAAGAACATCAAGGAGTTTTGTGGTAAGCCTATCATTGCATACAGCATTGAAGCAGCTCTTAACAGCGGTGTGTTTGATGAGGTAATGGTTTCAACAGATAGTGAAGAAATAGCGTCAATTGCCAAAAAGTATGGTGCTGAAGTCCCATTTATGAGAAGTGAAGCTACCAGCAATGATTTTGCAACGACCTCTGATGTATTGCTTGAGGTTCTTGAAAGGTATGAAGAGTCGGAAAAAAAATACGATATAGGATGTTGCCTTTATCCTACCGCTCCTTTTGTTACATCAGAAACTCTACTGAACGCTTTTGATACCCTAAGCCAAAGCACATCAAAAACTTTGTTGCCCGTAGTGGCGTTTTCTTTCCCACCGCAAAGAGGTGTGTTTATTCGCAAGAATAAGATCGTTTTGGCACAGCCGGAATATCTGAATACAAGATCTCAGGATATCGAAAAGATGTATCACGATTGCGGCTCATTTAGTATGTTCAGGATACCCGAGTTCAAGGCAGAACGAAAACTTATTACAGATGATACTATACCATTTGTTATGGACGAGATAATGGTTCAGGACATTGATAATCTTAGCGATTGGGAAATGGCTGAACTGAAATATAAGATGCTTTTTTATCAGAAATAAGGAGTTTATTGTGAAGGTTGCATTACTGTCAAATGTGAACACAGATTTCATTTTGCGATTATTGGCAAAGAAACTGGACTGTGTTCCTTCAGTGGGTTATGGCGATGTCTGGGGACAATTGCTTAACACTAATTCCACATTAAATCAGGCCGATCCGAATGTAATAGTATTATTCATCGATATAGAACAACTGACGGATGGCTGTACAGATCTGAATCAGGCGAAAGATATTATTAATGAATGGTTTGCTGTTTTGGATTCAAATTTAAAATCGGATAAGGACTATTTTATATCAGATGTGATCTTTAGATCAGGCATACTGGCAGATAATGATTCATTCATGGAGTACTCAGTAACAGGATATTGGATCGATGAGCTTAATAAGCGAGTGGCAACTCACTTGAATGTTCATCCATTAAAACTAACCAGTGTAATTTTCAATGTCGGTAAAGATAGAGTTTTCTCAGATAAAATGTGGTATATGGGAAAAATCCCTTTTACAAACGAAGGCAGTTCAATAGTCGCCTGCGAAATTGAGAGAGCACTGGAAATACTGAACAAAACAACCAAAAAGGTTTTGGCTTTGGATCTTGACAATACTCTGTGGGGAGGGATCCTCGGAGAGCTTGGAGTAGAAGGAATCAAACTGTCCGATAACCACATTGGAGCAATTTACAAGAAGGTTCAGCAGCAGATCAAGGCTATCAAGAACACAGGCACGCTATTGGCGATTGCTTCAAAAAATAATGAAGCAGATGTTATGGAAGTATGGGAGAAGCATCCTTATATGCTGCTTAAACGTGACGATTTTGTTTCAGTAAAGATCAACTGGGCAGATAAGGCAGACAATATCGCTGAGATTGCCAAGGAATTAAATTTGGGGCTTGATTCGTTTGTATTTATTGATGATATGGCTTCAGAGAGGGATAATATCAAGATGCGCCTTCCAATGGTGGAGGTTCCTAACTTCCCCGAAAAGGTTGAGGATTATCCTACATTTATCGAAAATATTTACAATAGATTCTTTAAGAGAATCCGATTGTCTGCTGAGGACAAGGCTAAGACACAGCAGTATGCAGAGAATGCCATGCGTAATGAAGCCTCAAAGGTGATGTCGTATGAGGATTTTCTGCGTTCTTTGAAACTGATAGTAGAGAAAGTAGAACTGGATGACTTTCGTCTTGATCGAATTGCACAGATGCACAGTAAAACGAATCAGTTTAATCTTACCACCATTAGATATACAAGACAGGATATCGACAAGCTACTTCAGAATGGCTATAAAATCTATGCTTATAATGTGAAAGATAGGTATGGCGATTATGGATTGGTTGCAGCAGCAATAATTGATTGTAAGCGGATCGAGATCAATTCTTTCCTAATGAGTTGCCGTGTTATGGGCAAGTATATTGAGAATTATGTGATTGATCAAATTGAAAATGATCTGGAACAGATCGGCTATGAAGTCCTACACGCCAAGTATATAAAAACTGCGAAGAATGCTCCGGTCGAAAAACTGTTTGATGGATTGGGATACGAAGTGATATCGAAGACTGACGAGGAAACCCAATATGTGATCAAACTCAGAAATCGACCGAAAAGGAAATATTACGTGAATGAATGATGGAGGAAGATTATTTATGAAGGAACAGATTATTGAAGTATTAGCGCAGGTTATGGAACAGGATTCAAGCGTATTTTCAGATGAAACAATTATCAGGGAAATTGATGGATTTGACTCTCTGCAATTTGTGATGATGATTTCAGAACTGCAGGAAAAGTATAATATCGAAATTCCTTTGGATAGAGCAATAGAGGTTGAAACATTAGGAGAGCTTATTGCTTGTGCAAAAGCACTCTGAATTTCTTAAAGGAGCAATTGCCCATGAATGTAATAATGACGCGGCTTCAAGAAAGTGATCTTGAAATGGTAATGGACTGGCGTATGAGACCGTATATCACGAAATTCATGAACACAGATCCAATTTTGACACTTGACAAACAGAAAAAATGGTTTGAAAGTATCAAAGATCGGGATAATCAGATCAACTGGATTATTCGATTTGACGACAGACCAATTGGTCTTATTAATGTCTTTGATATTGACAGAATAAATTCAAGGTGCAGTTGGGGATACTATATCGCCGAAAAAGATGCGAGGTCATTGCAACTTGCACTGTACTTGGAGTGGAGTCTTTACGACTATGTTTTTGATGTTTTAAAGCTTCATAAACTCTGTAATGAAACTTTTGCAGATAATAAACAGGTCATAAAGCTTCATATTATGTGTGGTGGAAAAGAAGACGGGCTCATGAGACAGCATATATGCAAGAATGGCATATATCATGATATCTCTGTCGGATCCATCATAGCAGAAGAATGGTTCGTAAAACGTAAAAATACCAAATATGAAAGTTTTCAATTTGAGTAAAGGATTATAACATGAAAGTTGATCATATCGGATATCTGTGCAAGGATATCAAGAAATCCATAGAATTATTCCTTGCTCTCGGGTATGAACAGGAATCGGAGGTTTATGAAGACAATGTATCAGACGGTGATTCTAAACCAAGGAATGTGTATATATGTTTTCTGCGAAATGAAGGAACCAGAATTGAACTTGTTAGCCCAATAGATGAAGCATCAGATGTTTATTCTACACTAAAAAGGCAGGGAGAAGGTCCTTACCATGTTTGCTATCAAGTACAAAACTTGGAAGATAGCATTCAAGAGCTGAAAACGTCGGGATGGATGGTGCTGAAGAGACCTGCCAAAGCGATGGCGTTCAGGTATAGACAAGTGGCGTTCCTGTTTAAGACAGGTGCAGGGACAATCGAACTTGTCGAGATGAAGGGGTAAGCAAATGAAACTATTTGAATACATGAATAATAAGAAAACCTACATTATTGCTGAAATGAGCGGCAATCATGATGGAAAAATCGAAAAGGCACTGGACATAGTTCATGCTGCTGCTGATGCAGGAGCGGATTGTCTGAAGATACAGACATACACAGCAGACACGATCACAATTAATTGCCATACTGAGCCTTTTCTTGTTAAAACCGGGCTTTGGCAGAATGATTATTTGTATGATCTGTATACAAAGGCATACACGCCATGGGAGTGGACGAAAACAATAAAAGAGGAAGCCGAAAAGCTAGGTATGGAATTTCTTTCAACTCCATTTGACTTTACGGCAGTCGATTTTCTTGAAAATATTGGAGTTGGATTTTATAAAATTGCCAGCTTTGAAATTGTAGATATCCCGCTTATCAGAAAGGTCGCTGAAACAGGAAAGCCGATGATTATTTCCTGCGGAATGGCTTCTGAAGATGAAATAAGAGAAGCAGTGGAAACGGTTAAGAAAACGGGCAACGAGAATTTAATCCTTTTGAAATGCTGCAGTGCTTATCCTACCAACTATTCAACAATGAACCTTCGCACCATTATAGATATGAAGGAAAAGTTCGGTGTGCCGGTTGGGCTTTCAGACCATTCTATAGGAACCCTAACAGATATCGCAGCAGTTGCACTTGGTGTTCCTATCATTGAAAAGCATATTTGTTTGTCCAAAGAAGACAAAACTATTGATGGTGCTTTCTCTCTTGACAAAGATGAGTTTAAGCAGATGATAACCGATGTGCGCAATACCGAATTGAGTCTTGGAAGAGTGACTTATGGTCCAAGCGAGGACGAGGCTCAGAGTTATGCGCACAGAAGGAGTTTATTCGCTGTAAAAGATATTAAGGCTGGGGAAGTATTTACTCCCGAGAATATCCGATCTATTCGTCCTGCCTGCGGTCTTCATACAAGATACTATGATTATTTTATCAACAGTAAGAAAGCGAGTCGCGATATTCCATTCGGTACTCCTTTAACCTGGGATGATGTTGAGAAATGATATTATTTAGAGCAGACGCAAACGAAATAATCGGAGCAGGTCATGTGATGCGTTGCCTGTCTATTGCTAAAGCATTTCTTCTTCACGGACAAGATTCTTTGTTTGTGATCGCAGATGAGAAGTCTAAAGCACTAATCGAAAGTAATGGATTTCAAACGATATGTCTTGATATCATATGGACAGATTTAGAATCAGAACTCCAAATACTCATAAATGTGATTCGTGAGAGACAGCCTGAAATCATACTTGTTGACAACTATTTTGCAACAGGGAATTATTTGAAAACAATATCACAAGAATGCAGAGTAGCATACATTGATGATATGAACCTTGAACGTTATGATGTCGATGCAATTATTAACTACAATATATATGCGGCAGTATATGACTATTCATGGTATATAGGAACGAAAACTAAGCTAATACTGCATCCACAATACGCACCTCTCCGAGATGAGTTCAAAGGCTGCCCAAAGCACGAGATTAAGAATGTGTCTGATGTACTTATTTCCGCCGGCGGTGCTGATCCGGAAAAGATAACAGAGAAACTGATCAGAGATGTGTGTCCTGAATATACAAATATTGTTTTTCATTTTATCGTTGGTGCTCTTAATCCGGGAATAGCTGATATAAAGAAATTGGCAGCGGATAAAATGAATGCGGTTCTTCATATCAATGAAAAGCATATGTCTGATCTTATGAAGAATTGTGACATTGCAATCTCGGCAGCCGGTACGACACTCTATGAGCTGTGCGCAACCGGAACACCTACTATCACATACACGCTGGCTGATAATCAGATTATAGCAGCGGAACAATTTGACAAACAAGGCATTATTCTTAGTGCAGGTGATTGTCGAAATGACAATGAATTCGAGAAACGTTTAATATTGTTGCTTAAGAAGATGATAAATGATGAACCCCTAAGAAGGAAATTATCTGAAAAAATGCAAACACTTGTTGACGGTAACGGAGCTGACAGAATAGCAAAGATATTAGCTGAAGGAAAAAGATGTAAGGGATTTTGACCCTTACATCTTTTTCTTAGCTTGCCATTTCACGAAAAAGCTCTGATACATTACAACAAACTTGTTCAGTTATGCCGCTGATGCTTATTGCAGGCTGATACAATATGAACTTTAAAAATATGCCTGAACCGGAGTATAGATCAGCTTATCCGACCGTAATTGCAATAAGTATCATAAAAGTTATAATAAGTCTTATATTCTTCAAAAAGAAAAATGGCTATAAAACTAAACGTGATACAGTCAGGATACTTCGTAAAGTAAAAAGGTTAATTGAAGAATATACTCTATAAAAATCCCCCCTCAAAACTATACTGTTAGTTTCGAGGGGGTTAGAGAGTCTATTCAATGTTGGTTTTTCAATGATATGAGAAAAATTCAACAAAAAGCCGCTCAGTCGATTTCCTAAGCGGTTCTTTGGAGCTTGTGACGGGACTCGAACCTGCGACCTGCTCATTACGAATGAGCTGCACTACCAACTGTGCTACACAAGCATATTCTATTGTATTTTTTATGCAGGTCTCTGCGACCTGCTCATTGTCAGTCAGAAATTAGTCGTACTGCTCGCTTGCGCTCGCATTTCTCCATATTTCTTCCCTTCACAAACTCCCTTTATCTGCCGCTGGCAACGGTCGTTTGTTCAGCAAATGAGCTGCACATCACTGACATATCAAATCTGCAACAATATAATTATATAATATCAGCGTAAAAAAGTCAAGAGCAACATTAAGAAAAGTCCAAATCCACTGACGTGAAAAACATTGACATACAGAAGCACAACTGATATAATATATTGTAGTGTATATATTATATATATTTTTTTGATATAGGAGGTAAATTATTATGAAAATCAAGGGATTTATTTCAATTCTTGCCGCACTTACTGTTATAACAAGTTCTGTGGCAACTGTACCGTTCAGCGCATCTGCTGAGGTAGTTTCAGAGACAGAAACTACTGCGGAGTATGATTTCAGCGGCAGTTCGACAACTGTAGAAAAGGACGGTGTCAGCTATAGTATCTTCAAAGGATATGCAGCTGTTCATTATGTCAATGATGAAAACATCGAAGAATTCACAGTTCCCGAAACTATCAACGATGTTCCTGTAGTAGGTATAGAATGGGGTGCTTTCAGAAACTGCAAAAACATCAAAAAGCTGACTCTTACAAAAAATGTCAGTGTCATAAACTGGGGTGATATTGCAGAATTCAGCATGGAAGAGATAGCTGTCAGCGAGGATAACGAGTCATTTACGGTTGTTGACGGTGTACTATACAGCAAGGACATGAAAACAGTCGTTGCATTTCCTCCTTCAGCAAGTGCCACTGAGGTAAAGATAGCCGATGAGGCAAAGGCGATCGCTCCATACGCTTTTGTAAGCTGTCAAAAGCTTACAAAGATAGAGGTAAGCAATAATGTTAGAGAAATAGGTGAAGGAGCTTTCATAGGCTGTACAGCTCTCACCTCTATAAATATACCTGACGGCGTAAAGGCTATAAACACGTACACTTTCGCAGGCACAAAGGCTCTGAAAGGCGTAAGGATCCCCGGCTCTGTTGATTATATATATAATGATGCTTTCAAAGATTCGGGAGCTATCGAAAACGAGGACGGCATACACTATGTTGACAAGTGGGCTGTAGGCTCAGATAACGATATAGAACGTGCTGATATACGTATGGGCACAGTAGGTACTATCGAAGGACTTTTCATCTCAAAGAACAAGCTGAAAGTTATCACTGTACCTGATTCTGTTATCCACTTGGGAAGATACCTTGCTTTGGGCTTGTATATGCCTTTAGAGCTTGTAGAATTCCACTGTCCTGCTATCCCTGCAAGAACTCTTGGCTGTCTGACTGTAAAAGAAGTATGGATTTCTGACCGCGACTGTAAGATAGAAGACGATGCAGTAACTATCCCCTCATACTGGAGAGAGCCAAAGGAAGCTCCTGAGGAAGAGGAAAATACCGAAGAGAATGACTATATTATCAGACATACTCGGGTTACTGCTTCTTCAAGCAGCGGGGCTAACTCCATCTCAACAGCCATAAATACTTCAATTACCGAAATAATTAATGAACGTTTTTCAAAAGATGATGATGCAGGTGAAATAACTACCATAACTCATTCTGTCAACACTTCGAGCACTGATTCAAAATTCAAAGAAAAAGTTGAAGCATACATGGAGAAATATAGGGAAAAACTTTCTCAGAATACTGAGGACAACTCAGGTGTGGCAGTTGCACAGCCTGTAGAAAAGGTATACAATGCACCTATAAAGATAGGCAATCCTGCAAAGTATGATACCATTATCCGCGGATATGAGGGCTCTACAGCCGAGGAATACGCACGTAAATACAGAAGGATATTTGATGCTTTCGTACCTCCGTCAGCTAATGTAGGTCCTGAGGTATATGACGAGAAAGACATAACATACTGGATATACGGTAATTCTGTTGCAACTGCAAGATTAAAAGGCAATCATAATACAGTTCCAAAGGACATTGAGATCCCTGAGAAAATAAAGGGTGTACCTGTAACGGGATTTGTTATTAACTGCAATCTTAATGCAGGCACAGTAAAGCTTCCTGCAAGTATACAGTACATTGATGTAAATTACGATCTCCAGTATGACAATACCGCATATTATGAGGTAAGCGAAGATAATCCGTATTTAGTTTCTGTTGACGGAATAATCTACAACAAGGACATGACAGAGCTTATCAAAGTTCCGTCAAATTACGAAAAGACAAAGATAGTAGTCCCCGACAGCGTTACGAAAATCCGCACAGGCGCATTCCACAGCCTCAAAAATGTTGAGAGCGTAGAGCTGCCAGACGGTATCACAACGATCAGCAGAAATGCTTTCTGCGGTGCAGGCAAGCTGAAAAGCATAAAACTGCCAAGCGAGCTGGATATAATAGGCGATAATGCGTTCAACGGCTGTGTATCGCTGACTGATATAAATATCCCTGCAAGCGTCAAGCATATCGGCTGCAACGCATTCTATGAGACTCCTGTGGTCAATTACGAGAACGGCCTGGGCTATTTTGACGGCTGGCTGGTCGATGTTGATCCGAAGGTAAAGAATATCACCATAAAAGAGGGCACAGAGGGCGTTGCAAGCATATCTGCATACGGAAATATCACTGTCCCTGCAAGCGTTACAAAAATGGGCTGGGAAATGGTCAACGACACCACCAAGAACTGCACAAGAGCCGATGTTTATTCTCACGTACTCGATTACGATGCATTTAAGAACGCAGTATTCCTCCGTGATGTTTATATCTACGATCCCGAGTGTGAGATATGTGCAGGAAATCAGACAATACGCGCAACTCATTATGAATCTGCCGATGAACTGGTAGGTATTCGCAGCGGAGATAACAGACCAAACTTTACTGATGTCAGAACATATGCTTATGAGATCAAAGAGCTTAACAGCAGACCTGTCGGTGATACCGTTATCCACGGCTACAAGGGCTCTACTGCTGAGGCTTATGCTCAGATGTACGGCTTGAAGTTCGAGGAGATAGACGACAGCCTTGCATATAAGAACGGCGACCTCAACGGTGACGGACAGTTCAACGTAGGCGACCTCGTTCTTATGAACAGATATATCCACGGTACTTACACATTCAGCGAAAAGCAGTACAAGTCCGCTGACCTTAACGGTGACGGAAACGCTGATGTATTTGATGTGATAGAGTTCCGCAAGATGATACTGGCAGACTGATAAATAAAAAAAGCAGCCGCTTCCGATAACTATGTCGAAAGCGGCTCTTTTAATTCATAATTATAATGGCGGATATTATCCGCCCGAGCCGTTAGCCGTGTTAGCTTGTAGGAGCGCGTTCCGCGCGCCCGTCAAACCCAACGATAGTAACATTAGCGCGCTGTAGGGACGACCATGGGTCGTCCGCAAATTACGCATAAACTCCAAATGACATACTGTAGGGGAGCTCGCCCTCGGGCTCCCGTCAATTGCGCATAAACTCTAAACGACACGCTTTAGGGGCGCACAATTGTGCGCCCCTGATCATATATTCAACCCTTTCCCAACATGAATTTCTGTAATAGCAGCAAGTCTGCTACATTTGATTCGCTGTCGCTGTTCAGATCAGAATTGGACAGTCCGAGACCGCTGAGTTCTGTCTGTTTGATAAGTGCCTTTCTGAAACGGAGGACATCGAATATGTCCACTTCCCTATCGCCGTTTACATCCCCTGAAAGACCGTAAAAACTGAAATTATTCACATTGAAAAGATAGCCGTCACCGCCGCGGAATACGAGATAAACGTCATGCTCGCCCGTACACTGAGATGTTGCACATTCAAGGTCAACGTATTCGTCCCAGCCGTCTGTGGTGGGTACATTACATTTGCCTATGATATCGCCCTCGGCAGAGCCTAAACGCACCTCGATAGTACCGCCGTCCGTAGCACTTGCCGCACGTACCTTAAAGCCCTCTGCTCCGCTTTCAAAATCAAGCTTGCGGAAAACTATGTAAGAGCCGTCTGTGATATATCCGATAGCGGTATTTCCGCTGTCGTCCTTGCGTATCTCGCCGCGCATAAAGTTATAGCTGCTGCATCCGTAGTTCTTATACGCAGTTTTCGGAACAGGCGGTTTGCCGTTATTGCCCCATATCTCAAGCTCGTAGACTCTTGCGCCGCCGCTGTTGTCCTGAGTTGATGTGCGTATTTCAAGACGCACGTATCTTGCGTTTACTCCGCTGACATTTCTGCCGCATGAGCTCTTTGTATTGCCGAAAACTTCGGTGATATTAGTCCAGTTCTCGCCGTCTGAGCTTGCTTTCAGCACAAAATCGCGCGGATCAAAGGTGTTTTTCTCTTTCAGACCTGCAAATTTCGCGCTCCAGCGCTGAATATTGCATTCTTTTTCAAGATCTACCTGTATCCATTCGCCGCCGATGCCGTCGTTGTGATACCACTTTGTGGAAGCATCGCCGTCTACAGCCATTTCGGGAGTCTCGCCGTTATCGCTGCCCGAAGCTGTCACCTTTTTGCCGAGAGCAAGGTTTTGCAGCTCTTCGCCGTCAAACTGCAATTCACCGTTAAGGCTGTACTCCTTGCCTGCCTCTGTTTCAAAGCTTATCATCGCGCCGCTGTATCTTACAGTACAAACGCCGCCTGATTTTGAGAGTATAGTTGCATTTTCAAGTCTGCCGTTCTTCCAGTTCATCTCTGTTACTTCAAAATTTCCTCGTGCGCAGAGACCGTTTGCGTGACCTGTCGACCACTGCTTCGGAAGTGCAGGAAGAAGAGTTATAACGTCATTCTGACTTTGCAGGAGCATCTCCGCAACGCCCGATGTAAAGCCGAAATTGCCGTCTATCTGGAAAGGCGGATGTGCGTCCCAGAGATTATCGTAAAGTCTGCCGTAGTTGTTTACGGGCGTAACAAGCAGCTTTATGAGGTTATATGCGTGTGCGCCGTCCTCAAGCCTTGCCCAGCAGTTGAGCTTCCATGCTTCCGACCAGCCTGTACCGTCATCGCCTCGAGCATTGAGTGAGACGGAAGCCCCCTTTGCAGTAGTTGGATTATCCTCGGGAGTTATCTCAAATCCAGGATAAAGCGCGTACATATGGGAGATATGACGGTGCTTTTCGTTCTTGTTGTCCCAATCCTGTGCCCATTCCTGTATCTGTCCCCATTTACCGATAGTTTCGGGTCTTATAAGGGTGAGCTTTGAGTTGAGCTGATCCCTCAGCTCGGAATCGCAGCCAAGTATCTCAGAGGCTTCCGAAACGTCCTTGAAAAGCTCACGGGCGATGCCGTTGTCCATAGTAATACTTTGGTCAATGCTGTCATCGGGATAGGCAGGAAGATTTATCTCAGGCGATGTACTCGGGCTTATTACCATGTACTCCTGACCGTTTATAGTCGCAGGTATCATAAGCTTGTTGAGGAACTGCGCACTGCCCTTGATAACGGGATATATGTCGCTGAGGTAGTCCTTATCCTGAGTGAAGCGGTAAGCGTCATAGAGCATATTTGACACCCATGCGCCGCCTGTGGGCCACTGTCCCCACGCACCGTCTATAGGACCTGTCCTGTTCCAGAGGTCGGTGTTATGGTGGAGCACCCAGCCCTCTGTTATGCCGTAATTCACCTTTGCAGTCTCATTTCCCGCAGCAGCCAGTCCCTTTGCCTTTTCAACAAAGGGCTCAAAGCACTCAGCAAGGTTTGTGGTGAATGCAGGCCAGTAATTCATTTCGTAATTTATATTCGTTGTGTATTTGCAGCCCCATGCAGGAGCGGAGTATTTATTCCATATGCCCTGTAAGTTCATAGGCTGAGCGTCACGGGACGCACTTATCATCATATATCTTCCGTACTGGAAGAGAGTCTCCACCATTTTCGGGTCGTTAGAACGTCCGAAGTCGGATATACGCTGAGGAGTGGTCATCTTCTTTGCGTTTTCGGTATCGCCGCCCAGCTCTATATCAACGCGCTTGAAAAGTGCCTGATAGTCCTGTACGTGGTTCTGATAGAGGGTATCATAGGACTTTGTCTCAGCCTTGGCGATATCGGCTTTTGCATCGCCTTTTTCATCGCCGTTGCAGGTCTTGTAGTCCACGTAGTTTGTACGTACAGATGTGATTATAACTACGGAATCTGCGCCAGAAACGGACAATTTTCCGCTGCCTGCGCTGATACTTCCGCCGTCAGGTATTACCTTGCTCCGTGTGGAGTAATAAACTGCACCTCTTATCCAGAGATCCTCATCAGCGTGACCGTTAGCAACGATAGTGTCATTGCCCTCAGTAGCTACAGTGCCGTTGAGCAGACCGTCATAGCCTGCCGAAAATGATACCGCACCCTTGCTGTCACAGGTTATACGAGTAACCATGACCTGATCGGGATAGCTTACGAAGGTCTCACGGGTATACCTCTTTCCGTTGAACGTATATGAGCATCTTGCAACTGCGTCATTCATATCCAGCTCACGGGAATAGCCCGACACCTTATCGTGACCGAAGCTGAGCTTCAGTGCGCCTACCTTCTGATATTTAGCCTCGCCTCCGCCTATCATCTGACGGGCTACTATCGAATTGGCATCGTTGTACTTTCCGCTTTTGATAAGGTCCTGCACCTCTGAGAGGTGAGATGCTGCACCCTCCTTGTTGTTATTGCCCGGACCCGAACTCCATACGGTACACTCGTTCAGTTCGAAGAGCTCATCGGGACAGTTGCCGTAAGCCATTGCTCCGATACGGCCGTTTCCGAGAGGGAGAGCCTTGTAGAACGACTCATCGTTGTTGAATGCGTTGTCGGTGCTTACATATCCTGCCATGCTGTCATACCGAAGCACGAGGTCGTCATCGTGTCCGTTGGCAGCACCTGCTTTTACAGCAGTTGTTTTCAGCGAGGGTACAGGCATACTGTCGGTTATGAGCGGCAGAGCCATACAGGCTGAAACAAGGAAAGATATGAAACGCTTGTTTTTCTTTGGTTTCATTCAATCCCAACTCCTTTTTGCGTATTTTTATACAATTCCTTCTATATTTTGCACATTTATATTTGTGCATCTTTATCTTTTTATTAAATTCTATCACGGAGCACTTAAACTGTCAATGAATACAACTGAAATTCTACGTAATATCCACAATTAGAGTACTGATTTTGCAAAAAAGCAATAAAAATAGTCATCATTTTATTTGTGCAGCTTAAATAAAAGAAACAGAGATATGTTGATTTAACTTTGTAAAAAATATGAAGAAAAGCTCCCTTGTTTTTGCAAGAGAGCTTTTGATGTTTTATGTTATTTTTTTAATTTGTGATAATAGCGTCTGCCTGTGTAGTACATGAGCTGTATGAAGTCCTTTCCGAAGAAAATGAAGAAATTCACCAGTGAAACTATGATAAACAAACGAATATAATAGCCGCCTTTTACGTATTCGTACACCAGATAAATGGCATCTACGATTCCTAACCATTTTGCTTTTAAGGGGAGCACGAAAAACGCATATAACTGCTCTTCGGGGAAAAGCACTGCAAAGGCAAGGAACACGCTGAGATTGAGGTATACATTTGTTGCATAACCTACTGAAAAGCCTGTTATTATGCAGCTCAGAACGCTTATGAAGTAATAAACGTTGAATTTGAAGCTGCCCCATCGTTCTTCGATCTTAACGCCCATGAGCCAGTAGAAATACAGAAAGAACACAACTATCAGTATCCTTCTATCAGGCGGCATGAACAAGAAGGAAAGGACTCGCCAGACCTGTCCCGAAAGTATCCTTTCGCGGTCGAAGTATATCATATTCAAGATGTATACGTTATTATCGGGGTTCGTTTTCAGAATAACATCTGCTGCGTAAAAAACACCCATTCCGATTATAATGTACAGCATCAGGTTTTGAATGGCAAATTTACCGAATTTTCGTTCAAACTTATTGAGAAGCTGATTGAGCATTGACATTCCTCATTTCTTGGTAGTAAATAGCATTATAGTAAGTATATCACGCTCCAAGGCTTTCTGTCAAGCCGAAAGCCGTCATTTTTTCTCCTGTGAGCCCAGTATTTCCGTCCTTAACCGACACATATCGAACACGTCTACGACTCCGTCACCGTTTTCATCGGCATTTTCGAGGTATACGGTCTTTCCGCTGCCGTGCAGCCACTTTTGCAGCATCAGAAGGTCTGCCACGTTTATCTCGCCGTCATAGTTCACATCGCCCATTTTAGACCTGTCATTCTTCCACAGCGAGCTTAGCCAGTTGGCACGCTTTTCTATGAATTGGCGCACCATATCCGCCGACTCAAGGTAGGTCGCGCCGCTTGATGTGCCAAATATCAGGTATTGCCTGCCGCCGTAGGTGTGCCAGAGCATATTGTTCATTTCCGCTGACTTGCTCAGCTCCTCAGCTATTTCCGTAAGGTAAGGGGAGTCGCCGCCTGTGAGCTTTTTCAGGAATGGCTCAAAGTCTTTGAAATAGATATCTGCAACTCTGTAATGAAAATCATTGTTTTTGAATAACCTGCCTATCCAACTCATTCCAACGGTAGGTCTGCCGCTTTCGGGAATTGTAAGTGACGAACCGTGTATAGGGAAGTATGCGGCAAAGAGGTTGTTGAATGACGAGGACCAGCCTGTATTTCCGTCGGAATTAGTCCTCGATGTGATGAAGTTACCATAGCTCAGGTCGAAATCCCATGCAGGCGAAAAATGCAGTTTGCCGTCGCCTTTAAGGTCAGAGTCCTTCCAGAAGTAGAAGCTGTTGTATGTAGCGTCGATATTCTCGGATATTTCCTGCACAAGATAAGCCCTTACAAGTGAGTCAAGGTCGACATAATCGGTGTAGTGCTTTCCCTTGCTGTTATAGCCCGTATCGGAGTATATAGCGTCCTCCATGTCCTGAACGAAGCCGCGGATATACTCTACCTGCGCCTTTGAAGCGTACTCAGGACCTTCCACGGACACAGCCTGTCCCCTTGAGGTAACGAAGCCGCTGTCCGCCTTGCCGCCGTATCTGTTCCACTGAATGAGCTGCAAGAGATAACCTCCTGTGATATCCTCGGGCTCATTTGGGATATCGTAGTATTTATAGCTGTTTTCCATGTATTCGAGAGTGTCTGCCGCCCCCACCGTCATACGTGGATATTCTTTCAGCTTTTTCTCGTTGAGTTTTTCCGTTTCTTCTTCAAGATCAGTGATATTCACGCGCTTTTTCTGTATCTGCACCTTTTCGCACAGCTGATATGTTCCTGCATACTGATTATCCGTGTACAGGTCAACGAATACGGAATCCATAGTGTATTCCATACCCACAGCCTTGCACATCTCCTCGGTGATCTTGTTGCGCAGCATAGAGTGGTCGAGGTAATTGGAAAGAAGCACCCATTTCTTAGCCTTGCCCATTCCGAAAAGGTCGGCTTTCTCGGGGAGCTTTATATTGTAGGGCTTTTTCTTGCTGTAATCCCACGAGGAATTACCGTGAGCGGACACTTTTTCTATAACGCTGTTGTAAACCACATTTCCCTCGGCATCGAGCATAAGGCTGTGTGCCGTCAGGTCAAGCCAGCGGTTGTTGTAAAGGTCGTTGAAGCTGTTACCCTCACTCTGCATGAATATGCTTCCGTGGTCTGACTGCAATATTTTAAGTATTCCGCAGTCTGTGCCTTTTGCCGTCATCACCTTGAATTCGTCTTTTTTTGAAAGTATGTCCGTATCTACTCCCGACACTATTTTCTCGCCGTCAAGAAAAACTTCACCCTCATCGCAAACATAGTCTATATGCAGCTTTTTCCTGTCAGCAGATGCAGGCAGGAAGATATAATGGCAGTCCTCCCACTCACTGAATGACCAGTTTACACGTTCGAGTACGGAGTTGGTCTGGGCAGTAAAATTTGAAAAAACAAAGGAGCTTACAGGTATTTCCTTATATTTAAACTCCTTTTCCTCTGCGTCAGCAGCTGTTACACCTTCGTTTATACCTATTGCGTCAAGATCACGGGAAAAAGCCAGGTCTCCCGCTGCAAAAGCGGACATAGCTCCCGTACTGAGACAAACTGCGGCTGTGATAACAGATATGAAAGATCTTGCTATAGTCTTGAAATACATAAAAACTTCACCCCCCTGAATATTGTTTCTATATATTAGTCGTTTGAAAACGGAAAAAATCTCACCCTTTTTTATAAATTTTCAGAAATACATGAACTTCGCTTACACCATTTCCCCTTTTTCTATTCTTTCGGCAAGGTCGTTAAGATACACCCAGCGGTCCATTTTCTCGGAAAGCTCTGCTTCGAGCCTGTCCTTTTCGTCGGAAAGCTCCTGCAAGCGGACATAATCCGAGGAATTTTGGGCTATCTCCTTTTCCGCATCTGCAATAGCCTGTTCCAGCTTTGCTATATCATCGTCGATAGTCTCATACTCACGCTGCTCCTTGAATGAAAAACGGAGCTTTGTCTTACCAATAAAGGTACGTTCTTTCTTCTCGCCCTTTTTCTTTGGCTTAGAGTCGCCGACTGAATCGTTTTGCAGAGCCTTTTCGGCGTAATCGCTGTAGTTGCCATTATATCTTGTACAGTGACCGTCCTTGAATTCCAGTATCTCGCTTGCCATTTTGTCGAGGAAGTACCTGTCGTGTGATACCGCTATAACAGCTCCGCTGAAGCTTTCAAGGTAATCCTCGAGTATGGTGAGAGTAACTATATCAAGGTCATTGGTAGGCTCGTCAAGGAGCAGTATATTCGGCGCAGTCATAAGTATTTTCAGCAGATACAGTCTTTTTCTCTCACCGCCCGATAGCTTTTCTATCCTGTTCCATTGAAGTTCGGGCGTAAAGAGGAAGCGTTCAAGCATCTGCGCTGCGGTAACAGTCCCGTCGGGAGTCTGCACTCTGTCGGCAGTCTCGCGTATATATTCGATAACGCGCATACTCTCGTCCATAGACTCACATTCCTGGGAGAAATAGCCGATATTCACGGTATCTCCAAGGACTATGCTTCCCTTGTCGGGAGCTGTCTCACCGATAAGCATTTTCAAAAATGTACTCTTTCCTGCTCCGTTGTGACCGACTATGCCTATTCTTGCGTCACGGGAGATGATATACGAAAAGTCCGTGATAAGGGGCTTGCCGTCTATGGATTTGCTGATATTCTCTATTTCGATAGTCTTTTTGCCCAGTCGTGAGGACACGGACTGCAATTTAAGCTTTTCCGCCTCAACGGGTATCTCCCTGTTTTTCAGTGCCTCAAAGCGTTCGATACGATCCTTTGACTTTGTACCTCTCGCCCTTGCACCGCGGCTTATCCATTCAAGCTCGCGCCTGTACAAGGACTTGTTTTTTCGCTCGGCAGCCTCCGCATCGGCTTCACGCTGAGCCTTTACAAAAAGATACTCACTGTAGTTTCCGTTGCAGGTATAGAGCTTTCCGCGGTCTATTTCAGCTATGCTGCGGCATATCTTGTTAAGGAAGTATCTGTCATGTGTTACCATTACGATAGCACCGCGGTATTTCATCAGCAGATCTTCGAGCATCTGTGCCGTCTCGTTGTCTATGTGGTTGGTAGGCTCGTCAAGGAGCAGTACATCGCTGGGCTGTATAAGCGCAGCAGCAATGCCTGCACGGCGTTTTTCGCCGCCCGAAAGAGTGCTTATATCCCTTTCGCAGTCCGAAAGCCCCAGCTTGTCCAGTATTGACTTAGCCTCGTATTCCTTTGAGGAGCGCAGATCATCTGGAAGATGCGAAAGCACCTGCTGCAATATGCTCCCGTGGTCATCGAACTGCGGTATCTGCGGAAGATAGGAAAGTCTTATGCCGTTTGTCCTGATTACTTCACCGCTGTCGGCTTCCTCAGCACCTGCAAGTATCCTCAGCAAAGTGGATTTACCCGTACCATTTATGCCGATAATGCCCACCTTGTCCCCTTCATTGAGGAAGAAGGAAACATCGTCGAGGACTTTTCTTTCCATGTATGTTTTTGATATGTTCTGAGCTGTTAATAATATCACAGTTCTCGCTCCTTAGCTTTTTGTTAGTGTTTATAACAGTGATTGGATCAGAGAAGTATTATCTCTCAGTCTTTAGCCATGAGCCTGTAGCCGAAAGAGGTCGCTTACGCTCACATTATTTAAATCATTCGCCGAAGGCGACACATTGGCTAATAGCTAACGGCTAAAGCCTAAGGGCTAAGCTTCTTCCCTATTTCAATTTACCGTATAATAAATATCCGCTCCCTGACCAAAGTTCAGGGCAGCACATTAACTAAATTATAACATAACAAAACAGCGAAATCAACATACATTCTTTTACTCAATAAATATCAATAAACTGTTGATTTTTTAAATATACAAAGTTAGTATAACATATTGCTATATTTTGCAAATTTATATTATACATTCCGACAAATAATCTGCAAAGATATTGACATTGGTGGATAATTTGAGTACAATAAAAAAGTAAGGATATGATCTGCTTCTTATATTAAAGAAGCAAAAACAGAAACAAAAAAGGATATTAAAATACCAAGGGGGTAATATTATGAAAAAAGCATTAGCAACTATACTCTCTGCCGCAATGTTAGGCACTTTCGTTTCATGCGGAAACACAAAAGGAGAAAAAAAGGACACACCCCAAAGTTCTAATAACAGCGCAGGTAAAAAAATAGGTATAGCTATGCCTGCTCAGGAGCTTGAACGCTGGAACAGTGATGGTGAATACCTTAAAAACCTTTTTGAAGGAGCTGGCTATAAGGTAGAGCTCAAATTCTCAAACAATGATGCCACAAAGCAGAATAACGACATTATCGGTATGATAGATGACGGCGTTGATCTTCTTCTTGTTGCAGCTGTTGACGGAACAAGACTTGCAAAGACTCTTGAGTCAGCTAAGGAAAAGGATATCCCTGTTATCTCTTATGACCGTCTTATCGAAGGTACAAGTGCTATAACCTACTACATAACATTCGATAACTACGAGGTAGGCAAGCTTCAGGCTGAATTCATCAAGGACGCCCTCAAAGTAGGCAGCGGTTCAGAGCCACACAATATCGAATTGGTAGCAGGTGACGCAGCCGACAGTAATGCACGTTATTTCTTTGAAGGTGCTTACAAAGAGCTCGAAGACTGTATCAATAACGGATCTCTTGTGATCCCTTCGGGCAAGAAAACTTTTGAAAGAGTTGCAACAACTGCATGGTTACCGGAAAACGCCAAGAAGGACATGATAGAAAATCTTAAAAAGAACTATTCAGACGGCACAACTCTTGACGCCGTCCTCTGCTCTAATGATTCAACAGCTCTCGGCGTAGTTCAGGCTATCGAGTCAAATTACAGCGGCTCTAATACCCCTGTTATAACAGGTCAGGACGGCGATATCGCCAATCTCAAAAATATTGTTGACAAAAAACAGGCAATGACAGTTTACAAGAACTTAAGAGATGAAGCAAGCGTTGCTTTCGAGGTCTGCAAAACACTGCTCAACGGCGAGATCCCTGCCGCAGCATTTGCAAAACAGCTCTCTGTAGATGTAAAGTATGATTCCGAGGCTTACAACAACGGCGTCAAGTATGTTCAGGCATACGTACTCGCTCCGTATGTTATCACAGAGGATAATCTCCAGCTTCTCGTAAATACAGGTATGTATAAATGGGACAGCAACAATAAATACCTCGAAGCTGTAAAATAAAGCCGCATAGATCAGCAGACAATATCAGGCATCTCCGTGCAAAAGCTCGGAGATGCTTGATTTTTTCATTTTTCAGACAATGCATAAACAGAAGATATCTGACGAACTATATACACCACTCTTTCGCTTTTTTCTTATTATCGACATTTTTCCTCCGCAAGCATCTTGACTTTTTATTGCATTTTGATATATAATTAATCTGATAACAGAAAGAACATAATTTAGTAATTTTATCGCAACAAGATACGCAAGCATCATAATGTAAAGGAGTATAAGGGATATTAAGAATGGATAAAATACTCAATGCGATAATGAAAAAACTGCTAAGGAACGGTTACGTAAAAAACGATGATGCTGAAATTGTTCGGTATGGCCTTGAAATTACCATAATGAAAACTGTTCTCACATCATTAGCACTGATAATTGCAGCAATTCTGAAAAGCTTCATAGCAATAATAATATTTCTCATGTTTTTTATTATGCTTAGAAGCTGCTGCGGAGGATATCACTCAAGCTCAAGGATAGGCTGCATTATTCTCTCTATTACAATGCTCATGATAATCATCGTCATTTCAAAACTGCTGCGTAACCCCGAAAGACTTTATGTCTCGGCACTATTTTCAGGCACAGGAGCAATTATAATCACTATTTTTGCTCCGACAGAGACACCCACCAAACCATTTGATGACATTGAACGCAAAGTGTTCAGACGCCGTTCACTGATAGCCACAGCCATTGCAATAGCTATCGCTGCGGTAACAGCCGCATTAAGGCTGTATATGCCTTTGCTCTCGGTATCATCAGCGATATTCGTTACTGCTGTCCTGCTCATTGCAGGTCGTATCAGTAACAGGAAAGGAGCGAAAATATGATAAACATTGGTATCTGTGATGATGACAATGATATGATCCAGGCTTTGAAAAATGCCATTTCAAGCTACAGCAAATCTCACGCCATAGAATTCGATGTCCACAGCTTCCAGAGCGGAGAAAAGCTGCTCGACAGCAAGCTCGATTTTGATCTGTTATTCCTTGATATCGAAATGGGCGGCATGGACGGTCTGAAAACAGCTCAGCTGTACAGGCAGATCGACAGACGCGCAAGGATAGTCTATGTCACCAATCACTCTGAACTGGCTCTCCAAAGCTATGCCGTACACCCGTTCGACTTCGTTGTAAAGCCATTTGAAAAAAGCCGTATTTTCACTGTTCTTGACGAGCTTACAAAGTATCTTTCGGAAAATGCGGATAAGGATACAGTAATACAGCTGAAAGGCGAGGACGGTCCTCTGCTGCTCAACCTGAAGAATATATACGTATTCGAATATACAGGCAACCGAAGGATAACCGTATACACAAAATCAGAACAATATCCTATAAAAGGAAGCCTTTCTGACGTTTTAAGCATAATCAACTCGGAAAGTTTTGTCTCCCCTCATAAAAGCTTTATAGTGAATATGGAGCACATCGATAAGCTAAATAACTTTACACTGTATACCACCAACGGCATAGAAGTTCCTATAGCGCAGAAAAAGCTAAAGGAATTCCATAATGAATTCAGCCGTTTCATAAAAAACTATATAAGGCAAGGTTAAAGTATTATGATGTTCTTACTTCAAACGGCGACAATGCTCGCATATTTCATTTATTCATTTGTATTGTATGATAAACTTTATGTATCAAAGAAATATCCTTTGTGGGTAAAAATATTATGTGCTGTGGGACTTTCGCTGATAGCTGCATACGTAAAGAGATATGAATTGCCCATAGTCAATCTTTCCTCCGCATTCTTCTCAATGATACTGCTCACGCTGCTCTTCTATAAACCGTCAGGAAAAAGCTTCCTTATCTATGATACATTTATCCTTGTAGTAATGCTCATAGTCGAAATGATAACAGCTTTTATTATTTCTTTGATTACCAGCGTCTCAGCATTAGAACTTACTAATCAAGTACCAGGTTACGCAGCTACAGCCATAATGGACTGGATAATCATGCTTGCATTAGCTAAAAGTTTCGTATCCATCGACCTTGAAAAGGGCATGAATAATATAAGAACACACGAAGTCATCATGTTTTTCGGACTTATACTCGGTGAAATTCTTCTTCTGAATTTCCTTTCGGACATCATCGACTTGACAACAACAGGCTATGAGATAGTTATTATCCTTCTTCTGTTTCTCCTTCTTGACCTTTATCTTACATATCTTATCAACCGCATCTCAAAAGCATATAAAACAGAAAAAGAACTGGAACTTTTAACTCAGCAGTCAACACTTCAACTCAATGCCTATAATAGCCTAAACGAAAAGTATATAGCTTCAAGAAAAGTAATACACGATGTACGTAAGCATATAGCTTCTCTCGAAGGTCTTATAAACACAAATAAGGCCGACGAAGCAGGAAAGTACAGGGATATGCTCAATATCGAGCTGAATAAGCTCATGCCGCGCTTTGAATGTGAAAACCCTATCCTTACCGTTGTCGTAAACAACAAGCTTGAAACAGCAGACACTATGAAGGTTGATTTCAGGGTAAATGCAGAATACACTGAGGTGAATTTCATATCAAACCTTGATATAACAGCGATCTTCTCCAATCTGCTCGACAATGCTTTTGAAGCCTGCGCAGAGCTTCCCGAGGGAAAACGTCATGTATCCCTTTCAATCGCAAGACGTAATTATTTCGTTTTCATTTACGTTGAGAATACTTTCGCAAAAGTAAATCAGGACGTAAAGAAAAGATACAGGAGCACCAAAAAGGGACACCAGGGTATTGGTATGTCAAATATTAAAAGTGCCTGTGAAAAGTATCACGGAAACTTCAATGCGCATACGGAAAATGATATGTTCATAACCGAAATCCTTATACCAATCCCCGATACTAAGCCAAATAACAATACGTAACAAAATGAGCACATAAATATATAATTAATATATAAATTTTCTATAATTTCATACTAAAAATGCAAATAAACGGCGTTTAGTGCAAAAGCCTTGACTTTTTCGGTTTCATAAATATAATAATACTTAGGCGTCACCCCGAAGGTGCCCACACAACATTTTAACAGGAGGTATTTCTTAAAATGAAGTTTTCTTGTGACTCTGTCAAAGCAAAAATAATGAAAACTATCGTTGCAAAATCTGTAAAGGCTGCCGAGCAGAATGTGAATTCAGCTTGTCTTTGGTATTACAACCAGCCTACTCCCCCAAAAGATCTCAAAAAGTTCAGAAAATTCTAACCGATAACAAAAAACATAACAGCTAATCGATTCTCTATTACATTATTCACTGCAACAATCTTACACGATCGCACTAATCGAAGCGTATTTTATTCTCTGATGCGCTGAGCAGCATGAAACGAACCACAACTAATTTATAGTAATTATCATCAAATGTTCCATTACAGGTTTCAGTATTTACACAGCAATCAATCATAAACAATGATCAATCGACAGGGTCAGATGATTGTGTAGTCACTCTTCGGGAGGCGAACCTAAAATGGGCATACAATCAAATTACTCATCGTGGCTGCATCATTTTGATGCCTGCACCATTGATCACGCCAACAGCTTTTATAATACATCATATCCCCTAACGGAATAGAGATCTGCCGAGCAATCGGCAGATACACTCTTCCGCCCTCGCAGGTTGATGATCATTCGTATGTCATCTCACTCGGAACAAACAGTGAACCCCCCATTACGCTTTCAGATCTCTCTAAAAAACCATCTCTATAAATAAAAAACCGTTGAAAGTACAATAGCAAATCAGAATTTCCATTCATTTGCTTGTTTCGAAGTAAATCATACAGTGATTTTTCATACAGGAAGCTCCGCTTCAGCTTCCAAAAAAGAGTCTGTTTCTGCTCTGAGGAACGGACTCTTTTCCTGTTATAAGCCTATTATTTTGGCATTCACAATTCTGTCACCATATTTTCACTTATCGAACACCCATATATCTTGACAATTTTATCCGTAAATGATAAAATTTTATCTGTTTAGTACTGCATTAAAGGCTATATCTAAACTGTATATGCCTTGACGCAGTTTTTATTTTATACTAATGATATTTAGGGGAGGAAAAAATGAAACATTATCTCGAATCCACCGACTCCGTATTAAAGGAAGTAGACAGCTCGGTATCAGGTCTTACCAAGGAAGAGGCTGCTAAACGCCTTGAGACCAACGGCAAGAACAAACTTGACGAACCGCCTAAGCCTACTCTTATGGCGCGTTTCATCGAACAGTTCAAAAATCCAATGATACTTGTCCTTATCGCAGCTGCTGTTATATCAGCTATCACAGGTATAATATCCGAAGGCAAGCTTGATGCGGACGTTTTCATAATCCTGTTCGTCGTTATCGCAAATGCGGTACTCGGTGTATATCAGGAAAATAAAGCAGAATCTGCCATAGAAGCCTTACAGGCAATGAGTGCCGCACAGAGCAAGGTATTCCGTTCGGGCGAGCTTGTTGTTATACCAAGCTCAGATCTTGTACCGGGTGATGTCATCGCCCTCGAAGCAGGTGACAATGTACCTGCGGACTGCCGTATACTCGAAGCCGCTGCACTTAAAGCCGAGGAATCAGCCCTGACAGGTGAGAGCGTCCCCTCTGATAAGGACAGCGAAGTCCTCACAGGCGAGGAAGTACCTCTCGGCGACAGAAAGAATATGCTCTACATGGGCAGCAGCATTGCTTACGGCCGTGCCGAAGCAGTTGTAGTCGCTACAGGTATGAAGACCGAAATGGGTAAGATAGCAGGTGCTATCGCTAACGCTGATGATGATGAGACACCTCTCCAGAAGAGCCTCGACCAGCTCAGCAAGATACTCTCTATCGCTGTACTCGTTATATGCGTTATTATTCTCGGACTTAACATAGTTCGTATGCTCATTGCAGACGGTGCTATCACACTTCCTAAGTTCCTTGAATCCTTCATGATCGCTGTCAGCCTCTCTGTTGCAGCTATCCCTGAGGGACTTGCAGCAGTTGTTACTGTCGTCCTTTCTATCGGCGTTACCAATATGTCAAAGCGCGGAGCTATCATACGCAGACTTACCGCCGTTGAAGCTCTCGGCTGCGCACAGGTAATATGCTCGGACAAGACAGGTACTCTTACACAGAACAAGATGACTGTCGTTCACGAAAATACAGACGACAAAGAGCTCCTTGCAAAGGCTATGGCTCTTTGCTGTGACGCTCAGCTCAACTCTGATGATACAGTTGCAGGTGAGCCTACAGAAGCTGCTCTCGTAGCTTACGCACATAAATGCGGCCTTAAAAAGTACGAGCTTGAAGCTGCAACCCCAAGAGTTGCAGAAGCTCCTTTCGATTCACTCAGAAAGATGATGTCCACAGTCCACAAGACTGACAAGGGCTATATCCAGTATACAAAGGGCGCACCTGACGAAGTGCTGAAAAACTGTACACATATGTTCAAAGAGGGCGGAGTCCGTATAATGACCGAGTCCGACAGACTTGAGATACTCCGCAGGAACAAGGAAATGGCAGATCAGGCTCTCAGAGTCCTGCTTGCAGCTTACCGCGAATACGATGAGCTCCCTTCTGATACATCTCCCGAAGCTCTTGAGCACGACCTTATATACATAGGCATGACAGGTATGATCGACCCTGTACGTCCCGAAGTAAAGGACGCTATAGGTCTCTGCCGCACAGCAGGCATACGTCCTGTTATGATAACAGGCGATCACAGAGACACCGCTGTTGCTATCGCTAAGGAGCTCGGTATCCTCGGCAACGGTCAGCAGGCTCTCACAGGTGCAGAGCTCTCAAAGATACCTGATGAGGAATTCAACGAGCACGTTGGCGACTACAGCGTTTATGCGCGTGTACAGCCAGAGCACAAGGTACGTATAGTAAATGCATGGCGCAAAAAGGGCATGACTACTGCTATGACAGGTGACGGCGTTAACGATGCACCTTCTATCAAGAGTGCTGACATCGGCGTTGGTATGGGTATCACAGGTACAGACGTTACAAAGAACGTTGCCGACATGGTACTCACAGACGATAACTTCGCAACTATCGTAGGAGCTGTCGAAGAGGGCAGACGTATATACGACAATATCCGCAAGGCTATACAGTTCCTGCTTTCAAGCAACCTCAGTGAGGTACTCTGCATACTTATCGCTACAATAGGTCTTGGCAGTCTTACAGGCGGCTCATTCGTACTCTTTAATCCTGTACACCTGCTCTGGATAAACCTTATCTCTGACTGTTTCCCTGCTATCGCACTTGGTATGGAGCCAGCCGAAAACGGCATCATGTCACGTAAACCGCGAAGCAGCAATTCTCACATCTTCTCGGACGGTCTGGGTATAAATCTGCTCTGGCAGGGTGCTGTTATCGCATTACTCACACTTGTTTCCTACGTTATCGGCTATAACAGCGAAGGACACGAGGCAGGTATGACAATGGCATTCATTACTCTCTGTGTATGTGAGATGCTCCATGCATGGAACATGAGAAGCCTTAAAGAGTCTATCTTCTCCATGAAGAAGCACAATGTGGTACTTATCGGAGCTATCGCACTTTCAGCTTTACTTACAATACCGATACTCTTTATACCTTCACTCAGAGAAATGTTCTCTCTTGTAGAGCTTCTGTCTGAAAACTACCTTTGCGCATTCATCTGCGGTATGTTCATCGTACCGATAGTTGAGTTAGTAAAGTATTTCCAGAGAAACGCTGATAAAAAGTAATTGCAGGGGCTGATGCCTACATCAGCCCAATAATAATAAACAACAATGCGGGGCGATGTGGGCATCGCCCCCTACATTTTTTATCTGCGTCAGCGGACACAATAATTATGAATTATGCATTATGAATTGACAAAGAGGTGTTACCATGAGACTGAGACCATACATACCAAGCCATGATTTTGACGCAATAAAGGACTGGGTTACAGACGAGCGCACTCACGCCATGTGGAGCGCAAAACACGCTCCCTATCCACTTGAAAAGAACGCATTTGACAAATTCCTTGCGGATATGTACATCAAACACGGTGACTGCCCTTTCGTTGCGACTACAGATGACGGAAAAGTGGCTGGATTTCTGTGCTGCGGCATAAACACTGAAAGCAATGAGTCTATGCTGGCTTTCGTTATCATAGACCCTGCACAGCGCGGCAAGGGTTACGGCAGGGAAATGATACAGCTTGCCGCTAAGTACTGCCTTGATATACTGAAAGCGGACACTGTACAGCTCAACGTGTTTACCGTAAACGAGAAAGCGCGGAAGTGCTACGAGAGCGCAGGCTTTACCGAAAGACATACAACTCCCGATGCATTCCCTTACGGCGATGAAATGTGGGGCAGATGCAACATGGTGTTCAAGAAATAGAATAACAACAATAAAAGCCATAGTATTTCTGAAATACAGAAGTACTATGGCTTTTTCGAGCTGAGCCAGCTCGACCGCTTCCACGTTGTCGCTTGCAAGCTCGCTCACTCGTTTCACCACCCTTACTTGTACATCGCTTACGGAACAATTTGTAGGGATTATACGGGCGAGCGGAACTCGCCCCTACAATTCCGAATTCCGCATTCCGAATTAAATCCACGGCTAATGGCTAAGTGCGGATAATATCCGCCCCTACTATGCACTAACCACTAATAACTAATCACTTACTTGGTTCCGTCAACGAGGTAGATGAACTTAACGCTGCCGTCCATTTTATCTGATATGCCAGAGAAGCTGTTATACTCACGCGATGCGTCTCTCAAAGCCTTGAAGTTCTCGATGATATCGGGGAGATTTTCATTTACAGCACCTGTAAGCACTGATATGCCCTCATTATTGAACTTTATCATGCCGTCGTTCAAAGCCTTAGCTCCGCTTTCAAGCTGACCTACTCCGTCTGCGAGAGTCTTGCCGCCTGTCTTGAGCTTATCTATGCCGCTGTAAAGCTCTCCCGAGCCGCCGCTGAGCTTTGTTGCGCCTGTGCTGAGAAGCTTTATAGAGTCGTAAAGAGTCTTTGCACCGCTGCTGAACTGCTTGCTGCCGCCGAAGAGCTGTGCAAGTCCGTCATCAAGAGTTACTGCACCTGCACTTAACTGACCGATACCGCCGTTAAGTGTAAGTGTGCCCTGTGAAAGCTGTGCAAGTCCGCCGTCAAGAGCTGCTGCACCGTCATAAAGCTGACCGATACCGCCGCTGAGATCAACTGCGCCTGTACTGAGCTTGCCAAGTCCTGCATTGAGTGAAGCATTTCCTGTGCTGAGCTGCTCGATACCGTTCACAAGTGAATCAAGACCGCCGATAAGCTGGCTGCTGCCGCCTGCAAGAGTACCGATACCGCTGTCAAGAGAAGCTGCACCTGTGCTAAGATCTGATGCACCCTTTGAGAGCTGAGCTGTCGAGCCTGAAAGGGTAGAAGCTCCTGCTGCCAGAGCCTTGCCGCCCTCGTCCAGTGTTGCAAGGCCGCCCTTTAATGTCTCAGAGCCGCTCTTTGCAGCTTCAAGACCTGTACTGAGCTGACCGATACCGCCGTTAAGCTGTGCTGCACCGTTCTTCACAGAAGCTGCACCTGCTCCGAGAGAACCGTCCTCAGCCATAGATGCTGATATCTGCTTCTGTCCGTCGATAGTCTGCTGAAGAGTTCCTATTGCCACAGCAAGCTCCTGTGAAGGAGACTGCTGATATAATGCCTGTAATGCTGCGAGAGCCTGCTCGTTTGCAGCGATAGTGGTATCAAGCGATGAGCCTGCTGCTGCAATGCCGTCACTGAGCTTTGCTGCGCCCTCACTGAGAGCTGCTGCACCGCCTGAGAGCTGATCTGCACCTGTTTTTGCGTTTAATATACCCTCTGCAAGAGCCTCTGCACCGCTCTTTGCGCTTGTGATGCCTGCTGACATCTGTCCTGCTGACTCGCTGAGCTTTGCTGCTCCGTCATTGAGTGCAGATGCGCCTGCCGCAAGCTGTGCAGAACCGTCCTTGACCTGTGTACTGCCGTCCTTGATAGCACCCACGCCGCTTGTAAGAGTACCTGCGCCGCTCTTGAGAGCTGCTGCACCTTCGTTTACCTTTGTAAAGCCTGCGGTAAGAGCGTCAGAGCCGTCCTTTGCGTCCTTGAGACCGCTGCTGAGAGCGTCTGCGCCTGCGCTTACCTTGCCGAAGCCGTCAACCAGTGCCGCAGAGCCTGCCTTTGCACTGTCCATACCCTCGCCGAGCTGTGATGCTCCGCCGCTGAGCTGGTCTATACCTGCAACAAGTTTTGCAGAGCCGTCCTTTGCACTTCCCAGACCTGCCTCAAATGTACCTGTAGAGTCCGAGAGAGTCTTTGCGCCGTCTGCTAACTTCTTAGCACCGCTGTCAAGCTCCGAAGCACCGTTTTTAAGCTCTAAAGAGCCACTGAGGAGCTTATCTATACCGCTTGTAAGCTCGCCTGTACCGCCGCCCAGCTTCTTTATGCCGTCATAAAGCGAAGCTGTACCGTCTGTGAGCTTTTCTGCACCGTCGCTGAGTTCTTTCAGCTTATCCTTTAAGTCGCCGAGATCGGCAGCGTTGTCTATGTCAAGCTGTGAGAATATCTCATTGGATACTACCGTAACAGAGGTATTCATCTCAAAATTCGTAACGTCTGTGGATATCTCGAAGCTGTCGGGAATTTCTATGTTCATTCCCTCTATCTTGTTAAGGTCAAGACTTTCGCCCAGTCCGGGAAATGCCATACCCACAACGATAAGTCTGTCGCCGTCTGATATGACCTTGCCGTTTTTGACCTCAACATTAAGGTAATTGTCCGTGCTGAGTACAGCGGCACTTGCTGCCATGAAAGGCACGTACAGCTCCTTTACTGTACCGTTTACGTTCTTCTTTACCTTCTGATTGTTCTTGTATGTCCAGCGGATAACGAGGTGTCCACTCTTTCCCTTGATGCTTTCAGGAGTTACCTTCTTGCCGTCAAGAGTATACTCAATATCCACATCAACGGGAAGGTCCTTGTTTGTATTGCCCTTGTAGTAGATATCGCTGCCGTCTGCCTGCCAGCTTATATTCTCGCCGTTTAATGAGAACTCCTCATCGCCCTTGACATTGACGATATCGCTCAACTCTGAGATATCGGAGATACTTCCCAGTGCGGGAGCATTTTTGAGCCAGTCGCTTACTACTACGTTCTTTATGCTTGAATCGCTGTTGCAGAGGACGTAAACTGTCTCGTCCTTGTATGCGTTTTCACCGTTGTCTTTTCTTGCAGCTGTCTCTGCTGTATCTGTTTCCTTTGCCTTTTCAACGGTTTTCTGTACCTTTCCGCTGCTCTTTGCATATGCGATAGAGCCTGTTGCGCCTGCGGATACTGCGGTTGCAAGCAGGGCTGCCATAACTTTACTCATCTTTTTCATATCTATCTCTCCTTTATATGAAACCTTCGGCTATTTTACGCTTTTTTGTATCTGTATTCAAACTTGCTTTTCTTGGGAAGAAATCCTGCACTGGTCTTGCATATCACCTTGTCAAAGACCATGAACATTGACGGGAGAACGGTAATTACTATTACCATTGAGATAAGCGCACCTCTTGCAAGGAGCATACACAGCTCTGAGATAAGTCCGATATCGGAATACAGTGCAACACCTACTGTTGCGGAGAAAAATCCGAGAGCCGATGTGATGACCGATTTTATAGAAGTGCTGAGTGCAATGCTGATAGACTCCTTTTTATCCTTGCCGCTGCTGCGCTCTGTGCGGTATCTCGTTGTCATGAGTATCGCGTAGTCAACAGTTGCACCGAGCTGGATAGTACCTATAACGATAGGAGCTATGAACGATAGCTTTGAGCCTGTGTAGTAAGCTATACCAAGGTTTATCATTATTGCAAGCTCTATTACCGAAACAAGTATCACAGGAAGTGATATCGAACGGAATGTAAATGCGATTATAAGGAAGATAGCAGCTATTGAAAGGAAGTTTACTATCTTGAAGTCTCTGTCGGTTATAGTGATAAGATCCTTCGTTGCAGGAGCTTCACCGATAAGCATTCCGTTTGGATCGTATTTCTTTACGATCTTGTTTATAGTGCCAACCTGCTGATTTACATCGTCAGAAGCAACTTCGTACTCTGAACCTACAAGTATTAGCTGCCATTCATCGCTTTTAAGTACGCTTCTGAGTTCCTCAGGAACTGCTTCCTCGGGGATAGCCGAGCCTACCAGTGAATTGAAGCCCATTGTGAACTGAACGCCGTCAACACTTTCTATCTTGTCCATCATGCTCTTAGCGTCCTTTGCACTCATATCCGACTTTACCATGAGGATATGTGTGCTGTTCATGTTGTATTCCTCAGCAAGCTTTGTGTTTGCTATAACGCTGTCAAGAGTCTTAGGAAGAGTGCTGTCAAGCTTGTAGTAAACACCGTAGTTGTTGTTGCCGAATACAGCAGGTATCAGAAGAACTATCGCTCCTGTAAGGAATACCCATGAGTGTTTTACGATGAATGAAGATGTACGCTTGAAGCCCGGTAAGAAATCCTTATGTGAGGTCTTTGCTATTGCCTTGTCGAATATGAGTATCATTGACGGGAGCACTGTTACGCAGGCGATAACACCGCATACAACGCCCTTTGCCATTACAATGCCCAGGTCAAGACCAAGCGTGAATGTCATGAAGCACATTGCAAGGAAGCCTGCAACTGTTGTGAAAGAGCTTCCTACAACTGATGTTATAGTAGCTGCAATAGCGTGTGCCATTGCTTCCTGTCTGCTGTCGGGATAATACTTCTGCTGTTCCTTGTAGCTGTGCCATAGGAAAATTGAGTAGTCCATTGTAACACCGAGCTGCAATACCATTGCAAGTGCCTGTGTGATGAATGATATCTCCCCGAGGAAGATATTGGAGCCTAAGTTCCAGACTACTGCAAAACCTATGCTCAGCATAAAGAATACAGGGATAAGGAAAGAATCCATTGTTATCATAAGTACGATACTTGTGAGGATAACTGCGATCAATGCATATATAAGCGTCTCACTCTGAGTGATGTTCTTCATATCAAGAGTCATTGCCGACATACCGCTTATGAAGCACTGCTTTGAAGTGATATTCCTCATTGTCTCTACAGCATTGAGAGTAGCGTCTGCTGAGGTCGTATCATCAAAGAATACAGCCATCATGGTAGTGTCGCCCTTGTTGAAGAAATCGTAGATATTCTCAGGAAGTATCTCCATTGGTATATTACAGTCTGTAAGTGACTGATAGCATATGACGTCTGAAACATGGTCAACAGCCGCTATCTTGTCGGCAGTCTCCGCGACATCTTTGTCGCTCATTCCCTCCACCATTACAAGGGAGAAGCCGCCTTGTCCGAACTGTTCCTTCAGGATATCCTGTCCCACCATTGTATTGATATTCTTCGGCAGATAAGATAGAATGTCGTAATTTACACGGGTATTTACATATCCTATTGCCGCAGGGATAAGCATCACTACCGCGAACACAAGTATGAGTGCTCTGTGTTTTGCTATCCATTCACCGAGTTTTAGCATATTATCATATCCTTTCTTTCATATTACGGATGCACACTGAATGTCCGCAAGTCAATACTTTGGGAAAAGAGCTTTTTAATGGGAAATTATATAAAGCTGTATCGGCTTTGCGGACATTCAGTATGCGCCCGCCGTTTTGTTATTTCATAGTATATTACAAAAATGACCGTCAGTCAACTGCTTTCAGAAGCAAAAATGACCTTCGGTCATAAATTTTGTATACCTGCACAATTTTACCTCTCATCTCAGATGACTGTTGGTCAATTTTATGCCCTTGACATTGCCTGTTTTTCGGGATATAATAATTATGACAACAGGAATGGCGATGATGACATTCCACACAAAGGATAAAATGAAAGGAGAGGTCATAATGGGTAAAGTCGATGTTAATAAAAAGCTGAAAGAAAACTCACTGCTTAAAACTGCATTCGAGTTTTTTACCACTAAAGGATTCAGCAAGACCTCTATCACGGATATCGTAAGCAAGGCAGGTGTCGCAAAAGGCACATTTTACCTGTATTTCAAGGACAAATATGATATAAGGAACAAGCTGGTGTCTCATAAGTCGAGTCAGTTGTTCCTGACCGCTCTTGACGAGCTCGGCGACGAGCTGAACCAGCTTTCCTTCGAGGACAAGCTCATAAGACTTATTGACAATATCATCAATCAGCTCAATAATGACCAGTCGCTTCTCACATTCATATCCAAGAACCTGAGCTGGGGCATATTCAAAAACGCCATAACTTCACCTGCATCTGATAAAGACGTGGACTTTGCAACAGTATATTACACTATGTTGAACGAAGCTCCCTATGATTTCCGCGATCCCGAGATAATGCTCTTTATGATAATCGAGCTTGTAAGCTCCACCTGCTATTCGGCTATACTCTATAAAGAGCCCTGTACAATTGCCGAATTAAAGCCTTATCTCTACAATTCCATAAGACTTATAATCTCCCAGCACGAAATAAGAACATAAAAAACTCCCCATTACCGAATAAACAGTAATGGGGAGTTTCAATACTTTAGGGATATTTAACGTGTGATATTCTTTACCCACTTATACTTCATGTAATGCTTATATACAGCAGGTATTTTCACGAACTCGTCCAGCGTGAGTATGAACGCCACCGCAAGTACAGGCAGTTTCAGCACAAAGGCAGCGATAGCGCCCATTGGCACTACCACGCACCACAGCGTTACGATATCGCATATCATACCGAACCGCGTATCACCGCCTGCGGGGAACATTCCGCCTATAATAGTGGAGTTAAGGGAATTTCCGATGATATAGTAAGCCGCCATGAACATCATATATTTCAGGTAATACTGCGCCTGATCATTGAGGTTTATGACTTTAAGTATAACAGGCGTTAACGCAAGTATAACTACTCCCGAACCTACGCCTATGAGAATAGACAGCCGCACGAATTTACCGCCTGCCTTTTTAGCTTCTTCGATCTCGTTCCTGCCCAGCATACCGCCAAGTACGATACCTACACCTGCTGCGATGCCCCAGCAAAGGCTTGCTATTATACAGCGAACGATGCTTGCTATGGAGTTTGCAGCTACAGCATCTGTGCCAAGCCTGCCCATGATAACTGAGTACATAGTTACTCCGCCGCCCCAGCCAAGCTGATTGAGCAGCAGGGGCAGAGTATACTTTATGTAGTCCTTATGGAGAACACGGTCTTTCAGCCTTACAAGCTTTCCCACACGCAATGGCAGACACTTGCCGCGGAGTATTACCACAAGGATAAAAATGCACTCAAATGCTCTCGCAAGAACAGTTGCCAGAGCCGCACCGCTTATGCCCATTTCGGGGAAAGGTCCGAGTCCGAATATGAAACAGCCGTTTGCTATTATATTAAAGACTACGGAAAGGCTTCCTATAAGGGAGCTGAGCCTTGCGCAGTCACAGACCTTCATTATGCCGAAATAAGCCTGTGAGAAACCTGCAAGGACGTATGACAGTGACACCGTCCGCAGATACACTCCGCCGAGACGTACAAGCTCGGGATCGTTAGTGAAAAAACGCATTATTAATTCGGGGAAAATAAGTGCTCCCAGAGTAAAAACAGCTCCCACCAAGAGAGAGTACCTCATAGTAAGAGCAAGGACATCTTCAACAGTATCACGGTCCTTTTTGCCCCAGTACTGAGCAGCAAGAACATTACAGCCCGATATGAACGCCATAAAGAAAAGGCTGTACACAAAGGCGACCTGTCCTGCAAGGGAGGAAGCCGAAAGTGAGTCCTGATTTAGAAATCCCAGCATAAAAGCGTCCGAAGCCGATACCAGCGACGACATGAAATACTGGAAAGCTATAGGTAAAACTATAGTAAACAGATTTTTGTATAATCCTTTATCCTTCATATATCTCCTTTCAAGCTGAGCCAGCTTGACCGCAGCCACGTTGACGCTTGCAAGCTCGCTTACTATTTATCAATACTGATACCCGTACATCGCTTACGGCACATTTAAATCGCATAAATCGATACAGTAATTTATCGATCGAACTGTAGGGGGCGATGCCTACATCGCCCCCATTTTTTCTATAAGTTAACGTGCTGATGTAGACATCAGTCCCTACATAAATGACGAAAAAGCTGCCGCACTAATGTGCAGCAGCCATTAATATTCTATCAAACCGCAGCTTTTGCGCCGTCAGCCTTTGTTCCCTCAGCCTTATCGGGAACGCTTACCTTTTCGATATCTGCACCAAGAGCTCTGAGCTTGCCTTCCATGCAGTCATAACCTCTCTCGATATGGTAGATATCCTCGATCTCGGTAACGCCGCTTGCAGCAAGTCCTGCAATGATAAGTGCTGCGCCTGCTCTCAGGTCACAAGCCTTTACGGGAGCTCCCATAAGCTTGCCTGTGCCCTCTATAAGAGCTACCTTGCCGTTTACTGTGATATCTGCGCCCATTCTTCTGAGCTCGTCCACATAGCGGAAACGCTGCTCCCAGATATTCTCGGTGATAATGCTCGTACCCTCTGCAAGACACAGAAGAGTAGCTATCTGAGACTGCATATCTGTAGGGAATCCCGGATGAGGAGCTGTCTTGACGTTTGTCTTTACCAACGGACCGTCTACCCATACTCTTATACTGTCATCGAACTGTTCGATATTAACGCCGATCTTCTCAAGCTTCTTTGTAATGGATTCAAGATGCTTGGGGATAACGTTCTTGATAAGAACATCGCCCTTTGTTGCAGCAACTGCAACCATAAATGTACCTGCTTCTATCTGATCGGGGATAACTGCATAAGTAGTGCCGTGAAGATGCTCAACACCTCTGATCTTGATAACATCGGTACCTGCACCCATGATGTTTGCACCCATTGAGTTGAGGAAGTTTGCAAGATCAACGATATGAGGCTCCTTAGCTGCATTTTCGATTATTGTAAGTCCCTCAGCCTTTACAGCAGCCAGCATTGCGTTCATTGTAGCTCCTACTGTAACTACATCAAAGAAGATCTGATTGCCGCTGAGCTTGTCAGCAGTAAGATCTATCATGCCCTGACTGAGAGTATGCTTTGCACCGAGGGCTGTGAAAGCCTTTAAGTGCTGATCTATAGGTCTGTCTCCAAGAGGACATCCGCCCGGCATGGAAACTCTTGCCTTATTGAATTTGCCCAGAAGAGCACCGAGGAAGTAATATGAAGCACGCATTTTTCTTGCATACTCATAAGGAACGCAGAATTTGCTGATAGTCGTAGGATCTATCCTGTAGGTATCCTTTGCGATATTAGTAACTTCTGCACCCATTTCCTCAAGAATATGGATACATATCCTTACATCACTGATATAAGGAACATTTTCTATAACACATGGTTCATCCGAAAGAATGACTGCCGGAAGAATTGCTACAGCTGCATTTTTAGCACCGCTGATAGTGACTTCACCCTCAAGGCGTCTTCCGCCTTTTACAACAAACTTATCCAAATATTTTCTCTCCTTAGTGTTTCGGGGTATTTTTATCTGCTCCCGAATTTCTTTCTTTTGTTCATCGGCATCAAGCCGGGATTTATTCAATAAGCCCAAGGCTTAAAGAGATCATTTATAATCGGAAATACTCCAGCGAACGTCGCCGCCTTTATATTCCGAAACAGTCATAGACTCGATAACAACATCCTTTTTAGGCTTGCTTGTCGATTCATCGACCTCTGCGTTCTGTATATCGAAAACGATATCAAGTCCGTCAAATACCTGACCGAATATTGTATAATTTCCGTCAAGCCACGGTGCTCCGCCGTAAGTGGAGTATACCTTTTCTTCGTTTTCTGTGAACGCATATCCGTATGATTTGAGTTCGTCTATTTCTTCTTTACCGTAAACTTCACCTGTTACGATATAGAACTGACTGCCATTGCTTGCTGTAGAGCCGCTGTTTGCATAAGCAACTGCTCCCGCAGCGTGGATAAGATGTGGATCAGTACCGCCGTCAAATCCCTTTTCGTATATGGATTCGCCGCCTGTACCGTCACCCTTCGGATCACCGCCCTGTATCATAAAGTCCTTGATGACTCTGTGGAAGGTGAGACCGTCGTAATAGCCCTGCTTAGCAAGAGTAATGAAATTTTCAACGCCCTGATCCGCATATTCCGGGAAAAGCTTTATCTTTACTTCTCCGTCATAGCCCTTGAGCTTCATGCTGACGATAGTTTCGCCTTCTTTCGGAGCAGTAAAGTTTGCAATGTCCATATTTTCCTTGCCTGTAGAGTTTGCTATCTCGTCTGCATCGAATTCTTCGTATTCATCGAGATACCAGTGTATATCCTCACCGTTGTACTCGCCGACAGTGACAGATTCCATTATAACGTCCTTGTAAGGCTTGGAAGAATTTGCATCGACCGACACATTCTGTATCTTGAATATAACATCAAGACCGTCGATGACCTGTCCGAAAACCGTATAGTTTCCGTCAAGCCACGGTGCGCCGCCGACCTTCTTGTACTGTGCTATTGCATTATCTGATAAAGCCAGACCGTTCTGCTTGTAATATTCAAGCTCATCGTCCTTGGGAACTGTTCCCGTTACAACATAGAACTGGCTTCCGTCTGTATTGGTGCCGCCGCTGTTTGCGTAAGCAAGAGCACCTGCAACGTGGATAAGGTGGGGATCAGTGCCGCCGTCAAATTTCTCGCCCCATATGGACTCGCCGCCCATACCTGTGCCCAGCGGATCGCCGCCCTGTATCATAAAGTCCTTGATGACTCTGTGGAACTTCAGACCGTCGTAATAGCCCTTTTTAGCGAGCTCTACGAAGTTCTCAACGCCCTTGTCCGCATATTCGGGGAAGAGTCTGAACTTTACGGTACCGTAGTCCTTGATCTTCATTACTATTATTGTGTCGCCCTTTTCAGGTGCAGTAAAGTTTGCGATGTCAACATTTTCGACTGTTGCAGCTTCTGAAGTTTCAGCCGCAGTCGTATTCTCTGATGTACCTGCCTGAGTTGTATCGTTTGTGGCAGTTCCTGAAGTTCCGTTCTGCTCCTTGCCGCATGAAGTAAGAGTACCCGCAGCCATGAGCATACACATAATACCTGCCAGAACCTTTTTTAACATAAAATTCCACTCCTCAGATATGTGAGATCATGTTTTATTATTAGTAATTATACTTCAACTTATATATTATACATCATAAAAACCGATTTGTAAATAGTTTCCGCAATTTTTTAGTGTTTTAGGACAAAGCTTTAAGTTAAAAAAGCGAGATTTACCTTAAAAATAACGACTTATCATACCACTTTATTTTGTAGTAGTCTCAGCAGCAGTCGTTGTAACAGTTGTAGTAACAGCTGTGGTTTTCTCGGTAGTTACAGCCTTTTCATCGGCTTCCGAGTAGGTGCTTATAGTGACAGAATTTATCATTATATCCTCAACAGGGAATTTATAGTCGCCCTGATCCTGAGTCTCAAGGCTTGCAAGCTTTTCCACAACGTCAAGACCGCTGTAGACCTGACCGATAACTGTCATCTGCTGCGAGAAATTAGGGACTCCGCCCACTTTTATAAAAGCGTCCGCAAGCTGCTGGCTTTCGGATACTTCTTTAAGTTCCTTTTTAAATTCATCGTTGAACTCAACTGTGTTGAGCACCATAAAACGGCTTCCATTATAATAAGTACCGCCGCCCAGCAACTTTTCCTTGAAGGTCTTGTCAAGAGTTGTATTCATAGCCATTACAGCTCCCTTAAAGGGCCAGAGATCCTGATGAAGCTCTCTTTTTACAAGCTCATGGGAATTATCGTTTGCCGAGCCGTCCTTGTTCGGAGCACCTGCGGCAGAGTACACGCCGTCCTCTGAATGGAATACATAAGTATTATTATAATAGCCCGATTTTGCAAGACTTGTGAAGTTCTCAACGGCATTTGGTGACTGTTCGGGATAGAGCACAAATCTGTATTCACCGAGAGTCGTATCAACTATAGCGATAGGATCGCCCTCTTTAGGAGCGTCAAGCTGTATGAGCTTTATAGTCTTGGGATCAACGGTTATATAATAAGTCTGACGTGCTGCAAGGGTATTGCTAAGCATTATAACAAGAGAAGTTATACCCATTATAAGAGTAAATATCAGCACGAGTCTGACAGCATGGTTCTTTTTTATCATGTAAATATCCTTTCTTTCGCATACTACCTTTATTATACATAGTTTGTCCATATTTGTCAAGCCGCTTGTATAAAGCCCTTAGCCGTTAGCCCTTATCTTGTAGGGACAGCCATTGGTCGTCCGAGCCTTACGCCGCAAACAACATTAGCGCACTGTAGGGGCACATTCCGTGCGCCCGTGTATCCATTACAATGTAAATAACAAGAACTCGCTGTAGGGGCGAACAATGTCCGCCCGTGTGACACGTATCTATGTGTAGGGGACGCCGCCCTCGGTGTCCCGAGAATCAATAATGCCGACTCAGCTCGCAGCGTCACTCTGCAAATTTTTTTGCTGTAAGTATTGATTTGTTAACAATTTAGTGCTATAATGATATCGCTGTATTATCACAGCAACGAGATTATACGGAGGATAAATAACTATGAAAAAGAAAATTTTAAAGATCACAATGGCTTTCCTTCTTGCATTATGCACACTGACAGGCTGCGGAAACGATTCAAAATCTGATGAAAAGTCTGATAAGAAGAGCAAGGCAGAGACTACAACTGTTGCAGAGGATACAACAGAAGAAAAAGCAACTGAAAGTGAAGAGAAAACTACTGTAAAGAGCGACGAAGAGACAACAGATGCAGACAATGGCTCATCTCCTGCTGCCGCTGAAGGCACTGACTTCAAGAGAGGTACTGTAGACGGCAAGGTTTACACAAACGAGTTCACAGGCTTCAAGCTTACAGTTCCTGACGACTGGAGATTTGCGGATGACGAGACAATACTCCAGATGATGAACCTCGGAGCAGAAACTGCATACAGCAGCAACGCTGACACAGTTAAGAAGATAGCTGAGCAGGCTACTATCACCGATGCTCTCTGCATGAACACAACTTCAACTCAGAATATCACTATCACTTATGAGAATCTCAATAAAAACATCGCTCTCAGCACAGATACTACTGCTGAGGACTACTACAGCATACTCGAAAGACAGCTCGCTGCTGTTCCTACTATCAAATACACAAAGGAAGCAGGTCCTGAAACTGTCCAGATGGCAGGCAAGGACTTCTTAAAGGCAGTTTACAAGGCAGAGATGAACAATCTTGAGCTTGAGCAGGCATATTATTTAAGACGTGAGGGAGATTTCATACTTCTTATCTCATGCACAGCATACGATTTGGGCGATGATATCTCTACATTTGAAAACTACTTCTCTGCTCTTTAATTATAAAGTATGAACCTGTGAGGGTATGCCGCAAGACATACCCTCTTTTTATTATTGTACCGCAAAAACGAAGATATACGGTATATTTGCGGACGCAAGAAAAAAATTCTTGACAAAACGCGCGGTTTGTGATATCATAGTAAAAGAGCAATGTCTGCTCATATTATCCGTGATTGAAATTCCGAAATATAGATGTGTGGGCCCTGTGCAACAAGACCCCGTGAACCATGTCAGGCGGGAGACCGAGCAGCATTAAGCGGTGCGTGTTGTGTGCCGCAGCAAGCCTGCACATCTATGTTCCGGAATTTTTCTTTGATAGGGGGGATAAAAATGTTCCGTTCCATTCTTGCAGCACGTACAAGACGTGTTATGCTTTGTTTCTGGCGCAGTATCCCAAATGCTTTTGCAGCTTCATTTATTTCCTCAATAGCTGTTTTTGCATTACGTATGGCAACAGGTGAGGAAGATACCACCCTTTCAAACAATATCGTCGCTATGCTCATGCTCTTTTTCATGTACTGGACAGGCATATCATTCTATAAGATAGCGTGTTTAAAAAAGAGCATATTCCACCAGTTCGACGGCGATCTCATCGGCAACGCCTTTACGGGTATAAACCACAAGTCAAGGTGCTTCGAGAAAGGTCTTGAGCTCTTCCACAAGGGCGATTTCAGAAGCGCACTTGAAGTATTTACCGATCTGGGCAATGAAGAGCAAAATATGACCACGGAAGAAAAAGGCGTTAACGAGTTTTACCGCGGACGCTGCTATCATATCCTCGAAGCCTGCCCCAACGCTATAATATGCTACGAAAATGCCCTTGAAAAAGGATTTTATATACCTGAGCTGCCTATATTCATCGCTCGCTGTCACGCTCAGAACGGCTATACCGAAAAAGCAAAGCAGCTCTATGAGGAGCTCCTTGTCCGTGAGGACTACCAGTACAGCGACAGGATACGCTGCGAGATAGGCGATATGTACCTCAAACTCAACGAGGGGCAGACTGCACTGAAATGGTTCGAGGAAGCTATCCAACGCCACGAAAGCTACGCAAGCGCACTGGGCGGTGCCGCCATAGCGCAGACCATGCTCCACAACCTAAAGGAGGGCGAGGCTCTGTACAGACAGGCTCTCCTCAATAATATCGAAGATTCAATAGGCTTTACACGTTACTATAAAGAAATACAGGCAGCTGTGATGCTGGAACACCACAGCGACTGACGAAAGGAGGAAAGGCTGTGTATAAGGCTCTTTACCGCAAATGGCGTCCAATGACCTTTGACGACGTTATATCTCAGGAATATACCACAGAGGCTCTGAAAAACCAGATAATCAGCGGTAAGACCGCCCATGCATACCTTTTCACAGGCTCACGCGGTACAGGTAAGACCACCTGCGCCCGTATCCTCGCCAAAGCAGTCAACTGCCGAAATATGAAAAACGGCAATCCCTGCCTTGAATGTGACATCTGCCGCGATGCGGACAGCGGCGCACTTACCGATATAGTCGAGATAGACGCTGCTTCAAACAACGGCGTTGACAATATCCGTGACCTGCGCGATGCCGCAGTATATACTCCTGAGCGCGGAACTTACAAAATATACATCATCGACGAGGTGCATATGCTCTCGGCTGGAGCCTTCAACGCTCTGCTGAAGATCATGGAAGAGCCTCCCCCGTATGTTAAATTCATTCTTGCAACTACCGAGATACACAAAGTCCCTGCAACCATCGTATCACGCTGTCAGCGTTACGATTTCCGCAGGATAAAGGCTGAGGACATTGCCAAACGCATAAGCTATATCGCTCAGCAGGAGGAGCTTGACCTCACCGATGACGGTGCAGCTATGATAGCAAAGCTTGCCGACGGCGGTATGCGTGACGCAGTATCTCTCCTTGACCAGTGCTCGGTGTGCGCAGAGACCATAAACGCCGAAGCTGTATCAAATGCCGCAGGTATCGCAGGCAGGGACTATCTCTACGATATCCTTGACGCTATTTCTGACGCTGATACGCCGAAAGCACTTTCTCTTACCGCAACGCTCTACGATATGTCAAAAGACCTTACAAGGCTTTGCGAGGAGCTTATCACTCAGCTGAGAAACGTCATGCTCATAAAGGCTTCTCCCGAAACTGCGGAAAAGCTCATAGTGTGTATGCCTGACGAGCTGGAAAGACTGCGAGCTATCGCCGAAAAGTCCGACCTTGCAACTGTTATGGACAGACTTTCCGCTTTGCAGGAGTGCCGCGAGCATATGCAGAGAGCCATGAACAAGCGCGTTGAATTTGAAATGTCGCTTATAAAACTTTGCGGAAATGTAAAGAATACCTCTGAAAGTATTGACAATTCTGAAATATATGATAAAATAAAACAGTTAGAGAATAAAATCAACTCCGTTCCGAGAGGCATACCTAATGCAGCTCAGACTCCTCAGCAGCCCGAAGTCCTTACGGCTCGCGGCGATGCAGAGACCGATCCGACTCCGAACGTCAAGATAGACGAGAAGAAGATCAACGAGGAAGAGCTTACAGACTGCGAAAAATGGGGCGAGATACTGGAAGAGTACCAGAAGCTCAATCCGGCAGCCGCAGGAAGTCTCGACGGCTCATTTGCCAAGACAAAGGGCAATGTACTTGTTATATTCTCTCAAAACCGCTTTTTCATCAATCTGCTGAAAAGCAACCGAGATACGGCTGTATCCCTCAGCAGAGCCATTTTCAACGTTATGGGGCAGAAATACGCCCTTCGCGCAAGGTGTACCACCACCGTTGAGGAGCAGAAAAACCTTGCGGAACAGCTCATCAAAAAGGCTATGGAGAACAAGATAGAAACTGCGGTAGAAAACCAATAAGTTCATAAGCAAAAATAATTTTGCTTGATTTATAAAACTAAGAAACTTTATTTTCAAAGGAGAATTTTAAAATGAAAGCAAGAATACCAAAGAACGTAAACAGCGGCGGTGCTCAGAATATGAACCAGATGATAAAGCAGGCTCAGAAGATGCAGGATCAGATCACAGAGCTCCAGGAAGATATCGAAGCAAGAGAGTTCTCTGCAACTGCAGGCGGCGGTGCTGTTGAAGTTACTATCACAGGTAAAAAGACTATCAAGTCTCTCACTCTCAAGCCAGAGGTAGTTGACCCTGAGGATATCGATATGCTCCAGGATCTCATCATCAGCGCTGTAAACGAGGCTATCAACAATGTTGAGACTACAACAGAGACTGAAATGAGCAAGATAACAGGCGGCGTTTCACTCCCAGGTCTTTTCTGATAAATAATGGCTGACCACAATGCGCTTCCGCTGGTCATACTGGCGGAAAAATTCGCATCTCTCCCCGGTATAGGCATGAAATCCGCCCAGCGTCTGGCATATCACGTTATGTCAATGGACGAGGGGGCTGTTGAGGATTTCGCAAAGGCACTCATTGACGCAAAGAAGAACGTTCATTGCTGTAAGTGCTGCCAGAACCTTACGGAAAGGGAGATATGCCCTATATGTGACGATACTGAGCGTGACAAGAGCGTTATTTGCGTTGTTGAGAACCCAAAGGACGTTACAGCTTTCGAGCGCACAAGAGAATATAACGGTGTCTACCATGTGCTTCACGGGCTCCTTTCGCCTATGGATGGCATTACTCCCGACAAGCTCCGCGTAAAGGAGCTCCTTGCGAGAATAGCCGAGGGCGGAGTAAATGAGGTAATAATGGCTACAAATCCCACTGTTGAGGGCGATGCTACGGCAATGTACGTAGCAGGACTGCTGAAACCAATGGGAATAAAGGTAACAAGGCTTGCCTTTGGTCTGCCTGTTGGCGGTATTCTCGAATACGCAGATGAAGTTACCCTTTTCAAGGCACTCGAAAACAGAAATGATATGTAAAAACGGGCTTTATGCCCGTTTTTTTGCAGCATGACGCTGCACCCGTCCACTATAAACGGGCTGAAAAAGCTGTTTTTTCAACGGGAAACCATTGAATATTGAAAAAATTTTTTCTCAATTCTGCGTTTTGCACAAGCTGGAATATTATTTTTTGTGCATTATGAAAATCGGCTGTTGTTTCGGGATACCGAGGGCGGAAACCTTGAAGTTGACAAAAAAACTCTTATTGGGTATAATTATAGCAATATACCATGAAAGGAGCTTGTTCATGCTGAAAAAGATACTCAGCGGCGAAGCCTGCGCAAAATGTCGGCTCTGCTGCATTTTCGACCGCTACGACGTATGGGAGACTCCCGTATTTACCGCAGAACTATGCGAAAAAATAAAAGCCGCCCGTCCCGATACCCAGTTCGTTACCAAGGACGGCGGCTATATATTCAGAGTGGGCGAGCTTCGCGGCGATGAGCTGTTCTCATGCCCTGCCCTCACCGAAAACGGCTGTATGCTGGGCGACGAGAAGCCTTTCGACTGCCGTATCTGGCCCTACCGCATCATGGAAGTAGGCGGCAGACGGGCTATAACCTTTGCTTCTATATGCGATGAGCTGTACCACAGACCGCTGTCACAGCTTGTGGACTTCCTCAAGGAAGGGCTTGCAGACAAGATATTCGCCTATGCTGACCAGCACCCCGAGATAGTGAAGCCCTACTACGAGGGCTATCCTGTGCTGATGTTCGAGAGAAAGCCTCTTTAAGTTCTGTCCTGATTTATCGAGAATATATCCGCCACCTCAGTGAGGGTGATATAGGCAAGGGGATCAATTTTCTGAACTATGCCCTTCATCTTCATCACCTGAAAGCGGTTCACGACAAAATACAGCACTGTGCGCTCTTCTCCAGAATATCCGCCCATAGCCTTTATAAGAGTCATTCCGCAGCCGAATTCTTCCATTAGCTGCTTTTTGATATCATCGGGACGGGCTGTTATTATCATTGCAGCCTTTTCGCGCTGTAAGCCGTCAACTATATAGTCCACGGTCTTTAGCGCAGCTCCGTATGTGACTATGGAATAAAGGGGCAGTATCCAGCTGTGTATAACAGCTCCGCATATTATGTAGAGCAGAACGTTGTACACCATAACGAATGAGCCTACGGAAAGTCCCAGCCGCTTTGCAAATATCACAGCCATTACCTCTATACCGTCCATAGCACCACCGAAGCGTATGGCAAGTCCGCTGCCTATTCCCGATATCACGCCGCCGAACAGTGCGCAAAGCAGCAGGTCAGTGCCTGCAAGGGGCGACGCTATGCTGACATCTATGGGAAGTACATCGGTTATGAGCCATGACATTAAGGAATACACGGCTACGGTGTATATAGCACTCAGAGTAAAGCTTCCGCCCTGCTTTTTCATTCCGTAGAGAAAAAGCGGTATATTGAGCAATATCAGAAAAATCGACAGCGACAGCGATGCAGGCGTTACCTGTGCAAGCAGCATGGAAGTGCCCGAAATACCGCTGTCATACAGCTTAACAGGCGTGAGAAAAAGGGTTATGCCGAAAGCATTGACCGTTCCCGCAACAGTCAGCATTATAAAACGGAAAGCTCCTATATTTCTGATAATATCGGTTATTTTCTTCATATTCACCTCTTATCGGATATAAAAACAGGGCATCTTCTTTCCGAAAACGCCCCGTTGCAATTACTTCTTGATCTTTTCTACGATGTCGCCGACCTTGTCCTTAACCTTTTCAAGGTTCTCCTTGGTAGCCACCTTGCTGATCATATCTTTAGCCTTGTCAATATTTTCTTTAGTTGCGAGCTTCTCGATCTTCTCATCGGGGAGATCAATGCCTGTTTTTTTCTCTACTGTTTCAATTGCTTTTTTTATCTCCATAGGGGGATACCTTCTTTCATATTGATTTATGATCGTCCCATACGCACACCTGCGCGGACTTTAAAATAATTATAGCACATCAATTCGTTAAAATCAAGAGCTTTTTAACATTGTTGGCATTTTTCGCGGAATTGCGCGGAATATCGGCAAATGCAACCGTCGATTGACAAATTGTAAAGCAGGGTTGCTTGTATGTAACTGCCTGAAATGATAGAATAAGACCATAGACCACGGGACATTTCCCGAGGAAAAAACATATGGAGGTAACATATATGATACTTGCAGACAAGATAATAGAACTCAGAAAAAAGTCAGGAATGTCACAGGAGGAGCTTGCCGAAAAGCTCGGTGTGAGCAGACAGTCCATTTCAAAATGGGAGGGCGCACAGTCCACTCCCGACCTTAATCGTATATTACAGCTCTCGGAAATTTTCGGAGTCACCACAGACTCATTATTAAAGGATACAGTCGAGCTCCCCTCTGACGATCCCACACCACAGGAAAAAACAGAGACTGAACCGCCTCTCCGCAGAGTCTCAATGGAGGAGGCAAACAAATTCCTTGCCGAGAATGAAAAGCGTTCAAAGCTTATCCCTACAGGAGTTATCCTCTGCACACTCTCATTCCTGCCCATTATTATGCTTGATTACTTTGAGCCATTCCCCGAAGCAGGTCCTATCATAGGTATACCTGTTATGCTCATATTAATAGCTATAGCAGTATCGCTGTTCATAATATCGGGTAACAAGTACAAGCCTTTTGAATACCTTGACAAAGAGGGCATCGACACAGAGTACGGCGTATCGGGAATGGTCACAGAAAAGAAGTCAAAGTACGAGCCTAAGCATAATTTCTCGATAATAGCAGGCGTAATGCTGTTTATAGTTTCATTCATACCTATAATAATTTTCAGTCAGTTATTCATTGATAACAATACTATAGAAGGCTTATCAATAGCCGCAATGTTCATTTCCATAGCTGTGGGACTTTACCTGATAATACACAGCAGCACAAAAATGGACGGCTACAGAAAGCTCCTTGAAGAGAACGAATTCTCGCGCAAGAAGAAGGAAAGACGCAATTCCAAAGTAATGACTGTTTACTGGTGCACAGTTACTGCTATATACCTCGGCTGGAGCTTTATCTCCCACAACTGGGGCATTACATGGATAGTATGGGTAATAGCAGGCGTACTTACACCTGTGGTAAGCATTATAGAATCAAGCATAAGAAAAAAACGAATTGATTGACAAAAGCCCCCCTTCGTGTTATAATTTGCGAAAAGGGGGGTTTTTACATGAAAAACTACGACGATAAAATGAATTACGACGAAAACGGTCTGTATCCCGACGAAAAGCCGGCTTCCGAAAGGCACCCAACAGGTACTAAAATAATCTCCGCTCTGACTTTGCTTAGCTTTGCAGCAGCTATAACGGGTATGTTCTATTTTGGGAGTATCAATGAAGGCTTTAAGGCTGTTTGCACCTTTTTCGGCTTATTCCTGACAGTGGGGATACTTGGTATCTTGTCAGATATTATTTTGGAAGAAAGACCTCCGCAGAGTGCTCTTTACGTTGTTATCGGAATAGGTCTGATAGGTATCATCATTACAGTGATAGTACATACGAAGCTTATTAATGGGTAATGATAACTCCAGAACAGGAATATTAAACCATAACACATAATAAAAAGGCAGACCATACGGTCTGCCTTTGATATTTTATCAGAGCTTTTTCTTCTCTTCCTCGATGAGTTTGAGGAGATCGTCAACGGACATATCCGCAGCCTTCTTCTTGCGTTCATTATGGTCAGTCTTGCTGATTATATCTGAGATATCAGGTGTATTGCTCTTCTTTACAGGCTTTGGAGCAGCTGTTGAAGGAGCTGACTGGCTTCTGAGAGGAGTTGTCTTAGGAACATCGTTTCTTGACATCTCAGCAAGCTGGCTCTTTGAAAGGATACCTGTATTATCAGTTATAGGCTCAGCAGGAGCTGTTGGCTGCTGTGGTGTGCTTGTAGCCTTGATATTGAATGTGCCTGTGCGCTCAGCCTCAGCTGTCTTACGGAGCATTTCTTCTCTGAGAGCGTCTGCTGTAGGAGCTGTTGAAGAAGAACCGCCTACATTTCTTGCAGCAAATGTGCTTTCAGCACTGCGCTGTGTCTTGAACTGCATTGTGCGCTCTTTTTCCTTCTGATAAGGAGAATCGGGATTTACCTTCTTCTGGCTGAAGTTCTCGGCAATTGACATCTTCTTGCGCTCAAGCTCGCTGCTTGGCTGTATTTCCTGTGAAGGTTCAAAGAGAGGATTTCCTGCCTTGTCGTGAGAATTCCTTCTTGACTCTGAAAGGTCTCTCTGCTTTTCCATCTCGTCATACTCATAGAAGCCGAAATCATCGTCCTCATCCCCCTTGCCCAGGGCTATCTTTGCGATAAGCATGATAACAAGGATAACGCATGGGAGAACAAGTATCAGAAGTATGCCCTTGATGCTTGAAGCAAATCTTACGAACCAGCCAAGTTCCTTGCTTTCTGTATGACCAGTGCAAAGAGCGACAATACTACTCTTAGGGATAGATTCCGAGCTTCCTACATTTGCAGCATCAGCTGTGGTATACCTCTCTGAGCCGTCCTCGGCAGTTACGATATCGTAGATACTGAGAACGTGGATCTTGTCGGGATCATCGGCAGGCTTAGCAAGAACGATATCGCCCTTTGCGATGGAAAGATCCTTTGCATCGGGAGCGATAAGAGCTGCGCCCTCTGTAACGTTTCCGCCCATATTATCGGATGCTTTAACTACGTAGATGTAGTTTCCGAATACCTTCGGCGTTTTTCCGCCCGAGAACATGATATTTACAATGATCGAAACAACGATCAGAAGAACGCATATGACTATAATTACACATTTAAGTATTGAAAAACGTTTTTTAGTTTCCATGACACATCACCTTTTCATTTTCTTTTGTTGTCTATTGATCTACACTTTCATTTCACACGGCTCTATTTTTTGCGAACCGCTTTTATTATTATAACACATAATAATACAAATTTCAAACATTTTCTAAGTTTTATCTTTTAAAAATATAGAAAATTTTAAGAGATCAAATTTTTTCGTTTTTATGCACAAATATGAAAACATTTTTCTTACCTTTCAGTCGTTATGCACAACTGCAAAACGGCGTTTTGCGGCTGTTTTTCCTATGATTTTGGCGAAATTCCGTAATACGTATATTTAGTGGACAAATATTTGTTGAAATAATCACTTGAAAAATCATTTAAATCATAGTATAATTGATGTGTATACCGCTTGTAAATCAATTTCTCCGCATCGGCGAAAGCAGGTGGTAAAACACAGGGGAGATTATACAAAAGGTAATAAAGCCGCCTTTGCGGCAGAATGGAGATCAGATATGGCTACAAAAAAGGCAAACCCTCTTATGGACAGGATCAAGGAAGAATTCCCGAGAAAACTTCAGCTTCTGTACAGCGTTTCGCCCGAGGAAGCTTCAGACAAACAGGTTTATCATGTACTTTCTTCGATAATCGTAGAAATACTTGGTGCGAAGAGGCAGAGCTTCATCAATCATACCCACTCAGTGGGCGGTAAGCAGATCTACTACCTTTCAATGGAGTTCCTTATGGGACGCTCCCTTAAAACAAGCATCTACAATCTCGAACTGGCTGACGGCATAAAGGAAATGCTCAAGCCTTATGATATCAACCTCGAAAAGATATACGAGCACGAGCCCGATGCAGGTCTCGGAAACGGCGGTCTCGGCAGACTTGCTGCCTGCTATCTTGACGGTCTTGCTACTACAGCATTTCCTGCTATGGGTTATTCAATATGCTATGAATACGGCATCTTCCAGCAGAAGCTCGAGGACGGCTGGCAGACAGAGCTCCCCGACAACTGGCTCCCGGGCGGTTCGGTATGGCTCGTACCAAAGCCCGAGCTTTCAATAGATATCCACTTTGAAGGCGATCTCCAGGAATACTGGGACGACCGCTATCACTATATCTCTCATGTAAACTATAATACCGTTGTTGCTACACCTTACGATATGTACGTATCAGGCTACGGCTCTGACGGCGTTTCCGTACTCCGTCTGTGGACTGCAAAAGCTCCGAGCTTTGATATGGAAATGTTCAACAAGGGTAATTACGACAGAGCACTCGCTCAGAACTCTATCGCAAACGCTATCTCAAAGGTACTTTATCCTAACGACAATCACCACGAGGGCAAGAGCCTCCGTCTGCGCCAGCAGTACTTCCTCTGCGCAGCATCAGTGGGCGATATCGTAAACACTCACATGAACGTTTACGGTACTCTCGAAAACCTTGCAGATAAGGTATCTATCCACATAAACGATACTCACCCAACTCTCGCTATCCCCGAGCTCATGAGAATACTCCTTGACGACTGCGGATACGGCTGGGACAAGGCATGGGATATCGTTACAAGAACTTTTGCCTATACAAACCATACCGTTATGGCAGAAGCTCTCGAAAAATGGGACGTTAACCTCGTAAAGACAGTAATACCGAGAATATTCTCTATCATAGTTGAGATAAACAACCGCTACTGTCAGTCTCTCATGGAGAGAAACGGCGGCGACAGCGCAAAAACTACACGTATGTCCATTATCAAGGACAATCAGATACACATGGCTACTCTCTGTGTGGCAGCTTCACACAGCGTAAACGGCGTATCAAAGCTCCATTCGGAGATCATCAAGCAGTCTGTATTCCACGATGAGTATGAGAATACACCCGAAAAGTTCAAGAACGTTACCAACGGTATCGCTTACAGAAGATGGCTCTTACAGTCAAATCCGGGACTTACACAGCTCCTCAGCGAAACTATCGGCAAGAAGTTCATCAAGGACGGCGCAGAGCTTGAAAACTTCAGGGAATATCAGGACGATAAGGAAGTTCTCACAAAGCTCATGGACGTAAAGAAGGAAAACAAGGAAGCCTTCGCAAAATATGTCAAGAACCAGTCGGGAATCATCCTCAATACAGACAGTATCTTCGATGTACAGGTAAAGCGTCTCCACGAATACAAGAGACAGCACCTCAACGTAATGAATATCCTTTCGGATTACGCATATCTCCTCAATGACCCTGACGCTCCTTTCACTCCAAAGACCTATATCTTTGCTGCAAAGGCTGCACCGGGATACTATCTGGCTAAGCAGATAATCAAGATGATTTGGGCAATATCCGAGGAGATAAGAAAGAACCCGAAGATAAGCCAGAAGCTCTCTGTAGTATTCCTCGAGAACTACTGCGTAACTCTTTCCGAGCACCTCATGCCTGCTTCCGACGTTTCAGAGCAGATATCACTTGCAGGTACAGAGGCATCGGGTACAGGTAATATGAAGCTCATGCTCAACGGCGCGATCACTCTCGGTACACTTGACGGTGCTAATATCGAGATAAAGGAAGCCTGCGGCGATGACAATATCGTTATCTTCGGCATGACCACACCTGAGGTGAACGAGCTTCGTGCAAGAGGCTACAATCCATGCGAATACTACAACAATGACAACCGTATCCGCGAGGCTATAGACCGTATGTACCACGGTATAAATGGCTGCACATTCAATGACGTTGCAAATTCTCTCAAGGACAGAGACCCATATATGGTACTTGCCGACTTTGACAGCTACAGAAAAGCACAGCAGTACATTACTGAGTGCTATGAGGATAAGTTCAAGTGGGCAAAGATGTCTCTCAACAATATAGCAGGCGCAGGTATCTTCTCAGCAGACCGCGCTGTTACGGAATACGCTGAAAACATCTGGCATTTAAGATGATAATACACTGATGTCAAGAAGGGGACGTTGCTTTCTTCGTCCCCTTTTTCAATAATACATACAATCAGTATAAGAAAACGGAGTGTTTTTCTATTATGAAAGCTTTCTATGATACATGGAACCTGGGATATAAATCAATTTTCGGAGCAATAAGACAGTTTGAGACCTGTCGTTTCACTATACGTCTGCCAAAGGACATCACCCCAGATTATTCACCTGTTCTTGTACTTTTCAGAACAGGCTTCAAAGAGCGTTTTATCACCATGAACGAAGTCGTTGAAGAAGATGACTGCTTCGCATACACAGCTGAATACAATGCAAGATACACCGATGTACACTATTATTACTTCTCATATACAGAGGGCGGAATACGTCACTATATCAAGAGGATAAACCTCCACGAGGGCGGTCTTGACCACGGCGAGATGTTCCAGCTCACGGTATACAAGAGCCGTTATGAGACTCCCGATTTTCTCAAGGGCGGTATCATGTACCAGATATTCCCCGACCGCTTCTGCAACAGCGGCAAGCCAAAGGAGAATATCCCCGAGGGACGTATCCTCCGTGACGACTGGGGCGGCACTCCATATTACAAGCCCGACGAGAACGGACACGTATGGAACAACGACTATTTCGGCGGAGATTTCGCAGGTATACAGTCAAAGCTCCCTTATCTACACAATCTGGGAGTTACCTGCATTTACCTCACCCCTATATTTGAATCCCACGAAAACCACAGATACAATACCGCTGACTATATGAAAGCAGACCCTCTTCTCGGTACTAACGAGGAGTTCGAGGAGCTCTGCAAGGAAGCGGAAAAGTACGATATGGCAGTGATACTCGACGGAGTATTCTCACATACAGGCGCAGACAGCGTTTACTTCAACAAGTTCGGACGCTATCCCGAGGAAGGTGCTTTCCAGTCGAAAAAGAGCAAATACTACGACTGGTACACATTCATCGACTATCCAAACGTATACGAAGCATGGTGGGGCATAGATACTCTCCCTAACGTATGGGAAAACAACGAGGACTACACCGAATTCATATGCGGTGAGGACGGTGTTCTCCGCTACTGGATGGACAGAGGTGCAGCAGGCTATCGTCTTGACGTTGCCGACGAGCTTCCCGATGAATTCCTCAATAACCTGAGAAAATGCGTAAAGGGCTATGACAAGGACAAAATAATCATCGGCGAGGTATGGGAGGACGCTACCAACAAGGAGAGCTACGGCATAAAACGCCGCTACCTCTTGGGCGATCAGGTAGACTCTGTAATGAACTATCCTTTCCGCGAGGCTATCATCGCGTTCATGAAGGGCGGCAAGCCTATCGACTTCATCAATACCGTTATGTCTATAGTTGAGAACTATCCTAAGCCGACTATAGATGTACTTATGAACTTTGTTTCTACTCACGATATCGAACGTGCAATAAATCGTCTCGGCGGTGAGGACTGCGACGACAAGAGCAAGGACTGGATGGCTGAACGCTATCTCTCCGAGGAGCAGTACGCTCACGGCAAGGAAATGCTCAAGGCTGCAATGGCTATACAGTTCTTCCTGCCGGGTGTTCCAAGCATATACTACGGCGACGAAGCAGGACTTCAGGGCTATAAAGACCCATTCAACCGCCGCTGCTATCCGTGGGGACACGAGGATAAAGAGCTTATAAACTACGTTGCAGAGCTTGGAAGAGTAAGAAAGTCTATCCCGAATATGAAGGACGGACGCATATACTTCGTCATCAACGAGAAAGAGACTCACGACAGCCGACTTATCGGCTTTACCCGTCAGGGACAGAAAATGGACTATATCTTCTTCATCAACAGAAGCGGCGATACAGTCCAGCTGGAAAATATAAGCCAGATACTCTCACGCTTTAACGACTTCCAGCCATTCTACGGCGGATTTATGAACGATGCCATTACAGTTAAGCCCTACGGATATACTATAATCAAGGCGAAATTTATAAAGTAAGCAGCGTGACGCTGCACCCTTGCCACGTTGTCACTCGTAAACTCGTTCACTCTTATCAACACTGATACTCGTACATCGCTTACGTTGCTTTTATTAAAAATACGGGCGGCGGAACGCCGCCCCTACAATTCTACTCACTAATAACTAAGCACTAACCACTAAGGAGATAATCATGAGACGATGCGTTGTAAACGCTCCATGCAAGGTTTGAGGGAACTGCATGGAGATAAAGGCTAAAGCCTAATGGCTAACGGCTAAGGGCTATTACACCCTCGGACTTTGCATTACTGATGATATTTGTTAAATTGTCAAAAGGAGCAAAGTCAAATGAAAAATTCAATAAAAAAACTCAGAACATACCTTTTATTGTGGAGCACTCAGTCACTTTCCGACCTCGGAAGTGCCATGACAAGCTACGCGCTGATACTGTGGCTGTACGAATACAGCGGTTCTGCACTGCAAACAGCTCTGCTGACCGTATGCTCCTATGCGCCATATGTGCTGATGAGCATATTCGCAGGAGCACTCAGCGATAAATGGAACAAAAAGCACGTCATGCTCTTGTGTGACCTGTTCGCAGCAATGACAACAGTTGCAGCGTTCGTACTCATAAAAATGGACGCTCTCGAACCGTGGCATCTGTACCTCATAAATGCCCTCAACGGACTTATGAACACGGTGCAGCAGCCTGCAAGCGAAGTTGCTTCCACACAGCTCATACCAAAAGAATATTACCAGAAAACAAGCGGACTGCGGTCATTTTCACAGTCGCTGAATACACTGCTAAAGCCCGTCATAGCAACGATATTGTTCACATTCGGCGGTGTATCGGCAGTTATCACTGTTGACCTCATAACCTTTGCAGCGGCATTTCTTGTACTGCTGCTGTTCATACATATCCCCGAACCCGAAAATTCGGACAAAAAGAAAGAACCTATTCTCACATCGGCAAAGGCAGGACTTAAATGGCTGAAAGGCTGCCCTTTAGTGCTGATACTCATATTCTTTCTTGCAGGCATAAACCTTATCGCATCGGCTTATAATGCCGCACTGCCTGCAATGGTGCTTGAAAAGTCATCAAACGGCGAAAAAATGCTCGGTACGGTGAATTTCTTTGCAGGTGCGGCTGCACTGGCAGGAAGCCTTATAGCTTCGTTGTCGCCTGCTCCGAAAAACCGCGTAAAAGCCATATGCCTTGCGCTGTTTTTCTCAATGAGTACGGAAAATTTCATGCTGGCATTCAGCGATTCGCCTGTTGTATGGTGTTTCGGAGCTGTCTGCGGCTGGCTTTTCATACCATATATGGGCGCAAATTTAGACGTTATCCTCAGAAGCACTATTCCTGCCGATATGCAGGGAAGGGTGTATTCATGCCGAAATACTCTGCAATTCTTCACAATACCCGTAGGATACCTTTCTGGCGGAATACTTATCGACAAGGTGTTTGAGCCTTATATGTCGGGAAAAGCCGCCGACAGTGCAATGGTATCGCTGTTCGGGAGCGGAAAAGGCTCGGGAGCAGCATTGCTTTTCGCAGTCCTCGGCTTTGCAGGAGTTGCCGTATGTGCGGTATTCACCCTGCTTCTGCACAGGAAAACAAAATAATACAACAGATCCCCGAAAGCACTCATTTTCGGGGATACTTTATTATTAGTGATTAGTTGTTAGTGCATAGTGCTTAGTGTAGGTGAGCCCACCCTCGGGCTCCCATTAATTACGATGCAAGCAGCATGACCGCATTGTAGGGGCGAGTTCCGCTCGCCCGTAAGCAGGGAACGCCGCCCCTACAATTATGAATTATGCATTATGAATTGATTTCGCACTACCTGTCCGCCAGTGGCGTACAAGCGTATTCACCAAAAACACAACTTTTATTGTGTCTAATTTTGGCTTTCTGTCAATTGATTTCATACGCAAAATAGCATATAATAAGTATTGCTATAAAATTATCAAAGTTACGAAGGATGATATATATGAGTAATAAGGTTGTTAAATTCGGCGGAAGCTCCCTTGCTGATGCAAACCAGTTCAAAAAGGTAGCTTCCATAATCAAGAGCGACGAAAAGCGCAGATACGTTGTTCCGTCAGCTCCCGGAAAGAGATTTTCCGATGATATAAAGATAACAGATATGCTTTACAAGTGCTGTGAGCTTGCAGGCAGCGGCATGGACTTCTCAAAGGATTTCCAGATAATCAAGGACCGCTATAACGGCATTATCTCCGAGCTCGGCATTGATATGTCACTTGACGAGGAGTTCGATGCTATCGTTAAGGAGCTCAAGGCTCGTCCTGCTAAGGATTTCGCAGCAAGCCGCGGCGAATACCTCAACGGCAAGGTGCTTGCAAACTACCTCGGCTTCAATTTCGTTGACGCTGCTGACGTTATCGTATTCGATACAAACGGCGTACTTCTCCTCGATGAGACAGTAAAGGCTGTACGCGAGAAGCTCAGCGGTCTTGACAACGCAGTTATCCCAGGATTTTACGGAAGAACTACAGAGGGTTATATCAAGACTTTCTCACGCGGCGGCTCTGATGTTACAGGTTCTATCATTGCAAATGCTGTAAAGGCTGATATCTACGAGAACTGGACAGACGTTTCGGGCTTCCTCGTTGCTGACCCGAGAATAGTTGATAACCCCGATGTTATCGAAGTTATAACATACCGCGAGCTTCGCGAGCTTGCTTACATGGGAGCTTCCGTACTCCACGAGGACGCTATCTTCCCTGTACGTTCAGCAGATATCCCGATAAATATCAGAAATACCAACGCTCCACAGGATGCAGGTACTATGATCGTCGGCAATGATTACGATTTCAGCAAGGAAAGCCTTAATCATACTATCACAGGTATCGCAGGCAAGAAGGGCTTCAGCACTATCAATATCGAAAAAGCCATGATGAACAACGAGACAGGCTTCGGTATGAAGGTACTGACTGTACTCTACAACAACGGACTTTCATTCGAGCATATGCCTTCGGGTATCGACACTATGAGCATCACAGTCAGCACAGACAAGCTCAACCCTGTACGTGACAAGGTGCTTGCAGAGCTTCGCAAGGCAGTTGATCCCGATCATCTTGAGATCGAGGACGGTATCGCACTTCTTGCAGTCGTAGGACGCAGAATGAAGAACACAAGAGGTACTGTTGCACGTATCTTTGCTTCTATGGCTCATGCACGTATCAATGTAAAGATGATAGATCAGGGTTCAAGCGAGCTGAATGTTATCATCGGTGTGAGCGAGAATGATCTCCCTGAGGCTATCCGCAGAATATACGATATGTTCATCAATTCTGAAAAGCAGTAATCAAACTCCAAAGCCCCTGAGAGTGCTTAAAAACATTCTCGGGGGCTTTTTACTGTTACTAATCAATACAATTAAACAAGTTGTATTATTCATCCGGTTTTGTTGCATTGAAATTTATCAAATCAGTATTTATCAGGACGTTATCATCATCATTTTTATCTATGATCCTGAATGACACTCCAACGTCATCTACTATTTCTTTATCTGCACATCCTGTCACAGACAGAATGCAATCAATAAACCCGCTATACACATGTGTTTTTTTTGATAACGCTACTTTCAAAAAATAAGTTGATTAAATATAATCTACAAAAAATGATAATAATATGATAAAAAAAAACAGTTTGCCAGCATCTTTGAATTTATGCTCGAAAACTCTGTATATTGACATATTTCAGCCCCTGTGATATACTTATAAAAAATAGTTTCACGAAAGGACACGCTATGCAGTCGCCAGAAATACTATACATGGTCGTTCCGTGCTATAACGAGCAGGAAGTGCTCAGAGAGACGGCGGAACAGCTGAAAACAAAATACACTGCCCTTATCTCGTCAGGTCTTATATCCTCCGAAAGCCGCATAGTGTTTGTAAATGACGGTTCTTCCGACCAGACATGGGGCATAATACGCGAGCTTCACAGCAAAGAACCCACACTTTTCTCAGGCATAGACCTTGCTCACAACAGCGGTCATCAGAATGCAGTTCTCGCAGGACTTATGACCGTAAAGGATATCTGCGATATGTGTATCACTATGGACGCAGACCTACAGGACGACATAAACACTATCGACGAAATGGTGAAGAAATACTACGAGGGCAATCAGGTAGTCTACGGCGTGAGAAGTGCAAGAGATACGGATACATTTTTCAAGAAGTCCACAGCCGAGGGCTTTTATAAGTTCATGAAGGTCATGGGTGCGGATGTTGTGTATAATCACGCGGACTTCCGACTTATGAGCAAAAGAGTATTGCAGGAGCTTGCCAACTTCAAGGAAGTGAACCTGTTTCTCCGCGGAATGGTGCCGCTTATCGGCTTTCAGAACTGCAAGGTATACTACGAACGCCATGAGAGAGCCGCAGGTGAAAGCAAGTATCCGTTGAAAAAAATGCTGGCATTCGCTGTAAACGGCATAACCTCGTTCAGCACAAAGCCGCTGAAGCTCATTACGGGTCTTGGCTTTATAATGTCCGCAGCAAGCATTATCGCGTTCATATGGGCATTTATCGCTAAAATAGGCGGGTTCTCCGAGCACGGCTGGTCAAGTACCATATGCTCCATATGGCTCATAGGCGGCTTGCAGCTCTTCTGTCTCGGCATCATAGGCGAGTACATAGGAAAGATATATGCCGAGGTCAAGCAGCGTCCGAGGTATATAATAGCGGAATTTCTCAACGAAACTGCAAAAGAAGAAAATAACACACAAAATTAAGGAGATACAACATGGACGAGATTTTAAACAGCACCAAAGACTTTCTTGCACAGTACTGGGCAATTATTCTGTTTGTAGTTGTACTGATATTACTGATAAAAGCAAAGCACAAGATAAAAAAGGCTGTATTCTTCGCAATTCTTATCGGAGCAGCTCTGTTCGCATCAGGCATTACATTCTTCAATTTCAAATAAGTATATCACAGCGCAGTTTATCTGCGCTGTTTTGTTATTTTTATGAAAGGCATACAAAATGGTTAAGGTTACACGGGCGCTCGGAACGCGCCCCTACACTACTTTTTACTCACTTGCGGACGACCGATGGTCGTCCCTACAGGCTAAAGGCTAAGGGCTAACGGCTAAAAAGTCTTGACATTTTCGAGACAATGCGGTAAAATATAAGTTGACTATATAAATATAAAAGCGAGGTTGCTTATTATGCTTAAAAACAATGAAAAAGTAATGGACAAGATAGTTGACCTTTGTAAGTCAAAGGGCTTCGTTTACCCGGGCTCTGAGATCTACGGCGGTCTTGCAAATACATGGGACTACGGTCCGCTGGGCGTTGAGCTCAAGAACAACATCAAGAGAGCTTGGATGAAGAAATTCGTTCAGGAGAACAAGTACAACGTAGGTCTCGACTCCGCTATCCTTATGAACCCACAGACTTGGGTAGCTTCAGGACATATCGGCGGCTTCTCAGATCCTCTCATGGACTGTAAGGAGTGTAAGACTCGTCACCGTGCCGACAATCTCATTGAGGACTTCGACGGCACTAACGTTGCAGGCTGGTCAAACGAGCAGATGATGAACTACATCAAGGAAAAAGGCATCGTATGCCCTAACTGCGGCAAACAGAACTTCACAGATATCCGTCAGTTCAACCTTATGTTCAAGACATTCCAGGGCGTTACAGAGGACAGCAAATCCGAGCTTTATCTCCGTCCCGAGACTGCACAGGGTATCTTCGTAAACTTCGCTAATATACAGAGAACCACACGTAAAAAGGTGCCTTTCGGCGTTGCACAGGTAGGTAAGTCTTTCCGTAACGAGATAACTCCAGGTAACTTCATCTTCCGTGTACGTGAGTTCGAGCAGATGGAGCTTGAATTCTTCTGCAAGCCTGGTACTGACCTTGAGTGGTTCGACTACTGGAGAAGCTACTGCAAGAACTTCCTTCTCTCACTGGGTCTCAAGGAGGAGAATATCCGTCTCCGTGACCACGATCAGGAGGAGCTCTGCTTCTATTCAAAGGCTACAACAGACTTCGAGTACCTCTTCCCATTCGGCTGGGGCGAGCTCTGGGGCGTTGCAGACAGAACAGACTACGACCTCACACAGCACATCAATACCAGCGGCAAGTCACTTGAATACTTCGATCCTGAGACAAACGAGAAGTATATCCCATACGTTATCGAGCCATCTCTCGGTGTAGAGAGACTCTTCCTCTCAGTTGTAACTGAGGCTTACGATGAGGAAGAACTTGTTTCAACTGACAAGGACGGCAATGAGAAGAAGGAAACAAGAACAGTTATGCACTTCCACCCTGCACTTGCTCCTTTCAAGGCTGCTGTACTCCCACTTGTTAAGAAGCTCTCACCAAAGGCTGAGGAAGTATACGATATGCTCTCCAAGAAGTTCATGGTAGACTTCGATGAGGCAGGTACTATCGGTAAGAGATACCGCCGTCAGGACGAGATCGGTACACCTTTCTGTATCACATACGACTTCGATACACTCGAAAAGGACAACTGTGTAACAGTCCGTGACCGTGACACAATGCAGCAGGAGCGCGTAAACATAAACGACCTCGTTGCATACCTCGAAGCTAAGATGCAGTTCTAATTGTAGGGGACGCTGCACCCTATCCACGTTGTCGCTTGCAAGCTCGCTCACTCTTTCAAATATCCATACTTGTACATCGCTTACGGTGTTATCTGTAAAATATGGGCGGCGGAACGCGCCCCTACAATTATGAATTATGCATTATAAATTATGAATTAAAAAGGACACCCGAAGGTGTCCTTTAATTATTTCGTAACCTGTCCTTTGCGGTATCTGCCGAAGAATATGCCGTCATCGACGTATTTATCAGCCTGTGATACCCACATGGGGAATTTTCCCGTAGCCAGAGCCGTCTGACCGTTGAGCATACCTGTATGGAATGAGATATGCCTGAACTGTCTCAGCACCAGCTCCATGCGTGTGTGCTCGCAGTTTTCGGGACATTCATAGAGCATATCGTCCGTGAGAGTATCAAGATAATCGAGAGTTTTCTTCTCAACCGCGTCCAGATATTCAAGAAGCTTCTCATCTGAAAGAACGACAGTTGCAGGTTTATCGGGATTATCCAGCCCCTCCTCGTGGAAAGGCGGTTCATCGTAAACACAGGGATTTATGAACCACTTGTCCGCCGAGTGTATGGCATGATAAGCCCACCTCCAGCAGGGAGATCCGCAGCACAGAGCATCACGGTCGTAAGTTCGCAGTGAAGTCCTTATGTTCATAAAGTTAGGTACTACCATATCTTTGATAATTTTGCAAAGCTCGTTCATAAATACACCTTCGTTCTTTTTTATTTGTGTATGGGCGGATATTATCCGCCCGCAAATTACAGTTCAATTATGCCTCAACCATGTGTAGGGAACGCCGACCTCGGCGTTCAGCTTGTCTCGATGCAATTATCGCGGACGCCCAATGGGCGTCCCTACACATCGTATCTTATTATTTGTATCGATTCTCTCGGGCAAGCGGAACTCGCTCCTACAGCGCAGAGCCTACGCCCCCTTGCCACGTTGTCGCTTGCAAGCTCGCTCACTCCTTCAAATATCCATACTTGTACATCGCTTAAGGAACTTTTAATTACACATTACGAATTAAATCAGCCGTCGCCCTCAGACTAAAGGCTAAGGGCTAACGGCTAATGGCTCGATCAGGCAAAGCCTGATTATCTTACTTTCTTTGCTATATCGTCAAGAAGCTTGCCGAGGAGATCGTTCTGGCTCATAGAACCGAGGTCTCCCTCACGTCTTGAAGATACTGAAACAGTATTGCTCTCGACTTCCTTATCACCGACAGTTACCCATACAGGCAGCTTTTCGAGTCTTGCGTCACGTACCTTCTTGCCGACCTTTTCAGCTCTGTCGTCAATAGTAGCACGTATGCCTGCTGCATCAAGCTTAGCAAGGAGCTCGTTGCAGTAATCAAGGTGACGGTCAGCAACAGGCACGATACGAACCTGCTCTGGAGCGAGCCAGAGGGGCATTGCACCTGCATACTTTTCGATGAGGTATGCGAGAGTTCTCTCATAGCAGCCCAGTGATGTTCTGTGAATGATGTAAGGTATCTTCTTTGAACCGTCAACGTCAACATACTCCATGCCGAAACGCTGAGCGAGAAGCATATCTATCTGGATAGTAACGATAGTATCTTCCTTGCCGTAAACGTTCTTGTACTGGATATCAAGCTTAGGACCGTAGAATGCAGCCTCGTCGATACCGATAGTGTACTTTACTCCGAGGTGGTCGAGTATCTTGCCCATTACTTCCTGAGCTTCGTCCCACTGCTCCTTTGTACCCTCATACTTGTTCTTCGGGTTTGCAGGATCCCACTGTGAGAAACGGAATGTACAGTCCTCAAGGATACCTACTGTGTCAAGCATATACTTAGCAAGCTCAAGACAGCCCTTGAATTCTTCTTCGAGCTGCTCTGGACGAAGTACAAGATGTCCCTCTGAGATAGTGAACTGACGAACACGGATAAGACCGTGCATCTCGCCTGAGTCCTCCTTACGGAACAGAGTCGAAGTCTCGCCCAGACGCATAGGAAGATCACGGTAAGAACGCTGTCTGTTGAGGAATACCTGATACTGGAAAGGACAAGTCATAGGACGGAGAGCAAAACACTCCTTCTCCTCGTCGTATGGATCGCCCATGATGAACATACCGTCAAGGTAGTGATCCCAGTGACCTGATATCTTGAAGAATTCTCTCTTAGCGAAAAGCGGAGTCTTTGTAAGGAGATATCCGCGCTTCTGCTCAACATCTTCTACCCAACGCTGGAGAAGCTGAACTACTCTTGCACCCTTTGGAAGAAGTACAGGAAGTCCCTGACCGATAACGTCAACTGTTGTGAAGTATTCAAGTTCACGTCCAAGCTTGTTGTGGTCGCGGAGCTTAGCCTCTTCACGCTGTTTGAGATCAGCTTCAAGGTCAGCAGCCTTAGGATAAGCTGTAGCGTATACACGGCTGAGCATCTTGTTCTTCTCGCTGCCGCGCCAGTAAGCACCTGTACACGAGATAAGCTTGAATGCCTTTACAGGAGCTGTAGTCATAAGGTGAGGACCTGCACAGAGGTCGATGAATTCGCCCTGCTTGTAGAATGAGATAGGCTCGCCCTTGTCAACGTGTTCCTCGCAGAGCTCAACCTTGTAAGGCTCGTCCATTTCCTTGAGCTTAGCGATAGCGTCAGCAGGTGAGAGCTCAAACTTTTCAAGCTCAATGCCTTCCTTAACGATAGCCTTCATCTCAGCCTCGATCTTTTCAAGCTCCTCGGGAGTGAAAGGCTTTTCGAGGTCGAAATCGTAGTAGAAACCGTTATCGATAGCAGGACCGATAGCAAGCTTTGCAGCAGGGTAAAGTCTCTTTACAGCCTGTGCAAGGATATGTGAAGCTGTGTGCCAGAATGTCTTTTTACCGTCAATGCTGTCAAATGTGCATACCTCGAACTGACAGTCGCTGTCGATAACTGTGCGTAGGTCGCATACCTCGCCGTTTACCTTTACGCAGCAGGCAGCCTTGTAAAGTCCCATGCCGATGCCCTTGATGATTTCTGCGGCTGACTGTGCAGACTCGATCTCGCGAACGCTGCCGTCAGGTAATGATAATTTGATCATGGTGATCTCTCCTTTTTATTGATTCATAATTCATAATGCTTGATGCATAATTATTCGTTTGTGCGATGATCTGTTATTCCATGCAGAATAATTCATCGTTTTCCCAATTTTCGGGATTATTTTCGATGTATTGCCACGCATTTCGGTATTCCCAATCGTTCCGCAATACGCGGTCGTAAAATCTGCCCTGCCAAACATGAAATCCTGATTTTTTTGAAACATAACCCTTGAATTGATTTATTACTGTCGAAATTGTAGGGACGGCCATTGGCCGTCCGCTTAATTCAAAATCAAGCGGTTTATCTACCCTAAAAATAACATGAATGTGATTTGGCATTATAACATATTTATCGACAAAAACCATCGAATGTTTTTTATTTACTAAATTCAACGCCTCTTTTACATATCGACCGTATTTGGATAAATGAATTTTTTTATCATCTTGCGGACGGCCAATGGCCGTCCCTACACCAAGATTTCCGTTTTCAGGTGGAATTGGTTTATATTTATCATTGTTATCCCAGAAAATGCACATTTTATTACGTGTACATATCGTCACAAAATACGCACCGTTACGGGAATAATCGTAATTATGGAGGCGTATATCCTTCCGCTGCGGAATATCCATTTCATGTGACCCAGCCTGTTATCTCGAACAGCTCGCCGAAGAGCTCCACATGGACAAAGCCTTTCATGAAAACGTCGTCAGTACCTGTATCGAAGCAAACGACGATATCCTCGTCGTCGATATCGACGTAAACGTCCTTTATCTTCAGTATTTTTGCAAGAGCGTCCGCAGCACTGCCCTCATAGTAGCCTTCGTCGATAAGCATACCTGCTATGGTACTCTTGCCGCTGTCAAGCTGAGCCAGCTTTTTTGCGATATCCTTGAGGTTGCTGATTATAGTCTCCTCGCTCTCGGTATAAAAGCGGACGGTCATCATCTCGCCCCATATCTTATACGGCAGCTCGTATGCTTCCTCGTGCTCGTTGTACTTGATATTGCTCACATTCTCACCTCCGACCGCGTCAAGATAACAAAAAAGCCCCTTACGCCTATAATTAGGCACAAGGGACGATAATAACCGTGGTTCCACCCTGATTCACACGGAGCTTTCTCCGTATCTCAAGTGCTCTGTAACGGGAGCTCCCGACGCTTATTAGGCGCACTCAGAGGCGGTGTGCTGTGATATCCTGCCCGTGCAGCCTCGCACCAAACGGCTGCTCTCTGAAACGGTCGCGGAAAAGCCTTCCTCATCTACGTTTTACGGAATATTGTAAGTTTATATTAACACAGTTTTTACGGTTTGTCAAGGGGGTAAACATACAAAAAGTTATGTATCACACGCAAAAATAAACAGCCCGTTGAATATAACGTTAAAAATACCAAAATGACGGGTTGAAATAATACAAAAAATGTGATATAATATTATAAATGTACTGATGTGAGTATCACTCAGGACAATAATTTTGACCTTCAAGTGTATCTGACAAAATATTTCCGGCACATTGCTGCCGATGAAAAAAAGTAATAAAGGAGATCCCTTAATGAATATTGAAGTTGCAAGAATAAATCAGGGAATAGAAAAAGACCCTAAAGAATATGTAAGGGCAATAAACGAGGATTACCTCTACAAATTAAAGAAAATAGCGGACGATATCGCCGATAATCATAACGAAAAGCCTGTAATACTCCTTTCGGGACCCTCAGGCTCGGGCAAGACAACTACGGCTATGATGATAGAAAAGCTCCTTGACGATATGGGGCACGAAACACATACACTTTCTATGGACAACTGGTTCTGTCCGCTGACAGAAGCTGAAAAAACACTTGCTGCCGAGGGAAAAATGGATCTTGAGTCACCTCTCCGCGTAGACAGTCAGCTCCTCAATCAGCAGATAGAGGCAATAAGTGCCTGCAAGGAGATAGAGCTGCCGAAGTACAATTTCAAGACATCTACACGCTGCGGCTCGGGAAAGAAATTCAAGAGAAACAAGGGCGAGATAGTTATTTTCGAGGGCATACACGCTCTCAACCCCTCCGTTATCACTGTTCCCGACAGCATGATAAGCAAGATATATGTCAGCGTCCGCACACGTATCTCAGATGACGGCATACTTCTTCACCCGTCAAGGATACGTCTTATGCGCCGAATGATACGCGACAAGAACTTCCGCAAACGCTCTCTCCGTGAAACAATGAATATGTTCCACAACGTTGAGGCAGGCGAGAACAAGTACATAATGCCATATAAATATCGCTCGGACTATGATGTTGATACATTCATGGCTTATGAGCTTTCAGCTTACCGCAACGACCTTCTCGGTCAGCTCGAGGAGCTCATGGACGTTCCCGAAGTCAGGGAGTCAGTGAAAGTCCTCGAAGCTCTTACGCCTATCGACAAAAAGGATATTACTCCCGATTCGCTCATCTGCGAATTCATAGGCAACGGACAGTTCAAATATTGAGCCGTTAGCCTTTAGCCCTTAGCCGTCAGCCATTGACTTATAGGGCTCAAACCGTAATTTATTGCAAACCTCAAAAAAGATTGGAGATAAATATGGATTATCTTGAAAACAGGGAGCTTTCATGGCTCAAATTCAATAAAAGAGTCCTTGAAGAAGCCGTCGATCCCGACACGCCTCTGCTTGAAAGGCTATCTTTTTCAGCGATATATCAGAGCAACCTTGACGAATTCTTCATGGTAAGAGTGGGTTCTCTGACAGAAAAGGCAAACGATAAAAAAGCAAAGCCCGACAAATTCTCAGGTATGACTCCTGCTCAGCAGCTTGACGCTGTATTCACGGCTGTACGCAGACTTCAGCCCTCCGTTGAAGGAGCTCTGCTCACGACTATAAATGAGCTTGCGGAATACGGCTATGAACACGTTTCCTTTGACAAAATGACAAAGGAAGAAATGTCTTTCCTCGAACTTTACTTCAAGCGCGAACTGAAGCCTTTCATCTCGAGCATCGTTATAAATGACGCTCTCCCGTTCCCGTTTTTGCAGAACAAGGAGATATACGCCATAGTGCAGCTCGGTACGAAAAAAGGCATATCTATCGGTCTGATACCTGCAACTATCAACCGTTCCGAGCGTATAATCAACCTCGGAAGAGACGGCAAGCGTTTCATACTCGCCGAGGAAGTTATACTCAAATTCGCTCACCTCATGTTCAAGAATTACAAGGTCATCGACCGCGCACTCATAAGAGTTACCCGAAGCGCAGCTATTACTGCCTCGGGAAGAGGTCCTGAGTTCCGCAGACGCATGGAAGAGCTTGTAGACAAGCGCAAAAAGCTTGCTCCTATGCGCCTTGAGCTTTCGGGAGTTTTCAGCCGTGATGCACTGGATTATCTCTGCAAGAAGCTGAAAATTAAAAATGCCCGTGTTTTCACATCGCGCATACCGCTTGACCTTTCCTACCTGTTCACGTTGCAGGAATACGACAACGACCCGAGACTGCACTATACAGTCCGCACACCACGCAAACCTGCGGCTATTTCCGATACAAGACCTGTATTTGCGCAGGTAAAGGCAAAGGACATACTTCTCAGCTATCCATTTGAGTCCATGAACCTGTCCTTTATACGCCTTTTGCAGGAAAGTGCCAACGATCCGAAGGTAACTTCCATAAAGATAACCCTTTACCGCCTTGCACGAAACAGCAAGGTCATAGACGCACTCTGCACAGCTGCCGAAAACGGCAAGGAAGTCCTTGTAATGATAGAGCTCCGCGCCCGTTTTGACGAGGAAAACAACATCGAATGGTCAAAGCAGCTGCAGGAAGCAGGCGTAAACGTAATATACGGTCCTAAGGAATACAAGGCACATTCAAAGCTTCTGCTCATTACAAGAAAGGCTCAGGGCGGCAACTTCGACTATGTTACACAGATAGGCACAGGCAACTACAACGAAAAGACTGCCGCACTGTATACCGACCTGATGCTTCTCACAGCTGACAGGGACATCGCAGCAGACGCAGAAGCTGTATTCGCAGGGCTTATCAACGGTACTTTCGTGGAAAATACCAAAAAGCTCCTTGTGTCTCCTCTTGCGCTCAGACCTCAGATAATCGAAATGATAGACGAACAGATTGCTGTTGCAAAAAGCGGCGGAAACGGCTATATAGCTGCAAAAGTGAACTCCCTCAACGACTTTGTCATAATAAACAAGCTTGTTGAAGCTTCACAGGCAGGCGTAAAGATAGAGCTTGTTGTCCGCGGACTCTGCTGCCTTATCGCTGGTGTACAGGGCTATACCGAGAATATCACAGTCCGCAGCATAGTGGGAAGATTTCTCGAACACAGCCGTATATTCATATTCGGCAAGGATTCTCCCGAGCAGAAGATATATATCGGTTCTGCTGACTATATGAGCAGGAACACTGTCCGTCGTGTGGAAGTTGCTGCACCTGTGGAAGATGAACGCCTGAGAAGGCGTATCCGCGAGATGTTCCGCATATTTATGAAGGACAACGTAAAGGCTCGCATCATGCTCAGCGACGGTACTTATATACACGAACGCAGAAATCCCGATACTCCTTTCAACTCTCAGGAATATCTTTACGAGGAAGCATACAAGCGTCTTGAAGATAAGTCTGCCCGTCAGGAGCAGATGAAAGTGAACCGTGAAAACGGTGCAAAAAAGAAAGCGACCGCGCAGAAAACAGCCTCAAAAAAACCGACACAGAAAAAGACTGAGAAAAAAACTCCTGCTAAAAGAGGCAGGAAGAAAAACACTCCATAAAATACCTGTATGAGAAAATAAGAAAATATACTTGAAACTTTGTAGATTTTATGTTATAATGTTCGTATTGCGAACATTATAATTTATTCTAATGTCCTTGCAGATACGCAAATCAGAGATTTGCTCCCTGCAATCGGACAATTATATCATAACGCTTCGCTTATATGATATAATGTATGTTTCATTCTTATATATGACATACTCTTACAGAGTTACTTTAATTGCAATTTTTCATTTCTGAGGTTTGGATAATGATTGGATATTATAACTATACGGTTATTCTTACATACATGAGTCTCATATCGTCGGTAGTAGGTATGTTCTTCGCAGCAGGCTACAGTGGTATGAGACCTCACCCCGAATACGCTATAATTTGCCTTATGGTATCGGGACTCTGTGATATGTTTGATGGTAAGGTCGCCCGTACAAAAAAAGACCGTACCGAAAGCGAGAAAAAGTTCGGTATACAGATAGATTCACTTTGTGACGCTATCTGCTTCGGAGTACTTCCCGCAGTTATCGGCTATTCCATAGGCATGAGGGACTGGTGCGACCTGCCCATTCTCGTAATGTTCCCCCTTTGTGCAGTCATAAGACTTGCATACTTCAACGTAGCCGAAGAGGAAAGGCAGAAAAAAACCACTGAAAACCGCAAGGTGTATGAGGGACTTCCCGTTACAAGCGTAGCACTTATACTCCCCTTGCTTTACAGCTTCCACAGAGATATCGGCAGAGACTGGTTCCCTGAGGTATACGGCGGTGCGCTCTTTGTTATCGCACTTGCGTTCATCACACGATTCAAAGTCAAGAAGCCAAGCATGAAAACCATGCTGTGCTTCATCGGTATAGGCGTTCTGGAGCTTATCTGGATGCTTTATAAGACAAAAACGAGATGATCAAAAGGCTTCTATGTAAGTTCGATGCTTATATAGAAGCCTTTTTTTGCAAAAAGTCTTTACATATAACATTTTATAAGGTATAATATCATTATACCGAAGGGAGAAATGATATGAAGAAGATTTTCTGCGGTATCTCTGCCGCAGCCCTGATATTATGCTGTTTTGCTTCGTGCGGAAGCCATACAGTGCCAAACGACGGAGTAAAAGTCTCCGCTGTGTCCGTAAACAACAGGTCCGCTGTTGATATCGCAAAGGAAATAACAGGAAGATGGGAGACTACCTTAGAGCTTCTCGATGAAGAAGAAGTCAAGCCCACTTACAAACGCTATGAATTCCTTGAGGACGGCAGCGGTACTTATTACGAACCTGACGGAAATGCGCAACAGATAAGCTGGTCGGTAACCGCAGACGGCGGAATGAAGCTCATATACGATGATAACGGAGAGATCTCAGAATTATACGAATTTATCGGCTGTGACATGGTAACATCAAAGGATACTCCCGAGAGCAAACGCGAGATACATATCGCAAAAGTCCCCGTATTCACTGTAGATGAAAAGAAATAAAGGAGGATCAGCAATGAAAAAGATCATATTCTTTACCCTGTCGGCATTGATGCTGCTCATATGCGCAGTCAGCTGCGGAGAAAAGTACGATCCGAAATACTGCGGCAAATGGGAAGCCGATTATATGTATTTAGACGGCGAGAAAACGACCACTATGCTTGGTATGCCGCTTTCCGCACTGTTCAGATATGAGATAAAGGACGGCGGCAAGGCAAACTGGGTATCGGCTGTAGACTCTAATGTAATACAGTACGGAGCTAATACCGACATAACATGGCGAGAAAAAGAGACTAACATTATCGAACTCAAAGTTGTAGACCTTGACGGAAAAAATGAAACACAGACCACAGACCTGCATTACCGTGACGGTATGCTGGCTATCGAAGATGACGGCTTTGCTGTTTACCTGAAAAAAGTTGACGAATTCACACCAATCGACACTGACGCACTCAACGCTGCCGCAGGTGCTATACAGAACTTCGGCGTAAATGAGTAATAAGGAGCAGATATGAAAAAGATCATTTGTTTTTGTCTTGCAGCCGCTATGTTTTCAGGCTGTATATGTGGCTGTAGCAATAAAAAGAAGAAAAATACTTCAAACAACGGAACTACAGAAAGCACCACTTCACCCGAAGCTACTACCATTCCGGATAATTCCGCAAAACCGTTCATCGGTAAATGGGAGTCTTACAAAGCAACAGTATTCGGCGAGACCTATGAGACCGAATATGCAGGCTATCCCCTCAGTGCCGTAGCTCAGCTCACTGTATACGACGATCTTACGGCTGATATGGATATATCCCTTAATCCCCGCGGCAAAGCAAGAACTTATAAATACAACTGGGAAGTTACCGAAGACAGCGAACTCTGGCTGAAAAGTCCCGATGACGGCTACTACTGCCGCATAGAACAGGGACAGATGATAATGAGATATGCCGATGACGACGGTACTGAAATATTCCTCATGCCTGTAAGCGAATTCACAAATAATGAAACTCCTACAGAAGCAGGTCTAAGTAATGCCGATTACAAGGACTTCATGGGCAAATGGGAAGCTATAGAGGTAAAGTCGGACGGTGAGACTTACACCGAAAAACTTGGCGCATACCCCATAAACGCAGCCTTCCGCCTTGAGCTTTTCGATGACAATACTTCCGCAATGTCTATCATCGGTGAGCCTATGTCCTACGAATGGTCTCCCGATAAAAAGGGACAGATGTATATGTGGGGCGATTATGAGGGCTTCAGCATAAAAATGGAAGGCGACACCCTTATAGTCGATGACGAGTCAAACCTTAAAGTAAAATTCAAAAAGGTGGATAAATTTGAGGATTTCGACTTCTCATCAGTGGCTGAACAGGTACCCGAAGAGGATATTATCCTCAATCCCGAAGAGGAAGAAGAAACTACAACTGAATAATCCCAAAGACGATGCTCATTACAGCATCGTCTTTTTTTGTATCAATATAGATAAGTTTTATAAAACTATTCAACTTTGTTATATCTAACAAGTGACATTTGTCACTTTCAAAATGACAAATGACATCTTTTCAAGCTCCTGTGAACGTGATATAATCACATCATAACACACACGGAAAACAGTTCAGCGCGCGGAACTAAGACATAACATCGTATTTATTTATTATTTTTTGTTTATTAAGGAGGAATATATTATGGAAAACTATGGACTGGCAATCGTTAATGTATCTGACAAAAAGGAAAACAGCTCATTTAATAACGGCGACAAAACATTTGTCTCATATATTTTCAAAGGCAGAAAGATCACAACCTATGAATTGATAAATCCAACTGAATCCGAGTTTATAAATAAGATAAATACTATCAAATCCAAAACAACTTCCAATAACATAACATATATATATATTTCCTGTCATGGATCGACAACCGATTTATCCATATTAAAATACAAAGATTCTATGTCATTCAGTAAACTCAAAAGCTATCTTGATACTATCAACGGAAAAAAGGTATTGATAATAGACAGTTGTCATTCAGGATCATGCATTACAGACGTAGAAGAAACAGCTGTTATAAATTCTCAATTTTTCAATAAATCAATAAATGAGGGTTATGCTTCCAATATTTCCAGCGTTTTCCGGGATAATAATTATTTTGTACTGACAGCTTGTGCTGCAAATCAAACTACACCCTTCAACTCTGACGGCAGTTATTTTACAACTAAAATGTGTCAGGCTATAAACAACTGTCCAACTCACAGATATGCTACATTAAGCGGAATGGCTAAATACGTAAGAGATAGTGGTATAAACGCCTGCTGTTATCCCGAAGAATCGTATTTCCCTATATTCAGTGATTATCCTCTCAATGCCAACAGTAAATATTACTTAGTTGAAGCAAAAGTCGCAAATGTAAAAGGTGCAGGAACAGATGCTAATATACGTATACGCTTTATCGGACACAGAGGAAGCTCAAGAGGCAGTTATCTGCTCGATCACAATAATGTTAATGATTTTGAGCAAAATAAAGTATACCAGTATATCGTAGAATGTAATGATAGTATCGGTTCTCTGCAAAGTATCGAAATATCAAGTGATAACGCAGGAAAAGACCCGTCATTGATCTTTGAATATATAAAAGTCATAAATACATCAACTAATACAGAGTATAAAACAACAAACGCAAGCTCCTATGTTATAAATGAAAAAAATCCATCACGAACCTTCAACTTGAGAATTACCCATTATAATACATATAATGTAACTATTACTATCGGTAAAGAAGACGGCGCAGGAACAGATGCAAATGTATCCATTCAGTTCGTTGGTACAAACGGAAGCACAATACCTTATCTGCTGGATTCTCCTGTTGATGATTTTGAAAGAGCCTCCTCCAATACATATAAAGTCAAGATCGCCGGTAATATAGGCGAATTGCTCCGTGTCATTATCAGCAGTGATAAAAAAGGAAAGTCTCCTGATTTTCATATTACCCATGTGGCGATCGAAGATATGACAACTCATGTCCGTTATTCAGCATCAAAGTCTGTATATTTCAATTCAAAAGGCCGCACTCATGATTTTACGCTGTGGAAGAACACTAATGTTGAGTATTTTGTAAATATTCAGATCGCAAACACTAACAATGCAGGAACAGATGCTAATATTTATATAAGACTTAGAGGTACTAACAGAGCAACAGATTTCATATTGCTCGATCATCCCGAAAAAGATGATTTTGAGCGCAATACATATAACCTGTTCAAAGTAAATGCCGAAAATTTAGGTACTCTGCAAGATGTAACCATAAGAAATGGTTACGAAGGAAAAGGCGCAGATATGAAGATAAACTATATAGAGATAACAGACAAGAGCATAAACAAAAAATATCGTTTAAAAGGTGACTGTTGGCTGGATTCAAACCACGGTAAAGATAAAGTATTCACAATTCCTAAAAATTAATTCAATATATTTTTATACAGGCAGGTACAAAAATTGTATCTGCCTGCTTTGTTATTTTAGTACATTCGGAGTTTTTCACCGTATAAGTGCATTTTATTCACATATGATATTTGACATTGGATTTACAAAATGTTATAATGATGAAGTGTGTTGATCAAGTGACTGACGGTCACTTACAGGGCGCATAATTTTATGGGTAATGAAGCGACGCCCATGTACGGAATGAGAGATTTGATATATGAAATACCGATTTTTTGCAGCTTTTATGGGCACGCTCGTCATAGCTTCCACGCTTTCAGCCTGCTCAAACAACAATACCTCAGATAATACCCAAAGCTCCTCAGCAAGAGGTATATCTGCTGAAATAACCGATACGAATGCAGAAGAAACAACTGCTCCCGAAGCACAATATGATACAAATGCACCTTCAAGAGAGTGTGCGGCAAATCGTCATCAGATGCTTTTTGTTATGGATAACGGAGACTATATCTACTCCGCGAACAAAGACGGAGATAATGTTCCTGTAGAGGTATATATCCGCGACGACCGCAAGGGCAGGACAGAAGAGCTTGACCTGCCGGAATACAGCGAGCTGCTGTACTCCGCTGAGGATAAGCTGTATTACTATTCGCCTGATGACGGTCTTTGCGTATACGATGACGGAAAATCAACTCCTCTGAACAGTGAAACAAAGTATACTGACGTTATACCCCCCCGCGACACCTTCTTTTTCACAGATGATGCCATATATTTTGCAGTTTCGGGCGATAACGGCACTGAGATAAAGTCTATGGACTATTCGGGAAAACTCTCGGACAAGGTTTATACCTCGGATTTCAGAAATGTCCGCATAGTGGGCTTTTATAAAAACGACCTTATATGCTCATATAACATAGGTACAAACGGTTATATCTGCATATTCAGCAGCGAAAACAGCTCCACAGAGCTTAAAACAGGCGACTCTCCGTATATTATCGGGGATAAGGTCTACTTTATCGACTTCAACAGCCTTTGCTGTATCCCACTTGAGGGCGGCGAAAAGGAAAAGGTCAGCGATGAAAGATGCACCGATTTCTGCTTCTATGAGGATAAGCTGGTATTTACGGACAGTATTTCCGTATTTTCCGCAGAGCCTGACGGCAAAAGCAATGTTCTTCTCGAAGCAAATGACCTTACAAACTGCAACTATATCTCAGGTTTGGGCATAACCGACGGCAAGCTCTATATCTGCGGCGGCTCGGGTTCATTCTGGAAAAGTATTGCCGAAACAGACGAAAACGGCAAGATAGTTGAAGAGATAAGCGCAGGCGTTGACAGATAAGTCCTTTCATAAGTAGTCAGAAAAAACCACTTTTTCAATGGAAAACCATTGAATATACAAATATATTTTTATTTTTTAACTAACGATGAAATTAGATGAAATTCTCGCGCTTATATTTTTACTGCTTATTATTGCCGCGGCAATATGGCTGTACAAAAAGCTTCATAAGCCCGATATCACCAAGCTTTACAACGCAAAGACCATTCTCACAGACAGAGAATACGAGTTCTACAAAAGGCTGAAGCCCCTTGCCGATGAATACGGTCTCAGCGTATACAGCAAGGTAAGGCTTGCAGACCTTATCGAACCCAAACCCAAAGCCGAAAATCCTTACTGGATGGAGTGCTTCAACAAAATAAAAGCTAAGCACATAGACTTCGCTCTTGCAGACGAGGATACTGCTATCGTCGCTCTTATCGAGCTTGACGATACCTCTCACTCACGTCCCGACCGTGTGGAGCGTGATGATTTCGTCAACGCAGTCCTCGAAAATACAGGCTATACCCTGCTACGTACATACGGCGACCTTGACGTTATCGAAGAATACCTACGTTGATCAGTGAGTAGTGAGTAGAAATAAAAAGGACTGCATATGCAGTCCTTTTCCTTATTGTGATAGTATGTAATGACAAATCCTATTTGCACAAATATAGGGAATACCGCGGACTGCCAAATAAGCAGTGCTCCAAATCTTTGATCTGGTCAGCAATGCTATATGCAGAGCTATCCGCCCCTACAGTTTTTATTGCGTAAAGCACGGATGACCAATGGTCGTCCCTACAATGAGGTTATTTAATGTTATTTCGGATATTTGCGGGCGAGCGGAACTTGCCCCTACAATGGTTATTTTACAGTTACGGTGTATGCCTTTTCCATTTTAACCGATCCATAGAATAAACCTCCGCTTTCAAGCTCCTTATCTTCTGTCTCGATCTTCATATTATTGAATAAGACTTTACCGCCATATGATGATATATCAGTACATTCAGATACATCCGCTATGGGATATACGATGCCCATATCAGGTTTTATGCAGTAAACAGGTGATTCATAATCTCTGTATATACTGCAAAGGAACACAAATCCTCCGCTGTATACCGCCTTATCGCCCATGTCCTCTATGTCAAGTATGTAATGCTCCATTTTTTCCAGATCATACATATGAAGAAGGGTAAAATTCTTGACAATAAACATCTTATCGTCACCATAAACGATATCTCCGCCTATATAGGACAGTGACACGCGGTAATAATCACTTACCATATCAAGCTTTTGCGTATCCTCGGGAGCTACAAGATAAAATGGTACTCCATTGAAAACATCATTTGAAAATACCTCGCCGCCAAGATCGCCGGTTTTATTACTGATAAAGCGTTCGGAGTCCGCTTCATAATGCAGTGTCCCAGTAACTTTAAAGTCCATATCATACATGATTATCATAGGATAGCCATTGTCGTCATGTCTTACCATTATGGGGCTGTCAAAACTGCCGATCTCGTAAACGCTTTTTATATCGCCTGAATTAAGATCATAGGAATATATCTTTGAAGTCATATCATTGGTATTATATATCGAATAGAACATTTTTCCGTTCGCAAAAAAAGGTATATCCATTAAAACCTCGTCTATATTCTTTGATGACCAGCTGTATATCTCTTCGTTTTTGCCGCTGCTTTCGTCATATTGGAAAAGAGAAAAATCGAAACTTCTGGCAAAAGCAGCCCGATACTCAACGACTATATAGCATTTGCTGCCATATGTATAGCAGTTCCTTGCAGCACCTTTCTCTGCCCTATCCTTACATAAGGACCAATCGTATTCTAAATCGTCTGGAATACCGTTATCGTTGCTGTAATAGCTCTCAACATTCTCCGCTTTATTGCATATTGGGACTTTACTGCCGAAATCAAGTCCGCTTAGATCCACATAGCTGACCTCTACAGGCGGCTCTCTGTCGGGATATGAAAGGGATACTTCAATAGTCTTGAAATCATCTTCGCTCAATATACGATAAACTGTTGTGTTATCGCTGTTTATCGGTGTATCACCTGTATCTTCATTGACTGCCGTATCCGTTGGCTTGGGCTCTTCCTTTTTCTTTTTATCATCACTGCACGAAAAACAGCTTAATGCAAGCGCGGCAGCTGCAATTATACTTATCATCTTATTCATGCATTACCTCCTTGGTGTTTGTACTAATAGTGTATTTCAAAATCTGAAAAGATGATGTTTTTTTCGGGCGGCGGAACGCCGTCCCTACAATGCTATTTCGCTGTGACAGTATATACTCTTGTCATCTTATCCATATTATATGATATACTGCCGCTCGTTTCGTCTTTATATTCTTTCTTGTAATTACTGCACGAATTGAATGTAACAGTATCGCCAACGGTCTTTAGTCCGCAGTATAAATCATTATCAGTTATGACATATGCAATGCCTAACTCGGGAATAATGCAATATACAGGCATTTTATACTTTTCGTACCAGTTGCCTGTGAACACCATTCCGTTGCAGTATGTACACTCGCTTCCCATGCCTGTTACGTCAAGTATGTAGTGCTCCATTTTTTCAAGGTCGTACATATGGATACTGCCCTCATTTTTTATCAGGAATTTCTTATCATCGGCATAGATTATCGTTCCGCCTGTGTATGACAGCGATACATGGTAATATTGACATATCATGTCAAGCTTGCGCTTATCATGAGGCTTTACAAGATAATAGGGTACTCCGTTGAAGATATTATTTGTGTATACCTTGCCGCTCAGATCTTCATTCTTATCACTGATAAAGCGTTCGGAGTCCACCTCATAATGCAGTGTCTCAGTAACACTGTCTTTTATATTGTACACGACTATTGAAGGATATCCTTTGTCGTCATGACACATAATTGGACTGTTGTTCTCGTAAACGCTTTTTATATCGCCTGAAATAAGATCATAGGCATATACCTTTGAGCTATTATCATTGACATTATATACCGAATAGAACATCTTTCCGTTAGACAAAACAGGTGTTCCTTTGTAACTCTCGTTTATATCCTTTGATGACCAGCTGTATACCTCTTCATTCCTGCCGCTTTTTTCGTCGTAGCAAAACAGTGAGAAATCAAAGTCGCTCGTCAGAAAGCTCTTATATTCCACAACTATATAACACTTTCCGTCATACATACAGCAGCTGCTTGCAATGCCTTCCGCTTCTTCATTTATAAGTTTTTCCCAGTTGTATTCGATTTGACTTAAACTGAACATATCTTCATAATATGTCTTGGCATTTTCTTCGGTATTGCATACGGGCAGCTTTTTGCCGAAATCAAGTCCGCTTATATCCACACAGCTTACCTCTACAGGCAGTTCTCTGTCGGGATATAAAACGGATACATCAATGGTCTTGAACTCATCTTCGCTGTACTCACGGCAAACAGGCTCGGTAACGAGGGTATCTCCCGTATCTTCATTTACAGCGGTATCCTCTGGCTTGGGCTTTTCCTTGTCATCACAGGCTGTCAGCACTGACGATAGTGCAAATACTGCCGCAGCAAAGAGATATATGCGCTTATTCATTATTTTCCTCCTGTGTGAACCAGACTTTCACCTGATCGTAATCGTATTCTATATGTGTAACTCCCGGCTCTTCCATGACTTCATGCTCGCCCTTTTTTATGTTCATATTGAACCAAAGGCTGTTATCATAGCTGTCATAAAGGGACAGCCACATATACGCTTCATATTCCTGACTTGTTGAGCCAAATGAAGCAAGGTCAAAGGTAAGTCCTAATTCGGGCATGATATAATATATCTTGCCTGAACTGCCTGTGGGATATGCAACTATACCGTCCTTTGCATACTTGCAGTTGTCCGCGCCGAGACAGCTGTAGTCGATTATATAATGTGTGGAGCTTTCAAGGTCGAACACATGGACGAATGTAGTTTCTGCACCTGCTACCTGACTGCCCTGTCTTAAAGCAAGCTTTTTATCGCTTGCATAGAGTATATCACAGCCCGTAAGCCCTGTGGAGACCTTGTATTTTTCCGTGTATACGTTGTATTTACGAGAGTTTTCGGGCTTTTCCTTCCACGCGAAAAGCTCACCGTAGATAAACGGACAATCCTTGCTGGCTGAAATTGAACCATATACATTCGGATCATAATCCTCAAATGCGGAATATAGCTCGGTCCATGTCTTGCTCTTGAAATCGTATTCCTTTACTTTGACATCACAGCCTGTTATTATATAATAATTCTCGCCGTCATCTAAATAGGCATACTGCCCGCTGTCGGATTTATAGTCTTTTGGAACGTCCTCTGTATGGTTTATTGTCTCTCTTACCAACAGCCTGCCTGCGGAATTCCCCATAATTTGCGCATTGTACTTCTGGCTTTCCTCAGCCTCAAGAATATTCACAAGCTCTTTCTTTTCCTCGTCAAGATAGTAAAGACCTTTCTCTTTAGTGAGAACGTAAAGTACGCCGTTTATCCTGTAAAGCTGCCAGATAATAAGACTGTTTTCGGGGTCTGAATGGCGGAATATCTCCTCCTTTTCACCTGTAAGTCCGTCAACGCGGAATATGGCAGACTCATGATGACCGAGACAATTATTGTCGTATTCTACATCAATATAAAACGTATTATCGTCAATAAAGCAGTCATGTATAACGCCTTTCTGCGGCTCTGTACAGCTCTTTTCCCATTTCTCTCTGATAAATTTTTGGTATTCCTCATCTTCATAATCGGAATTATCTGTCCTGTACCTGTCACGGTACTTCTCATCTTTGCATGGCGGTATAAGGCTTCCGAAATCTATCTGTGAAAGATTAAGCATATGCGAAGTAAGCGGCGGCTCTTTGTTGGTAATATTAAGGTTTACCTCCACGGTTTTGAAACTGTCCTCCGAAAACTCCTTGTATTCGGTCTTTACAGGCTCGTCAAGGGCAGGCTCGTTTACGCCGTCCTCAATATTTACAGGCTTTTCCTCGGTCTTTTCCTTTTTCTTTTTATCCTCGCTGCACGAAAAACAGCTTAATATCAGCGCGGCTGCGGCAATTATACTGATGATCTTTTTCATATTTATCCCCCCTTAGTGGTTTATATAAATAAGTGTATCCTGTAGTAAGAAAAGGCGATGATTTTTATGTTAAAATAAAAAAATTTATATTCGCTGACAAAAATCTTCCATTTCTATTTTACAGGCAATATCACGCGATGTCAACACTTATTGGTATGTCAAGGTTATTTTTGTCGAACTGTGTCGAGACTTCATCAATTATCCCAAATCACCGCCATTTCACGAGGTCTTATTTATGATTTATCTGGAAATTTACCATTATTTGCTCTTGGATTTGCAATATCGCGTTATTTGTGTTATAATAAAACGATAATATATTTTTGTACATTGAAAGGGGTTTTAAAAATGGATCGAAATGTGTTTATTGAAAAGTTCAGCGGGAAGCTCCCTAAAAATATAAAGTCTGCTTCTCCTCAGCAGCTCCACGACGCTCTCGGCAAGACCGTTATGGAAATGTTCTCGGAACGCTGGAACGAAAGCCGTCAGCAGCACCTCTCAAAACGCCGTGCTGCGTATCTCTCAATGGAATTTCTCGTAGGACGCGCTGTATTCAATAATCTCCTTGTACTCGGCATCTATGACGATGTGGAAAAGGCTTTCGCAGAGCTTGGTCTTGACCTTTCTGCTCTCGAAGATATCGAGGACGCTGCCCTCGGCAACGGCGGTCTCGGCAGACTTGCTGCCTGCTTCCTCGACAGTGCCGCTTCACTCGCTCTTCCCCTTGACGGATACGGTATCCGCTATAAATACGGTCTCTTCAAGCAGTCTATCGTGGACGGCTATCAGAAAGAGGATATCGACGACTGGACTAAGTACGGCGACCCCTGGTCTGTACGCTGCGACGAGGACACTGTCCTTATCGAGTATAACGGTCAGACCGTAAAGGCTGTGCCTTATGATATGCCTGTTTTCGGCTTCGGTACTGAGAATGTGGGGACTCTCAGACTCTGGCAGGCTGAACCTGTAAAGGAATTCGATTTCGAGGTTTTCAATAATCAGGACTATCTTGAAGCTTCAAAGGAAAAGATATACGCTGAGGATATCTCCCGTGTACTCTATCCTAACGATGACACCGACGAAGGCAAGAAGCTCCGCCTTAAACAGCAGTATTTCTTCAGCTGTGCTTCTCTTACAGATATAATCAGGAAGCACAAGGCTCGCTTCGGTACTCTTGATAATCTTGCTGACTATATCTCAGTACAGCTCAATGACACCCACCCTGTTATATCTATCCCCGAGCTTATCCGCCAGCTGGTGGACAACGAGGGCTACACCTTTGAAACTGCCCTTGATATGGCTAAGAGGATATTCAATTATACTAACCATACCGTTATGCAGGAGGCTCTGGAAAAGTGGCGCACCGACCTCGTTGAAGAGCTTCTGCCCCGCATCTACGCTATAATCATTCAGATAAATGAGGCTCTCATTGCGGATATGTACGCCGCAGATGTGCCTAAGGACAAGATAAACCGCATAAAGATTATAAAGGGCAGCCTTATCCATATGGCTGACATGGCTTGCTATGCTTCAAGCCATATAAACGGAGTTGCTGAGATACACACTCAGATACTCAAAGACTCTGTGCTTGCGGATTGGTTCAGCCTTTATCCCGAGCGTTTCCGCAACGAGACAAACGGCATAACTCAGCGTCGCTGGATAGCTCTCTGCAATAAGGAGCTCTCCGCGCTCATTACCGAGCTTATAGGCGATAACAGCTGGATAAACGACCTTGACAAGCTCAAGGAGCTTGCTAAGTACGCTGATGACGAGAATGTGCTCCGCCGCTTCATCGACATTAAGCAGGGCAAGAAAAAACAGCTTGCCGACTTCATAAAGGCTCACGATGATATCGACACTGACCCGAATTTCGTATTCGATATACAGATAAAGCGTCTCCACGAGTATAAGAGACAGCTCCTCAATGCTTTCTCTATCCTGTGGATATACTACGGCATAAAGGACGGCAGCATCACAGACTTTACTCCTACTGCTTTCATATTCGGAGCTAAGTCTGCTCCGGGATACCGCCGTGCAAAGGCTATTATCAAGTTCATCAACGAGGTGGGCAGGATAGTTTCCTCCGATCCAGATACACGCGACCTTATAAAGGTCATCTTCGTACAGAACTACAATGTTTCCTACGCTGAAAAGCTTGTTGCAGGTGCTGATATCTCAGAGCAGATATCCACAGCAGGTACTGAAGCAAGCGGCACGGGCAATATGAAGCTCATGCTCAACGGTGCTGTGACTCTCGGTACTTACGATGGTGCTAACATCGAGATAGTACAGGAGGCAGGCGAGGACAACAACTATATCTTCGGCGCAAGAGTCGAGGATCTGGAAAAGATAGTGCCCGAATACGACAGCAGAAAGATATTCGCTGACGATGCTATGATAAGAAAGGTAGTATCCTCACTAATCGACGGAAGCGTTTCCGACGGCGGCAGCGGCGATTTCCGCGAGCTTTATACCGCACTCCTTGACGGTGCGAGCTGGCACGCTCCCGACCATTACTACCTCCTCGGCGATATGAGGAGCTATGTTGAGACAAAGCTACGCTGCATAAGCGATTACCGCTCTGATCGCCTTGCCTTTGCAAGAAAGCAGTGGCTCAATATGTGCAATGCGGGCAAATTCAGCTCTGACAGAACTATCGCAGATTACGCAGAAAATATCTGGAACATCAAATAATACTTTTATTTCGCTTTCCCGAAGGGCGGTGAACCTTTGAACCGACTTATTGACAAGCTGGCTATAGTCCTTATATGCCTTATGAGCATTGTTATGTCCGACAGCTTTACAGCTCCTGTCATCGTTACACTTGCAACGCTTACCGTATCAGCTGCTGTACAGCTGATGACAGGTTCTGTCCTTGCGGCTGTCCTCATAGCTTCATGCTCGCTGCTGTGCGGAGTTTTTCCGCTTATGCTGTGTTCGCTCCCTTTGCTGCTATATGACGCGCTGTGGGAGAAGAAATGGTGGCTCACAGTTCCTGCCTTGACTGTACTGACAAAGCTTAATATGCTCAGTGCAGAACAGCTCATACTCACAGGTGCTGCCTTTGCGGTAACTATCATAATCTACAAAAGAGTTTCAAATCTTGAAGAAACTGTATCTGTCCTGACGTCTCTCCGCGATGAAGTCGCAGGAAAGAACAGACAGCTTGCGGAACAAAATCTGCGCCTTGCTGCCGCTCAGGACAACGAGATACACCTCGCCACCATGAAAGAGCGAAACCGCATCGCCCGTGAGATACACGACAACGTGGGACATATGCTCACACGTTCACTTCTGCAATCGGGTGCTCTCATAGTAATAAACAAGGACGAACAGCTGAAAGAACCGCTGGAAAGCCTTAAAACTACTCTTGACAGTGCCATGACCAGCATACGCGAAAGCGTTCACGACCTTCACGACGACTCTATAGACCTGAAAAAAGTCTTAGAGGACAGTATAAGCACAGTTGACAGCAGGTTCAAGGTCACACTGGACTGCGATGTAAGCGAAAATATCGCAGGAAATATCAAGCTGTGCATCATCGGCGTGGTAAAGGAAGGACTTTCCAACGCCGTTAAACATTCAAAAGGGGATAGAATAAACATCATTATACGTGAGCACCCTGCCTTCTATCAGCTCATGCTGGAGGACAACGGCTGCTGCACCGAAATAAAAGAAAGCGGCATAGGTCTGAAAAATATGTCCGACCGCGCTGCCGCTCTTAAAGGCACGATATCCTTTACGCCCTCGCAGGAAGGCTTTAAGATATTCATGTCTCTGCCTAAATCCTAATAAACATAATAAACGTCATACCCAGCGATTCATTATCCCATAGGAGATCTTAAAATGAGTACTGAAACTTTAATGAAATACAATTCACCTGCAGAGAGCTTCTCTGAGGCTCTCCCTATCGGAAACGGACGTATAGGCGCAATGATATACGGAACACCTGCCGATGAGAGTATCGTTATCAACGAGGACTCTGTATGGTCAGGCGGTCTGCGTCACAGAATAAACCCTGTGGCAAAGGAAGGCTTCGCAGAAGTGCGTCAGCTCCTTAAAGAGGGCAGGCTCTCCGAAGCAGAAGATACTGCTTTCAGTAAAATGCAGGGCGTTACTCCGAATATGCGCCGCTATATGCCGCTCGGCGAACTGGAGCTGGAGCTCCATCTCGACGGAAAAGCCCGTGAATACTCCCGCAGTCTCGATATCGGAAGCGCAGTCGCTGATGCTTCCTTTACCGTGAACGGCGTAACATATACAAAAGAATACTTTGTATCCGCTCCCGACGAAGTTATGGTAATGCGCATATCCGCGTCAGAGCCTGCTTCTGTCTCTCTTTCGTGCTGCATAGGCGGCCGTGACGACTATTATGACGACAACCGCCCATGCGGTGAGAACATGATACTCTTCAACGGCGGCAGCGGCAGCAAAAACGGCATATTCTTCGCTGCCTGTCTCGGTGCTTCTTCAAAGGGCGGCGAGCTTACAACAGTGGGAAACAGGATATGCGTGAATAATGCCGACGAGGTAATGATAGTTCTCTCGGTAAGAACAAGCTTTTACAGCGAAATGTATGAGGAATCCGCTCAGGTGGATACGGAAATGGCTTTGCAGTGCGAATATGACGAGCTCTACTACCGCCATGTAAACGACTACAGAGAGATATTCGACCGCGTTGAGCTCTCTCTCAACGATAACAGCGAGGAAGAGGACCTTGCTCTCATGAATACAGACGAGCGTATCGACCGACTTAAAGGCGATGAGCTTGACAATACCGAATGTGAAAGACTTATCCATGACAATAAGCTCATCGAGCTTTACTTCAATTTCGGAAGATACCTCATGATATCATGCAGCCGCCCGGGCACTCAGCCTGCCAATTTACACGGCTTGTGGAATGACCAGATGTCATCGCCCTCAGGCAGCCGCTATGAGCTCAATATCAATACGGAAATGAGCTACTGGATAGCCGAAAGCTGCAACCTCTCCGAGTGCCACCTGCCTCTCTTTGACCTTATGGAGCGCATCTGCGGCAACGGAAGAGTCACTGCAAAGGAAATGTACGGCATACACAAGGGCTTCGTATGCCATAATTCTACTGATATATGGGGAGATACCGTGCCTCAGGACGAGTGCAGGACTTCCAGCATATGGCCTATGGGCGGTGCATGGCTGGCTCTCCATATCTACGAACACTATGAATACACCCTCGACAAGGAATTCCTTGAGGAGAAATACCATATTTTAAAGGAAGCTGCCGAGTTCTTTACAGAATATCTCACAGATGACGGAAAGGGCAAGCTGGTAACAGGTCCGTCCGTATCTCCCGAAAACGAATATATCGATGAAAACGGCGTGAAAGCAAGCCTTTGTATGGGACCTGCTATTGATATGCAGATAATCACCGTACTTTTTGCCGATGTCATCAATGCTGCCCATATTCTCGGAAAGGACAGCGAATTTGCGGAAAAACTCAGCAATATGATGCAGAAGCTCCCCCTTCCGCAGGTGGGCAAGTACGGACAGATTATGGAATGGGCAGAGGACTATGACGAGTCTGATATCGGTCACAAGCATATCTCTCAGCTCTTCGCTCTCCACCCTGCCGACCTTATCAATCCCTACAGAACTCCAAAGCTTGCGGACGCTGCAAGAGCTACACTTGTCCGCAGACTTATCAACGGCGGCGGCAAAAAGGGCTGGAGCTGCGCTTGGATAACCAATATGTGGGCAAGACTCTATGACAGCCGTATGGTATACGAAAACCTCAAACGCCTGCTCTCACACTCTACTAACCCTAATATGACAAATTCAGAGCATAATTTCCAGATAGATGCCAATTTCGGCGGTACTGCCGCTATCGCTGAGGCTCTTTTACAGAGCTGCGGCGGCGAGATAGACCTGCTCCCTGCAATTCCCGATGAATGGAAGAGCGGTTACGTTAAGGGTCTCAAAGCAAAGGGCGGATATACCTTTGACATCTACTGGATAGAGAACAAGCTCACTACAGCCGATATATATTCCGAGGCTGACGGAGAGATGCATCTCCGCGCAAACTGCGTTGCAAGCATTACCTGTGACGGTATATCTGTAAATTCACGTATCGAGGACGGCGTTATCATCTTCAATACAGAAAAGGGCAAGAAATATACTGTCAAAGCCTGATACCCTTAGGAGGAATAAATGGATATTCGCAAGATAGCTGCTGTTGCCGTTGCTATAGGAGCAGGTGCTTCTATTTTTGCGGCTTGCAGCAACAGCAAAAAACCTATTACATCCTCTGTGCCTATCATAGAGGAAACTACTGCAAAAAGTACTGCGGAAGCCACTACGACAGAGCCTGTTGAGACATTCCCCGATTATCCCGTTACTTTCCCTGAAATAGAGAAAAAACAGTCGGGCAACCTCTACGAAGCCGAAAAAGCCGAGCTCAAGGGCGGTGCTGCTGTAGATACAAACAAGCCCGAATTCAGCGGTGACGGTTATGTTACCAAATTCGGAAACGAAGGCAAGGCTTCTGTGGCTTTTGAGATAGATGTCCCAAGTAACCAGCACTATGACCTTTCATTCAATATACTGTCCGAAAAGGCTGTAAACTGCCGCTTAAAGCTTGGCGACGAACAGCTTACAGTATTCAAAACTACCGACAATAATCAGTTTACATATATCACCGTATACGGAGTTTTCCTCACAAAAGGCAAGCAGAAGCTTGAAATTACTCCCGAAAACGGCGAAATGTGTCTCGATTATCTGAAAATAGAAAATAATACCTCCCTCAGCGACATAAGCTATGACGCTAAAGGGGAGCTGGTAAACAAAAATGCAGCAAAGTCGGCAAAGGAGCTTATGAGCTTCCTTTCCGAAAACTACGGAAAATACATGATAACAGGTCAGTACGCTTACGGCGGAGATAATTCCGAGCTTGACCTTATCTACCGTACTACAGGTAAATACCCTGTTATACGCTGCTCAAACTTTGAAGTCTCTCACGGTGATCTTGACGAGAGCTTCAGGGAAGTGGATGCTGCTGCCGAGTGGTACTTGAACGGCGGCATCTCCTGCGTAAGCTGGTACTGGAAGTCACCTTCCGACAAGAAAAGTGCTATGACCGCAGATGATACTGACTTTGACCTTTCAAAAGCCGTTACCGAGGAAAAAATCGCAGAGCTCACCGAGGAAGAGCTTCGTGAGCTTTACAGCAAGGGAAATATTTCCAAGGAATGTTACGGGCTCATACTGGATATAGATAATATGGCAGGTCAGCTCACTTCACTGAAAAACAGGGGAGTTCCTGTACTGTGGAGACCGCTGCCAGAGGGCTACGGTGACTGGTACTGGTGGGGCGCAAAAGGTCCTGACGCTTACAAGTGGCTGTGGAACCTGCTCTACGAACGCCTGACCAAGTATTTCGAGCTGGACAACCTTATCTGGATATGGAACGGTCAGAGCGATACTACCCTCGTTGACAGACGTACTTTCGATATCGCTGCCGTTGACCTTTACGTCAAGAACGAAAAGGACTATGGAAACAGATTTTATGAGGAATTCGCCGCTGTTCAGAAATTCGTGGGCAGCGACAAGCTCATCGCTATAAGCGAGTGCGGAAGTATCCCCGATATAGACGCAGCTTTCCGTGATAATGCCGTATGGTCGTTCTTCAGCGTATGGTACGGAAAGTACATACAGAACGAAAAAGGCGAATACAGTGAGGAATTCACTAGCAAGGACGCTATGATAAGAGCGTATAACTCCGATGGTGCTATGACTCTTGATGAATACCGCAAGCTCAGAGGTATTGAGCCTCCCGAAGCTGATAATGATACCGAAGAAGAAACTGCTTCTGCAACCGACTAAAAGGAGGTTTTAAATGGACGGAGAGTTTCATCCAAAAAGACCGCTCTCTGCGGCACAGGACGAGATACTTGTAAAAACGCTCCATGAGGTCGAAAGAAACGACCACAGAGCCATAAGCTTCAAGCTATGGGATACTCTCGTCATTACTCCCTTTTCCAGACCTGAGGATATGTTTCTCTTCATGGAGGAGGATTTCGCGCTGCTGACTACCTCAGACAAGTCCTTTACTCAGCTTCGTATGGAAGCTCAGAAGGCGGCTGAGAAGAAATACGGTGCAAAGGGCAACGTTACTCTTGAAAAGATATACAATATCTTTACTAAAATGAGCGGCATCACTCCCACGGGCAGGGAAAGGCTTATGACAAGGGAGTGTGACCTTATAGAGCATTTCGCTTTTCCGCGAAAAATAGGAAAGCTTCTCTTCGATAAAGCTAAGGACTGCAAAAACAAGATAATCGTTACTTCTGCATCTTATTATCCCCGCGATGTTGTGGTCAAGGTACTCTGCAACTGCGGCTACGGCGGATATGACTCGGTAATAATCCCGTCGGAACAGAATATACCCGATTCGGCAGAAACAGGTTATCTTGATGTTGTTATAAAAAAATCAGGCGTTGAAGCAAGCAATATCCTCCATATCGGCGGAGACTTCTCAAAAGATGTTGAAGCCGCTATAGTCAGAGGTATGAAGGCTGTTATGCTGCAATCAGTTCAGCCCCTTATGATAAAATCGGGACGACTCCGCGGATTTATCGAGGAAAAGCTCATATTCGATATCGACAGCGAAAAATGCATGGCTTTAAGGTCCGCTTTCGCACTTTATGCGGCTTACGGCTTCGATGTTCCGCAGAATAAAAAGCCTACCAGCGACTTCTGCCTCGATGAATACATGATAGGCTTTATGATACTCGGTCCGCTTTCACTCATCGAGGATTTTGAACCAGAGACCGAGATGCAGAAGTCTCTAATAGAGGCAATGGAAAAAAATCAGAAGATAACCGACGGAAGAGACGATTTCAAGGATATGCTGTACTTCCATTTCGGGGATTTTATCGGGAAATACGGCAGCGAAGGCTGTCGGCTGCCGCTGGAATTCCTCGAAAATCACAGCTATATCGGCGACAGGAATATTATTTTCCCGCTTCTTTCGGATAAAGAAAAGAAAAATTGGGGCAAGGCTGCAAGTGAACCGAAACTTGCCACTGTCCGCATGGAAAAAGTCAAGAAAACCCCTCTTCAGAAGCTTGCCGACAAGCTTTTCCCCGAGGGTACTAACGTAAGAGAAATGTCAGAAGCAGTTCTGCACAGAAAAAAGCGGAAGTAATACATCTTTTCACCTTCTTTCCGTCTTTTGTGACAACCTTTTCCGACGGTGTTTTTTACCGTCTCGCTGTTGATACATTTTCCGAACAAATGCTACCAGATCCCTTAAAATAAACCGTTGCAGCTCCTTTTGTGATATGATATCATTAATAAGCGGTCGAAAACCGCTGAACAAGAGGAGGTATAAATCATGAATAACAAGGTAAAAGTACTTATCGGTGACGATTCTGCCGAGACAGGCGTGAGCATAGCAAATAAGCTCCGCGAAAAGGGAATGTATGCGTATACAAGACGTAATGACTGCGGCATCATACTGGAGTCTATCAAAAAAGATCCACCCGATGTTGCTGTAATGGACATATCCTCTCAGAACGGCGATGTTATTACCGTTATGAGAGCTGTTAAGGAAATGGGCATTAAACCCCCTGTATTCATCATAACGTCTGCTTACGACAACGAGTTCATCGAAAGACAGGTGACAGAAAACGGTGCTTCTAAATTTCTGCTGCGTCCGTGCAGTGCAGATGATCTTTGCAGTGCTATAAACTCTTCACTGGGTGACAGAGTCAACAGCTTCAGCGATGACATGGAAGTAGTAGTTACGGACATGATACATCAGCTTGGAGTTCCTGCACATATCAAAGGCTATCACTACCTCAGGACTGCTATACTCTATTCTATCAAGGACAAAACTCTCCTTGACAGCGTTACAAAGCTCCTGTATCCCACTGTGGCAGGTATCTACGATACCACCTCATCACGAGTTGAACGTGCTATCCGCCACGCTATCGAGATTGCATGGGACAGAGGAAATGTTGACACTCTAAACTCTTTTTTCGGCTACACCGTTGATACGGGCAAAGGTAAACCTACTAATTCGGAATTTATCGCGCTTATTACGGATAAGCTGCGTCTGCGATATAAAAGTACGCTGAAAGCTTTCTAATATATCATAAGCCGCGGTGATACCGAATAAAATATATTACAGTAAAGGAGAATCACCATGGCTTTTAAAAAAATCGACATAAGCGAGCTTTCTTTCAATCCTTTTGACAAGATCGGCAAGCAGTGGATGCTTCTGACAGGCGGAAACAAGGAAAGCTTCAACACGATGACTGCTTCATGGGGACAAATAGGCGTTCTCTGGAACAAAAATGTCCTCACCTGCTACATCAGACCTACACGTTATACCTATGGATTTGTTGAGAAAAACGAATGTTATACCGCTTCATTCTTAGGTGAGGAGTTCAGAAAGGCACTTTCCTTCTGCGGCTCTCATTCGGGCAGAGACTGCGATAAGGCTAAGGAAGCAGGTCTTACTCCTGCTGAGATAGACGGCTGTATGACTTTCGAGGAAGCCGAGCTCGTACTCGTCTGCCGTAAGCTTTACAGCTATGACTTACAGGAAAGCGGTTTCCTCACAGATGACGGTATCCCTGAAAAATTCTTTAACGGTGACGCTTATCACCGTGCATATATCTCCGAGATCGTAGGAGTATATGTAAAGGAATGATCACTCTTGATTAGCTATTGCTTTTATCGGTAAGCAATCTAATATTATTATTAAAGAAAAGGGGGATATGCAATGAACGATGATATCCTCAAAAACGTTGCATTAAAACACAGAGTTTCTAAAGATGAAGTAATTGAAGAGATAAACAGATCTATTCTTGAAGCCTGCAAAAATCCCGATGCTCCTATCAATAAAATAGGCGCAGGTGACGTTCCGACAGCCGATGAGGTCATTGCGTACGCCCTTAAAATGCTTTCAGCTTCTAATATGAACTGAAAAAATCCCCTTACAAATACTGTAAGGGGGTTATTTTTTAGATAACTACTCACTATTCACTACTGATAAAAACAGCCCCTTGCAGACCGTGAGTTGTCCGCAAGGGGTTCGATTTCTTATATGATCAAAAAAGACCTATTATTCAGCAGCATTGAGCTTCTTAGCGAGCTGAGACTTCTTTCTTGCAGCCTTATTCTTGTGCATAAGACCCTTTGCGCAAGCCTGATCAACTCTCTTGATAGCAACCTTGATTGCCTCTGCCTTGTCAGCAGCACCTGTTGCTACAGCTGCGTCAGCCTTCTTGAGAACTGTCTTGAGATTTGACTTTCTTGCCTTGTTAGCAGCAGCCTTTGTTGCGTTAACCTTTACTCTCTTCTTAGCAGACTTAATGTTTGGCATTTTGTTACACCTCCTTGAATTATGCAGGCGGAATAATCGTCCGCATTTTACAGATAATAGGAGCAAACACGGGTTCGTTCACTCCCGACAGCTGCAACGCACAGCTGCCATACTGAGACAAATATAATTATAACATTTTTCCACATTGTTTTCAATATCTAAAAGTGAAATAATAGTGATAAATTTTTTCCACAATTAAAGCAAAATGCACAATATGGAGGAATATATGGTTTTTCGCACCGATCTTGCACTGGAAAGCATCTCCTGTGACCAACTACCTGACAGCGTTCACATCTCAACAAGAGGAAAGTCTTTCAGCATTACCGAGATAATCATTGACGATGACAGCTGCCTTTCCACTATCGGCAAGGGCAAGGGACGCTATATCACCCTTGAGGGCGGCAGTCTCAGCCGATTTTCCGACGATTACAAGCTCATGGCTCAGGAGCTTGCTGACGAGCTGTCGAGGCTTCTCCCTGATGGTGATGTGCTCGTTGCCGGGCTTGGAAATAACGATATAACTCCTGATGCTATAGGTCCGCAGACAGCCGCAAAAGTACTTGCTACGCGGCATCTCGGCGGTGAGCTTGATGCAGATGAGGAGATGTTCCTGACCTCGCTGCGCAATGTCAGTACATTCTCTGGCGGTGTCATGGGACAGACAGGCATAGAGACAGCAGAGATAGTACGCGCTGTAGCTGCCGAAATAAAGCCAAAAGCAATAATTGCCGTGGACGCCCTCGCCTGCAATGACATCAGCCGTCTGGGGACTACCATACAGCTTACGGATACGGGGATATCCCCCGGGAGCGGCGTTTCAAATCAGCGTATGGAGCTTTCGGAAAAGCTTTTCGGCATACCCGTTATCGCCGTGGGAGTCCCCACAGTCGTGGATATGCACACTATCGTCCGAAGTCTCACAGGGAAAAGCATAAACAGGGATCTGCCAAATATAATGGTAACTCCCCGTGACATCGACCGCCTTACCGAACGTGCTTCACAACTCCTTGCTTTCGGTATAAACCTCGCTTTGCATCCAACTCTTACCTTTGAGGACGTAAGAGGGCTGTTTTAGATTAGCCTTTAGCCTTTAGCCATTAGCCGTTAGCTTGTAGGGGCTGCCAGCCCTTAAAATGAAAAGTGCCGTAAGCGATGTACGACTGTCGGTCTTAATTGGAGTGAGCGAGCTTGCAAGCGTCAACGTTGTTAGCCAGCGCGGGCTCCGCGCCTACCACATGAATTCTATGTCGGGGGCTTTTACCATGTTTATCTCTGGCTCAGGCTGGGAGAGCTGCTGCTCTTTTTCCTCTTTTAGTATTGCTTTGGCAAGCTCCTCTATTTCAACAATTTCATGGAAGTAATCGTTAAGCGGCTGGACTGCTTTGAACACCTCGGCGGTATGCTCCGCTATTTTACGGCTGAAAAGCTCCTCGGGATCGCTTACCTTCGTGTACACGCTGAGTCCCTTTTTTACAAAATATTCCTCAAGCTCGGGATTAGGACAGGGCTTTTTGCGCTTGTATTCGTCACCGCCTACCGTGAGTCCGTAGTTTTCAACAAGTTCTGATATCATGTTGAGAAATGGCTCTGAGTCCTCTGCAAGCTGACTGCGGAAACGCTCCATAACTGCGGCTTCGGGTTTGGATATGCGGAAGCCGAACTCCGCACCCTCTGGGGAGAGTTCAAAATACAGCGTGGGAGTCTTGTTCCAGTACCACGCATCGTAGCGGACATATATCCACATAGTATCGCGGTAATGTAGATAGGGCGCGAAATTCTCGTCGCGGTATATCCTGCCCACCTTGTACATCATGCCGTCAATATAGGCAAATGGCGCAAAAAGCTCCTCGCCCAGAGCCTTCATGGGCTCGAATATCTTCTCGGTATATATCTTCTTGCGCGGCTCGAACCAGTCCTTATTGTTGTTATGCCTTATGCCAAGGAGGAACTCCAACGCCTCCTGTGAAAATCCTTCAAACATTGTATCACCTTTCAATTTCAGAACTGTTTTTATTTTATCACAAGCTGTGACATAATTCAAGCAGAAACAACTTTTAACCAAAAAATTACAGCAATATAGTCCTAATTATATTTCACACACGGGTGGAAAAGTTTTCAACATGGTGTTGAATTGAGTGTGGAGTCATATGTTCGATTGTTGATAACTCTGTTGAAAAGGTGGAAAACAACGTAAAATACACTTTCTGGAAGTGCGGAAAAGTTGAAAACCCTGTGGATAATCAGGGAAAAAGAGTAAACAATAAAAATAAGTTGTGGAAAACGTCTCCACAACAATACTCTGTAAAGGATATGATTTGTATGAAAAAGCTTTTAGCAATATGCTCCATATTTTTTACCGTTTGTGCAACTCTTACAGGCTGCGGCGATAACAACGACGGCCATTATACAGATGACGGAAACGGCACTGTAATTACTGACGGCACGACTGATAAAACCTATGAAAGCACTACCGACAGGAAAGATGACGACAGTATCCGTGACCGCGTTGACGATGCCGCAGACGGTGTCGGTGACGCAGGCAAGGACATCGTTGACGGCGTGGGAGATGCCGGCAAAGATGTGATAGACGGAGCTCAGAACGCTGTTGATGACGTTATCGACGGTCTCGACGGCGACAAGGAACATGACGAAAAAACTACCACAACTGACAAAAAAGACAGATAAACAAAGGCGGACAATAAGTCCGCCTTTTTAATTCATAATTCATAATGCGTAATTGTAGGAGCGCGCATTGCGTGTCCGCAAATATATAACATAAATTAAGGAACGGACGACCAATGGTCGTCCCTACAATTCGTTTCATGTTATTTGTATCGTAAGGCAAAACGAGCGCACAGTGTGCGCCCGTACATTTTCAACAGCAAAGCTCTGCAATAGATTCTGCCATTATTTCTGCATTCTTCAGCAGGTTAGCCACCGTAATAAACTCATCGGGACTGTGCATATGACCGTCCTCGTTGGGGAACTCCGCACCGAAAGCAACTCCGCCCTCTATCTCGTGGACGTAAGTACCGCCGCCGATAGCGATACAGCGTCCCTTATCACCTGTGACTCTCTCGTAAGTTTTCAACAATGTCTGTACAAATGTTGAATTCTCATCAGTGCAGTGGGGCTCAACTCCCTCGCAGGAGTCAACAGTAAAGCCTGCACTTTCAAGTGCATCGCAGATAATACCGCCTATCTCAGCCTTTTTGCGGTCAAGTGGGAAACGAATGTCGATACCGCCGTAGATCCTGCCGTTTTCAGTGTTCAGCATGGACAGTACACAGGTCATATCACCCGATATTTCGTCACGGAAGCCAAGTCCGCAGTTTTTGCCGTTGAACTCGCCGTGTGGGAAAAGCTCAGCCAGTCCGCAGAGTAGCATATTCTCGCCGCTGTAGCTGTCAAGGAACTGAGTTATAGCGTTCTCGCCCTTTTCGGGAGTGGAAGCATGAGCCGAAACGCCCTCATAAACGGCTTCAACAGGCTCGCCCTCGTCACTGTCCATTGTTACCGTGCAGAACTGCGGAACTGCATTTATGACCGTTCCTGCCTGTATTTCCAGTATTTCCTCATCATCGAAATCCGATGAGAAATACACTCTCAGCATACCCTTTTCCGCGTTGATAAGTGGGTAATCGCCGTCTGGAGTGAACACCATTGGCGGCAATTCGCGCTTTTGGCGGTAGTAAGCAAGGTCCGCAGAACCGTTCTCCTCGTTAGTTCCGAAAATAAGACGTATGCCCTTTTTCAGCGGCAGTCCTAACTCTTTTACAGCTCTTGCAGCGAAAAATGCGGCTACAGCAGGTCCTTTATCGTCAATAGCTCCGCGTCCCACAAGCTTATCCGTATCGGGCTCATAGCGCAGCACGAAGGGATCTGTTGTCCAGCCCGAACCTACGGGAACTACGTCAAGATGTGCAAGTACTGCAAGCTCAGCAGGAAGATCGTTTATATCCGCCGAGCCTGCGTAGTTTTCAACATTATCAACTTTAAAACCTGCCTCCTCACACTTTTTCAGCATGACTTCAAGTGCACGGGCAGGCTCTCTGCCGAAAGGAGCTCCCTCCTCGGCTTTTCCCTGTATACTGGGTATAGCAACGAGCTCTGCCAGCAGGTCTATCATTTCCTGTTTATGGGCTTCAAGGTATTTTCTTATTTCAGTCATTTTTGCCTCCGTAAAACTAAATAATACAAAAAACCGCAGTAAAAATACTGCGGTAATTTGCCTGTACACAACATCTCCCGACGGTGTGTACCAAGAAAGAAAGGATAAATATGAAAAGAATTAATCAGTTAACAATAGCCTTTTCAGTTTCCTTATCGAAGATATGGATTCTGTTAGGATCAATAGCAACCTTGATATCGTCACCAGGTCTTGCTGTTGATCTTGGGCTAACTCGTGCTGTGAGCGGAATACCCTCGCAAAGGAGATAGAGGTATGTCTCAGCACCCATCATTTCTGTAATTTCAACGTTTGCGTCGATAACGCCTGTTGAAGCATTTGAGAGATACATCTCTTCGTCGTGAATAGACTCAGGACGAACACCGAGAGTGATCTCCTTACCTACATAGTTGTTAAGCTCTTCGTTAACCTTTGACTCAGGAACAATGATCTGATATCTGTTTCCTCTGCCGTTTGAAGCACCGAATTCAACGATATACTGACCATACTCTTCCTTGAGCTCTGCGTCGATGAAGTTCATCTGAGGTGAGCCGAGGAAGCCTGCAACGAACTTGTTTACAGGATTCTCATAGAGGTTCTGAGGTGTATCGATCTGCTGAACGAAACCGTCCTTCATACATACGATTCTGTCACCCATTGTCATAGCCTCTGTCTGGTCATGAGTTACGTAGATGAATGTTGTACCGAGCTTCTTGTGGATCTTAGCGATCTCGGTTCTCATCTGAGCACGGAGCTTAGCATCGAGGTTTGAAAGAGGCTCGTCGAGAAGGAATACCTTAGGTGAACGAACGATAGCACGACCGAGAGCAACTCTCTGTCTCTGACCACCTGACATAGCCTTTGGCTTTCTGTCGAGAAGGTGTGTAAGGTCGAGTATCTTAGCAGCTTCATTAACCTTTCTCTCAATCTCAGGTCTTGGAACCTTACGGAGCTTAAGGCCGAATGCCATGTTATCAAATACTGTCATATGTGGATAGAGAGCGTAGTTCTGGAAAACCATTGCAATATCTCTGTCCTTAGGTGCGATATCGTTTACGAGACGATCGCCTATATAAAGTTCACCCTCTGAGATCTCTTCAAGACCAGCGATCATACGAAGAGTTGTTGACTTACCGCAGCCTGACGGTCCAACAAGAACGATGAACTCCTTATCTCTTATCTCTAAATTAACATCTGAAACAGCAACAACGCCGCCCGGATATTTCTTATAAATGCCTTTAAGTGTTAAGCCTGCCATTTAATCCAGTCCTCCAGTTCAAAATATAATGCCGATTATTTTATTCCATTATCAGCTATGATAATATAATATCACATTTTTCATAACATTTCAAGTTGCTAAATCGCCAAACTTACAAAAGGTTGTTTATTAGATTTGCCGAAAAAACAGGCGAATATCGGGCACAAAAAGCCTCAAAATCCTGCTCTCTGAACAAGTTTTCAACATCTTTGTGCAATAATTCCATACACTCTCCTATTGCCAGTTTTTCGGGCAGAACCAATGCTCCGAGAGAAACTCTCATAAGCAGCTCTACATGATTACCCACAGCGGCGAACATTCTTTTGACCTGATGATATTTTCCCTCGTTTAATTCAACAAAAGCCAGTCTATCGGTATTTTCGGCTTTTTTTACCCTTGCGGGGAGACAAGTCTCACCGTCCGCTAAAACTATGCCGTTTTCAAATTTGTTAATATAATTATTCTCAAATGGTCTGGCAAGTTTCACAATATAAATTTTGGGTATATGGTGTTTCGGAGATAACAAATTGTGCGCCAGTTCGCCGTCATCGGTTATGAGCAGAGCACCTATAGAATCCTTGTCGAGCCTTCCTGCAGGGAACATACCCTTTGTGCGAATTTCAGGGGGGAGCAGCTTCAGTACCGTATCGCCGTCCTTGTCGTCAGTCGAGCATACATAGCCCTGGGGCTTGTTGAGGAGTATATACTTATAGCGCGAGCTTCCTATCTTCTGTCCGCATACCGTTACCTCTGCCGACTCGGTATCTATCTTGGTATCAGACTTTTTCACAACGACACCGCCGAGACATATCTTACCCTTAGAGGCAAGCTCCTTTATCTGACTTCTTGTGTATTCAGTTCTTTCGGAAATGAATTTGTCCAGCCTTATCTGTGCCATTGTTCCTCCTGTGGGCATATATGCCTTTATTTATGAATAAGATGTACTGATGCGCCTTACATTCCATAACAGAAACGGAGTTGTCTCACATGAAAAAATTCACTATCATGGTATTTGCCGCAGCCGCTTTTGCTCTTGCATCATGCGGAAAAAAAGAAGATATCCCCACACAGCTTCCTAAAGCCGCAGACGTTTCTCAACGCATAGATTATTTTGCTTCTCACGGCTGGGAAGTGGAAGAGATATCCGAAAAAGATATTCTTATCCCTATTGAGTTTTCGGATATTTACGAGGAATATGCCGAAATGCAGGACAAACAGGGTCTGCCTCTGCGGAAATACTCGGGCAGGAGCGCAAAGCTTTATACCTATGAGGTAAAGAATTACAGCCCTCAGAATATGAAAATGCTTGCAGAATTACTGGTCTGCGATGATACTGCTGTTGCCTCAATGGTCTACAGTGAGGACGGCGGCAGTATAAAAATGCCTGTCAGCTGACTCAGAATACGTTGAAAAGACTTCCAACGAATGGGAGTCTGTATGCCTTGCCCTTTAAGCTTCCGAGAATGAATGCAAAGTCTATGGCAAGTATAGCTATGGGGAAGATTATTCTCCATACGATAAAACCGATCACAGGTATTATTCCGATTATACCGCAGATGATCGAAAGTGCAATAAGAGTTATGAGCCATATAAAGCTCTGATTTGCATGAAATTTGCAGTATGCGGAATTGTTGTCGCTGACATAGGGCATGAAGAAAAGGAAAGGAAGAAGATACGCAAAAATAGCAAATACGCTGTTCTTGTTTATATCCTTGTCATCAAAAGTCCTTTCAGTATCAAGATCATTGAACTGTTCGAGTATGTTTTCAAGCTGGTCCATACACATATACCTCCATTATTTATTTTTCGGGATCGTTTCCCGATCTTTCACCATTATCATTGAATTCACTGATAGCGGCAACAAAGCTGTCGATATCGGTGAAGTCTTTATATACCGATGCAAATCTTATGTAGGATATGGGATCTATATCCCTGAGCCTGTCAAGTACAAGCTCGCCTATCTCGGACGACTTTGCCACCGTCCTCAGTGCGTTTGCGTAATAATTCTCAACATAATTCGCTATCTCAGTGACCTTCTCAGCAGAGACAGGTCTCTTTTTTATTGCGGAAACTATACCGTTTATGAGCTTTGCCTTATCAAACAGCTGTACGCTTCCGTCGCGCTTTTCCACCATTAAAAGCGGAACTTCAACTGCTTCATAGGTAGTAAATCTTTCTCCGCATCTTGTACATTCGCGCCTGCGCCTTGTCTTATCCTCAGCAGGACGTGAATCTATTACTTTAAGGTCTTCAAATCCACAGTAAGGACATTTCATTTTTTCTGCTCCCCGCCGTAAGGCTCGGTCATTTTAGTGAGTATATTGTAACTGGAAATGAGATCGCTTATGCCTGAAAAACCGCTTCTGTAAAGCTCAAGAACTACGCTGCAATCGGGATTATAGCCTGCAAGCTTTTCAAAAAACTGTTTGAAATTAAATCTTCCTCTGCCTATGAGCAGACAGTCGCCCATTTCTCCCGAGTCGCTGATATGCACATGGGATATCTTGTCGCCGACTATATCAAGGAATTTAACGGGACTTTCATTTGAACGTATCGCCTGCTTTGTATCAAGCACAAAGGCAAACTCATTGCCCAGCATATTCTTTATCTCTTTTACAAAGGCTGACGAACCGCTCCTGCACCTTGAGACATTCTCCACAGCTACCGTAACACCGAATTCCTTACCGAGACGATAAAGCTTTGAATACCTTTCACAGTAAAGCTCGGGAGTACATACCGATGAGGGTTTACCGCCGTGAAAAACGAAAATATCTGCTCCCACGATGTTCATAAAGCGGAAGTACAGCTTGTAATATTCAAGTATATCATTCATTCTGCGCTCATATTCCGAAAAGAACATCAGCGGCTCTATCTCACAGGTAAATGGGTGTACTGAAGGACACTTTACATCAAATCTTTTGAGAAGATTTGCCATACCGTGAGCATAGCCTTTTTTCAGCTCGGAATGAGTATTAAGAAATATCTCCACACATGAAACACCGTTGACCGCAAGGTCATAAAGTGCTTCCTCAAGGGGCTTCGGATACAGGCAAGCTGTTGAAACACCTGCTATCAATTCAACCCCTCCCTGCGAAAATTTTATAATTTAATTATACTTGTATTTCCTCTGAAAGTCAATAGACTACAAAAAAATAATATCCTGAAAATAAAAAAAATAACCGCTTTTATTGTCATATTATGACGGTTATGCATATGATAATGCGGAGGTGTAATATTTTGCTAAAAGAATTTTTTCTCGCTTTTATTGTCAGCATTGACATATACCTTGCGGCAGCTGCCTGCTGCAACAGCGGAGTAAAGATACCTTTGAGCTCCGCACTGGTAATAGATATGTTTTCGGCTTCTGTTTTATTTATTTCCATTATGCTTTCCGGTATTATCTCGGGATTTATTACCTCGCATACTATCCACATCATCGGTACGGCAGTGCTTATAACCATAGGCTCGCTGAATATAGCCAAAAGCATACTGCGAAGCGTCATAAGGCATATCTCAGAAAAAGACGGTATTTCCGTAAAAATGGGAGAGCTTTCCGTATTTGTCAAGCTATGTCTCGATGATTCTGCTGTGGATATGGACAGCTCAAAGGTACTGTCCATAGGCGAAGCCGCTGTGCTTGCTCTTGCAGGCTCTTTTGACGCTGCTGCAACGGGACTGAGCTGCGGCGGTAAAGATATATCCGCGCTTGGTGCAGCCGCAGCCGTATTCATCTGCGGAGCTTCCGCGCTTATCCTCGGTTCGCTTACGGGCAGAAAATTATCCTCCCTGAACCGTGATTTCTCATGGACGGGAGGACTGTTTCTCATTTTATTTGCCGTTTTTTCGGCTTAGTATCATATCTCATACACAACTATCTCGGGAGGGTCAAAAAGTCTCAGTTTTCCCAGACCTGCCGATACCAGAAGCTTCATATTGCCATAGGTATAGACTCCCTTTGAGTTTTTAGGGAAGAATTTTCTCTCGGGCGACAGCATTGCGATACCGAAAATACGTACTGCTCCGCCGTGAACATGACCGCTGAAGGTATATTTCGCGCCCCATTCCGCATAGGCTTCTGCAAAAAACGGATTATGCGCCATAAGCAGCACCTCGCCCTCGGGACACTTTCCGAGAAGCTTTTCAAGGTCGGCTGTTTTTATTACATCAAGGTCACGGTAGCCGCCGTTTTTCTTGTAAACTCCGTAATTTTCAAGGAGTCCGTATATTTTCAGGTGTCTGCCGTTGATATTTATCTCGGAGCTTTCATTTCTCAGCAGTATGACCTTTGATCTTTCAAACATTGCTTCCAGCTCTGGACGCATAGTCTCTGAAAAGCTCTGCTCGTGATTGCCGTATATCATATACACAGGAGCTATCTTGCAAAGCATTTTCAGCGTCATTTCCGCACATGAAAGGTCCTGTTCATAGCGTGTTATAAGGTCGCCGCTGAATATTATCAGGTCGGGAGACAGCTCCTTGACCTTTTCGCAGAGTCTTATGTTGTTTCTTCCGAAACGCTTTCTGTGAAGGTCTGAAAGATGTACTATCCTTATGCCATTTCCAAGCTTTTCACGCCTTACCATAAGTAGGAAGAAATTCTCGATAAGGGCATATATCACGAACAGAACAATAACAATAACGATAAGTATAATGTATTTCACTGTGTTTTCCTTTTTTCATCAAGACTTTTCAGTATAAAATGGTCTGCGGATGCAAATATAAGCAGATACAGCGACGTGAAAACAAATCTTCCCGCATATGTGGCTATTGCTTCGCGGACAGTTCCTTTGTACTCGGCTTCGGGCGAAAATACGCTTATCTCAGGTGCTGCAAGCAGCATTATCACTGTCAGTAAAATACCAACAAGAAGCGGTATAATTACAGAAAATATGAAAAAGAACCTCCGTGAAAAGCTGCCCTCACGTCCGCCGTCAAGCTGTACGAAATGATACATTGCACATAGTACGAGGGGCGTCACTAATGTGATGCCCCATGCGTAACCTATTTTTTCGTATGCAAACCAGTTTATGAACTGACAGAAAAGGCTCAGCACCGTTATTATCAGTGCTGTAAAGGCACTTTCTCCGAATCTGAGAAAGCTCCTCTCAGTCTTATTCTTCATTCTCCTCGTCCTCAGGGTCTGCTTCGATTATAACTTCGTTCTGCTCTTCAAGTGCAGCCTCAGCTTCAGCAGCCTTAGCCTGCTCTTCTGTGAGCTGCTCCACCTTTTCGGTCTCGGCATTGTCGTCATGCTCTGCACGGGTGAATGCAACTACATTTGCGCCCTCGCTGACTCTCATTACACGAACGCCCTTTGCGATACGTCCCATTACACGGATATCGCTTGCAAGTATTCTGATAATGATACCGTCGCTTGATACGAGGATTATATCGTCCTCTTCGTCAACTATCTTGATGCCGCAGACGTGTCCGCGGATATCGTCTACCTTGTAGTTTGTAAGTCCGTAGCCGCCGCGGTTCTGTATACGATAGCTGTCGATCTCTGTACGCTTGCCGTAGCCGTTTTCGGTAACTGTAAGGAGAGTTGCTCCCTCGCGGACTCTTGCCATGCTTACTACATAATCACCGTCACGGAGCTTGATAGCTCTTACACCGTGAGCTGAACGTGAAAGTGCTCTCATCTTGCTTTCTTCAAGACGGATTACCATACCGTTATGAGTTGCCACAAAGAGCTGAGCATTGCCGTCAGTCATGCGAACGCCCTCTATCTCGTCGCCTTCGTCAAGTCCTATGGCGATAAGACCGTTCTTGCGGACATTCTTGTAAAGTGAGAGGTTAGTCCTCTTTATCTTGCCGTTCTTTGTGACCATAGTGATGAACTTGTCATCACCGAAGTCAGTAGTCTTTATCATTGCAGCTATCTTCTCATTTTCTGTGAGAGGAAGCAGATTTATGAGGTTAAAGCCTCTTGAAGCCTTTGAACCGTCAGGTATCTCGTAGCATTTCAGCTTGTACATGATACCCTTGTTGGATATGAACAGGATATTGTCATGTGAGCCGCAGATGAACATTTCCTCAACGAAGTCCTCTTCACGCTGCTTCATACCTGTGATGCCGCGTCCGCCGCGATGCTGTGTCTTGTACTCTGTAAGCGGCATACGCTTGATATAGCCGTTGTTTGTGAGAGTTACAACGCAGTCCTCCTCGGGGATAAGGTCCTCGATATCAACCTCTCCGCTGACATTTTCGATGTCTGTACGGCGTTTGTCGCTGAACTTTTTGCGGATAGTATTGAGATCGTCAAGGATTATAGCGTAAACACGGTTAACATCTGCAAGGATATCCTCATAATCGGATATCTTTGTGAGAAGTCCGTAGAGTTCATCGGTTATCTTCTGTCTTTCGAGACCTGTGAGCTGTCCTAAACGCATCTGTACAATAGCCTCAGCCTGTTCCTCGGAAAGACCTGTCTGTGCTTCAACGTGAAGTCCTGTAAGGTCATACTGAGCACGGTCAAGGAGTGCAGCCATGTCAACATCGCTGAAACGCTCCATCATGCGTGTCTTTGCTTCCTGTACAGTTGCACTTGAACGGATTATTGCGATAACTTCGTCGATATAATCAGCAGCAAGCACGAAGCCCTGCAAGATATGAGCTCTTTCGAGAGCCTTTCTCAGGTCGAAGCGAGTTCTTCTCTGGATAACGTCTACCTGGAAGTCGAGGTAGTGCTGGAGCATCTGCTTCAGTGTGAGTATCTTAGGCTCGTTGTTTACGAGAGCAAGCATGATTATGCCCACTGTGTCCTGAAGCTGTGTAAGTGCAAAGAGCTTGTTGAGAACGATATTCGGGATAGCGTCTTTTTTCAGCTCGATAACTACTCTCATACCGTCCTTGTCGGACTCGTCACGGAGGTCGTAAAGTCCCTCTATACGCTTGTCTCTTGCAAGCTGATTGATGCTCTTGAGGAGTCTTTCCTTACGGAGCATATAAGGTATCTCGTCAATGATGATGCAGTTTCTGCCCTTTATCTCCTCGAAGTGAGTACGGCTGCGGAGAGTTATCTTGCCCTTACCTGTAGCATAGGCAGCACGTATGCCTGCTCTGCCCATGATTATGCCGCCTGTCGGGAAATCAGGTCCCTGAATGTGCTCCATGAGTTGTTCAAGAGTACAGTCGGGATCGTCTATAAGGAGCTGTAAAGCGTCTATTACCTCGCCAAGATTGTGGGGAGGTATATTGGTAGCCATACCAACAGCGATACCAACAGAACCGTTTACAAGAAGGTTCGGGAAACGGGAAGGAAGTACGGTAGGCTCTTTAAGACGGTCATCGTAGTTTGATGTGAAATCAACAGTCTCCTTGTTGATATCCGTGAGCATATCAAGTGTGAGCTTAGCCATTTTAGCCTCGGTATAACGGTAAGCCGCAGGGCCGTCACCGTCGATAGAACCGAAGTTTCCGTGACCGTCAACAAGGGGATAGCGCATTGAGAAATCCTGCGCAAGTCTTACAAGTGCGTCATATACCGACGCATCGCCGTGTGGATGATAACGTCCCAGAACCGCACCGACTGTATCGGCGCACTTACGATATGGCTTCTCGGGAGTAAGTCCGTTTTCATGGAGCGTATACAGTATTCTTCTGTGTACGGGCTTCAGACCGTCTCTTACATCGGGAAGTGCTCTGGAAACAATTACCGACATGGCGTAATTGAGCATGGAATTTTCCATTTCGTCAACTATCTCGGTATTTATTACCTTTGAGTTGTCATTGTAAAGCATTTTTTCCTCCTGAGAGAATGTATTTTAATTTATGGTCTTTCAATTCTTTATATCTCTTACGATCTTCAGTTCAGACTCGGAAAAGCCTTCCTTAGGAAGTATGTAGAATGACTCTTTTCCTGAAAGAATCAGGAAAAACTTGTCATACTCCATGAGCTGAAAGCCTTCATCGACTTTAAGTCTTGTCTTTTCCGGCAGAGGATCTTCATTCTGAACGCTTTCCCTGTCTTCCTCCGAAATATCGCTGAGGTCCTCGGCAACTGTTGATATATCAACAAATTTATCGCCTATGCCTATCTTATATACAGGCTCGCCCAGTGCTCTTACGGATTCGGTAAGATTGCGGCGCATTTTTTCGGGAGTATACCACTCCTTGAAAGCAAATGCTGCTGCCATCATAAAAGCGATGTAGGTTACATATTTCTGCTTCTTTGAAGCATCACTCATTACAATTACGCCGAAAATCAGTATGCCCAGTGCCAATGCTGCGAAAATTGCCATATATGCCCTGCTTTTGGGATATATGAACTTTTTCTGGAAAGCACGGTAGGCTTCGCGGAAAGTATCCACGGATAATTTGTATTCTTTTTCAAGTTTGTAATTTTCTTCCATAGATGCTCCGATCATATATCAAGATCCTGTGCGAATTTAGCGTTCTTTTCAATGAAATTACGTCTTGGTTCTACCTTGTCGCCCATGAGTATGCTGAATGTCTCGTCAGCCTTTAAAGCGTCCTCCATGCCTATCTTAACGATAGTACGGTGCTCGGGATCCATAGTAGTTTCCCAGAGCTGTTCGGGGTCCATTTCACCAAGACCTTTGTAACGCTGAACTTCTACGTCCTTGTACTTTCCGTCCTCGGAAAGTTCTGAGATATACTTGTCGCGCTCCTCATCGGAGAATGCATAGTATACCTTTTTCTTGCGTTCAACTCTGAAAAGAGGAGGCTGTGCTATATAAACGTTTCCGTTGGTAATGAGAGGTCTCATATAACGGAAGAAGAATGTGAGCAGAAGTGTTCTGATGTGCATACCGTCAACATCGGCATCGGCCATGATGATAACTTTGCCGTAACGGAGCTTTTCTATATCGAAATCCTCGCCTATGCCTGTACCCAGTGCAGTAACAACAGGCTCAAGCTTGTCGTTGCCGTATATCTTGTCGATACGAGCCTTTTCAACGTTGAGCATCTTGCCCCAGAGTGCAAGGATAGCCTGGAAGCGTCTGTCACGTCCCTGCTTTGCAGAACCGCCCGCAGAATCTCCCTCGACGATGTATATCTCGGTGTAGCGAGCATCTCTCTCGGAGCAGTCCGCAAGCTTTTCTGGCATTGAAGCGTTTCCGAAAGCGTTCTTCTTACGCTCTGCTTCTCTTGCTCGCTTTGCAGCCTCACGGGCTTTAAGTGCGGACAGGCTCTTCTCGAAGATAAGGTTTGCAGTCTCGGGATTTTCCTCAAGGAAATTCATGAGCTTTTCCTGCACCATTTTCTCGATGAACGGACGTACTTCGGGATTTCCGAGACGTCCCTTTGTCTGTCCTTCAAATTCGCACTCGGTAAGCTTTACAGAGATTATGGCTGTAAGACCTTCGCGGACATCTTCGCCTTTCAGCTTGTCCTTAGGGTCTTTTATCTTGCCCATTTTCATTCCGTAATCGTTTATTACCTTGGTAAGTGCGTTCTTGAAGCCTGTTTCGTGAGAACCGCCGTCCTTGGTATGGATATTGTTTGCAAATGAAAGTATAACTTCGTTGTAGCTGTCGTTGTACTGGAGAGCTATCTCGGCGAATGAGTCGCCCTGAGTGCCCGAAATGTAAATAACATCACCGCTGATAGCTTCAAGCTCGCGGGTCTTATGGATATGCTCTACGAACTGACGGATACCACCCTCATAGTGGAGAGTCTCACCGAGGATATTCTCCTTGTCACGCTTATCCGAGAAGATTATCTTTATGCCTGCGTTAAGGAAAGCCTGTTCACGAAGTCTTCTGAGAAGTACCTCATAGCTGTAGACGGTAGTCTCGAATATCTCGTCATCAGCCTTGAACATTACGGAAGTACCTGTTTCTGTGGTATCACCGATAATTTTAAGCTGTTCGTCATAGTGACCGCGCTCGAAACGCTGGAAGTAAACGTGCTCGCCGTCCTTTACGGTAAGCTCCAGCCATGATGAAAGAGCGTTAACTACGGAAGCTCCGACACCGTGGAGACCGCCTGATACCTTATATCCGCCGCCGCCGAACTTACCGCCTGCGTGGAGAATGGTATAAACAACGGTTGCTGCGGAGATGCCCTCCTTCGGGTGGATACCTACAGGTATACCACGTCCGTTATCGGAAACGCGGATAATATCTCCTTCAAGTATCTCGACAGATATCTCTGTACAGTAGCCTGCAAGAGCTTCGTCGATGGAGTTGTCCACTATCTCGTAAACGAGGTGGTGGAGTCCCCCGGGACCTGTCGAGCCGATGTACATACCCGGTCTTTTGCGGACCGCTTCAAGTCCTTCAAGGACTTGTATGTCGTTTTCATCGTAGTTGTTGTTCTGCTGACTCATGATTTACCTCCAATAATTTTGGTTGTATATGTCATTTACCCAGTTTGTGGGGTTATTGTCAATGTAATCGCAAATTTCAAGGAATTCCTTTTCATTGCGGATAATGTGGTCGTGATATGAACGCTGCCAGATATTGAAACCTATCTTTTTATTTACAAACCTTTTCAATGTTGATATCAATGACGGAATGACCGCGTTTGTAGGGGACGGCGTCCTCGACGTCCCGCCAAAAACATTGTCATCATCAAACAAATAAATTATCATGTGCAGATGATCAGGCATTATCACATATTTTATGATCTTTAATTTCTTATAAACTGAATTTATCTCGATTATCTGGTCATTCAGAATTCTGCCATATTCCGTTAATTTAAATTCAGGGACGTCGAGGACGCCGTCCCCTACACCCACATTTTTCAATATCGTCGGAATATCGCCCACGGCGTTCCCTACAGAGGTAACCTTCGACAAATACGGTACCCTGTCTTTGGTGCATATGGTTATGAAATACAGACCGTTACGTGAATAATCATAATTTTCAAGTCTGTTCAATTTTCTGTCAGGTCTGTCCATTTCAGAAGCCGCCGCCATCTTTGAGGCGTTTCCTCAGAGTTGCTGCGGAGAGCTGCGATATATAGACCTTTTCCACGCCGTTTTTTACCGTAACTATAAAGCTTTTCGGCATTTCGTAGGTGGTATAGATACAGTGCTTTTCCTTTTCTGCCCGTTCAAGCAGCTTCTTGGTACACTTTTCAACAGTTGTATTCTCAATGTCGAAAACTCCCACTATATCTCTTACATCAACAGAGTAGTTATTCCCTATGTGCAGATACATTTTCTTCCTCCATAACAGCACTTCCGCCGCTTATATGCAATACTTTTCCCTTTATTTCGGGAAGAAGAGCACTTTCATTCGGAGTCGTGATAAATACCTGCATATCCTTGATTATCTCAAAAACGAACCTCTGACGGCTTTCATCAAGCTCGCCCATAACATCGTCAAGGAATATAACAGGTGCGTCCTTTGACTTCTGCATGAATATCTCTGCCTGTGCAAGCTTCATAACAAGAGCCGCACTCTTTATCTGTCCCTGTGAGCCGTAATCCTTTGCGCTCACACCGTTTATTTTTATTATTATCTCATCGCGGTTAACACCTGCATGAGTGCTTCCCGTTCTGATGTCGTAATCTGCTGTTTCGGCAAGCTTTCTGTAATACTGCTCGTATGCTTCCTCGCCGCAGGGCTTTTCAAAGTCCTCGGGTCTGAAAACGTTTGACTTGTATTCCAGTTCAAGCTCCTCGCTGCCGCCCGAAATAGTGCGGTAAAGTCTGCCGCATATCTCATTGATCTTCTTTATATACTCGCTTCGCATATAGGATATGACAGCTCCCTCACGAGAAGCCTGTCTGTCCCATATCTCGAGGATACTTCGGTCAGTATTTCCCTGCATTATGCCTTTTAGAAGAGCATTTCGCTGATTCATTATGGCATTGTTCTTGTTTATGTGCATGACAAACACGGGATTCAACTGTGAAGCAGCCATATCCACGAAATTACGCCTTTTTTCAGGTGAACCCTTTACAATATCAGTATCATCGGGAATGAAAGCGATACACTTGAAAACATCGAAAAGTGCTCTCGTACCCTTCTGTTTTACGCCGTTTAGTGTGATATTCTTGGGATTTGCCGTGCTTCTGGTCATCTCAAAGGAAATTTTCTGTTCGCGGACACTGTCGAGAATTTTTATCCTTGACTGCATACGCTCTCCGCCGAGGCAGATATAGTCCTTTTCCTTTGAGCCGCGAAAGCTCTTACAGCCCGAAAGTATCCACATCGCTTCAAGAAGATTTGTCTTTCCCTGTGCATTTGATCCTACGATGATATTATACTTTGGATCCGGTGCAAAGGAGATACCTTTCAGATTTTTGAAACCGTCGATGTCAGCATATGTGACTATCACTCTACGATTACCTCTTGACCGTCAAGCTCGACTTTATCGCCCGGACGTATCTTCTTGCCGCGCATGGTGCATACTTCGCCGTTCACAAGGACTTCGCCGTCCTGTATGAGCTGCTTTGCTTCTCCGCCCGAACCCACAAGTGAAGCAAATTTCAGAAGAGCGTCAAGCTTTATGAACTCGGTAGTTATTTTTATTCTGTTTTCAGGCATTTTCTTCACCTCTTATGTTACAGCCTTTAGCCTTTAGGCGTTAGCTGTTAGCAAATGTGTCGCCTTCGGCTAATGGCTCATGGCTAAAGGCTAAAGGCTTAATTGATATCAGCTCTTGAGCTGTATAGGCATTACAAGGAATATGAAGCTTTCGCCCTCCAGCGGAAGTATCTCTATTACCTTCATTGCGCCGTTGAAGCGTAAGCGTACCTTATCTCCCTCTGCGGCTTTGAGAGCTTCGAGGATAAGCTTGTTATTGAAGCCGATAGTAACAGTTTCTCCCGAAATATCGGCGGATATAGCGTCATTTATCTTACCTATTCCTGTTTTGCAGTTTATCTTTATCACGCCGTTTCCGACTTCGCAGCGTATAGGTGACTTGTTCTTATCATCGATAAGGAGAGAACATCTTTCAAGACAGGTGGTGAAATCTCTCTTGCTTACAATAACTTCTGTCTTGCAGCCGCTTGGTATGCTGAGCTTATAGTTATGGAAAACTCCTTCGAGGAGTCGTGATATTACGAAAACATTGCCGATCTCAAAAATGATGTGGCGGTCGTTGGTGCAAATAGTACACATCTTCTCGTCGTCATCGTCTCTGATAAGTGTGGAAACTTCAAGGAGAGCCTTTTTCGGTACTACGAAATGATATTTCTCTGTGCAATCGGTAAGCTCGTTTCTGATAGCCAGTCTGAAGCCGTCTATTGCTACCATATTGAAGCTGCCCTCCTCAATATCAAAGAGTTCGCCTGTGAGAACAGGTTTGCTTTCATTGAGTGAAGCAGCATAGCTTGTCATATTTATCATTGATTTGAGTATGCTCTGCTTTACAGAGAAGCTTCTTGCAGAGTCTACCTTCGGAAGCTCTGGATATTCGTTAGCTGACATTGCAGGGAAGCTGCACTCTGTAGCACTGCATGAAATAGTGATAACGAGGTTTTCATCAATATCGAATTTTATCTCGTCACCTGACATACGTCTTGTAAATTCGCTGAAAAGTCTTGCACTTACTACAAATTCGCCTTCGCCTTCAGTTTCTGCGTTTATAGAAGTGCGGATACCCATTTCAAGATTATAGGCAGTAAGCTCAACGCTTCCTGCCGATATTCTTACTTTTATTCCCTCAAGTGCCGGAATAGTTGATTTCTGTGAAACTGCTCTTGATACATTGCTGATAGCTTCACTGATCTCTGTTTTATTGCAAATGAACTTCATTATATTTTTCCTCCGTGGAAATTCTTAGCCGAAGGATAAGATAAGCTAAGATAAGATAAGTATAATATTATTGTTGTTGTTATTGTGTCGGTGGAAAAGTTAGGATCGGCAGAATTTGAAGATATACGCCGCAAAGCTCGTCCACACAGGGGTGTTGTGAAATTCTTGAAATTGAGGAAAACTTTTCGGGGAGTAATTTTTTATGTTTAATCAGTCGAATATTGTGGAGTTGAAAAGGAAAAAAAGTTGAGAAAAAAGTGGAAAGACGAAATTGGTAATATTTTTTGTCAGAGAATTTCACAGTGATGTTAAGTGTTGAATGTTTCCTGTGTTGAAATGATATCCGACAGTAAAAATATGAATAGACTGAAATGCATTTTTATGTCGGGGAAAATCAGCACTGAAAGTTTTAAAGATAGTTTTAAACACAGTGTTGAAAACTGTGTGGAATAAACTCCATTCAACACTTTAAACGTTCACTTTATGTTTATCAGACCTTGCTCTTGTCTTTGATATTTTTGATGATATCGTTTACAAGGTTCTTGAGATTTGAGTCTTTTTCCATAGACTCTGTAACGCTTGTAACAGAGTAAACTATAGTAGAATGGTCTCTTCCGCCGAATTCGGTACCGATAGATGCAAGAGGCATCTGTGTGATCTCGCGGACTACGTATATAGCTACCTTACGTGCTGTGGAGATCTGTGCGGAACGCTTGCTTGAACGGAGATCATCGGGAGATACGCCGTAAACTGTGGATACCTCAGAAATGATCTTTTCAACAGTTATCGGTATAGGCTGTTCATCTGTGAGCACGTCGCGGATAACGCTCTGAGCCATAGATATAGTGATGGGGCTTCCTGCGAAGTGGTTGAGAGCCTTGAGACGTACAACTGCACCTTCAAGCTGTCTGATGTTTGATTTAAGGCGGTTAGCCATGAATTCAGCAACTTCGCTTGGCATTTTGAGCTCTAAAAGCTCTGACTTTCTGTTGATGATAGCAAGTCTTGTCTCATAGTCAGGAGCTGAGATATCAGCGATAAGACCGCCCTCGAAACGTGTGCGGAGACGCTCTTCAAGTGTGAGCAGCTCCTTTGGAGGCTTATCAGATGTGATAACGATCTGCTTGCCTTCCTGATGCAGCTTGTAGAATGTATGGAAGAATTCTTCCTGCATACGCTCTCTTCCCGAGAAGAACTGGATATCGTCGATGAGGAGTATATCCGCATTTCTGTACTTGTCGTGGAAATCGGATATAGAGCTCTTGTTGAGTGCGCTTACAAGGTCGCTTCCGAAGGTCTCACTTGTAACATAAACGATATTGAAATCAGGATGATTTTTTCTTACCTCATTTGCGATAGCTGTGATAAGGTGAGTTTTTCCCATTCCCGAAGGACCGTAGATAAACAGCGGATTATAGTCCGGAACAGCCTTTGAACCGCAGTTCTTGGCTACTGATTTACTGCAGGCAAGTGCAAATTCGTTTGAACGTCCTTCAATGAATGTATCGAAAGTATAGTCATAGTTTGCAAATTTGTATGACTGTTCAAGCTCTGCGTGTTTCTGTTCAAGCTCTGCATCTGTAGGGACTTTTATAGTCTCGGGCTCGTCTGATTCAACATTGATGACTATATTTACGGGAAGTCCTGCAACGTTGAGAAAAGCTTCCGTCAGAACAGATACGTATGTTTGCATTACAATATTCTTCTGGAAGTCTGTCTGTACGCTGAAAATAGCATCAGTTCCCTCGATCTTTACGGGAACAAGCGGATCTATCCAAGTTTTCATACCGATATCTGGTATTTTACCGTTTTCAAGGCAGTAGCTCTTTACTTTCTCAAAAACCTCGTCAAATGAATTCATAAAAACCTCCGAATATATGTAAGTTTGATTGGGAGAAAAAATAACGATACTCTCCTATATTAATATATAAGACCATTATACCATAAACAATGTTGAAATGCAAGTAAAATTCATGTTAAACAGTTAGAAAATGACTCGTCTTTCCACACACAAATTGACACATTGTTGAAAACTGTGTTGAAATACCTTTAATTCAACACAAAAACACCTGTAAAAACTCTGTTTTTCGCGTGTGAAAATGTTGAAAGAGGTCAGTGAATAAGTTTTTTACCCATTATTTTCAAAAAATTCAACATAATCCCGTCATATGGGCTTATGATGTGAAATTGGACAAAGTATTGAAAATTAAAGGCTTTTAGTTTAAGAGATATTGTTAAAAAAACAGAAAATGCTGATGCGTATAAAAAAATTTCATGATTTGCTTGACATGACAAGCTTTTTAATATATAATGATTTAGTGTAATGCAGGGGAAAGTGTCCCTGCGCCCAAAAATAAAGTTATTCAGAGCTGTTTTTGGCTCTTGTTTACAATCGGAAGAGAGGAGGACACTGAATATGAAGAGAACATATCAGCCTAAGAAGCTCCACAGAAAGAAGGAGCACGGCTTCATGAAGAGAATGTCTACTAAGAACGGCAGAAAGGTTTTAGCTCGTAGAAGATCTAAGGGCAGAGCAAGATTAACTCACTGACGAGGCTGACCACAAAATCTTTATTTTGTGGTCTTTTTTGTTAGGACGGCTATGTGCAAGGTGCAATTATGCTTTATACGGAAATACTGAACGATAACAAGGACTTCCTGACTCTTTATAAAAAGGGCAGGTACGCCGCTTCAAAATATTCGGTCATCTATGTCAGACCAAATGGCAGGCCTTTTAACCGCCTCGGAATTACAGCAGGCAAAAAGGTCGGCAATGCCGTCTGCCGAAACAGAGCAAAAAGACTTATCCGTCTTGCCTACCGCAATGCTGAGGTAGAGCTGCCTGTAGGCATGGATATAGTCATAGTTGCAAGAGCTGCTATATGCAGCATAAAATCACAGGAATACTGCGGCTATATGGACAAGTACGGAGTAAATGACATCAAAAAGATGTTCAAAAGCTTCGATAACAAGAATAAGCGTGTATGAAATATCTGGTTCTGGGTCTTATAAAATTCTACAGGAAATTTATATCCCCGCTTTTTCCCCCTAAATGCAAGTATTACCCTACCTGCAGCACTTACGCCTTGAAAGCAGTTGAGCGTTTCGGCGCAATAAGGGGCTCAGCTCTTGCCGTGTGGAGGATACTCCGCTGCAACCCGTGGTCAATGGGCGGTATAGACTATGTCCCCGAAAAATTCACGTTCAGGGTCAAAAAGTATGATTACATTGATCCTGATTACGATGAAAATGATAAAAAGATCTAAGAGGGATGAATATTGAACGCACTTTATGATATTATCGGTGTGCCTTTTGGCTATCTGATGAGACTTATTTACTCGTTATGCAATAACTATGCCGTAGCTATCATCTTGTTTACGGTAATTACAAAAGTACTGCTGTTCCCTGTCAATTACAAGACACAGAAGGGTTCGGCAAGAATGCAGCTTCTTCAGCCGAAGCTGGAAAAACTAAAGAAAAGCTACGCCAATAACCCACAAAAATTACAGGAGGAACAGCAGAAGCTGTACCAGCAGGAGGGCGTAAACCCTATGGGTTCATGTCTGCCTATGTTTATACAGATGTTCCTTCTCTTCGGCGTTATCGACGTTATTTATAAGCCTATAACCCATATCCTCGATATATCCAAGAATGTTATCAATGAAGCCTGTGCTATCGCAGGTACTGATAAATCAAATCTCAGATGCGAGCTTATTACTATGGAGCACCTGAGAGATAACAGCGATAAGTATGTTTCTCTCAGCGAGAAATTCCTAACAAAGGTGTCCGAGTTTACTGAGAAATTTACTATCTTTGGTGCAAATCTTGGAAAAACACCTACACTTCACCCTGACAGCTGGACCAAGGAAGCTATAGTTCTTTGTTCTATACCATTCCTTGCAGGTCTTTCACAGCTCCTCGTATCTGTATACAGCCAGATACATCAGAAAAAGGTCAATCCTGTTTCACAGCCCGGCGGCGGCTGTATGACATTCATGATGATCTTTTTCCCTCTCCTTTCCATCTGGTTCGCATTCCAGGTACCCGCAGGTGTCGGCTTCTACTGGATATGGTCATCTGTCTTCTCATTCGTCATAACCTTTGCACTTAACTGCTACTTTACTCCCGAGCGCATTAAGGTAATAAATGAGAAGGAAAAAGAAAAAGCAAGAATTTACGCAGAAAAACATCCGAATAAGAAAACTTTCATGCAGAAGATGCTTGAGCAGCAGGCTGCACTTGAACAGCAGAACGGTTCAGGTTCAGGAAAAAACAACGGCATTTCACGTTCAGAGCAGAATAAGCAGAACAGAGACAAGCTCAAGGAAGCAAGAAGACGTATGGCTGAAAAATACGGTGATTCTTATGACGATAACGATGATGAGGAGTAATTCCTCAGGGAGGTAATGTATGACTGAAATATTCACAGCAAGATCTGTTGACGAGGCTAAAGAACTCGCAGCAAAAAAATTCGGAAAGAAAATCAGCGAGATCAAGTTTGAGATCATCGACGAAGGCAAGAAGGGTCTTTTCGGACTCGGTTCAAAAGAGGCTAAAGTAAAGGCTACTGTTATAGAAGGTGCAGCACAGGCAACTGCTCCAAAGGCTGCTGCTCCTGTTGAAGCTTCAAAGGCTCCTGTTACAACTGCTCCTGCACCAAAGGCAGAGCCTGTTGTAAAGACTGTTTCAGAAACAAAGCCTGTTGTTACTACAGAAACAACAGCTGCAAAGACAGAAGAAAAGACAGCAGAGGCTGCTGTTGAAGTTCCAGAAGAATCAGAAGAAGCTTATTCACTCGATAACTTCACACTTATTGAGGACGAGGCTCTCGTAAATCCAAAGGTAAAGCTTGCAAGAGACTATATCACAAGCATTTTACGTGCTATGGATATCGAGGCTGAATACAAGATCTATCAGAACGAAACAGGTGCTGTACTCAATATCGAGAGCAGCAATAACGGTACTATAATCGGCAGACGCGGCGAGACTCTCGACGCTATCCAGTACCTTTGCTCTATCATCGCTAATAAGGGCGACAAGGACTACTACAGAATTACGATTGACTGTCTCGGCTACAGAAGCAAGAGAAAGGAAACTCTTGAACAGCTGGCTGCTAAGGTTGCAAAGTCAGTTCTCAGAACAGGCCGCTCACAGCCGCTCGAGCCAATGAATCCTTACGAAAGAAGAGTTATCCACTCAGCTATCTCAAATATCGAAGGCGTTTCTTCACGTTCAGTTGGTGAAGAGCCTTACAGAAAGATAATCATTTCCTCAAACAACCCAAGAAGAGGCGGCGGCAGACGCGATAACAACAGACGCGACGGCGGCAGAAGAAATGACAGAAGAGGCGGCGAGAGAAGAAATAACCGCGACAGAGAGGTAAGCATGGAGCGCAGAAGCGTTGACCTCTCAACAAGCTTCGAGAAGGATTACAAGAGACCAAAGCCTGAGGACGAGATCCAGGGCGGTCTTTACGGAAAGATCGAGCTTTGATGAAAATATCTTAAACAACGGCGTAATGCCGTTGTTTTTTTAGGAGTGATTAAATGTCGACCATAGCAGCTATTTCAACCCCGAATGCAATAGGCGGTATTTCCGTTATTCGTATCTCGGGCGACGATGCTATAGGAGTTGCGGAAAAGATATTCTCCCCTTACGGCGGTAAAAATGTCTCGGATATGGCAGGCTACACCTGTGCATACGGTATAGCTCACGACGGCGATGAAAGGCTGGATGACTGTATTCTCACAGTGTTCCGCGCACCTCACAGCTATACAGGCGAGGACGTTGTTGAGATATCATGTCACGGCGGCTTGTACGTCACGAGAAAGGTACTTCGTGCGGCTCTCGGGAACGGTGCAGTGAATGCGGAAGCAGGAGAATTTACAAAGAGGGCTTATCTCAACGGAAAGCTTGATCTTACACAGGCGGAAGCGGTAATGGATATTATTTCCGCAAAGGGCGAGCGTGAACTTAAAATGGCTGAAAATCTCCGTGAGGGAGCAGCTTTTAAAAAGGCTGAGAAGTGCTCGAAAAAGCTTATGAAAATTCTCGGTGATCTTGCAGCGTGGGCTGATTATCCCGAGGAGGATATCCCCGAGGTACGTTCTGAGACTCTCACTGAGGAGCTTTCGGAAGTCCGAAATGATTTGAAGTCTCTTGTGCAGAATTACGACAGTGGTCGTATTCTCAGGGAGGGTGTTTCCACAGCTATTATCGGCAGACCGAACGTGGGCAAGTCTACCCTTTTCAACTGCCTCAGCGGCTGCGAGAGAAGTATCGTTACTGAGATAGCAGGTACTACACGCGATATTATTGAGGAGTCTGTCCGCATCGGCGACATCACTCTCAGGCTTTCTGACACTGCGGGTATCCATGAAACAGATGATATCATCGAGGGTATCGGTGTGGATATGGCAGAAAAAATGATTGCTTCTTCGGAACTGATAATTGCTGTCTTTGACGGAAGTTGTCCTCTCACCGCGGATGATCAATATTTAATTAATAAAATTAATAAAGATAAAACCGTTGCTGTAGTGAACAAAAGTGACGTTGGACAGCTCCTTGATATTGCCGAGCTTGAAAAGCAGATTAAACATATCGTATATATTTCGGCGAAAGAAAACACGGGAGTCGAGGAACTCCACAGGCATATTGAAGAGATTTTTAAGCTCAATGAAGCTGATTTTGATACGGTAACTGTAGCAAATGAGCGTCAGAAATACTGTATCGACAAGGCTCTCGAAAGTATTGAAAGTGCTATTTCATCACTTGAAATTGGAGAAATGCTGGATGCTGTAAATATTCTTATAGATGAGGCTGAGCAGTCGCTGCTCATGCTTACAGGTGAAAAAGTTACAGACGCAGTTGTGGACGAGGTATTCTCACGCTTCTGTGTCGGAAAGTGAAATGTTTCATGTGAAACAAAAAGGAGGGATATTTTTGAATTACGAAATGGGTGAATTTGATGTGGCAATCGTCGGCGCAGGTCACGCAGGTGTTGAGGCAGCTCTTGCTTCAGCGCGACTTGGCTGTAAGACTGTCATGTTTACAATATCGCTGGATCAGATTGCAAATATGCCCTGCAATCCGTCTATCGGCGGGACAGCAAAGGGTCATCTTGTGCGTGAAATAGACGCTTTAGGCGGAGAAATGGGCAAAGCTGCGGATAAATGTTTTATTCAGAGCCGTATGCTCAACCGAGGAAAAGGTCCTGCTGTACACAGCCTGAGAGCTCAGGAGGACCGTGTAAAGTATCACGAGTACATGAAAAATGTATGTGAAAAGCAGAAAAATCTGTTTGTAAAACAGGCAGAAGTTGCAGAAATTATTGTCACTGATGGAAAAATTTCAGGTGTGAGAACTTCCCTCGGTGCTGAATATAAAGTCAAAGCTGTTGTAATTGCAACAGGAACATACCTTAAAGGAAAGATTCATATAGGTGAAGTTTCATATGAAAGTGGTCCTGATGCGGCACTTCCAAGCAAATATTTATCAAAAAGTCTTGAAGAAAATGGTGTCGAGCTAAGAAGATTCAAGACGGGAACTCCCTGCCGTGTAAACAAAAGAAGTATTAATTTTGATATAATGGAAAGACAGGACGGCGACGAAAGAATAGTTCCGTTCTCATTTGAAACAGATGCAGAGCCGCTTGAGAATAAAGTGAGCTGTTATGTTACATATACCAACAGTAAAACTCACGAAGTAATACTCGCTAACCTTGACAGATCACCTTTATACTCGGGAAGAATAGAAGGAGTAGGTCCGAGATACTGTCCTTCTATTGAGGACAAGATAGTGAGATTTTCAGATAAACCAAGACATCAGCTCTTTGTAGAGCCCATGGGACTTTCGACAGATGAGTACTATTTGCAGGGAATGTCGTCGTCACTGCCAGAGGACGTGCAGCTTGCATTTCTAAGAACAATAGACGGACTCGAGGACGTTGAGATAATGAGACCTGCATACGCAATAGAATACGACTGCTGCAATCCAAATCAGCTCCTCCCTACCCTTGAATTCAAAAATTTGGAGGGACTTTACGGCGCAGGACAGTTCAACGGTAGCTCGGGCTACGAGGAAGCAGGTGCGCAGGGGCTTGTGGCTGGCATAAATGCTGCTCTCAAAATAAAGGGAAAAGAACCAATGATACTTGACCGTGCAAGTTCATATATCGGTACACTCGTCGATGATCTGGTAACTAAGGGATGCTCTGACCCATACAGAATGATGACCTCTCGAAGTGAGTATCGTCTAATTCTTCGTCAGGACAATGCTGACCAGAGATTAACACCGATAGGTCATAAAATCGGACTTATTTCTTCCGAAAGATACGATAAACTCATGGAAAAAGAGCGTCTTACTGCTGAGGAGATAGAGCGTATCTCAAAGCTTAACGTCTCCCCTTCCGATGATCTTAACGAGTTCCTTGAAGAAAAAGGAACTTCTCCAATGACTACGGGTTGCAAAATGGCTGATCTTATACGTCGTCCACAGATAAATTATAACGATATTGCTTTTATTGACAGTGAACGTCCGGAGCTTCCGTGGGAAGTTTGTGAGCAAGTTGAGTTGCAGATAAAGTATGAGGGATATATTCAGAAGCAGCTCATACAGATCGAGCAGATGCGAAAAATGGAGTCCAAGAAACTGCCAAAGGACTTGGATTATAGCCAGATATACGGACTTCGCCTTGAAGCTATCGAGAAGCTTAACAAGATCAAACCGCTTTCAGTTGGACAGGCTTCAAGAATTTCAGGAGTATCTCCTGCTGATATTTCAATGCTTGCTGTATGGCTCATGCATGAGAAGGGAGAATGAAATGCTTCCGAATTTTGAATTATGTTGCTCTGAGTTTTCTTCATTTGGAATTGAATTAGATGAGGAAAAATATAAGAAACTGGATATATATGCGAATTTTCTTGTGAAATATAATGAAAATGTAAATCTTACTGCGATCACTGAGCCACATGAGGTTCTTCGCAAGCACTTCATCGACTCTGTTTTGTTATCGAAATACGTTGATATTCAACAAGATTCTTCACTTATAGATGTTGGAACGGGTGCTGGATTTCCTTCCGTTCCGCTGAAGATTTTCAGACCTGACATCAAGCTTACTCTTCTGGATAGCCTTAATAAGAGAATTGATTTTCTTAAACAGCTTTGCGATAAGCTTGAAATAGAGGCTGAATTTCTCCATGAAAGAGCCGAAAATGTTTCAAAGAAGCCTGAGTACAGAGAAAAATTTAACTACTCTTGTGCAAGAGCTGTAGCGAATATGTCACTTCTAAGTGAGCTTTGTATACCTTTTGTCAAAGTCGGAGGAAGCTTTCTTGCGATGAAAGGTCCGAGTGAGGATATTTCACTTGGTAAAAACGCGGTTGAAGTTCTCGGCGGTAAAATTGAAAAATCCGTTGATTACGAGCTTTTCGATGAAAGCCGCAGGATAGTTGTTGTGAAGAAAATATCGCAAACTCCGCCAAAATATCCGCGCAATAGCAGTCAGATAAAGAAAAAAAGTCTTTAATAATGTCTTAATTTGTCATATAAACCGCTGTTTGAATGAAAAACAGCGGTTTTTTTGTCTGGAAAATATTTCCCATAGGTGCTAAAATTTAATTATCACTTAAGGAGGTATTTTTATGGCAGGATTTTTGAATTTCACTAAGGAAAAGCTTATAAATAAGGTTGTTGAGGTCAGTATTGATGAGATCATCCCCAATCCTCATCAGCCGCGCAAGGATTTTAATGACGATATTACAGGACTTGCTGAGTCTATCGCGCAGAACGGCATATTACAGCCATTGTCAGTACGAAAAAAAGATGGAAGATACGAACTTATTGCAGGTGAACGCAGGCTTAGAGCAGCAAGAATATGCAGTTTTGAGGTAGTCCCCTGTATTATTCATGAGGTCAGCGACAGACATTCGGCTGTTCTCTCACTTGTTGAGAATATCCAGCGTCAGGATTTATCTTTCTTTGACGAAGCAGCTGCAATTGAGAAGCTTATCACATACTACGGTATGACTCAGGAGGACGCTGCTGTAAAACTTGGACGTGCTCAGAGTACCATTGCAAATAAACTCAGAATTCTTCGATTGACCGAGAGGGAGCGTGAACTTATAATTCACTATGGACTTACTGAGCGTCATGCTCGTTCACTTCTAAGGCTTGGCAGTCCTGATGACAGGCTTTTTATACTTGAAAAGATAATCAAGAATAATCTTAACGTTGAACGCTCAGAGCATCTTATTGATGAATTTATAGGAAGCCAACGCAGTAAGGTAAGTTATAAGAAGCGTTCTGCGGTTTTTCAGAATGTGAAAATGTTCGTAAATACTATAAATAAGGCTGTAGAGACAATGCAGGCATCAGGAATATCAGCGGACTCGTGTAAAATTCAGAATGATGACTATATCGAATATCGTGTGAGAATTCCTGTTCAGAAGAAAATATAATATGAAATTGTTTCACATGAAACATTCTTAGTGATGTTTCATGTGCTTTTTTGTTTCACGTGAAACATTTTGACTGATAAACAGTATAAAAACAACTGAAATTGTTTCATGTGAAACAATTTTTGAAAAAAATTATTGTTTCATATTTACATTGCACTTGAAAAGTGATATAATAATATAAGTAACTTTGAAAGGAAGATAATATGGGCAAGATCATAGCTGTTGCCAATCAGAAAGGCGGCGTAGGAAAGTCAACAACTGTTATAAATATCGCAGCATACTTAGGTTCTCGCGGTTTCAAGGTGCTTTGTATCGACTCTGATCCACAGGGTAATACAACGACCGGCTTCGGAATAAAGAAAAAATCCGTAAATGCTTCGACATATGACGTTATAACAGGCAAGACACGTATTCAGGAAGCTGTAATCGCTACTGAGTTTGAAAATGTATCAATAGTTCCTGCTACAGAAGCTCTTGCAGGCTGCGAGATTGAGCTTGCAGAGTATGATAACAGAGTCAACAGACTTAAAATGCAGATACTTACCTGCAAAGACGACTATGATTATATTTTCATAGACTGTCCTCCTGCACTTGGTACTATTACTATAAATGGTATCGTTGCCTGCGACAGTATCATCGTGCCTATGCTTGCAGAGTTCTACGCTCTTGAGGGACTTTCTCAGCTGGTGAATACGATAAAGATAGTTAAAAATAATTATAATCCGGCACTTGAGATCGATGGTATCCTGTTTACAATGTTTGACGGCAGACTTAATGTTGCAAATGACGTTGTAACTGAGGTGGAGAAATACTTCCCTGATAAGGTATTCCAGACCAAGGTACCGAGAAATGTCCGCATTTCGGAAGCTCCCAGCCACGGAAAGCCTGTTATGTACTATGACAAGTCGTCAAAGGGTGCAGAAGCATATGAGCTTGTTTGCCATGAGCTTCTTGGCGAACCTCTGGAACTGCCGAAAAAAGTGAAGATCTTCTCTTTCAAAAAACATAAGAAAGGAAAACGTTCGTAATTGATTTACTGGTGTAAATCAATAAAGACGAATGAGGTTTGAACTATGGCAAAAGGTGGTTTAGGCGCGGGTCTTGATACACTTTTCAGTGATAATACCAATGATATACAGGTAAAAAAGACTCTCCGCACTTCAGAAATAGAGCCGAACCGCGATCAGCCCCGTAAGGAGTTCAGCGATGAGGCAATAACCGCTCTTGCAGACTCTATCCGTGAGCATGGTATGTTACAGCCTATTCTCGTTCGCCCCATTGGTACAGGCGGCTATCAGATAGTCGCAGGTGAAAGAAGATGGCGAGCAGCAAGAATGGCAGGTCTTGATGAAGTTCCCGTAAATATCCGTGAGCTCTCAGACCTTGAGACTATGCAGATAGCAATTATCGAGAACCTACAGCGTGAAAACCTTAATCCTATCGAAGAAGCCGCAGGCTATAACGAGCTTATAGAAAAGTTCGGAATGACACAGGAAAAGGTAGCAAAAATGGTGGGACGTTCACGCTCTGCTGTTGCAAATGCTGTAAGACTCTTGGAACTTCCCGAAAGAGTGCTCAAAATGGTCAAAAACGGCGAGATATCAGCTGGTCACGCAAGAGCACTGTTAGGCTTTGAAGATGAGGAAATGCTCATTGCAACTGCTCTTAAAGCGGCTGACGGAAGTCTCACTGTAAGACAGGTGGAAAAGGCTGCACAGAAGTCCGCTGAACATGCAGAAGAGTCTGTTGGCGGAAAGTCAAATAAAAAGATTGATAATTACTTTAAGGAAATGGAGCTTTCTCTTAACGAGCGTCTTGGCAGAAAGGTCAAGGTAGACTACGGTAAGAACAAGGGTGCTCTTATACTTGAATTTTATGACAAAAATGACCTTGCGGCACTGGCTGAAAAGCTTGCCAAAGAGGACTAAGGAGAATAAATATGATAGATATCAAACTTATTAGAACCAATCCAGAACTTGTAAAGGAAAACATCAAGAAGAAGTTTCAGGACGACAAGCTTGAACTCGTTGACAAGGTCATCGAGCTTGACAAGCAGTACAGAGAGACTAAGCTGGCTTGCGATAATCTCAGAAACACAAGAAACGTAAAGAGTAAAGAGATCGGCGGTCTCATGAAGAACGGTCAGAAGGACGAAGCTGAAAAGGTAAAGGCTGAGGTTTCTGCTCTCGGCAAGGAGCTCGAAGAAAAGGAGCAGCTTGAAGTTAAGCTTGAAGCTGATATCCGTGAGATAATGCTTGTTATCCCTAATATTATCGACGAGTCTGTTCCGATAGGCAAGGACGATACAGAGAACGTTGAAGTTGAGAAGTTCGGCGAGCCTGCTGTTCCTGCATTTGAAGTACCATACCACGTTGATATCATGGAAAAGGTAAATGGTATCGATATCGACAGCGCACGTAAGACAAGCGGTAACGGTTTCTATTACCTTTGCGGCGACATTGCACAGCTCCAGAGCTGCATACTCTCTTACGCAAGAGATTTCATGATAGACAAGGGCTTTACATATTACATTCCGCCATTCATGATAAGAAGCAACGTTGTTACAGGCGTTATGAGCTTTGCTGAAATGGAAGGCATGATGTACAAGATAGAAGGCGAGGACCTCTACCTTATCGGTACTTCCGAGCATTCTATGATAGGTAAGTTTATTGACACTATCGTTCCTGAAGAAGAGCTTCCAAAGACTCTCACAAGCTATTCACCATGCTTCCGTAAGGAGGTAGGTGCTCACGGTATTGAGGAGCGCGGTGTTTACCGTATCCACCAGTTCGAGAAGCAGGAAATGGTCGTTGTATGTAAGCCTGAGGAGTCTATGGACTGGTTCCACAAGCTCTACAGCTATACAGTTGAGTTCTTCCGCACACTCGATATACCTGTTCGTACACTTGAATGCTGCTCAGGCGATCTTGCAGACCTTAAAGTTAAATCTATTGACGTTGAAGCATGGTCACCTCGTCAGAAGAAGTATTTCGAGGTAGGAAGCTGTTCTAACCTCGGCGACGCACAGGCAAGACGTCTAGGCATCAGAGTTAAGGCTGCTGACGGAAGCAAGTACTTCGCACACACACTGAACAATACAGTTGTTGCACCTCCGAGAATGCTCATCGCATTCCTCGAGAATAATCTCAACGAGGACGGTTCTATCCGTATTCCAAAGGCACTCCAGCCTTATATGCGCAAGGAGCTTATCAAAGTTCCTGAAAAGAAGTAAGAATTGACTTAAAGCGGTACAGTTTGACTGTGCCGCTTTTTTTGATAATAAGGTCGTACATAATAATAAATTTGATTTTTCGGGACGTCGAGGATGCCGTTCCCTACAAGCTAACGGCTAAGGGCTAAAGGCTAATGGCTATTTTAGGTGCTCGTCGCCCCATTTTGCTGCTGTGCAGAGACACATCGTTATAACGCCCATTGTCCCACCAAATAAACTTCCTAAGAGAAAATTAAGCATAAGTTGCTCCTTTACTTTAATTATTTGTGCTGTTATTATTATGTGCAGAATAATCCTTTATAATCATTTCTGTACAGTAATATTATTCGCATTATGCGACATAATAAAAGAAAAAACTTTAAATTTGTTGCAAATGCCACTTTTCAATATATTACAATTATGGTATAATTATTATGTTATACGGTATATCCGTAAATTATTGAAAAGAGGTAATCTCCAATGAATAAAATAACTAATGACATTTACTATATCGGCGTTAACGACCACCAGATCGACCTCTTTGAGGGACAGTACGATGTGCCGAACGGCATGGCTTATAATTCATATATCATAGTTGACGACAAGACTGCTGTATTCGATACAGTTGACGGCAATTTCACTGACCAGTGGCTCGGCAATATCGCTGAGGTACTTGGTGACCGCAAGCCTGATTACCTTATAGTTCAGCACATGGAGCCCGACCACTCCGCAAATATCAAGAACTTCCTTGAAAAGTATCCTGATGCAACTATCGTAGGCAATGCAAAGACATTCGGAATGATAGAGAATTTCTTCGAGGGACTTAATATTACTAACAAGCTTGAAGTCAAGGAAGGGGAGAAGCTCTCTCTCGGCAAGCACGAGCTTTCATTCGTATTTGCTCCTATGGTACACTGGCCTGAGGTAATGTTCACATACGACAGCACAGACAAGGTGCTCTTCTCAGCTGACGCATTCGGCAAGTTTGGTGCGCTTGACGCTGATGAGGACTGGGCTTGTGAAGCTCGCCGTTATTACTTCGGTATCGTCGGCAAGTACGGTATGCAGGTACAGGGCGTACTCAAAAAGGCTGCTGCACTTGATATACAGACGATATGCCCACTTCACGGACCTGTCCTCAAGGAAGATCTCGGCTACTATCTGGGACTTTACAACACATGGTCAAGCTACGGCGTTGAGTCTGAGGGCATATTCATCGCTTATACATCAGTTTACGGCAATACAAAGAAGGCTGCCGAGCTTCTCAAGGAAAAGCTTGAAGCAAAGGGCTGCCCGAAGGTAGCTATTGCAGACCTTGCAAGAGAGGATATGGCAGAGTCAGTTGAGGACGCATTCCGCTATGGAAAGCTTGTTATTGCAACTACTACTTACAATGCTGATATCTTCCCGTTCATGAAGCACTTCATTCTCGACCTTACAGAGAGAAACTACCAGAACCGCACTATCGGTATCATCGAGAACGGAAGTTGGGCACCTCTCGTTGCAAAGACAGTAAAGGCAATGTTTGAGAAGTCAAAGAATATCACATTCACAGATACCACAGTATCTATCAAGTCAGCTGTAAAGGCTGCAAATATCGCTCAGATTGATGCACTTGCAGACGAGCTGATGAAATAAAATATTCAAGGAGGGACTGAATATGAAAATTACACTCAATCCCGACAAGGAAGTTGTTGACAGAATAAAAGAGGGACTTAAAATGAAGGACGGCTATTGTCCGTGCAGATTGGCAAAGACTCCCGAAAACAAGTGTATGTGCAAGGAGTTCCGCGACCAGATAGCAGACCCGAATTTCGAGGGCTTCTGCCACTGTATGCTTTATTATAAGTCGCTGGACGATTGATCAATGGTAACGATAAGCAAAGTCAATAAGGATACAGAGCTTGCAAAGCAGCTCCTGAAATTTGTTGAGGACTGCTCATGGCATGATGTAAAGGAGCATATTGCGAATATGATTAGGTCGTGGGAGTTCACAGACTGGGAGTGTATGTTTGCAGCTGTGGAGGACGGAAAAATAGTGGGTATGGCTTTCATAATGAAAGAGGACTATTATCCGCTGCCTGATATATACCCGTGGATATCCTGTATCTTTGTGACCGAAAGCGCAAGGGGACACCATATAAGCGGTCAGCTCATAGACCATGCCAACAGCTATGCGAAGGAGCTGGGCTTCAAAAGGACGTATATCCCCACAGAATATACGGGACTTTATGAGCATTACGGATACAGATATGTCCGTGATATAGTAAACTACGGTGGCGGCACTGACCGCCTTTACGTAAAAGAAACCGAATAAAAACTACAGGAGGTAAAAAATGTACGAAGTTGTTATCACAAAGGAGAATTTCAACAGAGAAGTGCTTCAATATAAGGATACACCCGTTCTTATTGATTTCTGGGCAATGTGGTGCGGACCATGCATGGCACTGGGTCCTGTTATCGAGCAGATAGCTGACGAATACAAGGGCAAGTTAAAGGTTGGCAAGGTCAATGTTGACGAGCAGCCCGAGCTTGCATCAGCTTTCAGCGTTGAGAGCATACCTATGCTCGCAGTAGTCAAGGACGGAAAATTAGTAAATAAGTCCGTAGGACTTCAGCCAAAGGAAGCTATTTTAGCTCTCGCTGGTCTTGAATAAGTATAAGCTCACTGATGAAAGTCAGTGAGCTTTGCTGTTTATATATTCAAAATTATTTTTGAAATATGCACGGAAAATATTTTCAGAGTTGTATATATTTATGAAGCGACGCTTCTACAGAAAGGAGGAAGTTCTATGAATGACAATTCAGCGTTGTATGCGTTCAATAAATACGGCGATACCGTCCTGCGAATGGCGTTCGCCATTATTGGAAGCTACCATGAAGCAGAGGATATAACGCAGGAAGTTTTCCTGACGCTTCATGCAAAGCCACAGGATTTTGAAAACGAAGAACACATGAAGGCTTGGCTTTTAAGGTCAGCCATAAACCGCTGCAAGAACTATAAAAAAAGCTCACGTATAACGAAAAATTCTCCTCTTGACGAAACTCTTGAAAACACCCTCAGCTGTGAATTTACAGCTCGTGACAACGAGATAAGAGAGAAGATAGAGAAACTTCCCGAGAAATATGCAACTGTGATATTTCTGTACTATTTCGAGGAGTTTAACGTCAGGGAGATAGCAAATATTCTCGGCAAAAACGAAAATACAGTAAGCTCACTATTGCAGCGCGGAAGAAAAAAGCTTAAAACAGAACTGGAAAAGGAGGGTTATATTTATGAGACCTAACGAATACGATGACCTTCTTAAAAAGATAAAGTGCAGCGATGAATTCCGCAGCCGTATGCAGGAAAAGCTCAGCTCTGAGCCTATAGAGATGACGGACTATGAGGAAAGCGTAAGCGGAATAGAAGTAGCTCCAAAGCACAACTGGGGAAGATTTGCGGCTTTAGCTGCTGCATTCGTACTTGTATGCGGAGCTGTAGGCGGCGGAGTATATCATTTCAACAAGATGAAGGATAAGCCTGTTGTGACTGAAGAAGATGACGGTACTTCAATTTTTGATAAGATAAAGGCAAACAAAGATTCATGCGATATGAAAGAGTATGTATGGAATCTTTCAGGCGGACCAAGTACGCTGGTAAAGAAGGCAAATGACAAAAAGGACAGAGTCATTGAATACCTTGAACAAGCAGGTGAGTTCAGAAAGACTGACGATACAAGACTTGCTTACAGAAGTGTGAGATTTGAGTTTGAAAATAAGAAAGATGATACTTACCTTGAAATAGATATTTCTGAAAACGGTATTTCATTCTGGAGCGAGGCAGATAAGCAGGGAAATATAATCAGTGAGGAATACCGCAGTTGTAGCACCCAGGTATTTTATGATATGCTTGATCTTGTACTTGAAGATGCAGACAGCGATATCATGGAATATATGACAAAGGTATCTCAGGATGAAATAAAGATCTTTGTCAGCACTCATCTGGAAAAAAGCAATGATAGGGCTTTATTTTATCCGAGACAGGGCTTAGCTAATGAGATGTTAACACACTTTGTCATTACAGATAAAGAAGCTCTTACAAATGCTTTAATGAACTTTGAATGGGTAAAGGTAAGAGAAGGGGAATTTGATTATAATAACTATTACGAAATGGGTATCAGAATATCCGAAGAAGGATATCTTATGGCAGTAGGTGACGATCCTTATCCTTACGGCTATTTCAAGCTCAAAAATGAGATTGAATGTGAAAAGCTTATCGACGCTGTCAAGTCTGTACTTGGATATGATAATGAATCCCGTGATGCTACAAGTGAAGAGATAAGAGCTCTGTTCGATGGAGCTACAGATAATTGTTCTGTAAGCAGCTGGGACGGAGAAGTAGGTATTGGTCAGAGTGGACCGCATTATGGAAGTATTTATCGTTACTATACGCTGAATGATGCTAAAGGCTTCACAGATGAGATATCTTCAATTGAATGGGTGACCTGTTCTAATGAAGAAGTGAATTCAAATACTAAAAGGGGACTTATAACTACCGGAGCTTTTACTATATCTGATACTTCTATATACAGAAACGGATATATTTCTTGTTACGACAAAAATCTGTATTGCAAACTGAAGAACGAAAGTGATATCGAAAAGCTTGAGCCTATTTTCAATAAATACTTTGTTATGACCGAGGCTTCAAAGCTTGCAGACAAGATGCTTAACGGCATTGATAATTTTAATGATCTTGATGCAGATTTTACTTACAGCAGACAGTATGATTATGAAGGTAATTCAGATAGTCAGAATATCAGTGGTCACATGAGTTTTGATGCAAAGGACAAGAAATTGTATATGTCAGGTGCGGGAACAGAAAATGGTGACGATATCTGTACTACAGTATTAATGATAGGTGATGACAATTCTGCATATTCAACTGTCAATAACACCGATCATGATAAATGTTTAGATTATGTATACTCATATAATACGGTAATGATACCTAAACCGGAGTTCCATTATGTATATTTATCCAAAAAAATAGAACAGGGACTTACTCCTGCCATGCAGCAGAGCGATGATATCAGTATTGAGTCTAAGTATTTAGGCGGTGGAAATACGGAGTATCACTTTACAAGTAATTATTATGGAGCAGGAGAATATACTATCGTTTTGACAGAAAAAGGACAGCTGATCTCCTATGAGGCAAGTATGGCATACAGCAAAATAAAATTTGAGCTCAAAAACTATGTATTTGACTCCGACAGCTTTGAAATGCCATATCTGAATGATACATATGAACAGATAAACTATTCAGAGAACATAAAAACTCACAATATTCCTGTAGTCAATGTGTATCCCGAACTCATAAGCGGTATAGGAGTTGGTTCAATGGCACAGGTCATCACAGACAGTGATAAATATAATATGTACGTAAGTTGTTTGCTTGATATGTTCAGCATACTGGATAAGGAAGGCGGAGACGAGGATTTCTGGCTGCTGCACGGTGATTCATTTAAAACAGGTTCAAAGCATGGCGACAGGCATATGAAAGGATACTACACTATCATAGTTGAAACTGAGAAATATGAATTCGTGATATATATACCTGATTTAAGAGCCACTAAACCCGAATGGGGCGATGATACCGTACTTATCGAAAAGCATTCTGGCACGGCAGATGAAAGCAGCGACAGCTATTACAGGCATTTTTCAGAGAAGGACATTGATAGTCTCAGATCAATAATAAAAAATCAGTATAACAGGTACTAAGCAGTGTGACGCTGCATCATTTTTCAAGTTCAAGATAACGAGAAGGGCAATGTATCGCCGCGACTGTTGATTTATTTGTAATAACATGATATAATAATATAAAGTCTCCGCAGTCGGTATGGCTGCGGAGAAATTTTTTCGGAGGTATAACAATGAAGCTCATATCATGGAACGTAAACGGCTTTCGTGCTTGTCTGCAAAAGGGCTTTGAGGATTTCTTCAAGGCTGCGGACGCTGATATATTCTGCTTGCAGGAAACAAAAATGCAGCCCGATCAGGCTGACTTCAAGCCCGAGGGATACCATATATATTTTCACAGCGCAGTAAAGAAAGGCTATTCGGGTACGGCTGTATTCAGCAAGACCGAGCCTTTGTCCGTTACATACGGCATAAACGGTACTCACATGGACGAGGGCAGAGTCATCACCTGCGAGTACGAGGACTTTTACTTCGTATGCTGCTATGTACCGAACGCACAGGACGGATTGAAGCGTATCGACTACCGTATGGAGTTCGAGGACGATATGAGAGCATATCTCTCCGACCTTGACAAGAAAAAGCCTGTTGTGTACTGCGGCGACCTTAACGTAGCGCATGAAGAGATAGACCTGAAAAATCCCAAGACAAACCGCGGAAACGCTGGATTCTCGGACGAGGAGCGCGGCAAGTTCACGGAGCTTTTAGGAGCAGGCTTTACCGATACATTCAGAAAGCTCTATCCCGATACAGTTACTTATTCGTGGTGGTCTTATCGCTTTAAGGCTCGTGAAAAGAACGCAGGCTGGCGTATAGACTATTTTGTTGTATCCGACAGGTTTATGGAGTGCGTTAAAAACTCCGAGATACTGACGGATATTATGGGCAGCGACCACTGTCCCGTTATGCTGACTACAAAATAATACATCTTTTTATTGACAATCAATATTGATTATTGTATAATATGTTTAATAACACAATGTGTTATAGTTTATATGATATATTTAAAGGGGTTGATTGTCATGAGAAAAAAGTTAATGTCTGTGATAATGTCGTCAGTAATATTTGCATCTATGGCAAGTACGATGATAGCTTCTGCCGAAGTAAAGGAAAGCTATTCCTATGATGATATTTACACGATGACAAAGGACGGTTCTATTGAAGATCTGTTCAGTGAGAAAGGCATAGATGCTGCTGATATCTGGACAGCATCAAGAGTTTCGGAGCTGCTGGAAAAGGGGGCATATCCTGCAATTTACCTCAAACCCGAAAAAACAGTGTACTCATATGAAGTGTTCGGAGATGAGGGAGTTAGTACAGTATATGAGTATTTTTCTAATTGCTTGTATGAAAATTTCGGAGTACCCGATACGGATTTCTGTACAAGAGAAAAGCTCCGCGAAAATGCAGATGAAGGAATTAAGAGCGTTATCACGCCTATTTCGCATTTTTACGGCAGATACACAGAAAGACTTGCTGCTGTACTGAATTATATCCGTCTGAGTCCTGACTTTGCAGGCTTTTACGAAGAGGACATGAACAAGTCATTTTATGAAGAAATAGATGATGAAGAGTATATAAAAGTGCAGTATTATATCCCTGATAAAACAAAAGAAGTCATGGGTGACGTAAATATTGACGGTAGTTTTGATATTGCTGACCTGCTTCTCTTTAAGAAATGGATGATGCGTTCTTCAGATGCTTTTCTCAATAACTGGGAAGCTGCTGATTTCGACTTTGATGATGACGTAGATGTATTTGATCTTATACTTATGAGAAAGGCACTTATCGAAAAATCATAAAACGGTACACATAATCATGGTACTAATATAGAAGTTTATAGTTATTACTCGGGGAAAACCTTTCTGAGGAAAGGTTCTTCCCCGAACCCCTTTCCAAAGACTTTTATCTGATTTTTTCCCAGATAGGGCGCGTACGAAAAATAAAAAGACCTGCAAGTATACAGGTCGCGCCCTATCTGGGAAAAAATAAAAACAGAAGTTTTAGTGAGGGAGTTTGAGGGAGGACCCTTTTTCAAAAGGGTCTCCCTCAATAATAGTTATAAAAGCCTCTGTATCAATACCACGGTTAAGTGTACCGTTTTACTGTTCAAATATATTTTTGAAGATATTGTACTTCTTATCGTTTCCGCCTGAGTAAATGGCGAAGCAGATATTCTCGAAGAGCTTTCCGAAGCCTTCGTCTATGATGACTTTTCGGAAATAGCCTGCAACGTCCTCGGACTTATTGCCAAAAGCTCCGCAGCCCCATGCACCCAGTATAATATTCTTATGACCGTGTTCTGCGGCGACTGCAAGCAGTATCCTTATGCGCCTTGTCATAGTTTCTGCTATCTTCTTATTTGAGGCGAATATAGCTGCACCTCTTCTGTTGGGAGCAGGTACAGTTATGACCGAAGTCATGAACGGCTGCTCCATAGGCTCACATTTGTTATCGCGGAATACACATACATCAGGTGAATAGAGCATATAGTCAGACTCTACAGGACTGATATGCGTATTATTGTAAAGATACATCTTTTTAGCCTCAGCAGAGGTTATGGAAGCATACAGGGTACTGCATCTGCAAAGAGCCTCTTCCTGAGCGTTTGCGCCCAATCTGAAGCCGCCTCCTGCCTTGTGAGCATTGGCGAAATTCATAACAAAGGGGCGTTCAAATCTGCCTGCGGCTGAAAAAGAGTCCTCCTGCGTAACGGTTATGCTGCACATTTCATCACCGCTGATAATGAGCTTTTCAATAAGCTCAGCACCCTTTTGCGGACTTATGACTTCTACTGCACGGGAATCGCCTTTAATGTCTATGTGTTTGCCGTTCAGCTCGTAGAAACCGTTTTCGGTAATTTTTATGGTCTCGTTTGCAATAGTGATATTATTCATAAATACACCTTCTTAATTTGTAACGTCCATGACTACATATTCCGAGATACAGCCTGTTTTGAATGGGATAGCCCAGCCTGATATACCTGAGGTAACGATGAATTTGGTATTGTCGATAGTCTTTGAGCCGTAGACAAAATCATTGGCACCTATGAGAAGTCCGATATATCCTGACGGCCATATATGTCCGCCGTGGGTATGTCCCGAGAACACAAGGTCAGCACCTGCGGCAGCCTCGTTATCGTAGTCGTTAGGCTGATGATCGAGGATAAGCTCGAACTTTGAGTTATCAAGGTCTTTCGTGAGGGTTTTTATATCCTCACGTTCCTTATAGTGTTTATCAAGTCTGCCAACTATGCGGAAAGTGTCGTTAACCTCGACTACATCGTCCTCAAGGAGTGTAACATTGTTCTTTTCGAGTTCGCTGTAGAGGTCCTCGATAGTGAAGTCGCGGTGTCCCGATTCATAATAGCCCTTATCGTGATTGCCGATCGTGAAATAAACGCCGTAGGTGGTTTTCAGCTCGCCTAAGGCCTTGCAGGCTTGCACCATATCCTCGCGGCATGAATCATCGTCAACAAAGTCTCCTGCGACTACTACCACATCGGGCTCTTCGGCTTGTATACGCTTCATTTCCTTTGCGAATTGTTCGCCGTTAAGGGTAATGCCGAGGTGAGAGTCCGCAATGCCCACTATCCTGAGACTTCCGCCTGCTATAGGTTTGTCTGTATGGACTGTATAGGCAGTTCTTTTTACGTCGTGGGCGTTTATCCAGCCAAAAGTGAGATATACAGCCGTAAAGAGTATAGTCAGAACTCCTTCGATATAGAATCGGCGTTCTTTTTTTATTATCTTGCGGACTATCTTTCCCAGAAGGTCTGCGATGAGCCAGAAGGCTGCCAGATGAAAAACTATGATAACTACCGCATAGGTATTTATAATACCGAAACAGCCTATACCGATCAAAGGTACAAGGCAAAGCAGCCATGACAGCTTTTTGTGGTTTTCGGCTATTTTCTGTACAAAGCCGAATTTATGAAATCTTGTGAGAAGATAAAATATACTGCCAAGACTTATAACGCCTGCAAGTGCAAAAAGTATCAGCCAGAACATATGACACCTCCGATAATATCGCGTACAACGTCCGCGTTTACATTATATGGACAGCTTGCAAGCTTTTTCGGGTTGCTGAGCAGATTATCCGCAGCCTTTTCCAGAAGCTCCTGTGACGCATTTACAGGGCTTATATCAGCAATGAACTGCCCCAGCTCGTCTGTATCGGCAAAGCCCGTCACAGACAGAACGTGTTCGCGGTCGGAGAGTTCGGCGTTTCTGAGATATCCCCGCTGGAAAGCTCCAACAGCCGCACCGTGGGGGATACCGCCCTCATAGGTGAGAGTGTAGCTCAGACCGTGAGGAATGGAAGTCCCTGTCTGAGCAATAGCCATTCCACCCAGTGTAGAAGCCGTGAGCAGGTCATTGGCAGTATTGATGTCAAGAGGCATATTTCCTGCAAGGAAGTACTTGCAGCTTTTCCAGAGCTTCATGCCGCTGTCGGCGCACATACGGCTGAGATAAGAAGCAGAGGAGTGGATATAGCTTTCTATCATATGGCTGAGAGCGTCAACAGCAGTATTTGCAATGAGCTGCTTCGGCGCAGTAAGCAGGTATTTACCGTCGCAGAGCGCGAGACTGGGGAATACCTTGTGTACCATAGACATTTTGGTACTCAGGTCGTGCCGCGTGAGTACAGAAACACCCGTTACCTCAGAGCCTGTTCCGCAGGTAGTGGGAACAGCAGCAAGTGGCAGAAAACGGGGAGCAGCAGAATTGTCATACATAAGTTCCCATGAGCTTTCGGGATTTTTCATCATTACCGCTACAGCCTTTGAAGCATCGAGAGCTGAACCGCCGCCTACTCCGATAACGAAGTCAGCACCACAGGAAAGACCCATATCCCGTGCTTTCATAACAGTTTCAACGGAAGGGTTCTCCTCTGTCTCATTGAATACCGTATATTTTACGCCGTGCCTCTCAAGTGCAGTGATAACATCATCGAGAGAGCCGTTTCGCTGTGAAGAATTATGTCCTGTAACTATAAGTGCATGAGTACCGAGAGCTGCTAAGTCTTTACTGTGAGAAACAACGCAGTCAGGTTCATAAATTACCTTTGCAGGCATGAAAAACATCATATTTTTACCTCATTTGATATATAGAATTCTCTTTTATTACTTATACTATTATTGTACCTGTTTTAAGGAGCAGTGTCAATACATGGGTAGAAAAAACGCTTTTTTGTAGCATATAATCTTCTGTTTCAACTGTAGGTTGAAAACAGTGGAAAAGTTATGGTATAATGAATATGTAAATTATAATACAGCACAAATCTGATATTAGGACAGCTTGTTATTCTGCGAAAGGGGATACCGATGTAATGAACAGAAAAGACAATAGGATATTTACAGCTTCATCGGCTGACATTGCAGAAAAAATGGGTGTGGGCTGGAACTGCGGAAATACCCTCGAAGCGAATTTCGGTGGTATACCCAGCGAGACTGTATGGGGCAATCCGAAAACCTCACAGGAGATAATAGACGCAGTTGCCGATGCAGGCTTTAACACTGTAAGGATACCCATAACCTACCTCAGTAAGATAGATGATGAAAACGGCTATATGATAGACCATGAGTGGCTCGAAAGGATAGCAGAGGTAGTTGATTACTGCTACAAAAGAGAAATGTTCGTGATAATCAATATCCACGGCGATGCCTACCACACCATAAAAGGCGGCTGGCTGTTCTGTGATGAAGAAGATCAGGACCGTATAAAGAAGAAATTCAGAGCTGTGTGGAGACAGGTGGCTGAACGCTTTGCAGACCTTGACGAGCACCTCATATTCGAGAGCATGAACGAGGTCTTTGACGGCATATATCACGATCCCGTACCCGAGTATTACGTGAATATCAATGATTACAACCGCATATTCGTTGACACTGTCCGCGAATGTGGCAAGAACAATACCCACCGCTGGCTCATGGTATGCGGCTGGAATACAAATATAGACTATACCTGCGGGGATTACGGCTTCTGCTTCCCCGAGGACAAGGGCAATACCGCCGATGAGGGAAGGCTTATCCTTTCCGTGCATTTTTACGACCCGTGGGACTACTGCGGTGAAGAGGAAAAGGACGTTTTCCTCTGGGGCGAAAAGGGGCAGAGAATATCCGATGAGTACGGACTCTCACCCGACAGCGTTGCCAACTGGGGCGATGAGAACCATATGCGGTTCCAGTTTGAAAAGCTGAAAAAGAAGTATATCGACAAGGGCATACCTGTTGTACTCGGAGAATTCGGCTGTATCGACAAGGGTGTGGCAAATGAGGCTATATCAAATAAAATAGAAGAGAACCGTGCGTATTACAACGGTTTTGTGGCAGGAACTGCCGCAAAGAACGGTATAACGCCCATATACTGGGACAACGGCTTCAACGGACAGTACGGTCTCGCACTATTTGACAGGCGGAAGCTTACACAGACTCAGCCTGCTATTATAGAAGCTATAGTAAAAGGCGTAAAAAACAAAGACCCTATGGCAGGTCTTTGCGTGAGGAAAAAAGCATAACTAAAGAAAAAAGCTCCCGAAAAGGGAGCTTTTTCATGTTATTGTAATTCTGTTACCGAAACATCGGTAAGTTCAATTCCGGAACGATCATTTGCCAGGGCGTATCTGAACCCGTCATTTTTGAATACTACATTCCCTTGGAATTCGAGGAAATCATTGCCATACTTGTCTTTTATGGCGCAGACTACCTTACAGCTGTTATCATCATCGTAGCTGAAAATCTTAACATCTTCTTCCAGGTCGTTGATAAATATATCCTTTGTTATCATCAGGTCTTTAATATCATAATCGTCACAATCGTTTATGAAATAGTCCTTGATAGCATATGCTGCTGCACTTTCCATATTACGTCCTATAATGATATCATTTATCTTCCATTCGCCTTCTTCACAAACAAAGTCGAATTGCAGATTTGTGCCGACCTGTGATTTATCAGTGTTGATAAAAGGCTTGAAATTTGCAAACAGAGTTGCCGAGAAACCGTTTTTCTTTATTTTTACAACATTCGGATAGTTTGAATAGCTGCCGCTGTTAACGGGTGGATTATGGAACGTTGAAACGTAAAATCCGCCCTTATAGGTAATGAAATCAAGTGAATGATAGTTAACATCGGCTAAGTCTATATCCGAATTGTTTTCATAATTACTGAGATCCTTATCGAAATCGCTGTTTGAGAAAAGATAAGTGTACTGAGGCTCGATAATGAGTGTCTCATAGTCTTCGCCTGAGTTTACACTGAAAAGTCTGTCATAGAATTCAACTGTAAGCAGACTTTTTATCTCATTCTTCAGGTCATCACCTGACTGGATGTCCGCATCGGTAACTCTGTAATAGTGTTTTTCGGTTGCTTTCTTTCCCGGTACATCGGAATTATATACATTAAATGAAAGAGTATCATCAATATCTACACTTAATGCATGATTATAATATTTATTTTCGAGCTCCGCAAATCTGTTTGTGAGCTTGTAAGCTATTTCTGCATATTCTGATGCAATATCTTGTTTTCCTTCTTTTTCTGTGGCGATCTCTGAAACAGCTTCTGTAGGTTTTGTCTGGTCGGTAGCGGGATTATTCTTTTTGAATTTTATAAATGCCGTACCGCCCGAAATACCTGCCATGAGTATTACTGCCGCAGCTGCAATGCTTGTTATTCTTGATAATATTGGTCTGTTATACTGTTCAACTCCTCTTACTTCTGACTCATCATCGAAACCCACGTTATCTTTTTCCTGGTTATCCATATTGTACTTTTTTTCGCTCATTGCAAAAATTCTCTCCTTCTCAGCATCTGTGAGAACAGGGAATTCCTCCGAAATTTTGTCAATGATCATGTTATCAATCTCCTTAAATAAACTCAAATCAACCCCTCCTTGCCAATGCCTGCTTCTGCGAGGAGCAGTTTAAGTCTTTGTTTTGCGCGGCTGCTGCGCTTCTGAACGGCAGCAGATGACATAGAGATACTCTCAGCGATCTCTTTAGCTGTCCGGTTGTAATAATACTGCTGGATGATAATAGTTGAGTCGGGCTCTCCCAATTCCTTGATCTTTCCGAGAATGATACGTGATTGTTCCTTTCTTTCCGAATTTTCCATCAATGAGTCGTCAGAACGCAGTTCTTCCATGTTGTTTTCGTCTATAGAGAAATTCCTGTTGTTATGGACGCTGAGTCTGCGAAAAGCGTCTATAGCTGTATTCCTTGATATCGTACCTATGTATCCCTTGAGGTTGCCTGAAAAGTCAGTATTTACGTCAAAACGCTTATAAAGCTTCATGAATATATCACTGACGCAATCCTCGATATCCTCGCGAGTCCCACAATTTCTGAGGATATCTATAACTATCGCGTAGACATAGTTACAGTACAGGTCAAAGACTGCTCTGTGACATTTTGGTACAGACTGAGACATAAGCTCTTTCAGTTCGGCATCTGTCATCAGAAATTCCTCCTTTATTTTGAATGCATTCAATAAAAATAATCGAATGAATGGGCATATTTCAGACACTTTATTATACCATTTTTTCGCAAAAAAAGCAATAATTTTGAAAAACAGAAAAAAATTATTGAAAAACGATAATTTTCTATTGACAAATGATATTTTATGTGCTATACTATAGTCACAGTAAGAAAACTGAAAAAACTAAGAGGAGCGACGATATATGTGGAATAACAACAGATCTCTATTCTTATCCCGTGTACTTACCATAGCGGCAGCAGGTGTGGCTGTATTTGTTGCATTTTTCATACCTACCATAGCCGAATGGTATCAGTACGAAATGACAGTTGAAGCGGCAGGCATACTTGACAGAGAGACTATGTATCTGCCCATGTGCATAACCCTTTATGTATGTGACGCACTTGCACTGGCAGCACTCTGGAATTTACACGTACTTCTCGGCAATATCCGAAAGGACGAGGTGTTCATACCTAAGAACACAAGCTGTCTGCGCAGGATATCGTGGATATGTATGGCAGCAGGAGCTGTATGCATCATATTCGGGCTGTGGAGCTCAATATTCGCCTTTGTAGGAATGGTAGCCATAATGTTCGGGCTTATCATGCGCGTGCTGAAAAACGTGTTTGAGAAGGCTGTAGAGATAAAGTCGGAAAACGACTTTACTATATAAGGAGGTGTTTTCCATGCCGATCATAGTAAATCTTGATGTAATGATGGCGAAGCGGAAGATGTCCTCTCAGGAGCTTGCAGAAAGAGTAGGCATAACAACTGCAAATCTTTCCATACTGAAAACAGGCAAGGCAAAGGCAGTTCGCTTTTCTACTCTTGAAAGGATATGCGAGGAGCTTGAGTGTCAGCCGGGAGATATACTGGAATTCAGACGCGAATAGGGGGAAGGATATGGTAAGGGTGATATGGCGGATATTAAAGCTCATAGTAGCTGTTTTATTCGTGTTCGGACTGGTGGTTGCAGGCTATGAAGCATACAAGATAGCGCATTATATGAGAGAAGAGCCTGTTGTGACCGTAAAGGAACAGCTGATATTTTCACATCACTCAGAGGTGAAGCTGAGTGATGTGGCTGAATTTCAAAACTGCATAGACACAGAGATATCGAGTGCTCAATGGGAAGACGGCGGATACGAAAAGCTTACGATAATGAGCGACAGAAGCTCACTTATAGTAGGCGAGAAAACAGGAAAGCTCAATGTCATGATAGAGGCAAGGGCACACAGGAAAGTTGTTTCTCGGGTGATACAGATAACAATAGAATAATTCAGAAATAATACGGGGTAACGTATTTCCGCACATGGGGGCAAACTCTAAACATAGTATGCAGATATTTATAATAGGTCTTTGAGGAGGGATCGTTATGAAAAAAACAGCAGTTAAAAAGGTACATGAACTGAGACACACTTACGGCATAGACATGGCTCTGTGTGTATTTGATTTCCTTATCTGCTCGGTGCTGTGCGCAGGGGGCAGCGAATACCTGAATATCGCAGGCATAATCGCTCTTATAACAGCTGTCATACCCATAGGTTTCAAACGTCTCTACTTCAAGGACGAATTTATCCCTAAGTCAGTAGCAGCTGTAATGGCTGTCTACAGGGTGTTGCTGGCGGCACTTATGCTGTACGGTATCGACTTTTTTCTCATAGCAGGTGTATGATATGAAGGTAAGCGATGAGCTGAAAAAGGATCTCAGGACTATCGTTATGAGACTGCTGTTAGTTCTGTGTTTGCTGTTTATAGCAGTAACAGCCATTTTAATAAAAGAATACTTTGACGGTCATTTTACTCATTTTAATGCGGAGAGGACAGCAAGGATGGAAGAGATATTCGATATAAGGGTAGATGACAGCGTTAAGCTTATACGGTATGAAAATGACAGTACACTTGCTGCGATATATGAAAGTCTTGAGCTTGAAACAGACGATTATGAGCGGTTTATATCTGAGAATGTCAATGCAGTGACGGAGTTTGATGAAAAGCTGTAACGGCAGGGGATTTCTGTCATATAAGTATAAAGATGAGGATATAAAACTGAAAGTCAAATCGCTGGAGAAAGGAAATTATTTGATAACTTTGATACACTGGGATTAAAAAGATTTTAAGGAGGCATTAAAATGAAAGAGCAATGGAAAAAGGTACGTTACTGGTTTTTTATGTCATTGCTGACAACGCTGTTCATATTTATGCCGCTGATGATGTTTGTGACGGTGTACTGCGTTATAAACTTCCTGTGCAGCCTTGTAACTGCGATAGTCGTGTCATTTGACTGTTTTGCAAGACCTTATGTATGGTACTCGGGTACAGCCGTATTTATAACCTTTCTGCTGACTGCATATCTGGCAAGGGATATAGCAAATGAGGAATATGGCTCTATCATGGCAGCTGCGGAGATCATTGCTGTTATATTTCTTATGCCCATACCGCTGATTACGGGGTTAAGAGTATACAAAAAGGGTAAAAAAGCAGAAGCAGAGATGCTTCAAAACGGAGGAGACTATTATGGAGAATAATATGCTTAGCGGTTTTAATGAGAGCAACGCCTTTGTTGCTCAGCATGATGAAACGGAAAAGCCTGAATACACAAGGGTTGACGCTGTGATCTCGGTATTTGCAATGATAGCGGCGTTTTGTTTCGTGAGATATGTGCTGTTTCACGTAATGGGATTTGTCACTACGGGACTTTTCATTGCTATCATTTCCGCGGCGATAATATACTTGAAGAAAAAGGAGTGCGAGTTTTCGCGCTTCAATAAGCTGCTTGCAGCATTGCTGTATGTTTTCAGTACTGTATTTTCAATCACTGCAAATACTCTTATAAAAGACCTTGATGTTGTATTTCTCATCGGAGCAGGAGCGTATTTCGTTTACTCTGTGGGAGCTTCCAACAGGAATATCGACCGCTTTCTGCCATATGCCATGTGCAAGGCTGTGTTTGAATTCCCTTTCTCACATTTCGGCACACAGGGCAAAATAACCTCGGATATGCTTTCAAATTCAAAAAAGGCTTCAAACGCAAGATACATACTTATAGGACTTCTTATCACAGTACCTCTTACGGCAGTAGTTGCAGCTCTGCTCATGTCGGCTGACGACGGTCTTGAACGAATGTTGAACGGTATATTCGATAAGACTTTCGGCAATGATTTCTGGGAAAATACTCTCCAGCTCATAATAGCTCTGCCATGCTCAATGTACCTTTTCGGACTGTTTTATTCAAACGCTCACCGCAACGCTCTCAATGCACTTGATGAGCAGGCGTGTACACAAAAAATGTACAATATGCGCTTTCTGAGCAACCTTATCGTGTACACAGCAGTAACGCCCATATGTGTGCTTTATGTTCTGTTCTTCATTTCTCAGGCAGGATATTTTCTTTCAGCCTTTACAAATTCGCTCCCCGAGGGCTTTACCTATGCAGACTACGCAAGACGAGGATTTTTCGAGCTTTTTGCTATTGCACTCATCAACCTCGGAGTTACCTGCTTTATGAGCCTTTTCTCAAAGAAGACAGGCAGAGAGAAGCCCTTTGCACTTAAATTTTACAGCGTTATGATGAGCGTTTTCACTCTTATCCTTATAGCTACAGCCATGAGCAAAATGATAATGTACATCAACAGATACGGACTTACAGCACTGAGATTTTACACAAGCTGGTTTATGGTTCTCCTTGCAATAATATTCGTACTTATCATCGTAAAGCAGTTCAGGTTCGAGATGAAGATATCGAGGGATATATCCGCAGTATTCGTGCTTATGTTCGGACTTCTTTGCTTTTCACGTCCCGAGGCGGTCATTGCAAAGTATAATATCGAGATGTATAGATCAGGCTGTCTTGAAGAGCTTGATACGAAAACGCTGCTGAAAATGTCTGATGATGCTGTTCTTACGGCGTATAATGAGGACGTTGTGACAGAGGAAGAGATACTGCGCCACAGGTCATACAAGGACGAGCTGAGGGATTATAACCTCTCATCTGTGATACTCAACGAGAAAATGTCATAAAAACAAAAAAGCTCCCGTACCTCGGGAGTTTTTTGCTATATTATTTCAAGAAGAAAACAAAGATTGTTTTCAGCGTAAGATTGCCTATCACGGAGACTCCATATTCGGTATAGGGGGGAAGTCCGAACGACCAAGTGTCAAGGGTCTCCGCAGGGGACAAAGCCAAATTAAGCGGAGTTCGTACGGCTCAAAGCCGTAAATAGATATCTGCTTACAGACGGAGCAGATATTATCTTATATAATAGCGCATAAAACGGCATAAATCAATACTTTTGCGTGAAATGTACTTTTTTAGCGTGAAATGTGCATTTTTGTTCATTGTTCGTTAACATTTAACGGTTGTCGTGTAATAAATTACCGCCTCAGTAAAACTGAGGCGGTAATGCTATCTTGTATTTCGATATTAATATGCTATCATGATATCGGCTGTGAATATTTCTTTCTCGCATTTGAAAGAGAGGATACCGTCCAGCTGATCGACGGCTTCGCGGATACTGCTCACGCCTATGCCGTGACCGACACCTGTTTTGTTAGTTGTAAGGTTTTCGGTGTCCACCTCGTCAGAGGAATTCATGACGCATATCCTCAGCTTATTATCGTTCTGTACAATGGATATATAGATGAATTTTTCTTCCGAAGATGAACGGAGCACGCCTTCAATGGCATTGTCGAGGAGGTTTGCGATTATTCGGCACAGCGGAAGATCGTCTATATCCATTTTGTCGGTGATAATGACCTTGCACGAGAACTGTATGTTGTTCAGAAGTGCCTTTTTCCACTTCATATTAACGATAGCGTCAACAGACGAGATACCCGTATAGCAGATACGGCTCGCAGCAGAAAGCTTCTGATAGAGCTTGTTAAGATGCGCGATAGCCTCAGGACCTGAGCCCTGCTTGAACATTCTTCTTGCAGCAGCAAGCTGATTACTGATATCGTGCTTGAGCTGACGTATCTCGGTGTATTTCTCCTCAATGAGCCTGTAGTTTTCCTCCTCCGATTTAAGACGCTGTTCCATAAGCTTCAGCTCGATGGAATTGGAATAAGTATCGAAGAAGTCGAAAACGAATATGTTCAGCAGGAATATTCCTGCTACAGACAACAGGTACATCAGTGACCTGCGCGGAGCAAGCTCTGCGGTAATGAAGATACTGTTGAGTATTATAAGGCTCAGCAAAGGTACAAATATCACCAGCAGCCAGTTTCTGAAAGGGATATCTCTTTGCTTTGGTTTGAGGTATTCCGCGATATATATTGCTGCCCAGAAGCAAAATACCTTTCCGATAGCCATGCATATGTATCTTCCGAAGCCTGATGAGGTATTGTGCTCTGTAGCACCTATATTCATTATATCCAGAATAGCGGCAGGAGCGATCTCCGCCACAAGCAGCACAACAGCGAACAGCAGACAGTAGAATATGATACTTCGGACTTTGCTCTCAAACATCACAAATGAGGTAAGCATCATCATTGTAACAGCAATTCCAAGCTTGATCCACGGAGATACATCAGTAAAGGTCAAAGCCACGAAGATGCCGAAAAATCCGACAGCAGGGACGATGAGAAATTTAAGCGGATACCTGCATTCCTTTTTCATTATAAGAAAAAGGTAGAATATGATAAGACCGGCATCGAAAAGACAATTGATAGTTTCTATGATAAATTGGGAAGGTCTCATCTCAGCTCCACCTGCTTCTGCTGTAATCCATAAAACATTGTTTAATGTTTTTGATATGGTTTCTGCTTGCGAAGAGAGTTTCTCCGTTTATCAGAATTATTTCGTTTTTCCGTATGTAATCAATATTTATGATATTCACTATACTGCTTTTATCAAGTCGGGCAAATAGCAGGTCGGCAAATTGCGTTTCTATCTCGGAAAGCGTTCCCTTTGTGAAGAATTTGCCTTTTTTGGCGTGTATAAGCAGTTTATGTGAAAACACTTCTATATATATGATATCATCTGTAGGAAGCTTTTCCTCCTTGGTGCTGCCGTCAGCAGTAGCTATGACGTACCTTGTATTGCGGTAATACTCATGTACAGCATCGCTCAGCTGCTTCATATATATAGAACGGGGCTGATTTTTCAGTATATATCTGAAAGCTCTTACCTCGTAGCCCTGAACAGCGAATTTTTCATAGCTGGTCAGAAAGATGATTATGACCTTTTCGTCGATATCCCTGAGAAAACGGGCAGTTTCAACGCCGTTGAGACCTTTCATCTGGATATCGAGGATAATTACGGCATATTTTCCAGCGGTAAAATCCAGTATCAGCTCTCTGCCTGTTTTGAACTCAAAAAAGGTGAACTCATTCTCATATGACTGGAGAGCAATAAGGTCTTCTTTTACTTTAGTTATATATCTTTGTTCGTCGTCGCAAATTGCGATATTCAAATTTTGATCCCCCTTGACATGACCGTCCTGCTGTTTAAAAAAATGACAAAAACAACGTAAAACGGTTGATTGCACGTTCTGTCATATAACGATTTAATTATACTATGATATTCACACTTTGTCAATGGTTTAGAGGGGGGATTGTGCAAAAAAGTGAATGAACTATGAACAAAAGCGTACATTTCACGCTTAAAAATTACACTTCGCGCATTTTTATTGAAATTTACACCCAATTAACGCTATAATAGGTACAGTTATGGTTGTTATGTATCTGCTTTCAAAGCAGGGGATTACTTAAAAACGGTATGGGGATACCGTACAAAAAGATATTGACAGGAGAATTAACTATGAAATGCAGCATAATAATACCCTATTCTTACTCTACCGACAGAGCTATTAGAGTATTTCATTCACTCGAGAACCAGGACTTCAACCATGAAGAATACGAGCTTATCTTCGTAAACTACGGCGAAGGCAACGAACTTGCGGAGTATATCGCAAATTATGAGCCGAAAGTCAGAGTACGTTGTTTTGCACTTCCCAACGGCAGGATAGGTCAGGCAAAAAATCAGGGAATAAGGAGAGCTTCGGGCGAACTTCTTATATTCCTCAACGGAGATGAGATAGCTTCAAGGAACTTCGTTTCAGGGCACTATGACACATATAAAAAGTGCGGCAGACCGATAATGCAGTTTGGTCTTACAAAGGAAGTCTTTGAGGACGATGACAAGGTATTCTACGAAAACAGAGAGTTATTCAGGAACGGTATCCGTTACTGGCTCACAGAGCCCGAGAAATACGGGCTTGACAAGAAAAAGAGCTATTATTTCATTAAGGATATCCGTCTTAAAATGCTTGAGCCTTACAGCTATGATTTTGATAAGGTCCAGTATAAGATGATATTTACTCAGACATCTAATCTTTCTATCCCTATGGAATGTATCAGAAGATACGGCGGTATTGATGAGAATTTCCGCGAGCAGGAAATAGAGGACTGGGAGTTTGGCTACCGTATGATGAAAAACGGTGTGGATATCATATATAATCCAAAGGTTTCGGTTCTTCACCTTTACGAAAAGGAGAACTACGATGTCAAGCGTTATATCGAATGGAAAGATAACCTTGATACTATGCTGAGGAAGTATAATGACAGTTTCCTCAACGAGCTTGAAGAGTTCAAGAGCTTCTTTGACCCTGTACGCAGGGAGCGGATAAGAAAAAGTGAACCTGGCAAAAACATATGGCTTGAGATATACAAACATCTTGAGCGAAGTGCTTCAAAGCCTGTTTTTGCAAGTGCGAACTGACAATTTCTTTCAGCTGAGCCCTTGACCCTTCCCTGAATCAAGGGTCAGCTTTATTTAAAAATCGGTCTGTGGGTACTCACTCACTCATGGACTTATATACTCCTTCCTAAAGCTCCGTTATGCGGAGCTTTTTTTCTTTTTGCATAAAACATGATATGTGTTTGTTTATTTGCGGACGCGCAATGCGCGTCCCTACATAAATATATAAATCCCCGAATTGCTTCGGGGATTTCTTATTTTTCATTTGGAAGTGATATCGTAAACGAAGTACCGCCGAGGGGACTGTCCTCAACGGATATAGTTCCGTTATGGAGGTCGATAATCTCTTTTGCAATGGACAGCCCGAGACCAAAGTGTGAGCGGTCTGTACGGGAGCGGTCTGCACGGTAAAAGCGTTCAAAGATATGCTGTCGATCCTCTTCGGAGATACCGCAGCCACTGTCGGAAACGCGCACGATATGCTGCGAATTATCAACGCTGTAGGCTATCTCTATTTTTCCGTTTTCGGGAGTATAGCTTACGGCATTGTTGAGGAGTATGGATATTACCTGATTTATCCGCTCTGCATCTATCATAGCTTTCGGAATATTGTCATCAGGCAGCTTTACCGAAAGGCTTATATTTTTTTCCTTTGCAGGTGAAAGGAATGCCTCATAGCAGTCAAGGACAAGGGTATCAAGCTCTGTGGGAGCAGTTTGCGCAGTAAAGCTTCCGTTGTCCGAACGCGCAAGAGTGAGCAGATCCTCGGTGAGCAGAGCAAGTCGTTTGCCCTCTTTTCGGGCGATCTTTGAGAGATACTGCTGCTGCTCGCCCTCACTTGTCTCCATAGCATCAAGAGCGGACATGATAGTATTTACAGGATTTCTTATCTCGTGTGAAGCTGCCGCGATAAAGTGAGCCTGCTGCTGGTGAGCCTGTTTTACAGGCTTAAGGAGCAGCTTCGTAAAGAGGTAGGAAAATACAAAGAATACTATTGCCGCACCGAAAATTATGAGAATAAAGTATATTATGAGCTTTTTCAGCTGTTTTTGCTGGCTGTCGAGAGATTTTACGGCGTAGACCTCCGTTATGCTCTTGTCGCCCGAAATGAAGATCATGCCGACGTAATATCGGTGGTCTTTTGCCGAATAGCTGAATTCATCATGTGCAACAGAGCCTGTGTATCTGAGCCGCTGTATGTCCATGGAGAATTTGGACTTTATATCCTCCAGCAGCGCGGAGTTTTCTTCGCTCATGCCCTGGGAGGTGGACAGCATAGCCTTGCCGTTATCATAAATGTAAAGCTGATAGCTGTAATTCATATTTATATTCATAAGCCAGCTCTGCGAGATAACGTGGTCTTTTGAAAGAGTAGAGCTGAAATTTGCGATATCGGTCTTAAAGCTTATGAAAGAATTTTTTTGTATGTTGTTCCAGCTGAGATAAAGATACAGCAACGACATGACTGCAACAACAAGAGTGCAGACTCCGGTAAACAGCATGGTAAGCCGTATGTGGACTTTCCTGAACATACTCAGCCCTCCGTTGAAAGACGGTAGCCGATGCCGTGAACAGTTTTTACAGATGAGGAGCTCCCCACCTTTTTCAGTCGTCTGCGGACGAAATAGATATAGTTGTCAAGGTTGCCGTCCTCGATCTCGTAATCTGCGCCCCATATCCTTGCAAGTATAGTCTGACGGGAGAGAGTCTGGTTTGGATTACGCATAAACAGCTCAAGGAGCTCGCTCTCCTTATTGGAAAGGGTACAGCTTTCAGCAGGACCTGTCAGCATCTTGCTCTCGGCATTATAGCTTATATCACCTACAGTGAGCTTTTCAAGGCTCTCGATGCCCGTGGGACGGCGCAGCCTGCACCTGATACGCGCCATAAGCTCGCCGAATTCATAGGGCTTTACCATATAGTCGTCAGCACCGCAGTCCAGACCTGTTATCTTATCGCTGAGCTCTCCAAGAGCCGTAAGCATAATAACGGGAGTTTCATTGCCGTTCCTGCGCATTTCCGAAAGTATAGTAAGACCGTCCTTGTGTGGGAGCATACAGTCAAGCAGTACAAGGTCGTAGGCATTGCGGCTGAGGTAGTAGTCAGCGTCCTCGCCGTCAAAGCAAAGGTCAGCGGAAAATCCCTCTTTTTCAAGGCGGAATTGCAGCAGAGTACACTGTTCCTTGTCGTCCTCTATAATAAGTATACGCATAGAAGATTTCCTTTCGTTTTTTGTAAAGCCTTTAGCCCTTAGCCATGAGCCCTTAGCCGAAAGTGTTTGCTTGCGCTCACAATATTTAAATAATTCGCCGAAGGCGACACATTGGCTAATAGCTAACGCCTAAAGGCTAACGGCTAATATAATTATTATAGCACATAATATGCGGCTTGGAAAGTTTTAGAGAAAAATTAGAGATTAATTAGAGGAAAATTAGAGAATTATTAGAGGAGTTTTAGAGATTGATGTGATATTATGGTATCATAAAGACAGGAGGTACACAAAAATGAACTCACTTAAAAAGACTTTAGCTGTTATAATGTCACTTGCAATGCTTGCACCTCTGACATCATGCAGCAGTGAAAAAGAAAAAGCTACAGAAGTAAAGCTACTTTCATCAAAGGGCGGCTATGCCGAATCTAAGGTAGAAGGCAGGCTTTATGATATGCAAAGTGCTTCCGAGTTTGTTACTATCGGCGAAAAGACAGGTGTAATTTCCGCGTGGGCAAGAGAGCTTGTTTACATATCCAAGGACGGCACAAGAGTATTCAGAAGCGAAGTCGATGATCTGATTAAAAATGATGATGACGATATATATGCTGTCTATGCGGCATCTGATAATGGCTTAGTTGTATGTAAGGACGGCGATACCTGTGTCATAAATTCCGAAGGTGAATGTAACAAGGTCACAGGTGCGGATTATATTTACAATTTTGAATTTGCCGATAACGGCAAGCTTTACGGTCTTAATTATGATGCGCTGTATGAAGTGGATATCAATACAGGTGCGGCTAAGAAACTGGCAGATAAAGGAGAACGTATAAACTTCTTTGACATCATAGGAAACAGGATATTCTACGGCGACAGAGACGGCGTACATATTTTCGATATTGAAAAGAACTGCGAGGCAGAAGTTCCCGATGTTCTTGCCGATCTGATGAGCAAGTACAAGGCTGAAAAAAGCGATGCCGAACACGCTCTTGACATATGCGCAGGAAATAATGATGATATATATATCGGCTGTGAGGACGGACTTTATCACTACTCATGGGGCGGAAACTTTGCAGAGCAGATAATCGATGGTCTTATAAGCCGTTTCGGTGATCCCTCCGATCGGTTCGGTACCATATACTGCGCACCTGACGGGACTATATATGCCACATTCAACAGCGGTATGTACAAATACGTCTATGATCCCGAGATTGAAAACGCTGTGACCTCAGAGCTTAAAGTATACAGTCTTGAAAAGAACAGCACCATTTCACAGATAGTCAGCAGCTTTGCTGCGGACAACAGAAATATCAAGGTAGATTATCAGGTGGGCATGAAGGAAGGTCTGACCTACAGTGACGCCATGAAGGAGCTTACCACTCAGATACTGTCTGGAAATGCTCCCGATGTCATAGTCATTGACGGACTTGACAATGATAACCTCATTGAAAAGAATATGCTCACAGACCTTTCCAAATATGAGGATAAATGGCTGCCTGACAGCGATATTCTTGATAATATTGCAAAATGGAACACCGAGGACGGCAAGCTTTACAGTGTTGCCTGCAAATTCCGTATACCTGCCGTAGGTGCGGAGAGGAAAGACCTTGATAAAATAAAGTCCTTTGCAGATGCAGCCGACCTCTGCGAGAAATACCGCAAGGAAAAAGATCCTCATTATACTATCTTAGACTTTTTCGATGAGACCGATCCTATCCGCATGGGACTTATGTATGAGGGAAACAAGCTCCTCAGCGGCACTCCCGATAAAGCAGCCTTTGAAAAGTTTTATGAAAGCTGTGCAAAGCTGTATAATAACGATAAATCGCCAAGCGAAATGGATACCTATGTTATTTCAAGCACCGACAGCGATGAGGCAAGCTCCGAATACTTTTTCGGTACAAGATATATGGCAGAGAAGATGAATAAGAACGTTATTGCTCTGGGTGCATTGAATGGCTTTGAAAATGAACTTAATGTAGTAACTTCATTAATGAAGATAGATAATGATATAGATGCAGCATACAGATACGGCATGGAAAGTGACAAATGCTTTGTACCCAACTGCAATATAGCTGTAAGCGAGTCAAGCAAGAATAAGGAAGATGCATTCAGATTCATAGCCTCCGCACTTGGTGAGGAAGCTCAGGAAATAGAACATTCTGACGGCTTCCCTGTAAATAAGGCTGCGCTTGAAGGCTTTTATGAAATGAACAAAGATGCTGATAATGTCTATTCATTATATGTACCGCCTTTTGACAGCAATGAAGATGGAGAGGGAACTGAGGTGGATATGGAATGGATGACAGATGATGAGGCTAAGGAGTTCGACAGCTATATCAAAACTCTCTCCGAGCCTGTATTCATAAAGTATCCCATAAGAGAGATAATCGAGGACGCAGGAAAGAAGTGCATAGAAGGCACTGTAACTGCGGAGCAGGCTGCCGAGGATACTGTAAAGCAGCTTGAGCTGAAAATGAAAGAATAACTATGACAAATAAAGTATTTTCGCGGAGAAAGCTTGGATATCTGCCCTTCCTGCTGCCGAGCCTTGCAGGAGTGCTTATATTTACGTTCCTGCCCTTTGCGGACTCTCTGCGCAGGTCGTTCTGTACAGCTGTAACGGGTGATTTTGTTGGGGTAAACAATTATAAAGCTGTATTCAGTAACGAAGCATTCAGGCTTGCTGTAAAGAATACTTTAAAATTCGTGGGAGTATGTCTGCCGCTGCTCATATCCGTTTCATTTTTAGCAGCATACGCCCTCAGCAGGCTCAAATACATCAGGCTCATAAAGTCTGTGCTTTTGTTTCCGCTGGCAGTTCCTACCGCAGCCCTTGTGCTGGTGTGGCAGATACTTTTCAGCGACACAGGCTATATAAACAATATCCTTACCTCTCACGGACACAGCGCGGTAAGCTTTCTGAGCTCATCGGCTTCATTCTGGGTGCTGGTGGGAAGCTATATATGGAAAAACCTCGGATACACGGTGCTTCTCTGGCTTACGGGCATAATGAGCGTATCCACAGCTGTAATTGATGCTGCGAAGGTGGACGGTGCAAATGACAGGCAGATACTTTTCCGTATCATACTGCCCGAACTTAAACCTACACTTTATACTATCACAATAATATCATTCCTTAACTCCTTCAAGGTATTCCGCGAGGCATATCTTGTAGCAGGAGCATATCCCGACCAGCACATCTACCTTTTGCAGCATCTTTTCAATAACTGGTTCGTGAATATGGACCTTGACAAAATGGCAGCGGCAGCAGTGATCGTATTCGCTGTCATACTTGGGGCGATAGTGCTGCTCAGAAAGGCATGGGACAAGGAGGAACAGACATGACAAAAAAGCTTCGCATACCCTCAGTGTATGCTGTAATGGCAGTAATATGCATCGTTGTTATGTTTCCGCTGTTTCTTGCAGTTATACTTCCATTGCAGTCCTCAGACGAGCTTTCAAAGACACTTTCACCCCTTATCAACTTCAAGGGAACTTATTCAAAGATAGACTATATCGCTCAGTACCCTACGCTGAATAACTTCAAAGAGCTGCTGTTATACACCCCCGATTTTTACAAGGTATTCTGGAACTCATTCCTGATAACGGGAGCTATACTGCTTTTTCAGACACTTGCAGCTGTACCTGCGGCGTGGGCGTTTGCAAGATTCAAATTCAAAGGACGAAAGCTTCTGTTTGATATATACATAATATTTATGCTCATACCGTTTCAGGTAACGATGCTTTCACAGTATCTTGTCATAGACGGTATGAAGCTCATGAACAATCGTCTTGCAGTCATACTGCCTGCGATATTTTCGACCTTCCCTGTATTTCTCATATATCGCGGCTTTGCGGACATCCCCCGTGATGTGGCGGACTCCGCAAGGATAGACGGTGCAAACGAATGGCAGGTACTCAGGTATATCGGACTTCCTCTCGGGAAGGCAGGTATACTTGCCTGCGTGGTACTTAGTTTTCTCGACCTCTGGAATATGGTGGAGCAGCCGCTGACATTTCTCAAAGACAAGCGGCTGTATCCGCTGTCACTGTATCTGCCCATGCTTGGAGCAGAGAGGGGAGAGATGCTTTTATCTGCGGCAGTAGCCACACTTGTGCCTGCGGTATTCGTGTTCGTTATAGGGCAGGACGAGCTTGAACAGGGAATTATCGCTTCTGCCCTCAAGGAGTAGACAATGAAAGAAAAGATAAAACAGAGAGCAATAAAGTATTTTCTGATATTTCTTGCAGCAATGCTCATACTGACCTTTGCTTCACGAATGTTGTACACAGAGCGTATGCCCCGTGTGAACTGTATGTCCATAAGCAGAAAGAGCATATCTCACGAATTTGAATACAACGGAACAGTTGAAGCATTGAAGAGCCAGCCTGTTTTCATTCCCGAGGGACTGAGAGTAGCGGAGCTGGACGTTGAGTGCGGAGACAGAGTTATAAAGAATCAGACCATTATGAAGCTGGACATGGAGTATCTCCACAAGAAAGCAGCAATGCTGGAAAAGGATATTGCCGAGCAGCTTGAAACTGCCTCCGCTTATTCCAACGACGGCAGTATACCTGTGTTTACGGAAGCAGGACTGCGTACCGCTGAGGTATATGTGAAAGCAGGCGACAGCGTTTCCGCGGGACAGAAGCTCCTGCGTATTGACAGCGAGCATCTCAGCCGCCGCATAGCCGATATACAGAACAGTCTCAACGCGGATATCTCCACCCGTGAGGGCTATTTTGAAAACGAGGATCAGCACTCAGCCGATACCATTACAAACAGTATCGAAGAAAAGCAGCGTGAGCTGGACAGATACACAGAGATATACAACAACGGCTGTATAGTTTACAGCAGCACGGCAGGAGTGGTCACAGGCGTCCTTGTCAGGGCAGGCGATGTGACGAGCGAGTCGGCGGCAGTACTCATAAACAGCGATCCCACAGTTTGCTACGGACTTGCCGAAAAGCAGGAAAGGCTGGAAGCACTGAGGAAGCTTGACGAGACAAACGGTTTCATATACAGTCCCTCAGAGGGCATCATAACCTCGAAAACTGTCTCATTAGGTGAGCTTACTTCTGAAAACGCGGCGTTGATAGTCTCTGATATGTCGGGAGGTATAGTTTTCAGGACAGTTGTAGATGATGACAGCATAGAATATATATCCGTGGGGGATAAATTCAAGCTGAAATTCAGAAACGGCAGGATAAAAAAAGAAAACTGCGAAGTAAAGCGAATTTACAAGGCAGCTGAGGGCAGCGGATATACAGTTGAGCTGGCTATTGAGTCCGATGACGAGCTTAAAGCAGGAGAGATAGGCGTTATGAAAGGAAGTGTTCTTTCCGAGGACACGTATGACTGCATACCGCTCAATGCTATCGAATTCGGAGCAAGCGAGACAAGAGGAGAGATATTCATTGCAGAGGAGAGCGAGGGATTTTTCGGAAAGGAATACACAGCGAAGAAATACAGCGTAAATATAAGAGATAAAAATAATACAGATGCAGGGATAGATGATCTCGGACTTGATCCGAAATCGAAGATCATAATTTCCTCATCGAAGAAACTTTACGACGGACAAAAGGTAAGATAATAATAAAAACACCCCTTAAAGGCAGACAAGTCAAGCTTGTCCGAGCCTTTAAGGGGCGTTGTATTTCTGGTTGATAGACTGTTATAGGTGGGAAGTGCGTAATATTAATATAATTGATGAAGCTCTTTTAACAGTAGCTTGTGCTTGGGGGAGTTATTCAAATACTACGCCCCAGCCCGCGCTGACCTTACGATACAAGCGCATTTTTTCCTTCTTTTTCTGGACTTTAAGCAGTGCAAATGCTGCGATAACGACCACAATGGTGAGGAAAGCACCAATGATTATTCCTACCACGCCCTTCACAACGAAGAGTGAGAGACACCAGATAATGATAGCAGCAACAATAATGATCGGCAGACAGAAAGAAGTAAAGCTTCTGTTCTTGATCTTGATATAGTGCTGGATATCTCTTAAACTGAAGCACTCATAATTACGGGCAATAAAGTTATCAGGCTGTGCCCATTTGCAGAATGCGGCGAGGTTCTCGAACTTTGCCGTATAATCCTGATAATCATGGAATTTCTCGTTATATCTTGTAACGCGGTAGTAAACAATAACTGCTGCGCCCTGCTGTTCAGCGTCCATGACATGGATGATAGTACCCACATCAGCCTGACCTCTCATAGCTTTGGTAACGAGAAATTTACGGTCTATCGCTTCATCGATATTGAGCAAGTAATTCATGGCTATCCCTTTCCTTAACGCGAATTATTAACTGTACATTTACACACAAAATACAGGTATTGACATAATATAGAAATCATATAATGACCTCGTAAAATTCATTATAGCACAAAACTACGAAAAATGCAATACTTTACTTAAATTATTTGTGTGGCTTAATGATAGTTCATTAATTTATTACCAATACAGGTAAAAAACGCGGTAAATGAACTATCAGAGCTTCTTCTTGAAGTTCAGATTTGCTTTTGCGACTTTCTTTCTGTCTTTTGCCTGCTTGAGCATATCTTCCTTTGACATACCGTCGCCTGCACCGCTTTCGCCGCCTGTACTTGTATCATCGTCATCGTCAAGGAAACTGTTGAGTCTCTTTTTGAAAGCATTCTCGCCGTTAGACTTGGAAGTAAGAGTAACACTTACGCTCTGCTGAGGCTGCTGATAGAGACTTCTCATTGTTGAGCTTGCGCCATGAACAGAAGGACCTGTATAACCCTGTCTGTAAGGAGCAGCGTTCATGCCCTGCTGATACATTGAGTTCTGCATATTTCCGCCATAAGGACCCGGCTGAGGATAGCCGCCCTGCTGCGGATAGCCCTGCTGTGGGTAGCCGTGAGGATAGCCGCCCTGCTGTGGGTAGCCGCCCTGTGGGTAACCCTGCTGAGGATAGCCGCCCTGTGGGTAGCCCTGCTGAGGATAGCCGCCCTGTGGGTAGCCCTGCTGAGGATAACCCTGCTGTGGATAACCGGGCTGCTGTGGGTAGCCCTGCTGCTGAGGATAACCCTGCTGCTGACCTACAAGGTTCGGGAAGCCGCTTGCGCCCTGCTGCTGAGCCTCTTCGGGATGCTCATAGAGAGAGTTAGCTGCGCCCTCGTCCTTATTATCTGCATTGAATGGATTAGCAGAATCAACGTTAACGTCGTCTGCAAAATCAGCGGGCGCACCGAGAGATGCCTCATCATAACCGCTGAGGAAATCAGGAGCAGCTGATGCAGGCGCAAGGGTAGCTGCTGCAACTTCTTCGTCAGGTGAAAGTACCACCTTACAGCTGCTGTTATCGACACTCGAATTTACCAGCAGAGACAGAGCCTCGTCTTCAGGCTTGAAATAGCTGAAATCGTCAAGAGAAATAACGATCATCTGCTTAGCGATCGTGTGCTTTTTAGTAATGATAGACATTACTGCTATTCTTTCTGCGGGTACATCTTCTACAGAACCTTCATTGATCGAAACAGTGGAAACTCCCGAAAAGATGTCGCCCGAATCAGCGACTATAAGACATAAACAAGCATCGTATGTTGCGAGCTCAGGTCTTTTTTCTTTTAATGTTTCAGCAAAATTCTTGGCTGTATTGTAGAGAGTGCTAATTTCCATATCAAACACCACTTTTCTTAAATTATTAAACGCTCCTGCGTTAGTTACTTAAAGCTTATGTCAGACTTTCTTATCAAGCATAGCTGCTTTTCTTTGTGCTGCAGCCTTCTTGTTTTCATCGACTCTTTTGTTTATAAGGTCGATCCTGTCTTTCAGAAGATCCTCATTATATATACAAGCAAGGGAAATATCGTCCTCTGTACCGAAATGAGATCTTTTGCTGAGGTTATTGACTATGATGTTTTTGAAGGTCTCAAGGTTAACGAGCTGGCTTGTGATTATGGTATGATAATCAAGGAAGTCATACTCACTGCCGAAGGAAGTATACAATCCGTCGGTAGAACCGTAAAGGGCGATGAGTTTTTTATTCGGTGCGTAAAAGCTGCTGAACAGTGATGCAGCGTTTGAATTACATACCGAAGCAGTTACGTTGGCAGGTGCGGATTCGTTATACTCCATAGGCATAACAGCTCTTCCGTCCTCGAATAAAGCTACGAGACTTCCGTCGCCTATCTGTACGCCGAAGGTATAATTATCTCCTGATATTCCTGCAACGAGGGTAGTGCCGTAATATGACTCGGGCAGGATAGCCTCAAATTCTTCTGGTGTAAAGTTGCTTTTCTCATCATCGGTAACGGGGTTTTCAGCCAGATGCTTTTCAACCTTCACATTCCAGTTTGAGATAATCTGCTTTTCTATATTTTTTATTATGAATTTATGATTAGTCGGAAGATTTGCTTCCAGAGCCTCACGATCCTCATAAAAGCGGTCTATAGCTTCGATAGTAGCTTCAACAGCGAATTTTGAACCGAGGTGGCTCCTGAAATGCTTTTTGCTTCCGTGACCGTCAGCAACTACAGCTATGGCGTAGTGATCGCCGACTTTAAAAGCAGAGCTGTCCTGACAAACCAGATTGGTCTTTTCATGGCTTGCGCCCATGACCGAGTGGTTAAAGCCGTTGAACATATTTTTTCAGTCCTCCTCCCGAAATTATAATGATATTACCAACCTGTATCGAAGGGGACGTCATCTCCATCGGTCTGGGTGCTAACAAGTTCCTGGATCTGCTGACCGAGGAGTTTCTGCTTAGCAGCAAATACATCTTCTTCTCCGAGCTCATGGCTTGTATCATCAGAGAGAGTCATACTCTTACTTCCGATCTGAGAAGAGGTTACAGCGATGATCTTGATCATCTGAGCAAGCTGTCCGCCTGAGTAAGCGTGAACAACTGTATCCTTTGAGCCTGTAAACTCAGCAAGGATATTGTCATTAGCTTCCTGACCGATACCGAGAGCGGCTTTAAGACCGAACTTGTACCAGCTGTTTGTCTGAAGCTCTCTCAGACCTTCCTTATAGTCATCTGACGGATAACCGTCTGTCATAAGGAAGATAACAGGAGCGAATGACAGAGAAGGTGAATTGAGGAAGCTGTTTCTTGACATTCTGTGGTTGAGCTCCTTGAAAGCTGCGCCCATACTTGTAACGCCGCTTGCACGGAGTCTTGCCCATTCAAAATCTTCTATCGGGATAGGATTTGAATACATCCATCTTACCTCGGTAGAGAATGTAAGAACAGCGATCTTTACATCTGTATCAGCCTCGCCGACTCTGCGTATCTCAGGGATAAGCTCTTCCATAACGGTATTGAGCTCGCCCATTTTCTTGCCCTTCATACTTCCTGAAGTATCAATGAGGAAGAATATAACGAGGCTCTTTTTGGAAACGCTTGTCGCACTGAGTGGATCGTCATCAAAATCGAGAATGCTGTCGTCGGATACGGGAGCTGAAGAAGCTGCAGAAGAAACTGTCTCTGCATTATCGAAATCGTCCAGAGGAGAAACGTTTTTGTTCACTTCCGGTTCTGTAACATGTTCATTGCTCATAATTTACATACATCCTTTCAGTAATACTGCTTTGAAACAGCAGGTTAGATCTGTGCTTTCACTTCGCCGAAATCGATCTCAAGCCCCTGCCATACAGGGAAACCTTTTCCTGGAGCGATATCGTAGAATACTCCGTCCGGCATTTTTGCCTTCCACTGTCTGTCCGAACAATTCTTGATACCGAGCACGCCTTGCTTCAGCTTATTCTCAACGAGCTCGCCCGCAACGGCTGTGAAGTCGTCTGATTCGGGAACGATCTCGCACTCATAGAATTTACAGCCGAGATAAAGGGGGGTACGGTAATCGCGGTTGCTGAATCCGATTGTAACGAATTCCATGCCGCATTTCGGGCATTTGAATGTCTTTTCGTTCTGATGTATGAACATCGAACTGAAGTTTGTCCTTCCGCAGCCGCACTGTATGATCTCCGATCTGAGGCGTATGAACAGCTTCTGCCATTCATTCTCGATGATACGCTTTGTTGGATCGCTTATACCTGTAGTGAAGGAGCGGATAAATGCGTCTTTTATATAATCAGGGTAAATTCTCCAGAACTTGATTATATTGTCGTGTATACCTCTTACAGGACGGTTTGAAGCGTCATCGGGGTCATACACGAAAACTGCGTTCTGTCCGTAGTGTTTAAGCTCAGAGGATTCTGTAAGGCAAACGTCTCTTACGACCTTTTCGCCCTCCATAGGATCGCCTCTGAAGAGGAGCTTAAATAAAACTACAGCAAGTGAATATTTATCGGTCTGAACATTTGGCTGTGCGATGCCTCTTACGACCTCGGGAGCCATATATCCCGGCTTACCGCCGATACCGAAGTTGCTTCCGTCAGGTGCGATGTTATCACAGTCGCAGACGAGGACAGCTCCTGTATTTACATTGATGAAGAAGCCTCCGTCGTTAAGGTCCTGATAGCTCTTACCTGCACGGTGAAGCTGTCTGAAAGCGTTAACGATATTGATAACGCAGGTCACCATAGCACTGAGGGTGTTGAATTTTACGGGACGCTTTGCGCCTCTTCCCGTAAGTGGGTCTATCTCAAGCTTATAAGTATTGAGGATGTCAACAAATGAGTCAAAGCCCTCGGGCTTGAGCTCCATGATATAGCCGAAAGTTCCGTCTTCCATCTCTTTGGTGAGATATTTTGGCCAGAGGAACTTATTGCTTGGGGGACCATCGTTTATGTTGTTCTGTAAGTTCTTGCGGAATGCAGCAGGCTTTGCCATCTTATTGATGTCATACCATTTAAGAGCCCATTTCTGTCCGTTGAAGCGTACCAGGTAAACGATACCCTGACCACCGCTTCCGATGACACTGAGCACCTTGGCTTTGCCTCCGAATTCCATCTCGACTTCCTGACCTATTTCAAGCTCTATCATATGATCTCATCCTTTCTTAATTAGTCAAGCTCATATTCTTCAGCCGAGGTCACGAGGACGAACCTTATTCCAGTGGCTAAACAGTATTTATGAACGTATGAATTTTCTATGCAGTAAATAACAAGGTTTGGGCAGTATGAGAAAGCATTTGCGTCGATGAACTTTATGCTTTCGGGAAGGAAGAGCTTTCTAAGCTTGTCACAGCCTGAAAATGCTTCCGCACCGATACTGCTTACACTTGGCGGTATCTCTATAACTTCGAGGCTTGTACAGAAAGAGAACGTACTGTCCTCGATCTCGAGCACGCCGTCAGGTATCTTTACCATTACCAGGTTGGTACACTGGCTGAAAGCACCCTGCTTGATTATCCTTAATCCTTCGGGGAGCTCAAGACCTCTCAGTCGCTTACATGATGAGAAGCAATACTCGCCGATAGCAAGAAGCGTTGACGGGAGCTTGATAGTTCTGAGAGATCCGAATTTATCGAAGCAGAAAGCTTCGAGCTTTGTATATCCGTCGGGAATGGCGATATTGCCGCTGAGTCTGTATCTGAGGGCGTTACGCGGCATGAATACCATTTCGTTGATATCAACAGGTCTCTTTCTGGTCTCTTCTTCCTTCTTATCGTCGCCGTCCTCGCTTTCGGGAAGCACCTTCAGCGGTGACTCATAGGGCCAGCAAAGAAGGTATGTAAAACAAGCGACCACGAATTCCGAAGCATTTTCTGAAAGGAAAAGGTCACCGAGCATATAGCTCTTAGCCTTCATAACAGCTATCTCGTGATTTTTTTCCTCAAGCATCATTTTAAGTATGCCTGTACGATACATATTAATAAGTAAGCGACGCTCCTTATCATAATCGGGGATATGATCGTTGAGAAGACCGATAAATCTATCTCTGTTCGTTACAGCGCGCGGACCGTCGTTTACAACGATAGCTCGCAGCTCATGCTGAAACTCCATAGTATTTTCAAATCCCTCGATGTTTTGCGGAACAGGAGCACCGCATTGAGGGCAGGCAGTAAGCTTAGGGTCAAGTGGTGCGTTGCATTTCTCGCATTGCATGATCTCTCCTCCTGACGTATAAATATAGCAGCGCAATAATTATATATGCGACTTTATATTGTTATCACATTTAGTATAACACTTTTCAATATCAATGTCAAGCGTAAAGAAAATGAACAGGCAAATTTGAATTAACTTTTACAAAAATGACTGCTATACTTTGTGCAATATTAAAGTACCTTTTACCGAGCGTATTATCGAGAAAAAATATTATGAAACGCAAATCGGTTAAGTATATCTGTAATTTATTAAGCTAAATTAACCTGATGTATAAAATTGATTAAAATGCATATAAATTTTTTGATATTTTTGTATATGCCGCGAATAATCAATTTACAAAATAGTGTTGAAATTGCGGAAGAAATGTGATAAAATGAGTTATGGATATCAAGACATAGCCTGACTGGGGGAAAAACCGCAAGCTCATATGTTCCATGATATGAGGATGTGAATGGAATATCAGCAGATATCCTGCGGTGTATCGGGTTTAATTGATTTAAGGAGGTTCAGTATAATGAACAAAAGAAAAAGCATATTCAGAGCAATTGCTTCATGCACTCTTTCTGCTATGATGCTTATTTCAGCCGGATGCGGAAAGTCTCAGAGTGCAGGTGGTCCAGGAGGTCAAGGTGGTCAAGGTGGTCCGCCTCCGAAGATAGCTGTTATTACAAAACAGCAGCTCAGTTTCTGGGATGATGTAAGAAAGGGCGCAGAAGATGCCGGAAATGAGCTTGGTGCTCAGATACTTTATACAGTTGCAACAAGTGATAATGATTACGTTTCACAGGTAGCCGCTATCAAAGAGGCTATAGCAGCTGATGCAAAGGCTATCGTTATTGCACCTAACAGCCAGACAGAGCTGAATTCTGCTTTTGATGAAGCAGTTGCAAAGGGAATCAAGATCGTAAACATCAACTCAAAGGTAAACGATTATGGCAAGATCGACTCTTTCATAAGATCGTCCGATATTGACGGCGGTGCGGTAGCAGCAAGAAATGTTGCCAAGATCCTCGAGAATAAGGGGGTTGATTATGAAAAACTCGGCAAGATAGCTATCGTCGGTCATACCGCTTCTACTGCTGAAGAGCGTATTGAAGGTTTTATCAGCGTACTTACTTCATATGCATCTCAGAAGATAAAGAAACCAACTATAACAGAGACAGATCCCGATAAGATGAGAGAAGCTGAAGAAGCTGCTGAGGCTGAATACAACAGCAAGCTTGAAAAGTTCTCAAAGAGCTTTATACAGGGCAATCGTGTTGCAGAGCGTGACAAGGCTAAGGAAGAAGCTTTCAATCTCCTCAAGGAAGACGGAAACGGTATTTCCATCATGTTTGCAACAAACACAAACACAACCCTTGGCGTTTGTGATGCTGTAAGCGAACTTAAACTTGATGACAAGATCATCGTTGTAGGATTCAACTCTGATGAAGAAGAGCTTAGCTTTATCAGAAAGGGCACCCTTGACGGTACAGTAGTTCAGAATCCATATATGATGGGTTATGTTGGCGTAAGATACGCAAAGAGACTTATCGAAGGAACCAGCGTTACTTGTGACCTTGATATAGGTGCTACCTTTGTTAACGGAAGCAATATGAATGACGAATACATTCAGCTCTTGCTTTATCCCGATAAATTCTGATGGAGGTAAGAAGTAATGGCTAAAGAAAAATCAAAATTTAAAGGTTCAGGTGCTTATATTGCAGCTGCAATCCTTGTTGCTGTCATGTATATTGTAAACGCTATCCTTGTTGACAGAATCTACTGGAACAACTCAAATGTTTCACAGACAACATCGAGAGTTATGAACTCTCTCAACAAGATAAATGGTCAGCTTTCAGAGATCAACAACGATGCAATCGCTATTGCAGCTGGTATTAAGACTGATATGGAATCCATCACAAAGGATACCAATGCACGTTACGGCAACATCATTGATGCCGAGCACGCTTTTGAAGCTACAGAAGGCCTTTCAGATGAGGCTATGAGAAGATATAACTACGCTAAGAATCTCATAACTTCCTATAAGCAGAAGCTTGATGCTATGGGTACAAGTGCAGTAACAACAGGTAACTACCAGGAAATGGGCTATATCCTGAAGCAGGATATCTATCCTGTGCAGGTTACAGCTTCAGAGATGCTTACATCTACTATTGATATCGTTTCTGCTGATACAGGAAAGATCATGAAGAAAAACACTATCCAGTCATATATCCTTATGACAATGATGCTCGTAGTTGCTATTCTCGGTGAAATTGCTGTATGGCTGTTCGCAAGAAAGGCTAAGAAAGCAAGACTCGAGCTCGAAGAGCGTGAAAAGAGCCTCGCAGAGGTCGATGCAAAGCTCAAGACTACACGTCAGAAGGCAAGCGACCTTGCTGTTATCAACGTTCTTACAGGTATGAAGAACCGTTATGCTCTTGATAACGATATCAACGACAGACTCGAATCAGGCAGATTCCAGATTGCTGTATTCGATATGGATAACTTCAGAAGTATCAACGATACTTACGGATATGACTTCGGTGACGAGTACCTCGCAGCAGTTGCTGAGAAGCTCAAGGAAGAATTCAGTGAAGTTGCAGAGATCTACAACATCACAGGTAATGAGTTCTGCTTCGTATTCAACAAGAATATCTCCGAGAGCCAGGCAATGGGTATCGCACAGAATATTCAGCGTGTAATGAGCAGCCCGTACGAAGTACTGAACCTCGCAGTTCAGCTCCCTTGCTCAGGTGCTGTTTACCACTACTTACCGGGTGACTGCCTTAACGTTAACTCACTCCTTGTAAAGCTTGATACAGCTATGAGAAACGCTAAGATGAACGGCGGTAACATGATAAGCACAGTAATGAATATCTGATCTAAATGGATCGCAGAGCGGCTGTCAGTTGTGGCAGCCGCTTTTTTACCCGTATATGTGTGCAATTTATACAAAGATATCGTACTTTCTGGATTTTATTCTATTTGACAGAGAGTAGGAAAAGTGTTAAAATATACCTGTAGCAAAAAATTAACAATAATAATGAAAGGCAGGTGTTTCAGGTGAAAAAATATGCGGTATATAATTCCTCTACGGGAAGCTATTGTTACAGATACGCAGATACCCTCGAAGATCTTGAGGGAACAGGCTTTGAAGATATAATCACCGAGGAACAGCTGCCCGTAGTTTTTGACGGAAGAGGCGGCTATTATCACTTCCGCCCCGACGAATACGGCTTCAACAGGATAATCGAGTCCGATAAGGAGACTCCCCTTGAGCTTGAAGAGATGTATACTCTTAACGATCCCGATTTCAAGCTGGGCTGGATATCTCCCGAGGGCGATACCTATTCTTGCGGCTATACCAACCATAATAAGTGCGCTAAGATGATAGTTCAGAAATTCTATCCCGATTCAAAATTCCCCGAAAAGACTCTCGACAGGAACGGCTGGCTCCAGGTCATAGACTCGTGGGACGGCACACAGCGTCAGCACGGACAGTTCGTGTTTACAGAGCAGGGAAAAATAACTCAGAAACAGGCTGACAGGCTTTTTGATCTGGGACTTTACAATAACGAAGAGGTAAAAAAACTTATCGCAGACAGTGAGAATGACTGGTAATATCTGCATTGCAGAGTAAAAAAATGTACTATTTGGGCGGTTTACATAAAACCGCCCTCTTTTTTGTGCAGTTTTTTCATTGACTATATTTTCAATATGGTGTATAATGATTATATATCAATACTCGATAAATGCGCTTGCTTCTGCATTGCTTTGCAGATCACCATTCGGTCGGGTGAAGCAAGGAGGATATTTTTTATGGCTGAACCAAGATTTATCAAAACTGTCCCATTTGGCGGATATGATAAGGAATCCGTTGTCAGGAGAATTGAGTTTCTCAATACACAGATACATGATCTGAGAAATGAACTCAGGGAAACAAAGCTCCTGCTGGAGGCATATAAAAAAGGTACGGATCAGGAGAAAGCACATGAAACAGTGCTCGCTGAGGAACGCGCCAAGCTTACACAGGTCCAGGTCCAGAATAATACCCTTAATCTGAAACTTAAAGCAACTGATGATGAGAACCGCAAGTACGAGCAGGAATTAAAGGACAAACAGACTGAGATAGACGATCTTAAAGATAAACTGAAAACTGCCGAGACAAAGTGCGCTGCTTTAATGGCACAGGACGAGGCAACTGCTCTTAGCAGTGTATTTATCGAAGCTCAGAAGTCGAGATCTATGCTTGAAAGCGATGCAAGATCAAAGGCTGCTGATATGGAGTATAAAGCTAAGAAGCTTGCTGAGGATATCGTTTCCGAGGCAAATCTGGAAGCAGAGCATATCATATATGAGGCAGAGATGACTGCTGCCGAGAGACTTGCAGAGGCAAAGAACAGAGCCGAGCAAATGGAGGTAGCTTCAAATAACCTCAGAGCTGCCGCGATCGATGATGTACAGGTGCTCAAATCACAGGTCGAGTTCATGGAAGAAGCTTTTGAACAGCTGAGAAATGAAGGTATCGACAGACTGCTTAAGGCAAAGGAGCTTCTCGGAGATACAGAGACAAAGCTCGTAAACGGCGGTATCCCTGTATTCAAAACACCTGAGCACTATAATCCCGAGTATCCTGAAAAGCCTGCAAGCCTTGCTGATAAGATACGTGATAATATGAACAGCGAGGAAGAAAAGCGCAAGAAACAGGAAGAGCTTGATAAGCTCAAACAAATGGCAGAGTCTATCGGAGCTAAAAAAGAAAACACTGATAAAAATACTGAAGAGAAAAAAGATACTGATCCAGAACAGGAAAAGCCCGCTGAAAAGAAGCCCGAGGGCGGAGAGAAAAAAGGCGGTAAAATAGATCTTGCTGCACTTGCGGCAAAGGCAAATGCTTTAAATAAGAAATAAAGAATTTTCCTGAATTATTTAAGGAGTTTATACATTATGAGTGAACTTATCATTGTAAAACCAGAAAAATGTGTTGGCTGTAATGCCTGTGTAAGAGAATGTCCCGCACCGGAAGCCAACATGACCAAACAGCTTGAGGACGGACGTTTTATAACAATGGTCAATCCAAACAAGTGTATTGCCTGCGGAGAATGTGTAAAGAAGTGCAATCACGGTGCAAGAGATTTTATAGATGATACAGATGAGTGTATCGCAAACATCGTAAAGGAAAAGATCATAATCATGGCTTCTCCTGCTTTAAAGACTGCGCTCCCTACAAAGTGGAAGGGCGTTCTTGACTGGTTCAAGAAGCAGGGCTGTACAGTATTTGACGTTTCATACGGTGCTGATATCTGTACATGGGCACATATGAGAACTCTCGAACAGGATAAGATAGGAAATATCATCACACAGCAGTGTCCTGCTGTTGTAAAGTATATCGAGACTTATCAGCCAAAGCTCTTACAGAACCTTTCACCTATCCACAGCCCTATCGCTTGCAGTGCCATATACATAAAGAAGTATCTGAGAAGAAACAATCCTATCGCAGTTATTTCTCCATGTATTGCTGAAAAGTATGAGGCTAAGGATACAGGTCTCATTGACTATACCGTTACTATCAAGAAGCTTTTCGAGTATTTTGACCGTAACGATATCAATATCGACCTTGATACATCTGAGGATTTTGAGTATAAGTTTGACGAAGCACAGGGACAAATGGGTTCTGTTTACTCTCGTCCCGGCGGACTCAGAGATAATATGTGGCTCCATGATCCCGATATGAATATCACAAATTCAGAGGGTGTACACAAGGTATTCGCCGAAATCGATATGTACGGAAGAATGCCTGAGTCAAAGCACCCAAGAATATTCGATGTTCTTTCATGTGAATTCGGCTGTAATATCGGACCTGCATCAGGTACAAAGCAGACTGTATTCGATGCTATGGCAACTATGAGAAGTATCGAGAACGAGGCAAAGACACGCCGTAAGTCCACAGGTATTATGGGACGTGGCGATGACAGGCTCTTCAAGAAGTTTGATGATGAGCTGAGAGTTTCCGACTTCCTCAGAAACTACAAGCCTTCCATGCCGTCACCTATTCCGAGCAATATGCAGCTTGATCCTATTTTCGAGAAAATGGGAATGCATACAGCTGAGGATCGTAAGTATGACTGCCATGCCTGCGGATACAATACCTGCCGTGATATGGCAATAGCTATATACAGAGGTCTCAATACACCTGATAACTGTATCGTTCATGCAAAGTCAGTCCTCCTTGCAAGACACTCTGCACTGAACAGACAGAATGAACAGCTCGAAGAGATCACAGAGGAATGTCTCGCACTTTCAGACAAGCTGAAGGATAATGTTGCAAAGATCAATGATAATATGAAGAGCATAGGCGATTCTACATCGGCTACAAGTGAGAGAGCTGCTGTAGTTAAGGATCTCCTTGAGAACGTTGTTGCTTTCTGTAATGACAACTCTACAATGGATTCCGACAGCGTATCACAGCTCATATCTATCCTTGAAACTACTATTGACGCATTCGGTGCTCTCGATGACAACGTTACCACAACCAACGAAAGCTCTGAGACTATCAATAAGTCTATCAACGATATCATCTCGCTTGTTGGTGAGATAAACGAAGTTCTTGTCAAGACAGGACAGACCGAAAAGGTAGACGTAAGCGATATCCATAAGTAAAAAAATACGGCACAGATATTTCCGAAAGGAGTATCTGTGCTTTTTTGTTACTGCTGCTCTTGATTATTTTTGATATTTATGATATAATATATATTGTAAAATAGAAGCGCAGCCATAGTTGCTGGTTCGACTCCAGCATTCACCACAGTATTCGTATCAAACGCTCTAATAACATTCTTTTCAAGTGCCGCTGGATATGCTTTTCCAAGTATAGTTACGGGCATTTCAAAAAACAAGAATAAAAAAGGAGTGATGTTGAGTATGATAGGTTTATTAATAGTTTCCCTTATTGGAGCGGGAGCGGTGAACAGGGTATGGTAAAGGCTTGCGATACTGCTCCAATAAAAAAACTATGTAAAAAAGCAGCTCTTTGGGGCTGCTTTTTTATATTATATAAGCTTACAACAATTTGACAACATATCAAAGATGTGATATAATACAAAAAAGCAACCATCTGAAAGAGGATTTTTGTGACACAAGAACGAAAGGAGCTGAAATATGAAGTCAAATAATCATTTCAGTATATTATTTCCGTACTATGAGGATACTGTATATAAGCAGCTTTCCGACTCAGCCTGCCATGACCTCGGACTTGATACCCTGTGCCATGAGCTGACCAATGACCCGAAAGAGCAGAACCTTATAATGAGCATAATGTCGAACATGACTGCCGATCCCCGTGTGGCTGCATACAGGCAGAAGGTGTTCGTGGATATACTCAGACTGCCTGAGCTGAGAAAAAATCTGACGGAGCTGTTTGACAGGATAGAATTTCTGAGAAAGTTCAGCGGTTCACGTATGGAAACAGACGAAAAGCTTGGTTTCTGGCACCTCATGCACAGACTTGACGAGCTCGATGACTATATCAAGTGCGTGGAAGCTATGAGAGAATGCCTTTCCGATGCAGAGATAAAGTCCGAGGGACTCATCAATTTCAAGAGCTATATCGACGAGCTTTACAGCGATGCCTGCTTTGCGGAAATGAAAAAGGACATAGCCGAGCTTAAAATAAAGTCACTGAAAATAGAGAGCGTTACCCTCGGAGTCAACGTCAACAGCAGATTTGAAGCCGTAAGTATGGGACTTATCTCCGTTAACGACAAGCCTTTCAAAAAGTCCAATATCGTTACCAATTTTGCCGATGCTATCGCGTCAAAGAACAAGGTGCAGGAGGGCAATGAATGGGACGGCGATATGCACTATCATCAGGTGGATAAGCTCAACGAGCATAAAGTCTCGAAATTCGTTGAGAATGTGGGCGGTTACCTGGCTGTCAGAAATACTCCATTTGTGGACGGCAGGATAAGAGCCACGATAACAAAGACTCCTGACGGCGACGGTTCGGCAAATGCAACGAGTTACCTCGACAAGGTAATGAATAAGATGCTGGACTCTGTGGTGAAGAAGCTTGGCGATACCGTCACTAAGTATGCAGATATCGCTATCGTCAATATATCGCAGATAATCCCCGAATTCATGTATTATATCAAGTTTGCGGAGTTCATAGACAAATGCATGGAAAAGGGCTTTAGGTTCTGTGAAGCACAGGTCATCAACAGCGACGATGTATCTATGGACGCAAAGGAATTATACAACCTCAAGCTTGCCATTAATTTGCAGAGTGTTGAGGAACTGGTGTATAACGACCTTAAATTCGATAAGGAGCATACTATCTATATCCTTACGGGAGCTAACCGCGGCGGCAAGACGACAATTACTCAGGCTGTGGGACTTATGTATGTGCTTGCACAGGGCGGCGTTTATGTGCCTGCATCGTCCTTTGAGTATAAGCCTGTGGACTGTATATATACACATTTCCCTGCCGATGAGGACAAGACTATGGACTTGGGCAGACTGGGCGAGGAGTGCGTAAGATTCAAGGCTATATACTCCGAATGTACAAAGGACAGCCTGCTTCTGCTCAATGAGACTTTCTCCACAACTTCCTTTGAGGAGGGCTTTTATATCGCAAAGGATTCCGTGAGAGCACTTCTTAAAAAGCAGGTAAGGACCATATACAATACCCATATGCATAAGCTTGCCGCAGATACAGAGGAGCTCAACAAGGAGAGCACAGGCGTAAAGGCTTCATCTCTGATAGTGAAGAGCGATAACGGAAAACGCTCCTTTAAGGTGGAGGTAGCATCTCCCGAGGGAATGTCCTATGCAAAGGATATTGCCGAGAAGTACGGCGTTACCTATGATATGCTCATTAATTAGCCCTTAGCCTTTAGCCATGAGCCTTTAGCCGAATGTGTTCGCAGACACTCACAATATTTAAATTATTCGCCGGAGGCGACACCTTGGCTAACAGATAAAGGCTTTTTTTATATAATGTTAATTTATACTCGACAAATCCCGAAAAAAGTGGTATAATAAGATTTGTACCTTTTCTTTCATTCGGAAAAGGAATTTATACACTCAGATTGGAGCGATTTTTATGTCAAAGAAACCCTTTTACATCACGACACCGATTTACTATCCCTCGGGCGATCCTCATATAGGTCACTGCTATACAACAGTTGCCTGCGATTCTATTGCCCGTTACAAGCGAATGCAGGGCTATGACGTAATGTTCCTCACAGGTACTGACGAGCACGGTCTTAAAATAGAGCAGAAGGCTGCTGAACAAGGCGTAACTCCAAAGGAGTACGTTGACGTTATAGTTGATAAATTCAAGAATCTCTGGAAATATATGAATATTTCCTACGACAGATATATCCGTACAACCGATGATTATCACGTTGAAGCCGTACAGAAGATATTCAAGGCTCTCTACGACAAGGGCTATATCTACAAGGGCGAATACTCAGGCAAGTACTGTACACCTTGCGAGAGCTTCTGGACAGAGTCACAGCTTGACGAGCACGGCTGCTGTCCCGAATGTCACAGACCAGTTAAGTTCGCAAAGGAGGAGGCATACTTCTTCAAGATGTCTCCATTTGCAGAGCGTATAGAGAAGCTTCTCCTTGAGACTGATTATCTCCGCCCAAAGACAAGAGCTGTAGAGCTTGTAAACAACTTCATCAAGCCCGGTCTTGAGGACCTCTGCGTATCAAGAACTTCATTCACATGGGGCGTACCCGTAAGCTTTGACGAGAAGCACGTTGTATACGTATGGATAGACGCGCTTTCAAACTATATCACTGCTCTTGGCTATGAGAACTCAGCACACAGCGACTATGAGAAGTACTGGCCTGCTGATGTTCACATGGTAGCAAAGGATATCATGCGTTTCCACGCTATCATCTGGCCTGCAATGCTCATGGCACTTGACCTGCCCCTTCCAAAGCACCTTGCTGTACACGGCTGGATAACAATGGCAGGCAAAAACGGTGAAAGCGAGAAAATGTCCAAATCCCTCGGAAACGTCGTAGATCCGTTCGTACTCGGTGAGAGATACGGTCAGGATTCCATAAGATACCACATTCTCCGCGAAATGGCTCTCGGTGCAGACAGCCTTTTCTCCAACGAGATAATGATAAACCGTATAAACTCTGACCTTGCAAACGGCTTCGGAAACCTCGTTTCACGTACCGTTGCTATGGCTGACAAGTACTTCGGCGGCACACTCCCAACAGAGCGTGAGGCTGAAGCTATAGACGATGATTTCAAGGCTGCCGTAACGGGACTTCGTTCCGTTGTTGACGGTTTTGTTGACGAAACTAAGATAAAGCAGGCACTCGAAGCTGTCTTTGAGGTAGTTTCACGCGCTAATAAGTATATAGACGAGACTGAGCCGTGGAAGCTTGGCAAGGACGAGGCAAAGAAAGCTCGTCTTGCAGCAGTTCTTTACAATCTCCTTGAAGCTATCCGTATCACTTCTGCACTCCTTGCACCTTTCATGCCTACAGTTATGCCAAAGGTATGGGAGCAGATAGGCGCATCAGCTGCTGATGTTGAGTATGACAAGCTTGATAAGTTCGGCGTACTTCCTGAGAACGTAACTGTTCACAAGGGCGAGATACTCTTCCCGAGAATAGACGTTGACAAGGAAATTGAAGAGCTCAACTCTATCCTTATAAAAAATATGGAAGCTGCAAAGGCTAAGCTTTCCGCTGCTGAGAAAGGCGGAGAAGCTTCCGAGCCTGAGAAGATAGAGCTCAAACCCGAGATCACTATAGATGATTTCGCTAAGGTAGAGATAAGAGTAGCTAAGGTAGTGGCTTGTGAAAAGGTCAAGAAGTCGGACAAGCTCCTGTGCTTACAGCTTGATGACGGCATGGGCGGCAGACAGGTAGTATCGGGTATCGCTCAGTACTATACCCCCGAGGACCTTATCGGCAAGAAGCTCCAGCTCATTGCTAACCTCAAACCTGTAAAGCTCAGAGGTGTTGACAGCAACGGCATGATCTGCGCAGCTGATACTCCTGACGGTGTAAAGGTCATCTTCGTTGACGACAGTATCCCTGTTGGTTCAAAGGTAAGATAAACTCATATAAAAGTTCAGCCCCGAGGTACAGCCTCGGGGCTTGTTTATTCTAACACAAATCATGATTTATATTTGTAGGGGACGGCGTACTCGACGTCCCATTGTAGTGGCGGATATTATCCGCCATTTTGTATCAGCACAATAGTTCTATGCGGAAATAGCGTTCCGAGTGGATTTTTTTGAGTTATTGCTAAAATTTGCAGAATATACATTGCAATAGCAGGTAAAATATGATACAATAATTACATAGATATAGTTTTATGAAAAATATAAGGGATATGATAAAGTCAATATGGAAGGGTGGAGCTTCGATGAAATACTCAGTTGAAGATATAAGAAATGCATTGAAAAACAATGAGCTGACTACGTATTATCAGCCTAAGTATGATACGATAAACGGACAGATGAAAAGCGCGGAAGCTCTTGTTCGATGGATAAAGCCCGACGGTAACGTTATTTCGCCGTTTTTCTTTATCCCCGTTGCTGAGGAGTCAGACCTCATTATGGAAATAGACTGGTACGTTACAGAGCTCGTCTGCAAAACTCTTGTAAAACAGGAGAATACACCGAGATTTCCCATATCTGTAAACTTTTCACGCAGACATATCCAGGAGGAGAACTTCGCGGAAAAGCTCTCTGCCCTTGTTGACAGGCATGACCTTCCACATTCTCTGTTGGAAGTGGAAATAACCGAGTCTGCCATGATAGGCAATGAGGAAAAGATACTTGAATGGATCATTTCCATAAGAAATGCAGGCTTTAAAGTGGCTATTGACGATTTCGGCAGCGGACTTTCTTCACTTCAATTCGTTAAGGACGTTCCTGCTGATGTACTTAAAATAGACCGTTCTCTCCTGAGCCATAACTGCGAGGACGAGAAAGAACGTATAGTGCTTGAGAGTATATTCACATTCGCACACAGACTTAATATAAAGACTGTGGCAGAAGGTGTTGAGACAAATGAGCAGCTCGGCTTCCTGCGAAGCTGTGACTGCAACAGGATACAGGGTTATCTGTATGCCCGTCCTATGTCCGAAGAGGAATATCTGAAGCTCTGCTTTGAACACAAGGTCGTGGAGGAAGCAACTGATATACTGCAATCCCAGAGTGCAGCAGGCACGATGAGTCTCCTTATCAATGCTATTTTCCGGAAGTACCCTCTTGTTATATTTACAAATCTGACGAGGAACTCTTTCTATATGATGGCGTATGATAATTTTACAACTACCTCATGCCCGTCCGCAGGTGTGTTCGATGAACTGATAGTTCACGGCACAAGTACTATGCATCCCGATGACAAAGAGATATTCGCAGCTACCTTTGAACGCGAAAAGCTCATCAGGGACTATAAAAACGGGGTACAGATGCTCAGGCTCGTAACACGTCAGCTTGGTGATGACGGCATATACAGACGAGTAGAGACAGTTGACTATTTCGTAAAGAGTAACTATTCCGACGATGTTCTTGCCATAACGTTCTGCGATAATCTGCCTGACGAACAGGAGACGATAGATGCCATTGAGGCTGATATAAAGAATATCACAGATGTTAATGTTGATGAGATAATGGCAGTAATAATAAGACATATTAACGCGAATAATTAATATCTATGTTACGTGAAACGGCTCTCAGATGACTATATTTTGTCATCTGAGAGCCTGGTTGTTTTTATTGGAATGACCTGTCCAAACTATGCGGCAGTTGTAAACAGAGATCACATAAAAACGTGAACAGCTCCGCAAGCCCTTCCCGATACTTTATTCTTCAAATAAATGCCGCAATATCTGCCTGCGGTCATTGATGAACATCTTTGTTATCTGATAACTCTGCGTATCTTCATAGCTTATAGCGGCTATTTTGCGGAGATAGCTCCTGCATTCTATCTTGTCCAATTTTATTTTCAGTCCTTCAGTGCTTGACTTCAAAAAGCCCGATACTGGCAAAGGACAGTTTAAGAACTTATAAAGGACAAATAAAGGACAGAAGCCGTATCAGGGTAAAAAAGAACTCCCAAACAACGATATATCGTCATTTAGGAGCCTTTGTGGAAGTGACCCGTACGGGAATTGAACATACCCAGTGAGTTTTTGAGCTTTTTAAAAACATTCAAAAAACGTAGATATATCGTCATTTAAGGTAATTATTTGCGTTTTGAATTATCGTGTTATTTCATGCTTTTTTGAGATAATAATGAACAAATAAAGAACAAGAAAACGCAGTATACCTTTCCGTTATTATTAATACTTGCGAAAGAAAACAGACATTACTCAGTGAAAAATCGTAAAACATATTGACATTTTTCTATGCGTATGATATAATATAGAAAAGTTTCAATGTGAGGTGAGAACGTGGAGCTATCAAACAAGCAGATCACGGTAATATTCAAAGCCCTGTGTGATGAAAACAGAGTGCAGATATTCAGAATTCTGCAAAACGGCGAACTATGCGCCTGTCATCTCCTTGAGGAGCTTCATTTGAGTCAACCGACACTCTCTCACCATATGAAGGTACTCTGCGACAGCGGACTTGTGGTCGGCAGAAAAGAGGGGAAGTGGATGCACTACTCTATTTCAGCAGAGGGAGCAAAAGTCGCTATGGACTGCCTGAAAGAGATCACGGCAGTAAACGAAAGCGAGTGTAAATGCTGTAATAAATAAGCCGTATGACCATACGGCTTTAAACAGCAACTACAAATCGATATATCTAAATATAACTATCGGAGGAAAAGAAAATGGATAATGTTTCAAAAGCAGTTCAGTATTATGAGAATGGCTATAAGTGTTCGCAGGCGGTATTCGCGGCGTTTGCGGAGCAGTTCGGCATTACCGAAAAACAGGCTCTTCAAATCGGTGCCTGCTTCGGCGGAGGAATGGGCAAGGGCGAGGTCTGCGGTGCTTGTACTGGAGCTCTTATGGTTCTTGGTATGAAGTACGGTCAGTTCGACCTTAGCGACAATGAAAGTCGTGCCAAAAGCGGATCTATGGCAGTTAAGTTTCTTGACGAGTTCGAGAAGCGCAAAGGCTCATATGTCTGTCGTGACATTCTCGGCTGCGACCTCAGAACTGAGGAAGGCAGCAACTATGCACGGTCAAACGGTCTGTTCAGAACGCTGTGTCCCGAAATGGTAAGAACGGCAGCGGAAATTCTGACAGAAATGCTGAGAGGTGATGAATAAACGTGTGGGACTTCATACAGGACGAGATATTCGGCATGAAATGGCTGAACAGGCTTATCGGTTCGCTGCTGAACGCTTGTGGTCTCGACACCGAAAGCAAGCTTGGCGGCAGCCTGCAATTCTTCATCTATGATACGATAAAGATCATGGTGCTTCTGGGCTTCCTGATATTTGTGATAACCTTTATACAGAGCTATTTTCCGCCTGAGAGGACGAAAAAGATACTCGGCAGATTTCACGGTATCGGTGCTAACTGCATAGCAGCATTGCTTGGCACGGTCACGCCTTTCTGTTCTTGCTCGTCCATACCGCTGTTCATGGGCTTCACAAGCGCAGGACTTCCGCTGGGAGTGACGTTTTCATTTCTTATTTCATCGCCAATGGTGGACTTGGGCTCCCTTGTCTTGTTGATGAGCATATTCGGCTGGAAGGTTGCTGTTATCTATGTGATAGTGGGACTCGTTATCGCAGTTGCAGGCGGTACGCTAATCGAAAAGCTGCACCTTGAAGATCAGGTTGAGGAGTTTATACGTAACGGCAAGAGTATTGACAGACCACAGAATGAACTGACGAAGCGCGATAGAATGAAATACGCATGGGAGCAGGTGCTCGGAACGGCAAAAAAGGTCTTGCCATACGTCATAGTCGGCGTAGGTATCGGTGCAGTTATCCACAACTGGATACCACAGGAATGGGTAGTCAAGGTTCTCGGAACGGGAAATCCCTTCGGCGTTATAATCGCTGCGATATGCGGTATACCCATGTATGCAGACATATTCGGCTGTATCCCTATTGCAGAAGCGCTGGTGGCAAAGGGTGCAAAGCTGGGCGTAGTCCTCGCATTTATGATGGGAGTTATCACCCTGTCACTCCCGTCCATGCTAATGCTGAAAAAGGCAATAAAGCCGAAGCTTCTCGGTATTTTCATAGCTATCTGTACGGTCGGAATTATCCTTGTGGGATACTTCTTTAATCTCATTCAGAATTACATTATTTAGGAGGAAACTATCATGGCGTTATTCAGTAAGAAAAAGGAAGAAAAGAACGAGGAAACTCCCTGCTGCTGTTGCGGCGGAGTGCAGACTGCAAGCGAAACAGCTTCGACTTGCTGCGGCGAATCTGTTGACGGTATCTGCTGTATCAAGGTACTCGGTTCGGGCTGCAAAGCCTGTCATCAGCTTTATGACAACACTGTTGAGGCTGTCAAGGGTATGGGCATCGAGGTAGAGTATGTCACCGACTTGCAGAAGATCATGGAGTACGGCGCAATGGCAATGCCTGCACTCGTTGTCAATGAGAAACTCGTTTCCGCTGGTAAAACTCTGAAGCCAGCTGAGATATTGAAGCTTATAGGTAAATGACAAGACTTAAGGCAGCTCCCGTGAGGGAGCTGTTGTTCTAATATTTGAAATGTTGATTATAACACAGATCAATTCAAAATAAAAGCTCCGACTATATTGCAATATAGTCGGAGCTTTTTCTGTTATTAACTCAATGAGTCTACCTTGTTCAAGAGATAAAGCTGTATGCGCTGTGCGTCGCCGACTGTAAGTCCGTCGCCGTCTGTATCTCCGTTTTTCTTGCCATATTCGGTAATGTGAAGCTCTGCTGTACCGTTTTCACCGTACTTATCAGGATTTGCAAGTGCCTGCATGATAAGAACCACATCAGACATATCCACCTGACCGTCACAGTTCGCATCGCCCTTCATATAGTAGAAAGGGGTGAGTGTGATATTTACTTCCTTTTGCTGTAAAACGCTATCATCAAAGCGCACGATAACGGGGCTTGCACCGTTATATATCTCTGCAAAATCAGCAAGCATCACTGCATATGTTGCATTTGGTTCAAGATTTACCTCAATAGTACCTGCCTCAGCAGTTGTTTCTCCTTCGAGGCACTTAACTCCTATATTTTCTATTTCGGATATATCAAGTGCTTCGGCATTTGCCGCATACTCCTCGGGGATACGCATTATCTTGAATTCGGTATACGGAGTTTTTCCTGTTTCTGCGTCAAGCACGGATATCTTCACAAAACAGCCCTCTGTTTCACTAACATGGTAAAGCTTCATAGTAACTTCCTTTTTATCGCCGTCCTTGTCAAATGTTATGAATACAGGAGCAGGATTTATAATAGACATATTGTTTGAATTGGCGATAACAGCATACTTTACATACGGTTCAAGCCCTTTAACGGTAACTGTTCCGCTTTCGGGTATCTCACCATGTGCGTCTCCACCAGGTATCAAGCCGCCGTAGGTAGCTTCAATGCCAAGCTCCTCAGCCTTTTCCTCATTCTCCTCTGTAATGCGAACTACTTTAAACTCTGCGCCATCAAAAGGCTTTCCTGTTACACCGTCAACTACCTTAAGATCAAGTGTACAGTTAGTTTTTGTCTTTCCCCAGATTTCAACGAATACACAAGGCTGACCTACGGTAACGCCGTCCTTTATCTCAAATGATAAAGGTTCATCTTCTTCAGGAAAAACGAAATCTTTTCCGAATATCTTTCGTACCGCTCTTGCCTTATAACCTTGTGCATCAACTTCCATATAATGATTTTTGCCGAAAAATACCTGATAAGTATATTTTCCGTCAGGTAAGTGGATGTCTCTCTCTGTAGCATCAAAGCTACCATATTCATCAGAATATACGCTCAAAGTATACTCGTCCTGATCCATTACCCTATAGCCCTCATAGGTTCCGTCTGCGGGATCTACTACAAGATCTGTCCAGTCATAAACAGTTATGTTTATATTGGGCTTCTTATCCTCTTCGATTGGAACTGCCTTGATGACAAGATTTTTTGTATCACCAAGCCTTGAAAAATTGAATGAAGTTCTCTTATCAATATGATATCCCTCAGGCATATCCACTATCTCAACTGCATACCACTGGAGTTTTCCGAGATTCTTAATATTCTTTATTGGCTCATCTGTTGTATTCCACTCTTCGATCACCTCACCCTTCGAGGAATAGATATCTGTTATGAACCTTACATTTACGCCTTCTACAGGCTCGTTGGTATACATATCAACTATAGAAACATTCGCCTTACAGCCGTCCTTGATATATTCAGCAACCTCAGGCTTCATACGTATGAAGTATGTGATTTCCTTCGTAAGCTTTCCGCCTACTACCTCAATATCCATAAAACCGTCCTTATCGGGAAATACCAGGTAATCTTTTATGAACTCCATATCCATAGCGGTCTTTGCGATATCTAAATCCTCGGTTATCACCTCATAATCGCTGTCACTTGGAACTACTTTTATCTTGTATTTGCCGTCAGGAAGATACATATCATATACGCCCCAGCCCAGTGACTTAGATGTAAAGCGTTTACCGTCCTCATCATATACATATGCATACAGGAAATCATTATACTCCTTTGTCCCCGCCATATATC